>JGI12365J12839_1000073_pt1 | contig 83459 bp, 63 predicted proteins | sample TtanPargueraPR_4_FD_12839 | JGI IMG/M metagenome (IMG submission 12839)
CCCTGTAGGGGACTTTAAGCCTCCCACTTTAGGGGAGGTTTGGAGGGGTAAAAACGAAACAGTTTCAAATTGAAAGTATCATTGTAATGTAATTTTCTTTTGGGACACCCTCTTTTTTATATAAAGTGCAAAACGAATAAACACTACAAAGATCCTGTCATTTTCGAAGGATCAACCCATTCGTCAAATTCTGCTTCGGTAAGGAAGCCCAATGCTAATGCAGCTGCCTTTAATGTTGTGCCTTCGGCATGTGCTTTTTTAGCAATTTTAGCTGCTTTTTCGTAACCGATATGTGTATTAAGAGCTGTAACCAACATCAATGAGTTGTTCAGCAATTCATTAATACGAGCATCGTTTGGCTGAATACCAACAGCACAACGATCGTTAAAAGCCTGACAGGCATCGGCCAATAAAGTTGCCGACTGCAAGAAAGCATTAATCATTACCGGCTTAAATACATTAAGTTCAAACTGTCCGTTTGATCCGGAAATGGTAATAGTAGTATCATTTCCCATAACCTGCGCACAAACCATAGTAAGTGCTTCTACCTGTGTAGGATTAACTTTTCCAGGCATAATAGAAGACCCCGGTTCGTTGGCAGGAATAGTAATTTCGCCAATACCGGAACGTGGACCGGAAGCCATTAAACGAATGTCGTTCGCTATTTTCATCAGGCTTACGGCCAATTGTTTCAATGCTCCATGCGATTCAACAATAGCGTCGTGAGCTGCCAGTGATTCAAACTTATTTTCGGCAGTAACAAAAGGAAGGCCTGTCAACTGTGCAATATTTTCAGCTACTTTTACGGCATACCCTTTAGGAGTATTCAACCCGGTACCTACGGCTGTTCCTCCCAGTGCCAATTCCGACAAATGAGCCAATGTATTTTTCAAGGCTTTTAATCCATGTTCAAGTTGTGCTACATAACCGGAAAATTCCTGTTGCAAAGTTAGCGGGGTAGCATCCATCCAGTGCGTACGCCCTATTTTCACAACACCTGTCATTGCTTCTGACTTAGCCTGAAGTGTATTTTTCAATAATTCAATCTTCGGAATAGTATATTCAACCAACTTCTTATAAGCAGCAATATGCATGGCCGTAGGGAAAGTATCGTTCGATGACTGCGATTTGTTTACATCGTCGTTAGGATGAACAGCACGCTCTCCTTCGCCCAATTTATTGCCGGCAAGAACATGACAACGGTTGGCCACAACTTCATTACAGTTCATGTTCGACTGGGTACCAGACCCGGTTTGCCAAACCACTAAGGGAAACTGTTCGTCTAATTGTCCGGAGATAACTTCATCACAAGCTTTCTCTATTAATGAAGCTTTTTCCTGTGCCAACACTCCTAAATCGGCATTGGTGATTGCAGCAGCCTTTTTCAGATAACCAAACGCATGTATAATTTCTTTCGGCATTGAGGCCGACGGACCAATCGGAAAATTCTCGACGGAACGCTGCGTTTGTGCTCCCCAGTATTTTTCGGCAGGGACTTTAACTTCACCAATCGTGTCTCTTTCAATTCTGTAATCCATAACTTTTTAATTTTAAGCCCCCTCTAACTTCTCCCAAAGGGAAGAACTGAAGAGACATGCTTATTTAATTATTCAAATTATCGTAAATTTCAAATTAGTTTTGCAAAATTACAGAAACAGTTCCTTAGCTGCAAGCAGCAACTAAAAGTTTATCACGAATTTAATTTTTTGCACAAATTTATATACACTGAAACGTTTTCGTACTATTAGAAAGGAATATTTTCTCGACTTCGTAGTTTCCAGCTAACTAAAAGCACAACTCACTGAATATCAGACATGTGTTTTTTTTGTGCACTTTTTCCATTTTTCTCCTGACTTTTCGGCGCATAGTTCTGATGTATTTCAATCAACTTTCACTATGCATCTAAGAAATTCGTGATATTATCCCTACCTAAGGCTGTCCCCTAACGGGACTCACAAAAGAAACATTATATTTTCCTTTTTAGAAAAGGCTTTTGCTTTTAAAAATAAGGTTTTCCAGAGAGAACGTTTGTGTGTGCGTGCCCCAAGTCCGTCAATCGGGCTAATGGGCTACACCGACTAGCAATTGAATTGAGACTTAAAATAGTTGACTACAACATCACTCAGCCACCAAACTCTTTATGCCTTTTCAATTGTCTATCAGCATTAACCATTGTAATTTCAAGATTTTGCTTAAGACTTACATTGAAAAACAATTGATATAACATAAAAAAACGAAAAGTTTTTTGGAGGCTTGACTTTTCTTTGCTTTGTTTCTAAAAAAAATAAAAAAAGCCTGCTAAATGCAGGCTCCTTTTCTTTCTATCCTTTTTTATTGTCGCGTTAATGCCCCGTTTTCCATTTCATAGAAAAGTGGTTTCCCTGTAGGAATTTCCAATTTCAGCACTCCTTCTTTACTTAAATTTTCGATATACATTACAATCGAACGCAAGCTGTTTCCGTGTGCCGATACTAACACATTTTTACCTTTTTCCAGTTCCGGCACAATTTTTTCTTTAAAGAAAGGAATGGTACGGGCTGCGGTATCCTGCAAACATTCGCCATTTGGAGGTGGCACGTCGTAACTGCGACGCCATTGATGTACCTGCTCATCTCCGTATTCTTCGGCAGTTTCGGCTTTATTTTTCCCCTGTAACTCGCCATAATAGCGTTCGTTCAGGTGCCAGTCGTGATAAACAGGAATCATATTCTTGTTCATTTCATCGCTGTAAATCGTTGTCCAGTCTTTCATTTTCCCTTCGGAATGAATAACTGCCGGTGTCTTTTCACTTTTGTTTTGTGCTAATGCCAACATTGCCGTTTCAATAGCACGCACCTGCACCGAAGTATAAACCACATCGAAACGAATGTCAGCCAGTTGTTTTCCGGCTTCGACTGCCTCGTTAATACCGTTGGCAGAAAGCGGAACATCGACCCATCCGGTAAATACATTTTTAAGATTCCACAGTGATTGTCCGTGACGAATTAAAATTAATTTTGCCATAATTGTTTTTTTAGTCGGGAGTCCAAAGCTTTCTTCCGACTGCGTTAATATTCTTTTTAACTGGTATTCTTAAACAATAGACTGTTCTATTTTTAATTATGCTCCACTTCCACTCACACACTAACTATCAACCTACAAAAGAGATACTACAAAGCGATCATATACAAAAAAGTAACAAACTATTATTTAATGCTCCCAAAAATTCCTCGACTTTGGGTCTTTTACGCAATAGTAACTTTTGTATCCAAATAAACCGATTGAACAGCTTCGATAATCTCAACACCTTGCTCAAAAGGTTTTTGGAACGCTTTTCTTCCTAAAATTAAGCCACTTCCTCCGGCGCGTTTGTTAATTACAGCAGTACGAACAGCATCGGCAATATCATTATCGCCGGAAGCGCCTCCGGAGTTAATCAACGGAATACGTCCGGAATACTGGTTTAACAACTGGTAACGCGCCAAATCAATAGGATTTTCAGACGTAAGTTCGGTATAAATCCGCTCGTCGTATTTTCCGAATTTATTGCCATCGGCATTCAATGCTTTATAACCGCCGTTATTTTCCGGAAGCTTTTGTTTAATAATATCAGCTTCGATGGTAACACCAAGGTGATTTGCCTGTCCAGTAAGGTCGGCCGATGCATGGAAGTCTTCCTCTTTTTTGAAATCGCTGTTACGCAGGTAGCACCACAGAATGGTAAACATTCCTTTGCTGTGCGCATATTCAAAAGCACTGCTAATCTCGATAATCTGCCTGTCGGATTCGGGCGATCCGAAATAAATGGTTGCACCAACCCCGGCAGCTCCCATATCGTAAGCCTGATCGATTGAGGCGAACATAATCTGGTCGAAAGTATTAGGAGATGTAAGCAGCTCGTTGTGGTTTATTTTTACAATGAACGGAATTTTATGCGCATATTTTCGTGAAACAATGCCTAAAACACCCAATGTTGAAGCGACCCCGTTACAACCTGCGCCAATAGCAAGTTTTACAATATTTTCGGCATCAAAATACATTGGATTTTTGGCAAACGATGCCCCTGCTGAATGTTCAATTCCCTGGTCTACGGGTAAAATAGATACATAGCCTGTTCCTGCCAGATGCCCGGCATTGTACAACCAGTTTAAATTTCCCAAGACCCTGTTATTCCTGTCGGAAGGGATAAAAATGTTATCAACTACTGCTTCGTTAGGCAACGAAAGCATGTCTTTACTAACTTTAGGAGAAGAGAATTCCAGTAAGTTTGCATCTGCTCCTAATAATTCCTGAATTTGTCTTGTCTGTAACATTGCTTTAAATTTTGAAAGCCTTGCTCGTTTTTAGTCTCCCCAGGGAGAGAAAACGACAAAGGACTTGTTATTTTATTTTTATAGAAATCGTATTATCTCTATTTTCAAATACCAGATTCCTTATTCCAATCAGGAAGGAGTGTATATCAACCGCTTCTCTCCTCCACAGCAGTTAACACCTGTTTGCAAAGTAACGTGCCCTATTCCAAAATGTTCATGAAGCAAAGTCTCTATCTTCTCCCTCACTGCTGTCATTTTTACCATGTCAATATTATTTTTCATATTCAGGTGTGCCTCCAAATGTATCTGGGAATCATTTAGTTTCCAGACATGAATATGATGCATATTATCAATTTCGTCCTGTTTTTCCACTTCTCTTTTTATCTCTTCAAGGTCAACCTCGTGAGGCACAGCCTGCATAAAAATATCAACTGTTTCTTTTATAATTCCCCAGGTATGCCAAATAATATACACACCAACAAGAACAGTTATAAGCGGATCGAGCCAATAAATTCCCCAAATCCAAATGGCCGCCCCCCCGACAATAACAGCAACCGACGAAAGTGTATCGCCCAACAAATGCATATACGCAGCTTTCACGTTCAGGTTACTTGATTTGTCTCCTTTCAAAATTAACACCGAGGCCAGATTGGCCAACAAGCCAAAAGTTGCAACCACAAGCATAAGTTTTCCTTTTATGGGCTCGGGATGCAAAAAACGTTGATATGCTTCGAAAAAAAGAAATATACAAATGGCAATCAGTACAATAGCATTAAAAAATGCCGCTAATATTTCCACTCGTTTATAGCCAAACGTTTGGCGCATATCCGGTTTTTTCCGGCTTTTCTTTCCTGCCAGGAATGCAATAAATATGGCGGATGAATCTCCAAGATTATGCAATGCATCCGACAATAACGATAAGCTGTTTGAAACCAGCCCACCAACAATCTGAACAATGGTTATTGACAAATTCAACAAAGTTGCCCATAATAACTTCTTCCCTTGTAAATCGTCTCCATGATGGTGATGATGCCCGTGCTCATGTGAATGATGATTATGCTCCATTTTTATTCTCTTTTTTATAAATACCTCTCGTTATTTATATTTAGTCTAAATATAGATGTATTAAATATTGCTTGTTTCTATCTCTTGAATATTTTTCATTCTTTTAACAAAAAAACAACACTCCGTGCCTCTTTTACGCTTTCGGGCAGGCTTTTTTTGCCACAAGATAAATCATAGGAATAATATCATCCAGTGTTTCGTGTTTTACGATTTCGAAGCCATTGTTTTCAATAAACCGGGTAAATGATTTTACCGACCAGCGCGAACGCGCCCTAAAACCGGAAAGGCTCATAACACGCGAAACCATGTGGCTCAATAAGCTATTACCATGACAATAAGTTGGCACAATAATTCTTCCTTTGTTTTTTAATACCCTTCTCATTTCCCGAATTGCTTTGTCCGGCTCAAACAACAAATGCAACACATTTGAAGCAATAATGGTATCGAACGAATTATTGGGAAAACGAAGGGCACAAATGTCTTCTTCCTGAAATTCAATATTCTGAACTCCTTTTTTCGCTGCTTTTTCCCGGGCAATCCTTAGCATCTCCGGCGCCAAATCGGTTGCGATAATATTCGGAATTCGTTCACTTAACTTCAGAGAGATTAGTCCGGTACCTGTTGCCAGTTCCAATAAATTCCCGGCATTCTCCGTATCTTCGGCAAACCTTTCAAACAGCATTTCGTATGATTTTACTGCTCTTTTATCAACAAACTTATCGTATTTGGACGCATATTCATCCCAAAACTTTCGTTCCAAGTCCGTTCTTTTTCTCATTCTCTTTTATTTTCAACTACAGAAAGCACAGAATATACTGAAAATAAAGCTGAAAAGCATTTTTTTTTCAGAATACCTTCAGTGTATTCTGAAACTTTAGTAGCTATTTATTGATAAAAATATCTAATGTTTCACATATATTACAGCAATTAAAGGTAAAAAATAGCATCTCGCAACTATTTGATTATCAACTCAAAATCCATAACCGAGATGAATTCCAAAGCCACAATGAAATTCGTCAAAATCGGTAGCATATGAAATTGACGGCCCAATATGAAAAACCGACACGTCAAAACCATAAGCGGTTTCAAAATGAGCTGTAAATTTAGCCTCATTATCTTCGAATGTTATTCCAGGAGAAACATTAACTCCCCAAGCTTCGAGTGGTTCATAATGCCCGACTATGCCGATGAAGCTATGGCTGTAATCGCCAAATATGTGATCAAAACCGGCACCTATGCCAAAATCAGAATCTTTAATTCGGCGGGTGTAATGAATACAAATGCCGTTAGCTGTTTTACCAGGCCCCGACAGATAAATTGCCTTATCCGATATTCCTATACTGTTTTTCTTTTTCGCTGTATTTTGTGCCATTATGTTTAATACCGATAGAATGGCGGCTATCGTTAGTATATATTTCAATTTCATCTGTTTATAATTGTTTATTTTTTAACGTAACAGATGGAACTCCCATGATTATAAACATTCTCTTATGTGTGAAAAATTTCCTCATGGTCGTTTCATTTTTCCTGTTATAAAAGTTGTGTACAACAAAAAATAGTATGCCTTTATCAATAGACCGTTAAATTTTTAGATATGAAACATTTTGCTAACATGCTAACTATCTGCTCACACATTAAAAAAAATAGATAAAATATTCACAATCAATCAGATAATACACTTATATATATATCCACGAACTATAATTTATATGAAAGGCATAAATATTACTCAATAGAAACTTAAACAACAGGAGGTCCCCTAAAAGAAAAGGATTCTGAATAAAAAGTATACGTTAAATGTGTTTGTGATTCCTGATAATTTTGGATAGTAACATCAGGACAAACAATCTTTTCGTCATTTTGTATTGCTACAAGCAGCAATAATGCAGCAATCTGCTTAAACTGATTTACAGGAATGTTTCCGGGAGGCGCAATATAGCGTTCGGAATAAAAACGACACCACAAGCAATCGCACTGGTGTGTTGACTGATGATCTGAATTTGTTTTTGCCTGTAAGTCCGCTGAATCATGATGAAAAAATCCGCAGTTACACAACTCAAACGGATGATTGCATGCGCGACAAAAACACACAGGCACAACACATTGCAGCACATTATGCACGAATACTGTAATGTATAAAAGCAGGAGTGATATCGCGATAATTTTGTTTTTCATTACAAAACAAAATAACTCACTTCTTTATTTTTATACAATCCCAATAAATAGGGATTTTGCAGGTTCAGCTTTATATTTTTCGAATTAATCCAAACTATTCAGATAAGCATCCCGCTCTTTCAAAAATTCGGAAAGACGTTCGACAGGATCTCGGGTAATGGCGACACGTCCCGAACGAATAAATTGCATTACCCTGAATTTATTCAATTCTTCAAACAAAGCCTGGGTATCTTCTTTGTGCCCTGTTTTTTCGATTACGACATACTCTTTGGTTATTTCCAGAATGCGTGCGCCGGCTTTACGCACAATTTTCTCAATCGTATTACTTTCATACATCGGCTTAATTGGCACTTTGTAAAGCGCAATCTCCTGAAAAATCATCTCTTCGGCAGTATGACTGAATGCTTTTAGAACATCGATTAGTTTTTCGAGCTGCGCCACAACTTTTTGCGTTTGAGCATCGGTTTCACGAATTACAATTGTAAATTTATAAACGCCTTTAATTGCAGACTCGGAAACAGTAAGACTATTTATATTTATTTTTCGCCGCGTAAAAACAATGGTAATACGGGTCAATAAACCAATGTTATTTTCGGAAAATATGGTTATGATATGATCTCTTTTCATCTTATTAAAATTGTTTATTTATAAAGCATAAGATGCAACTCTCATGATTTTTAAAATTACGGTTCCAATATAATATCGGACACAGAAGCTCCCGGCGCAACCATCGGGAATACATTATCTTCTTTTTCGATTTTAACTTCTAAAAGATAGGGGCCGTTATGGTCAAGCATTTCCTGCACTGCGTTTTCAAGATTTTCACGTTCAGCAACATGTTGTCCTTCTATTCCAAAACCATTTGCAATAGCAATAAAATCGGGGTTATACAATTCCGTTGAAGAGTATCTGCGCTCAAAAAAGAGCTGCTGCCACTGCCTCACCATTCCCAGAAAACTATTGTTCATTACAATAATTTTAACCGGCAGTTTATTTTGAGCAATCGTCCCCAGCTCCTGGAGGGTCATTTGAAACCCGCCATCGCCAATAACAGCAATAACAGTACGGCCAGGCGCTCCTATTTGAGCCCCCATTGCAGCCGGAAGTCCAAACCCCATGGTTCCTAATCCCCCGGAGGTAACATTGCTACGCGAACGTTTAAACTTAAAATAGCGCTGTGCCACCATCTGCTGTTGCCCCACATCGGTTACCAAAACGGCATCGTTATTGGTTTTCTCTGCGGCAATACGAATCACCTCTCCCATTGTTAAGCCCGGCTTAACCGGATAAAGGTCTTTTTGGCATACTTTTTCGTGTTCAATTTCATCGCATTTCCGAAACTCGGCCAGCCAGCCATTAAAACTATTTTCTTTTACATTATTAGTTAGCATTTTTAGTGCTTTTTTTGCGTCGCCCAAAATACTAACATCTGCTTTTACAATCTTATTCAGCTCTGCCGGATCAATTTCAACATGAATAATTTTAGCCTTTTTAGCGTACTCGCTCACTTTGCTGGTAACTCGATCGTCGAAACGCATACCTACGGCAATAATCAAATCGGCCTCATTGGTTAACAGGTTGGGGCCATAATTACCATGCATGCCCAACATCCCCACATTCAACGGATGGTCGGAAGGCAAAGCAGAAAGTCCCAGAAGCGTCCAGGCGGCAGGAATCCCTGTTTTTTCGATAAACGCTTTCAACTCTTCCTCTGCATTGCTAATAATAATACCATGGCCGAAAAGAAGCAACGGTTTTTGTGCCTCATCAATTAAACCGGCGGCAGCTTTTACCTGGTGAGGGTCAACATGCATTTCGGGCACATAAGAACGTATCTTGGTTATTTTTTCATACACAAACTCCACCTCGCCGAACTGCGCATCTTTGGTAAGATCGATAAGTACCGGCCCCGGACGGCCAGAACGGGCAATATAAAATGCCTTGGCAATGGCTTCGGGAATCTCTTCAGGTGTAGTAACCTGATAATTCCATTTGGTTACCGGGATTGACATGCCTACAATATCCGACTCCTGAAAAGCATCGGTACCAAGCAAAGGTGCTGGCACCTGCCCGGTTATGCAAACCAGAGGCGTAGAATCAATCATTGCATCGGCAATTCCGGTAAGAAGATTCGTTGCTCCCGGCCCTGATGTAGCAAGACAAACGCCGGTTTTTCCGCTAACACGGGCATAACCTTGCGCCCCATGCACGGCTCCCTGCTCGTGACGTGTTAAAATATGTTTTATTTCTTTCTGATAATCATACAACGCATCGTAAACGGGCATTATCTGCCCCCCGGGATACCCGAAAATGGTATCAACACTTTCTTCTAATAACGAAAGCATTAATGCGTGAGCTCCTGTTACTTTTTTTGCTGTCATATTTTCGTTTTTTTTGTTATTTACAAAGCTGCAAACTGCTTGCTGCCAACATGGTACATAATCTATTCGCCCCCAACACCAGCTAACTGCAACTGCGACGGTTTACTTTCTGCCCTACCCAGTGCTACTTTCCTCTCACTCAACAATCCGAACTGCGCCAAGGTCGGCCGAAGAAACCAGGCTGGCATAAGCTTTTAGTGCTTTTGAAACATTCCGCTTACGTGTTGCCGGCTTCCAGGCTTTGTTGCCTTTCTTTTCTTCTTCATTCCTGCGTTTTTCCAATTCTTCGTCCGAAACCAAAAGATTTATAGAACGAGCAGATATGTCAATCTCTATTTTATCGTTATTTTTAATTAAACCAATGGCTCCTTTTCCTGCTGCTTCGGGCGAAGCATGACCGATTGACAAGCCCGAAGTTCCTCCGGAAAAACGGCCGTCGGTAATTAAAGCACAATATTTGTCGAGTTGCATCGATTTCAGGTACGAGGTAGGATAAAGCATTTCCTGCATACCGGGTCCACCTTTCGGACCTTCATATCGAATAACAATTACATCTCCTTTTTGCACTTTATCGCCCAGTATCCCATCAACAGCTTCCTCCTGCGAATCAAAAACTTTTGCAGTGCCGGTAAATTGTAAAATAGAAGAATCAACTCCGGCAGTTTTTACAATACACCCTTTTTCTGCAATATTTCCGAACAATACCGCCAGTCCGCCATCTTTGTTGTAAGCATGCTCAAAATCGCGCAAACACCCTGCAGCAACATCCGTATCCAATTCTTTATAATAATTTTCCTGCGATCCCAAAACAAGGTTCCTTCCTCCTCCCGGCGCCGATTTAAAACGCTGAATAGCATCGTCAGTAACGGTTTCTCGTTTTATATCGTATTCTGCTATTGCTTTACCCAATGTCCGGCCATCAATCCTCGAAACCGAAGTATTGATTAATCCCAAACGCTCCAGTTCGCCTAAAATGGATAGAATTCCTCCGGCACGGTTTACATCCTGAATATGGTAATGCGAACTCGGTGCCACTTTACAAAGATTAGGCGTAACACGCGAGAGTTCGTCAATATCTTTCATCTTAAAATCAACCCCGGCTTCGTGGGCAACAGCCAGCAGGTGTAGCACTGTATTGGTTGATCCGCCCATTGCAATATCAAGTTTCATGGCATTTAAAAAAGCATCGCGGGTAGCAATACTACGAGGCAACACAGCCTTATTGCCTTCGAAATAATACGATTTTGTAGCTGCAATAATTTTTACGACAGCCTCTTCAAATAATCTTTTACGGTTTACATGAGTTGCTACAATGGTTCCGTTTCCGGGCAACGAAAGTCCAATTGCCTCGGTAAGGCAGTTCATGGAATTGGCAGTAAACATTCCAGAGCAGGAGCCACAGGTAGGACAAGCATTTTGCTCTACTCTTGCAATATAATCATCTTCAACCGACGAATCGGCTGACATTACCATAGCGTCGATAAGGTCGAGGTGTTTATCATCGACCACCCCGGCTTCCATTGGCCCGCCGGAAACAAATATTGCAGGAATATTCAGGCGCATTGCAGCCATAAGCATTCCCGGGGTAATTTTATCGCAGTTCGAGATACAAATCATCGCATCAACTTTATGCGCATTACACATGTACTCTACGCTATCGGCAATCACATCGCGCGAAGGCAAAGAATAAAGCATGCCGTCGTGTCCCATTGCAATCCCGTCGTCGATGGCAATAGTATTGAATTCGGCTGCAAAATAGCCTTGTTTTTCGATTAAACTCTTTACGTATTGCCCAATTTTGTGCAAATGTACATGCCCGGGCACAAACTGGGTAAACGAGTTTACCACGGCAATTACAGGTTTGCCAAAATGTTCTTCTTTCATGCCGTTAGCCCGCCAAAGGCTTCTTGCCCCAGCCATTCGTCGGCCTTGTGTTGTAGCGTTACTACGTAATGGTATTTGCATAATTATATCTTTTCTGTCTGTTCTGTTATAAAAAAAAGCCTTTCTCAGTTATCAGAGAAAGGCTTATATCTTTTAATTATCTACACAACTATCTACCTTTCTCAGGAATTCTAAGAAGGACCACGAGAAGATCAATAATATGAATAGATAAATTTAGCATATCACTTTTTTATGTTGAGGCAAATGTAAACATTAAAATTTATTTGCAAAACGATTTGAAATTAAATTCCTTATTTTTCAGTTAATTTTTAAAATCAAACACCATGAACTTATAATCTAACACAAATAACAAGAATGTAATAACAGTTCTTTTCAACTGTCTAAATTTTTGTATTGCCCATTTGTTATGTGAGAAAAAATAACAGTCATGCTCTTGGGTGCCTCAGTTGTGATTTCAGCCATGGGCTGTTTCATCCTAAACACAAAAAAATATTGCTTACAAAAAAGAATATTTGTAATATTGTAATACCAATTATTTTTAACAATGAAAAAAATATATTACATCTTTTTTATACTTATCGTCATTGAGGCCTGTACCAGGCCTCAACAGAGGCTCCTGAAAGACCAAATAAACCAAATCAGCACAAACAACATTGCCGATAAACGTTTGGAGTATTTTAACGTTGAAATAAAAAGCATTAACGGGAAAAAAGAGTTAAGCGGAGCAACCGTTTCGGAAAAAGCTTTTCGGCAACTCCAGACTTTTGCTCAAAAAGAAAAACTCGATTTTAATGTTATGCTTCTTCCGTCCAATAAATTCAAAGAAAATCCATGGGCCATTGTAACGTTATCGGTTTGCAACATAAGAGCCCAGGGGCAACATTCGGCAGAACTGATAACACAGGCTCTTATGGGCACCCCTGTTAAAGTCTTCCAGGAAAAAGACGGCTGGTATTTAATACAAACCCCCGACCGCTATTTTGGCTGGACCGGTAGTTCAGGCATTGCTTTGAAAAAAAATGCTGAAATGCAGAAATGGAAGACATTAAAAAAAGTTCTCTATAAAGAACAGAATGGATTTGCGTATGCCAAAGCCAATGTACAAAGTACTATTGAATTCGATTTGGTTTTAGCCGATTTATTAACGGTTGTTTCTTCCGAAAAAAAATTCTACAAAATTATTCTCCCTGACGGACGCCAGGGTTTTGTAAAAAAGCAGGAATGCTCGTCGCTCGAAATATGGAGAAAGAAAAACATTAACGCCAAAGACGTTCTAACGACAGCCTTTAAGTTTAAAGGAATTCCTTATTTATGGGGCGGGGCTTCTGCAAAAATGTCGGATTGCAGCGGTTTTGTAAAAACAGCTTATTTTTTTCACGGCTTAATTTTACAGCGCGATGCCTCTCAACAAACTTTTTATGGAAAATTAGCAGATACAAAAAACGGATATCGTAAATTGCAACCCGGCGATTTGGTTTTCTTCGGACGAAAAGCAAGTCCAGAAAAAAAAGAACGGATAACCCATGTTGGAATGTGTATAGGCAACCAGGAATTTATCCATGAATCGGGCCGGGTACACATTAACAGCCTGGAGAAAAACAGTGATAAATATGCCCCGGATTACGAAAAAGCCTTTGTACGAGCCCGCCGGATAATAGGTCATGTTGACGGCAAAGGCATTGAATGGGTGGTTGATAATGAATTTTATAAACAAATTTTACAAAAACAGGCCGGAAGCGATTAGACACGATCGAACCAATACTCTGATTACAGAGCTGAAAAAAATCCGGATACTCTTTACCAGATACTTGCGTCTACTCTTAAAACAGAAAAGATATGCACCTTACATTTAAGCCCTACGAACTACAATTAAAACATACTTTTACACTGGCTACAAGCTCGCGCACAACAACACCGGTTATGCTAACAATGCTGGAGCACGAAGGAATTACCGGCTACGGAGAAGCATCAATGCCCCCGTACCTTGGCGAATCACACGAAACTGTTGCCCGCTTCCTGAACAAGGTAAACCTGTCGGACTTTAACGATCCTTTGCGTATGGACGAAATCCTGTTGTACATAGATGCTATTGAGCCGGGAAACCGCGCGGCCAAAGCAAGTATTGATATTGCCTTACATGACCTGGCCGGAAAAATAATGAACTTGCCATGGTATAAAATCTGGGGATTAAACAAAGAAAAAACACCTTACACAACCTACACCATTGGAATTGATACAAAAGATGTTGTAATCGAAAAAACCAGGGAAGCTTCTGATTTTAAAATATTAAAGGTAAAACTGGGACGCAAAAACGACAAAGAAATGATAGAGACCATCCGTTCGGTTACCCGGATGCCGCTATGTGTTGACGCCAACCAGGGATGGAAAGACAAATACCAGGCTCTGGATATGATTCACTGGCTAAACGAACAGGGAATTATTTTTGTAGAACAACCTATGCCCAAAGAACAGACCAATGATATGGCATGGTTAACGGCCCACAGTCCGCTACCTACAATTGCCGACGAGGCCTTTCAACGCCTAAGCGACATCCCAAAGCTAAAAGATCTCTATTCCGGCATCAATATAAAACTGATGAAAAGTACCGGAATGCGCGAGGCAAAAAAAATGATAGATGTTGCCCGTGCTCTTAATCTTAAAGTAATGATTGGCTGCATGACCGAAACATCATGTGCCATTTCGGCCGCAGCCCAACTCTCACCATTAGTTGACTGGGCTGACCTGGATGGTGCACTGCTCATATCAAACGATATTTTTAAAGGAATGGAAGTCATAAACGGAAAAGTTACGCTAAATGACCTGCCCGGAATTGGCATAAAAATGCGCTAAAAAATAATTTAGATAAAACTACGCAGCCGCCTCGGAGAAACATCCAATTGATTACGAATCAACTCCTTAAGGTTTTCATAAGTGTTTTTCAGCACTTCTCCTGTTTCTTTTTTCTCCAGCCAGCGGACTTCGGTAATGCCTTCTTCAAATTGCGGCGTTCCCTCTTCAGAACCGTTATATTCCATTTCGTACCAAAAAGTTTTTTTCAGCACCCACTGCCCCAGGGTATCCTCATAAGGCGATTGATAAATATGGTATGTTGGCGAGAGTTCTTTTACTATTTTAAGGTCAAAAACTCCACATTCTTCTTCCACCTCACGCAAAGCGGCCTGCCCGGGGCTTTCTCCTTTTTCGATCTTTCCCTTGGGCAAATCCCATTTCCCATTTCTAAAAATAAACAGAAATTTTCCGTTTCTGGAAACCATACCACCAGCCGCATCAATTGCCATAAAAGCCGCCCTGAAATTATTAAACTGTTGCTCAGGATTGGCCGATTCAAAAATAAATTCTGCTGTTTCAGCATCGTTTATTTGTGCCAGCCATTTTTCAACTTCAGCCCCATTGGGTAAGGCAGGATATGCCCCCGATTTTTTTTTATTCGTCCTCTTTGTGTAAGAGCGAAAAAAAATCCGTTTCTCATTTAAAAAAACTTTATACTTTTGCATTAAGATACAAATTTAATAGTTATGAGTTCAACACAAATTGAAGTAACCGAAAAATTACTTGAAATTAACACAATAAAAATCCAGCTCGACAACCCATTCACCTGGGCATCAGGCTGGAGATCACCAATTTATTGCGACAACAGGAAGATACTTTCTTATCCTAAAACCCGCACATACATTCGCGACCAATTCGTGGAAGTAATCCGCGAAAAATATCCGGAAGCGGAGGTAATTGCCGGGGTTGCTACCGGGGCAATCGCCATGGGGGTTTTGGTTGCCGAACAACTGGGGTTACCTTTTATTTATGTAAGGTCGAAACCTAAAGATCACGGGTTGGAAAACCTTATCGAAGGCGATTTGAAACCCTTCCAGAAAGTAGTAGTTATCGAAGATCTTGTTTCGACCGGAACAAGCAGTTTAAAAGCAGCAGAAGCAGTAAACAATTTTGGAGGTGATGTTGTGGGAATGATTTCTATTTTCACTTACAATTTCCCGTATGCAAAAGAAAACTTCAAAAAGGCAGGAATAGAACTTACATCGTTAAGCCGCTACCAGGTGCTTATTGACTTATCGTACGAAAAAGGGGAAATCACCAAAGAGCAGATAAAATCGTTAATGGAATGGCGCGAAGATCCGGCCAACTGGAAAAAATAAATAACAAATAAATAAACGACAGGGAAATCCCGCCATTGTGCGGGATTTTTTTTCAAAACAAACGCATGGGAATCAACAAATACGTTAGCAACGTAAAAACGACGGATCACAACCAGGAAGTAGTTTTTAATTATCTTTCAAATTTTGAAAACCTAGGAACCTACCTGAATTCCGGACTTCTTGAAAAAATTACGGAGAAAGTACCACAGATAAAAATTACTGATTTTAAATCGGACAGGGATGCCTGTGATTTTAACATTACCGGACTTGGGCATGCTGAAATAAAAATTGTGAATAGAGAACCTTTTAAAACCATAAAAATAGAAAGTTCAGGCGGGCTGCCGCTTAGTTTTACCTTTTGGATACAGCTAATTCCAATTGATACAAACAGCACAAAAATGCGGCTTACCCTCCATGCAGAAATGAGCGCAATGATAAAAATGATGGCTGGCAACAAGCTGAAAGAAGGAATCGATCATTTGGCTGAAACTCTGTCAAAGCTTCCTTATCAATAGGCAACACCCCCTATTCTCACACAAAAACCTCAATCCCATTCAATGAGAAACTGGAAATTTAACCATATCGATTTTTCAACTTACCCGGAATATACAGATGATGACCTGGGTGTATTTTGGTCGCCGGAAAAAACAACAATTAAAATATGGGCTCCTACTGCCCAAATTATCGAGTTACGTTTATACAAAAACGGGGCAAACGGAGAAGCTTTCCACAAAACCAATCTGCAAAAGGCAGCAAATGGCACATGGACAACGGTATTGCTTGGCGATTATGAAGGCAAATACTATACTTTTAGGATAAACGACGGAGAATGGTTAGAAGAAATTGCAGGAATATATGCCCGCTGTGTAGGCATAAACGGTCTCCGGGGACAGATATACAATCCTCAAAAAACAGACCCGAAAGACTGGAAAGATGACAAACACCCCGCAATAAAAAACATTACCGATGCTATCCTCTACGAAACCCATGTTCGAGATTTCTCCATTGCCCAAAATTCAGGAATCGAAAACAAAGGGAAATACCTGGGCTTTACTGAAGAAAATACATTCTCGGAAGAAGGAATACATACGGGCATCGGGCACCTGAAAGAACTAGGGATAACACATGTACACCTGCTTCCGGTAAACGATTTTGCCACGATAAACGAAGAAAAGCCTCAGGAAAAATACAACTGGGGTTACGACCCGTTGCACTACCGGGTACCGGAAGGCTCTTATGCCACTGATCCTTATGACGGGACAGTACGCATCCGCGAATTTAAGACACTGGTAAAAACACTTCATAACAACGGGATAGGCATTATTTTAGATGTGGTTTTCAACCATACCTATTATACCAAAGAATCGGTTTTTAATCAAATGGTTCCGGGCTATTTCTACCGGCAACGTCCAGACGGAAGCTTTGCCAATGCATCGGGCTGTGGCAATGAAATAGCTTCGGAGCGTTTTATGGTTCGCAAATACATTATTGATACCTTAAAATACTGGGCAGAAGAATATCATATTGACGGGTTCCGCTTCGATTTAATGGGCGTTATCGATATAGCAACCATGCAGGCAATACGTTCGGAACTAAATAAGTCAAATCCCGACATTATCCTGTACGGAGAAGGCTGGGCTGCCGACCAAAGCCCAATGCCCGAAGAGAAACGGGCGACCAAATGCAATATGGCTCAATTAACCGGAATTGCTGCATTTAACGACGATTTCAGGGATGCACTACAAGGAAACCACGGGGAGAAAAAATCTAAAGGCTTTGTTAGCGGACAGGGACTAAGAGAAGAAGCCATAAAATTTGGGGTTACTGCTGCAGTTTCGCATCCACAAATTGTTTACGATTATGTTGAGCCCTCAAGACAATCCTGGGCAAACGAACCGGGACAGTGCATTAATTATGTTTCGTGCCACGACAATTATACCCTTTGGGACAAACTAAAAATGAGTTGTCCCGACGCTGAAGAGGAAGAGCTAAAAAAAAGGGTAAAACTGGCAGGAGCATTGGTTCTAACGTCGCAGGGAGTTCCCCTGTTACATGCAGGAGTAGACTTTTGCCGCACCAAAGGAGGCAACGGAAATTCGTATAAATCAGCCGATTCTGTCAACCAAATTGACTGGAACCGGAAATCGATTTATTACGATGTGTTTGAATACTATAAACAGCTAATACAGCTACGGAAAAACACACCGGTCTTTCGCCTGAATTCTGCTGAAAAAATAAGAAAAACCATAAAATTTAACCCGCAATATAAACCAGGCATTATAGCCTATAGTATTGATGGAAAAGAAGCGGGAGAGAAATGGAAAAAAACAGTTCTGATTTTTAACGGCAACAGTACCGAAGAACAGGTTCAACTTCCGAAAGGGCAATTCCGGGTAATTGCCAATGGTAAAGAAATTAAAGAAGCAGGATTGGGTGCCATTGTTTCTGAAAACATTACCATACCAGCAATATCAATGTATATTTTAACAGATGAAGCTGTGGAGTAAATTAAAAAAATGTTTTTCCAAAACGAAAAACGAAGCCAATTATGTTGACGTAGTCTGCTTAAATTGTAAAACAAAATTTTCCGGACGTTTTTGTCCGAACTGCGGACAGGCAGTAAAGGAATTTGACAGGCCTTTGGGATTTATTATTTATAATTTTTTAGGCGTTTTTTTTGCTTTTGATACGCGTTCGCTTAAAACATTAATTTCGTTATTGATAAAACCAGGATTCCTTACGAAAGAATATTTTGTTCGATCTATCAGTATTTTATAGGCTGTACTGAAACAAATTTTCTCAATGCTAATTTAGATTTAAAAGAGAGCAGAAATTATGAATACAGTTTGTTTTTTCCCGAATCTCTCCTACATTTGTTCCCACGTTCATTCAAAAAACAAAGGATAAGATACCCGGTAAAACGGGTTTAATAGGGAATCACGTGTAAATCGTGAGCTGTCGCGCAACTGTAAAGTCCAATTAACAGGTTTGCAATACTCTCGCCACTGTCCCGATGTAAATCGGGATGGGAAGGCTTTGTAAACGGACAAGCCAGGAGACCTGTCTTATTTAGTGAACGGCAATTGCTTTCGCGGTATAGAGCAATAGTCTGGAATGAAACAATCTTTTGTTTGTTTTCCTTGCAACTATTTTATTTCGCCAAAGCATTCAGTTATAAACTTTTTAAAATTGCTGTATGCTTACACAAAATTTAGGGTTTCCCCGCATTGGAGCCCAACGAGAATTGAAAAAGGCCTGCGAAGCCTACTGGAAAGGAAAAATTTCGCTCCCGGAACTGGAAAAAACCGGAAAAAACGAACGACGAAAAAACCGGACATTTCAACACAAAACCGGTATTGACCTCATCCCCTCGAACGATTTCTCGTTCTACGACCAGGTAGCCGATATGGCTTTCACACTGGGTGTTGTCCCGGAAAGGTTTAAACCACTACAGGAAAAGCTGAACAATATGGATTTATATTTTTCCATGTGTCGTGGTTATCAGAAAAACGGACTGGATGTTACGCCACTTGAAATGACCAAATGGTTCGATACCAACTACCACTTTCTGGTTCCCGAATTTGAAAAGAATCAAACGTTTGCTTTGTCCGGCACAAAGGCGATTGATGAATTTACAGAAGCACTACAAGAAGGTATAAAAACCAAACCTGTATTGCTCGGACCTGTTTCTTTTCTGAAATTGGGGAAAGAAAAAAAAGAACAATTCAACCGTCTGGAATTAATCCATGCATTGCTTCCTGTTTACATCGAACTCATCGGGAAACTGGAAAATGCAGGAGCAGAGTGCATTCAAATTGACGAGCCGTGTTTGGTTACCGACTTAAGCGACTACGAACGTAACCTTTACCGTATGGCATTGACCGAACTATTTGGTTCGTTTCCCGGAATCCGGTTCATATTGACGACTTACTTCGAAAGCATCGAAAAAGAAGCCGACTGGATTGTAAAATTACCACTTGAAGTATTGCACCTCGATTTGGTACGCGGAGCTAATCAACTGGACACTTTCCTTGAAAAAGCTCCTTCCACCCTTTCGCTTTCTTTAGGGCTGGTAAACGGCCGCAACATCTGGAAAAACGATTTGGAAAAATCGGTGCAAATCATCCACAAAGCAAAATCAAAATTAGGACAGGAACGAATAATTCTATCCCCATCGTGCTCCTTACTTCATGCTCCTTACGATTTAAACAGCGAACACGACGAAACAGGGCTTCCTGTGGTAGTAAAAAACAGGATGGCTTTTGCCCGACAAAAAACAGAAGAGCTGATTACGCTAAAAGACCTGGCAGGAGATGCTCCTTCAGCAAGCGCATTAGCTCATTTACAGAAAGAAAAAAAAGGAAGGGAGGCATGGGCACAATCCGATTTAGTACAAAACGAAGCCGTAAAAACACAGGTTGCACAAATGAACAAGCAATGGAAGGCAATAAAAAGAGATGCCCCTTTCCCTGAAAGAATAAAAAAACAACAGGAAAAATTACAACTTCCTCTTTTCCCGACCACCATGATTGGGTCGCTGCCACAAACAACCGAAGTACGCCGTATGCGCCGTCGGTTTGCCAAACAGGAAATAACTGAAAAAGCATATACCGATTTCATTCATGAATCCATTGCCTCATCCATACGCTGGCAGAACGAAATTGGCATTGATGTTCCGGTACACGGCGAGTTCGAAAGAAATGACATGGTTGAATTCTTTGGTGAAAAACTAAATGGTTTTGCTTTCACTCAAAACGGGTGGGTACAAAGCTATGGTTCGCGCGGGGTAAAACCCCCGGTAATTTTTGGCGACATTTCGCGCAAAGAGCCAATGACCGTTGCTATTTCAAAATACACGCAATCGCTTACCAATAAACCGGTAAAAGGCATGCTTACCGGACCGGTTACTATTTTACAATGGTCGTTTGTTCGCAACGACCAGCCCCGCCAAACTACCACTGCTCAAATAGCACTGGCTATCCGCAACGAGGTACTTGACCTTGAAAAAGCAGGGCTTTCTATTATTCAAATTGACGAACCGGCATTACGGGAAGGCTTACCTATTCAACAAGATAAACGGGAAAAATACCTGGAATGGGCGGTAGACTGCTTCAAGCTAAGTTATTGGGGAGTAAAAAACGAAACACAGATTCACACTCACATGTGTTATGCTGAATTTAACGATATAATACAATCGATTATCGATATGGATGCCGATGTTATCAGTATTGAAACCTCTCGTTCGCAAATGGAACTATTAGATGTATTTGCGAAAACCGATTACCCCAATCAAATCGGACCGGGAGTTTACGATATTCATTCACCACGCATTCCCGCAGTAAATGAAATGTGCGATTTACTTTATGCTGCATCGCGCTATATTAAAGCAGGGAAACTTTGGGTGAATCCCGATTGCGGGCTAAAAACCCGAAGTTGGGAAGAAGTACGTCCATCAATAGAGAACATGGTAAAAGCGGCAAAAATATTACGGGAATCGATTACCTGAACTAATTTTTTTATCCTAAAGCTCATAGAGGGAGCGGGCCTCAGGCCTGCTTTCTCTTATTTTTTAAGAAATTTTTATGGCACTATTAGAATTATTTTCAAAAAGCGGGACGGCATCATCATTAATATTTTTAAGCCTTACCGGAGTTTCGGGTGTTTTACTCGGAAAAATAAAAATACTGAACATAAAACTGGGCATTGCAGGTGTCTTGTTTACCGGCCTTCTAATCGGCCATCTCGGAGCAACTTTCGATCACAAAACCCTGCATTTTGTAAAAGAATTCGGGTTAATCCTGTTTGTTTATTCCATAGGGCTGGAAGTTGGTCCCCGTTTTATCTCATCACTAAAAAGCAACGGCCTAAAACTTAACTTTCTGGCCATTGGCATTGTTCTGCTGGGTTTCCTTATTGCTGTTATTCTTAAATTAATATTAGACATTCCCACCCCGGTTATCACGGGAATCATGTGTGGTGCAGTAACCAACACCCCGGGACTTGGAGCCGCTCAGCAGGTTATACAGGAACAAATGTCGAACCCGGGACTATCGGAATTAACAGGAATGGGTTATGCCGTGGCCTATCCATTTGGAATTATCGGCATTATACTGTCTATGCTTCTTATTCGAAAATTTTTCAAAATAAAAACAAAAGAAGAAGCCAAAGAATTCATGGAAAAACTTTCCGGAATTTCAGGCAAACCCGAAGCAATCAATATTAAAGTAGCCAACCAGGCGCTTGTAGGAAAAACAATCGCATTTCTGCGCGAAAGCATGTCGGGAGAATTTGCCATATCCCGAATTTTCAGAAACGATGAATTCATTGTTCCTGACGAAGATGAAAATATTCAAAAAGGCGATATACTCTATGGGGTTTCAACCAAAGAACATTTTAATACCCTCGAACTAAAAATTGGAAATATAAAAAAAACCGGCGACCTCGATATTACAGGGAGAATGGGAATGCGTCATGTTGTTTTTACCAATAAAGAACTGGCCGGAAAAACCATAAAAAGAATTGGAATATCCAGGCGATACCCGGTAAATATTACCCGTATTTTCAGGGCAGGAAAAGAAATAATTGCAGGAGAAAACGACAGCATAGAATTTGGCGATACCATACGCATTGTTGGCGAACGAAAAGCACTAAAAAAAGTTGCCCGCGAGCTTGGAAATTCAATGAAAGAACTTTCGCATCCGCATATCATCCCTATTTTTATTGGCATTTTGGCAGGAGTATTAATCGGAAGTATCCCTATTGCCATTCCCGGGTTACCAGCCCCGGCAAAACTTGGGCTGGCAGGAGGCCCGCTTTTGGTGGCACTCTTCCTAGGGCACAAAGGAAGAATTGGCAAACTTGACTTTTATATGACCCCGGGGGCAAACCTGTTCATCCGTGAATTGGGAATAATCCTTTTTCTGGCCTGTGTAGGACTTTCGTCGGGGAAACATTTTGTAAGCACAATTGTTAACGGAGGCTACCTTTGGATGCTTTACGGGGTGGCAATAACCTTTTTGCCCCTGTTGATAATAGGGTTCATTGCACGAATACTAAAATTTAATTATCTGACAATTTGCGGGCTTCTGTCCGGGTCAATGACCGACCCGCCAGCTCTTGAATTTGCCAACTCATTGTCGCCCGTACAGGCACAATCAACAGCATACGCCACGGTTTATCCGCTGGTAATGTTTATGCGTATATTAATGGCACAGGTACTTGTTTTAATGTTTTTATAAAACATCCCGACAATGCATAATGAGTAAGAAAAAAGCCGGAAGTAGAAAAAAGTGTCAAATATATTTTTTGGCAAGACAAAAAAAGAGGGTCGGGCAATTTGCTGTCGCAGAGGAAAAACAAAAGATAACGGGCAGTTTGAAACCAAAAACTCATCGTTAGCAGTTAACAGAAAACAAAAACAATTCGCCTCGGGTTATAAAACAAATACTACTTTTGCAGGCTGTTTTATAAAAAATAAAAAATGAAGAAGCAAATATTCAGAAATGCATCAATAACAACTATCATCCTCATTTTTAATATATTATGCACAAACACAAACGGAAAAAATAATCCATTAAAAAACAATAAAGGTTTTGTGATAAAGCTAAACGAAGATGGTTCTGCTTATTCAAAAGTATCGTTTGCCACACAATTTTGGTTCCGGCAAACAAAATTAAGTCCCGGAAGCACCACCATAAGTGGAGATGCAATAAGTTCAGAATCCGACTTTGCACTAAGGCGTACCCGCTTCTCAATGTTCAACCGGTTAAGCGACAAGATTATTGTATATACCCAGATGGGGTTTAATAACTTAAATACTTCCAGCTCAAAACCGAAGCTTTATTTTCACGACATTTGGGCGTCATACGACATCATCCCCAAAGCCTTTACAATAGGTGCCGGCTTAAACGGATGGAATGGCATTTCCAGGTTAACCAACACCAGCTATCAAAAAACACTAACGCTTGACAACCCGGGATTTAATATTCCGGCGGTAAACCATACCGACATTGATGTTCGCCAGATTGGCGTTTTCATCAAAGGAACAGTAGGATGTTTTAGCTACCGCACTGCCATTGCCAAGCCTATGACTTACGATGGAATTCCGGACACCCCGGCTGCCAATACCGGCTATGAGTTTCCATCAACCAAGTTAGTATGGAAAGGTTATTTTACCTGGCACTTTTTGGATAAAGAATATTTTAACACGTCCTATTTAGCGATGACTTACCTCGGTAAAAAGAAAATTTGTAACCTTGGTGCAGGCTTCGACATTTTTCCGGATGCAGTTGCTGAATATACAACAAACGGGAAAAGAACATTAAAAAATCGCACCTTACTGGGAGCCGATTTCTTTCTGGAACTTCCATTCTCCAGAAATCAAACCCTGTCGTTCTATACGGTTTATTACGACTACGATTTTGGAGCGAACTATTTACGCAAATCCGGAACAATGAATCATTGGTACGGAGGCAGTTCTGCCGAAGGTGCCGGAAACAACGAATACAAAATAGGAACAGGGACTACCTGGTACGGTACACTCGGCTATCTTTTTCCAAAAAATTTTTTAACCCGCTCCGGCAGGATACAACTTTTTTATGCCTGTGCCCGCAAAGACTTCGACGCATTAACAAAAGCGATTTACAATCACGACTTTGGTGCAAACTTTTTGGTTAACGGGCACAAATTAAAATTTAGTACACAATATTCACTCCGTCCTGTTTCGAAAAACAGCAACCCGAATTCAGGGTTTGAGCATACAGGGACGTTTATTTTTCAAACGCAAATTGTACTCTAAAATGAAACAAGCAAGAGACAACAGAAAAGCCTTTGTGAAATTTCACAAAAGAAATGAAGAACTGGCAGCACAATATAGCGGCAATTATGAAGAACGCCAGCATTCCAAAGGCAAATTAACAGCAAAAGAACGTATCGAAGTACTGTTCGACCCCGATACTTTTGAGGAACTCGACGCATTTGTCCGTTCGCAGCACAGCAGCGCCAAATCAGGACAATATGGCGACGGGGTTATTGTCGGGCACGGAAAAATAAATGGGAAAAGAGTTTTTCTGTATGCCCAGGACTTCAATGTTATGGGAGGCTCTCTCGGTTCTGCTCATGCAAAAAAAATTATAAAAGTTCAGGATATGGCACGAAAAATGGGACATCCTGTCATCGGCTTAATCGATTCGGGAGGTGCCCGTATACAGGAAGGGATAGCCAGTCTTTCGGGCTATGCCGGTATTTTCCTGCGCAACATACAATCGTCGGGAGTTGTTCCGCAAATATCGGTTATTCTTGGTCCGGCAGCAGGAGGCGCCGTTTACTCTCCTGCCTTAACCGACTTTATTTTTATGACCCGGCAAACATCGCGCATGTTTGTTACCGGACCTCAAATTGTAAAGGAAGTACTAAACGAAGAGGTAACATTCGAAGAACTTGGAGGTGCCGATGTTCACGGCTCTAAAAGCGGAGTGGCACATTTTGTTTACGACGATGAAGAGCATACCCTGCTGGGCGTACGCAAATTACTTCAATATCTGCCATCAAACAATGCAGAATTACCCCCGGCCAGCAAAAGCGAACCGCTAGCGCCACCACGCCCCGAAAGACTAAATTTAATTGTTCCGGATGAAAACACGGCTCCGTACGACATGCTTGACGTTATTGATAACTTAGTGGACAAAGACAGTTTCTTTGAAATAGCCGATGCCTTTGCACAAAATATGCTTACCGGTTTTGCCCGGCTCAACAACCGGGTTATTGGTATCATTGCCAATCAGCCCAAAGTATTGGCAGGAGTACTTGATATCAATTCATCGGTAAAAGCCGCCCGTTTTGTCCGCATTTGCGATGCATTCAACATACCGTTGCTGGTTCTGGAAGATGTCCCGGGATTTTTACCCGGTACCACACAGGAACATGCCGGGTTAATCCGGCACGGGGCAAAACTGCTTTATGCTTTTGGAGAAGCCTCTGTTCCTAAAATTACGGTAATCATCCGTAAAGCTTACGGTGGCGCTTATATTGTAATGAACAGTAAACACCTCGGAGGCGACTTCAATTTTGCATGGCCAACGGCCGAAGTGGCGGTTATGGGGCCGGAAGGGGCAATAAAAATTCTGCACCGCAAAGAATTGGAAAAGGCCGAAAACCCGGAAGCATTACGCCAAAAACTTATCAGCGAATATCGCGAGACTATTGCCAATCCGTATATTGCTGATGAATATGGCTATATTGACGAAGTTATTGCACCGGAAGTAACCCGCCAAAAATTAATTTCGGCATTCGATCTTCTTCAAAATAAATATATTGAAAAATTGCCACGAAAACATGGCAATGTGCCGTTGTAAAAGCTCCTCCCAATCTCCCCAGTGGGGAGGAAAAAGAAAGTATATACAAAGTATCAAAAAAATAAAAAACAAACGATATTGCAGATAAACAAAGAATTATACTTTGAGTTAAAAGAAAAAAATAAAAGAACACTATCGGCAACAATTGTTTCTTATTGTTTTCAATGGTATTCTCTTTTTATCTTATGTCTTTGATACTTTTTTGTCTTACTAATATTTTTAACAGATGAAGATAAAATCAATATTAATAGCAAACCGCGGAGAAATTGCGGTAAGAATAATAAAAACGGCCAATAAGTTGGGCATAAAAACCTTTGTTTTTCAGACTCAGCAAGAGGCAAATGCCGTTTACCTGAATTGGGCCGACGAAATTATTGTATTGCCGGAAGAAAGAAATGCCGGGCCTATTTTCCTTGATGCAGAAGCGATTGTTGACTATGCACAAGCAAAAGGCATTGATGCAATTCATCCGGGTTATGGTTTTCTTTCCGAAAACCCGGAATTGCCACAACGCTGTAAAAAAGCCGGCATAGTATTTATCGGGCCGGAAGAAAAACATATTCGTCAGATGGGCGATAAAAACGAAGCCCGGCATCTTGCCGCTCAAGCCGGTTTGCCTATCGTAAAAGGCAGTGATGGTGCCGTAACATCTTTCGAGGCCATAAAAAAAGAAACCGAAAAAATTGGATATCCGGTAATTTTAAAAGCACTTGCCGGCGGTGGCGGGAAAGGAATGCGCGTGGTTCGAAAAGACCAAGAGCTGGAATCATTTTGGAAAATGGCTGTCAGCGAAGCACAAAACGCTTTCGGGAACGGGGCAATGATTGTAGAAAAATACATCGAAAATCCTCGCCATATCGAAATACAGGTATTAGCAGATAAAAAAGGAAATGTCGTTCATTTATACGAAAGAGAATGTTCAATCCAACGCAATCATCAAAAACTATTGGAGGAAGCTCCATCTCAGGCTTTAACCGATGATTTGAGAGAAAGAATGAGCAACCATGCCCTGGCTTTGGTAAAATTAACCGGTTATTCAACCCTGGGAACAGTCGAATTTTTGCTTGATGCCAATAACGAATACTATTTCATGGAAATGAATACCCGAGTACAGGTAGAACATCCGGTAACCGAAGCTATAACCGGGATCGACCTGATAGAATGGCAAATGCGCACAGCAGCCGGAGAGAGTTTAACTTTTCAGCAAAATAATATCAAGAAAAAAGGCTGGGCAATAGAGTTCAGAGTAAATGCAGAAGACGTGCAAACAGGTTTTTCCCCTAATTTCGGAATAATCGACGAAATGAACTTCCCGGCTTATCCCGGACTGCGTGTTGATTCGGGTTTTGTTCCGGGCTCTGTCATTCCAGGCATGTACGATTCACTATTGGCTAAACTTATTGTATCGGGGCGCACAAGAGAAAATGTGATTGAAAAAGCACTGGAGATAATGAAGCATTCGCACATTGAAGGCATAAAAACCACGGTTCCGTTTTTTAAAGCACTGCTACAACACCCCGATTTTGTTGCAGGAAATATAACAACTTCTTTTATCGAAAAAATGGGGCACCTCTTTTTCCAGGAAAAAAACGAAGAAAAGGCTGCGGCTTTAATTGCCCTGCAATCTTATCTTGACGACATAAAAGAAATAGAAACCTGCCAAACCGAACCGGAAAACATAACGCCCTGGATATCTCGAACGTGGAACAAATTATTTTAATTATGGAAAAAAAGAAAGTTCAGAAATATATAGTTACGGGTGAAAAGCAATACAAATTCAGCACCCGGGATTTTAGCGTAAGAAAAAGCAAAAAACACCGTATTGAACAAGTAGGTACAGATACCTATAAAGCAGTTATTGATGGTGTTGCATTAGAAGGAAATGTTTCTGAAAAAAAACAAAACAAATATAAAGTCAACCTGAATGGCAATTGCTATAGTTTTGTTATTGATACGGAACAAACACACCGCCGCAAAGTTGTTCTGTCTCAAAAAGAAGGACAGGAACAACACATTGAGATAAGATCGCCCATGCCCGGGAAAATATGCGACGTATTTATAAACGAAGGGGCAAAAGTTCAAAAAGGAGAGGCACTCCTGGTTCTGGAAGCTATGAAAATGCAAAACCAGATACTGGCATCTTCCAATGCTGTTGTTGAATCGGTAATGGTAAAACCAAATGAAACGGTCTTGGGCGACCAATTGCTGATAAAACTAAAGCCGTTGTAAAGCTCTTCCCAAGCGTCGGAGCCCCAAAGGGAAAAACAAAGATGGAAAAAAATGATTTAAAATACGAACCACGGGAATGCCCAAGATGTGAACAGTTATTCATCTGCACCGGCGATACCAATTGCTGGTGTATGAATATTACCATTCCGCCCGGGGTACAAGACTACATTGCGGCTCATTTTGATGATTGTTTATGTAAAAAATGCATCCGGGAATTAATCCAGGAATTCAACCAAAATACTCACGGAATAATTCCGGATAGCGATTAATGAATTTGGAGAACGGAAATTTAATCCATAAAAAAGCGGAATAAAATACGTTTTAACCACTGTCGGCGTTGCTTAGCAATTCCGACATGAACACCTTAGTTGTGTTAAATAGAGATGAGGTGATCTAAAAAGAACAAAAATACTTGGAACTTTTTTCTTTGAGAAACTTCACTAGCTTTCTACACAATTCTGTTTTACAATACTTTATAATCATAACGTAAAGTTTCTCAGAAAAAACAAAGCTGCACAAAAACTTTTGGACACCCTCTAACTAACTAACTAACTAACTAACTAACTAACTAACTAACTAACTAACTAACATGCTACTGTTCCCGTTTGAGGGTTTAGTCTGCCTAGCGGATAAATCGTAATCTAATTTAAAAACTAAATTTAGCCTTTACCCAATATTCAGAGTTGTCTTTGTAAGTCGCAAACATTCCTTTGTCGCCCTGAAACCAGTCGTAACCTGCCATAACATGAATCTGGTCGGTTAGCGAATAATCTGCCGTAAAACGGGTAAAAGAGGACTTATTTACAACATCAATATAAGCATAGGCTTTTAAATTTAGTGTACTCCGTAATAACTTTTTAGCGACACTCAGGGTTGCATAAGCAGTATTCTTATCACTGGACATATTGTCGTCGTAATTATTTATCAGCCGATGATAATACTGCGCCATAACCGTCCAGTCATTTCCGGGATACCAGTCAACTCCCACTAAAAAATTAGAGGTATTCTTTTTTACTTTTTTGTCGTTTTTTACCTCCTGAAGTTCGTTAAAATATTGTGCCACCTCACCACGAAGCACAAATTTACTTACAGGCAAAGAAAAATCCATTCCCAACATATCAAATCTTTCATAATTTGCATTTAGCAAAAGCGTATCTTTATTTTCGGAATATCGAGTTTCGAAAACCGGCATTTTATTCCAGCTATGCAATGCAGCTACCGAGAAATCTATTCCACTCAGGTAAAAAGAAAATCGTCCGCCAAACTCGCTGTTTCGAATTGTTTTATCCGGCGTATCATCCGTAGTTATCCGGAAAGGCATTACATACGAATTGGCAACCGACCACGGATTCTCACTGTCGTACGGCAAAACAAAAAACTCGGAAACCGGCACAAAAATTACTTCTAAGTTATAACTTGATTTAACGTATTTCAGGCGAAAAGCATTCACGGGTATACGGATATCGTCGTAATCGCGTGCCAGAAACTCACTGTAATCCATTGGCGAAACAATATCCGTAATACGCAACCCGTCGGCAACGCCCCATACCACAATTTGTTTCCCAAGTTTCACATCCCAGTTGTCTTTTGTATATTGAAAGAAAGCTTCGCGCAATTCAATTTTTGTCTGGTCTTCATCCAGGCTATTATAAACCGAGTTAAGCGATGCAAACAGGTAGGTATTTCCCGTATTTGCCTCAAACTCGGTGCGCAAACGGCTTCGCGAGCTCATAAAGTCGTTAGGGCTTTTGCTTCGCACTGCGTGGTATGTATCGGCAAAACCACTGAATTTGAATTTGATGTCTTCTTGGGCAGATACTGCGTTAAAAAGTAGCAGTAGCAGTGGCAGAAGCAATCCAACCTTAGTAGTAGTTATAGTTCTGAATTGTATTCTAATATTTATATATTTTGTCATAATTCTTTCTTGATAATGTGGAAATTTCAAAGATGGCAGTGGCTGTGGTAGAAGCAATAAAACGGTCAAGTGCTACTACCACTGCTACTGCCTCTTTTACAACGCCCCTTTCTCCAGCTTAGCCACAGTAAACGTACTTTCCTCTAACGGAATGTTGTACTTCGGATTTGCGATGGTGATGATGGTTTCGTGGTTGGTTTGCACGTTTTTCATATCCATTTTCTTGGCAATCCAAAAACCTTCTACTTTTTCGATGTCAGAGAGCACAAGCACACGATGTAACTTATTCATTTTATCATAATACTCCACTTTTACCGAAACATCGCAGTCCTGGCGAACCCACGATACTTTTTTTGAATAAATATCGCGGCTGTCTTTTGATGTTGATTCCAGTACCCAACATTTGTGCCCGTCAACTTCTTCTTCGCGCAACAGTTTGTGGTCATCTTCGTCAATATTACGGCTTCCCATATCATCGTAAGTAAAATCGGTTCCCATAAAGTAGTCTTTCTTAGCCGACGAACCGCTGATACGGCGGGTTTTCTTCATTGCAGGCAAGTACAACCATTTGTCGTCGTCTTTACCTATTTCATCGTAATCCCAGGTCAAAAAACCGGTACCTTTTACATCTCCGGGATATTGAAAAAACATCAATGTTTTTTTGTCTTTCATATTTTTGCCGTAATCCATTGAATATGAAACCACCTTACGTTCGCGCATCCTGCCCCGTTTGTTGATGAGTTTCATTGTCATTTCTGACGAACGTGTGTCGCCATCAGGACGGTCTTTTACTTTTTGGGCAATTTCGCGGCCGGTTAATGTTTGAGCGCTAAGTCCGCTTACAGTTAGAAGCAGAATTGTGATTAGAGTTGTGAATTTCATTTTTCTAATTCTTTTAGCTGCAGTTGCAGTAGCACTTTGCAGTTTCGACTGCTCTGCAAGTTGTTTATACTTTATGTTCTATTTATTTGAATAAATGTAGTAACAGGAGCTATTGGCTGTTTAACTACCACTAATAACTGCTACTTTTCCTCTTCCCCAAAAATTTTAAATGTTTTGTTCATTATCGGTGTGATAAATAAATCGGCAAGTAATGCAGCCACCATACCTGCTACGGCAAGTACTCCAAGATGCAGGAATGTTTTTGCTACAGATGTTGCGTAAACCACAAAGTTTGCCGAAATAACTACTGTAGAAAGCACAATAGCCACTCCCACCACGCTAAATGTGCGTCGTACCGATTTCTTATAATTTCCTGTACGGTTAAACTCCAAATGGCTGTGGTTAAAGAAATGAATCGTATCATCAACTGCCAGACCGAGTATCATCGGCATAATGGTAGCAGTCATCATATCGAGCGGAATGCCAAACAGCCCCATAATACCACCAACAACCAGTGCCGGGGCAATATTAGGGATAATACCGATAAGCCCGAGCCTGATACTTCCAAAAACAAAAGACAACAGTATTACCACAATACAAATAGCGATTAAAAACGACTGTATTTGCCCGCGAACAACGTATTGCATCATCGCAGTAAACTGTGGAATACTTCCTACTGCCGTTACTTTTGAATTAGGAAACAGCTCTTCTGCTTTTTCCTGAATTTGTGCCATTTCTTTTTCTGCTTCACCAGAATTATAGGTTGCTAGTTCAATCATCACACGCAAGCGTTTGTAGTCGTAATCTATCCAATATTGTGCCTCGGATCCACCTGCATTTTCGTACAAAAGCAACATTTGTGCTACCTGCATTTCGTTATCGGGAATGCGGTAATATTGTTCCTGATTTTCGTTTAAGGTCTGGTTTAAATCTTTCAATACATCCAGAATAGAAGAAGTTCGTTTGGTTAATGGCAACGACTCCACATAATTCTGTAATGTTTCAAGTTTCTTTAAATTTTCAGGTTCTTTTGCCCAATCATTTTTAGGAAATTCAACCATAAAATCGTACGAGTACATTGATCCGAGTTCAGATTCGCAAATGTTCAGTATATTATTTACATAAGGCACTTTTCGCCCCATTGAATTTTCCACATCGAAAGCCGTCGAAACTTTTGTAATACCATAAAGGCAAACAATTGTAGCAATAATAAAAATTGCCATAATCGGTTTAGAGTGATTCAACACCCATTCGCCAAGATTGGCCATTGTACGGTCGAACTTTTTACCGCCTTTTTTTACAACTTCGGGGTGGGGTTCTTTATTTTTTCCGAAACTTAATAACGACGGCATAAGGAAAATAACAATAAGGAAAGAAAACAACACACAGGAAGCTGTGCCCACACCGACAAAACGTAACGGACGCATCGGGATAATAAGAAATGTGAGCAGACCGGCCATTGTGGTCAGTGCCGAGAAAAAGACCGGCCACCCCATTTCTTTTACAGTTTCAACAACGGCTTGTTTGCGTTGCCCGTGTGTGGTTAATTGTTTCCTGAAAAACGAGTAAACATGAATATTGTATGCAATAGCAATAGCAAATGAGAGCAATACAGGTACGGATGACATTCCACTGTCGATGGCATAACCGATATAGCCCGTAATACCGTAAACCATTACAATTGAACCGATAGATGTCAACAAGGGAACAAGGACACCACGTAACGAGCGGGTTACTAAAATCAGCACGATAATAGCAAGCACTAAAGCCATCATCATTACACGTCCTGCCTCTTTTCCGAACCAGGTTTGTTTGCTGTAAGTTAAGTACGGCATTCCTGTTGCCTGGGGATGAATATTTTTGTATTTCGCTTTAGAAACGATGCGCTCTGCTTCTGCCCCGGTAAGCGTTTCGGGCGATATAGTCGTTTCTTTTTGCCAGACAGAATCTTCGGGAAAAGTTCTTAATTTCAGCAAAATCCAAGTCATTGTTCCGTCTTTCGAGATTAATTTTTTAGCCACATTGGGTTTGCTGAATGCTTTTGCCTTTATACTATCTAACGATGCCTTATCCGATGGAATTACCTCGGGAACAATTTGCTCTATTTCCATTCCGTATTCGGTACCTGTCATAAATTCAATGTCGGTAAGCGACGTGATTTTTTCGGCATACGAAATGCTGTCCATCAATTCGTTGGAGAGCTCACGAATCAACTCTAAATTCTCTTTACTGAACGAATTGTCGCACTCGGTAAGCACGGCAACAAAATTATCGTTTCCAAAAATTTCTTTGAACTTGTCGGTTTGAACCAGCATCGGGTCGTCTTCCAAAAAATACCCGTCGTACGACGATTCTACGACTAATTTTTTCATTCCAACAAGAGAAACTCCAACTACTGCCAGAAACAGTACGATTATCAGCCAGCGCCGTTTTATGATCCCGCCGGCTAATTTTTCAAACCAGTTGTTAATTTTTTGAATTTTCATTCGTTTATAATTGTTTATTTTTAAATAATAACTCATGAAACGAGCCCCGATAAATCGGGGCTCGTTTCATCTGTATAAATTTTTATGAAGCCCGTTTGTTGGGTGAGATAAAATATCAGTCATGCACGTATGTGTTTCAGTTATAACCTCTGCCATGGGCTGTTTCATCTGTATAAATTTTTATGAAGCCCGTTTGTTATGTGAGAAAAAATAACAATCATGCTCCTGTGTGCCTCAGTTATTATCTCAGCCATGGGCTGTTTCATCTTATTAAAATTGTTTATTTATTCGGTATTAGCTGTAACTCCCGATGAATTTTAATCATTTTAATGAGTGTTTTTTTTTGTTAATCATCGGTCGTTTCATATGACACTAAGCCTATTTATGTCGCTCCTAACAGTGTTTTTTCATTGTTAATCATTCTTTCTACAAAGGAGTTGTACCTATGGTACTTTTTTGAGTAACAGTAGCACTTGGCAGTATAACGGCTACTTATTTCTTCCTCGCTGCCAACAAAAGCGTTGGAAAGGCGTAATTGCCATCGGGTTGCTGAACGGAAAAATCGCCAAACCCGGCTTCGGTTAATGCCTCTTTTAATGTTGCTTCAGACAATTGATGTGTTGGGTACCCCATTGCCCTGGTTTGTAACTCGACCATTGCAAGTGTTAATTCGTTTTCTTTATCAATGGTTTTATCGCAAATGTGGTTTGACACGAACAATCCGCCCGGTTTCATTGCGTTGTTTACTTTTTTGAAAAAATCAACCAGCTCTCCTCGTGCTCCGAATTCATACAAAAAATGAGAGGTAAAGAAAAAGTCGTAACCTTCGCCAAACGAATCGCCTTTTTTCATATCGAAAGCGTGATATGTTACGCGGTCGAAATCTTTTTCGTTTTGTTTCAATTCTTTGGCATTTTGGCAAACCACCTCTAAATCGTAAACATGCGATTTAAGGGTTGGATTTTCTTGCAAAAAAGCATACGAAAAGTATCCGATATTACCTGCAAAATCGCACATTTTGGTGCAAGACGCAAATTCGGGAATGGTTTTTACAAAAGAAACTACGCTTTGCAATCCGCCTGCTTTCATCATTTGTTCCATAGCAATAGATGCTTCTTTCGATGTCCACATCTTTCCGTCAAATTCGGGTATTTCGCCTTTTAGTGCCTGAAGCAGGAAATCAAACGATCCGTTGCTGCCCGAGAATTGTTGCACGGCTGCTAATTGGTTGGCATCGGATGATGTTATGAGATAGTCTTCGGCAAGAGGCGTTAAGCCGTAGATGCCATTTTCTTTTGAGACCAAAGCTATTTTGATTAAAACATTCAAAATGGCTTCGGTTACAGGCTTTTTCGTCCCCAATCGATCTACGATATTGTCTAAGGTAAAATCGTTTTCGGAAATGGTTAAGGAAAGTCCTTTTTCGGAAAGTACCTCGAATAGTTTAACCTCTATTGCCGCATTGATTACTTTGGGCAGATAACTGACATACAAAAGGTTGTTTATTTTACTGAATGGCGGTTGTAATGTTGGAATGTTCATTTTTTTATAATTATTTTATTACTGGTTAAAACAAATTCGTTGTATCCTACTATCGTACCGTCAGTATTTTGAGGTTATTTTTTTACCTCCGGCGTTTTATTAAGTGCCCCTTTGTTCTACTGAGGCTGCGACTAGTACTGCAACTCTTTCAGTCTTCTTCTTTTATCGCATTAGCAACATCATCAGGATTTGTTATTAATCCGGCATGTCCGGCATTTTTAATTTCAATAATGTGTTTATTTTTTAGCTTTTTATCCAATTCGGTAACAACATCTTTATACACAGGCAAGGTTGACGAGCCATAAAGAATGGTTATTTTTCCATTGAAATTGTTTAATTTATCGGGTTGAATATTTAGTCTTTGAGGATCCCTGGATTGGTCGAGCCAGGTATGATAGTTCGCCAGCATAATGCGTCGTTCACTTTTGTCAAAAACATTTTGCCAACTCCCTTTTCCAAACGCTACGTTCTCAATAAACTGAATTGTTCCTTTTTCTATTTCGCCTTTCTCCAGCAATGCTTTGGCCGACAACATTGCCTTTTTTACCGTCATCAAATCGTTTTTGTATTCCGGTTTTCCTTTTACAATTCCAAACAAAGGTGGTTCGTAAACAAAAATATCATTTACATGTTCCGGATGTTTAGTTGCAAGCAAAATAACAATATTTGAACCGTAAGAATGCCCGGCAAAATTGGCTTTTTCAATTCCCAAAACTTTCATTAAAGCAATTGCATCGTTTACATCCTGCGTAATTGAACCTTGTTGCATATCGGGTGTTGATGCACTATGCCCCCGTCGGTCATAAAGGACAATTGGATTTTTAACCTGTCTCGACAACTTATCTGCAATTGGTAACCAGCTCTTATGATCGCTCCAGGAACCATGCACAAATATAATTGGTATCCCTTCGCCTTTATGGTATCTTACAGCCAGATTTGCATCTCCAATATTTACCAAAAACAAAGGATTCTCTTTCTCAAATCCAGAAATTTCCTGTTTTGATATCAACCCGTTATTTTGTTGTGCTACTACCGGATTAGCGAGTAATCCTACAATGACAAGAAACAATATTCTTATTCCTGCTGAAAAAATTTTTCGATTCATATTATTTTTCGTTTGTGCCTATAGCTTCTAATTTTAGCCATTGACTATTTCTTTTTAGTGGCTAAGCAGTTCCTATCTACAAAGGTGTCGTACCTTCGGTACTTTAACGATACTTGCCTTTCAGGGCGTATTTAAAATCTATCAACTTTTTCCAAAACGTTTATTTGGGCTGAAAGCCTTATTTATTTTAGCCCAACGGCAACGTCCCGGGACTTAAATTATAAATGACAATTAAACGCCTTGTAAGGGCAAGTTTCAAAAAAAGAACGTTTTGCCTCAAATTATTGGGAAGGCTTTATCCTCCTCTCAGGGGAGTAAGAGGGGCTTTACTCCATCTGTCGCTCCACCATTCGGGCAAAAGTTCCGTTTTTCAGCTTCAATTCTTCAGGCGAACCGCTTTCGGCAACGCCACCATTGGCCAGTACTACTATTTTATTGGCATTGGCAACGGTACGCATACGGTGAGCGATAATCAGTACGGTTTTGTTTTTTATCAGTTCGGAAATACCTGCCTGAATTTTTGTTTCGTTTTCGACATCGAGCGAAGCAGTGGCTTCGTCGAGCAGAACAATTGGTGCATCTTTTAACAAGGCACGGGCAATTGAAATCCGCTGACGTTCGCCACCGGAAAGTGTTTCTCCGTTCTCGCCGATAATTGTTTCATAGCCCTGAGGCATCTTGCTTATAAATTCGTCGCATTGAGCGAGTTTTGCCACACGTTTCACTTCTTCGTCAGTAGCATCGCGCTTACCAACACGAAGGTTATCCATTATAGATGCATTAAACAATACTACATCCTGAAAAACAATGGAATAATATTTCAACAGCGTTTCGGGTTCGATTGTGCGAATGTTGTCGCCACCCAGTGTTATCTGTCCTTTTTGTATGTCCCAAAAACGGGCAGCGAGTTTTGCCGATGTACTTTTCCCTCCACCCGAAGGACCAATCAGGGCCGTTATTTCGCCTTGTTTGGCAGAGAACGACACATTTTGTAAGACTTGTTTACCTTCCTCGTAAGCAAAATCAACATTAGTAAACTCAATATCATAATTTTGTGGTTTAAATTCTGTTTTTCCCTGCTGAACAGGCATTGCTTCCATCTCATTCATCCGGTTGATACGAACATTGAGGTACAGCAATGCACCAAGGTGGGCAAAAACCTCAATAATAGGATTATATATACTTGCTGAAATCATCAGAAAGATAAAATAAACAAACAAACTTGTTGTACCTGCAGCAACCATACCTGCCCCAACAATGATTACACCTGCCAGCCCAAGTTTCAAAAAGCCCTGTGCCGAATTTATCATCATCCCGGCAAACAATTCACCACTGACTAGTTGTTTTTCGTAGTTGTCGATTTGGGTATCTAATTCTTCGACATAAACTTCTTCCTGGTTATACGATTTTATTTCCTGAACAGTATCTAATCCTTCATTAATTTTTTCGCTCATATCACGTTTCGACTGATATACCGATTGATTTCCTTTGTCGATACGTTTTTTTGCAAAAAACAAAATAGCCGCAGAAAAAGGCACTACCCAAAACAACGCCAAGGTTAATTGCCAGTTGTAGAAAAACAAACCGATTGCAATCAATGTTAAGCTAATAAGCGATGCAAAAAGTTGCGGAACGGCGTGCGAAAAGGTTTCTTCCAAATCGGTATTGTCGTTCATTATGGTTGACGTAAGGTCGGAAAGATTTTTCTCGCCAAAGAATGCTAACGGCAATTTACGCAGTTTTTCGGCAAGCGAAATACGACGGTTGGCACTTTCTTCGTAGATTGTTGTGTAGGTACTTTTATATTGTATCATTGCGACTATGAACATAATAATCATACATCCGATGCCGAGTAAGAGGTAGTACCAGAATCCATGTGTAACAATTGCCAACGGATTGAGTACTTTGGTAAGATATTCTGTGAGGAAAAAGAACATAAACACGGCAGGTAACATCAGTACAATGTCGAGCAATGTGGTACACAGGGTTCCTTTTATAAAGTCTTTTGCGCCTTTGTCGGAGAGTGCAAATTTTCTTCTTATTGTTGCTATCATTTTTTTATATTTTTATTCATTAATGTAGATGCTGTTTTATTAGTGGCAGTGGCACTCGGCAGTTTGTGTCGCTCCTAACGGAGCTTTGTTTCATTGTTAATCATTTTTCCTACCATACTTTCGTACCTACGGTACTTCTTAAGTGGTCTTACTGCTACTAAAAACTGCTACTGCTACTCTATACTGCTACTTCTTGTCCTATCGTCCACTTAACCGATTGTTTGTATTCGTTCCACATTTTTGTGTAGATGCCTTCCTGGCTGAGAAGTTCGTTGTGTGTGCCCTGTTCTGCAATTCCTCCTTTATTAACAACCAAAATATTGTCAGCATCCTGAATGCTGGTAAGGCGGTGTGCAATCATCAGTACGGTTTTGCCTTCGGTAAGTTTTTTTAATGCCTGTTGAATAAGGTGTTCATTTTCCGGGTCGGTAAAGGCAGTTGCTTCGTCGAGGACAACGATTGGTGCATTTTTCACAAAAGCACGCGCCAATGCAATTCGTTGCTGCTCACCTCCTGAAAGATAAGTCCCTTCTGTTCCGATTTTAGTATTTAAACCATCGGGCAAACGGTCGATAATTTCGCGGCATTGCGCTAAGTCCACGGCACGGTTTACTTCGTCCATTGTGGCATCGTGATTGCCGTATTTTATATTTTCCAAAAGGCTTGTTTTAAACAAGCATGTATTTTGAAAAACAAATGAGATATGTTCCATCAAATCCTTATGCGCAATGTCTTTTACATTGATTCCGCCAATGCATACTTCTCCTTCATCAACATCCCAAAAACGGGGAACAAGGCGTGCAATAGTGGTTTTACCACCTCCCGAAGCCCCTACCAGAGCGATACTTTTTCCTTCTGAAACATTAAAACTGACGTTGTTTACCGCTTTTTTGTCTGCCCCTGGATAACTGAACGATACGTTTTTGAAAGCGACATCGTTTGACTTGATTTTTTGAGGATTATCAGGTTCAGCCAAAGGTGCAGTAGAAGTAAGGTCGTTCATCCGGTCGATAGCTTCTTTGGCTTTTCCTATTGCCTGTGTCAAATTCATACTTCGCATAATGCTTTGTGAAAAAACAGGGGCAACCAGTATGTACAAAAACATATTAAGAATAACCATTGCATAATTGCCTGTGTGTCCTATCAGCAAAATGGCAACAGGAACTAAAAAAAATGTAAATCCGTTGATAATTGCAATATAGGCCGACATTGGTTTTCTCCATACTTTGGTGTACGAGAATACCATATCTCTATATCGGATGATGCTGTTGTGGAAATTCTTGAATGAGAATACGGTTTGTTGAAATACTTTTACCACAGGGATTCCACGCACGTATTCTACCGCTTCGGTGTTCATATCTTCGAGCGAATCCATATATTTTTTCAGGAAACTGCGTCCTTTTCCCATCATTGCATTCATTAATCCCATTGCAATAACAACAGGGGCAATGCAGGCAATTCCGAGTCGCCAGTCGAAAACGAATATTAATACCAATGCGGTTATGGGCATTACGATAGATGCTGCGAGATCGGGCAACTGGTGCGCCAAAAATGAGTGTGTAATACTGGCATTATCGTCAATAACTTTACGGATGCGTCCGCTGGTGTTATTGTCAAAAAAGCCGAGTGGCATTTTCACCACTTTTTTCATTGCGTAACGACGCATATTACATTCGGCACGAAACGCTGCAAGATGAGACGACATCAATGCCAGAAAATAAACAATAATGCTGCCAACGGCTAATCCTGCCGCCCACAATGCATAAGTATGTATTAGTACCTGAGATGATGCTCCTGCTATTATAAACTCACGGATAATAAACCATATCAAGATGTATGGTGCCATCCCCATTAAAGCGCTGAGTGCCGATAAAAACAATGACAATGGCAAAAATGCTTTTCTGCCCGTCATATGTGCCTGTAATTTTGATAGTGTACTCATAAATAAGCCCTCCTAACCTCCCCCTAAGGGAGGAATAGCCCCACCAAACCTCCCCCTAAGGAGAAGAAACTGATGACTACTACTTCTTTGTTAATGTTGTTATTATTTATTTTAATTTTCTATTTTATTATTTCGATCATATTATACTCACCCAGCCCAATAAAGAACAATGTTCTTCTTTGTTCAAAAAAATAATCCTCAAAAGGATATTTATTTAATTCTAAGAAGAATCAGAAGGTTTCTTCACTTTCATAATGCTTCTCCATCCCCCTGTTGAGTATTCCATATAATCGGTTAAAAACCGTTCCAATTCGTTACGCGACAAATCGTGCATAATTAATTCCCCAATTGTGTTTAGCCACCACGATGTCATCGCGTGAATAAAAAAATCGGAAATATTAATGTTCAATTCGGGATACCGGTCTTTCATCAACCGCAAATATTCCAAGCCTATCCGGGTATTTTCATCAATATATTCTTCGGTAAAATCCTCAAGTGCAGAGCCATAAGATTTAAAAAATAAAATCCTGAGTTCGTCCCTGTATTTAAGAATAATGTCAACAAACATTTCGATGTTTCGTTTTAAATATTCCTGCGAATAAAAAACATCGATTGTCAGATTTTTTTCGGTATTATGACTATCCGTTATTTCTTTCAATACTGCAAGTACAGGGGCTAATACTTCCCTGAAAATTTCATCTTTATTTCTGAAATAATTATAGATATTGCTCAGCCCCACCCCGGTTTTCTGGGCAATAGTACGCATAGAAGTATCCTTAAATCCTTTTTCGATAAACTCTTCGCGGGCAATTTTCAGGATTATTCTACGTATATCTTCTTTTTGTATCTGCATTTTTAACTTTTCCGCAACAAATAAAGAACATTGTTCTTGTTTATACAATCCCTATTTGTTGGTATTTTGCAACAAATTATCTTTTACCTTCAACAATCGTTTCCATCCGCCTACCGAATATTGCATATATTCCGCAATAAAACGTTCCTGTTCCTGCCGTTTCAGGTTGTGCATTAGCAACTCTTTTATTGTACTTATCATCCACGCACACATTGTATGAACAAAAAACTCTGACAAATCATTGCTTAATTCGGGATATTTTACTTTCATTAACCGAAGGTATTCCAATTCGACCTTAGTATGTTTCCGAATATGTTCTTCCTGGAACTTTTCGAGTTCAGAACCGTTTGACTTCAAAAGAAGGAGTATAAGTTCATCCCTGTATTTTGTAATAATATCAACATACAACATTGTAAATCTCCCAATATACTCTTCTGATTTAAAAATATTTATATCCAGGTGTTCCTCGTTGTTATGAGTTTCCAATATCCCGCTCAATATATTAATAACAGGAGAAAGTATCTCCCTGAAAATCTCGTCTTTATTTCTAAAATAGTTATAAATATTGCTTAAGCCTACTCCCGTTTTTTGCGAAATAGTACGCATCGATGCCCCTTTAAATCCTTTTTCAATAAACTCCTCACGGGCAATTTTAAGAATTGTTTTTCGTATTTCGTCTTTCTGAATTTGCATTCTTAATGTTTACGCCACAAATAAAGAACATTGTTCTTGTTTATGCAATCCCTATTTATGGGGATATTTAAAATTATTAAATTTTTGATAAGAATACTCATTAAGGTTGGCAAAATTGTCAAAAGAATTTTACAGCCCCCTCCTTCTTTTCCAGGGAAAAGCCAATAGTCTTTAGTGCTGGAATTTGGATATTAATAATACAAACACAGTGAAACAAGAACATTACACGCTTCTCGATGTTTTAACTTGGAAATAGGTATCTCTTATTCCATCACCTTAAAGCCATAAGCATATAGACTGAGAAAAACCCGTACTATTTATCATTAGGAGTATTGTTTTGCTGTGCTTCGATTCAGGATGTGCCACTAGGACACGTACTGAATAAACATCTGTGCTTTGGAATTGAGTTTCTTTATCCGTTATTGATTATGTCTCGCGAAAGGCACAGCCACTGCTTACTGCAACATTCTTTCCTGCGTCTTAGACCCTTCTGCTACAAAACTACAACTTACTCATAAACCGATCCACATCCACCACAAAACGGTCATGTGTGGCAGTGCCAATTGTTGCGCCCGACTCATCGGTGCAAACTATTTCGTACGATACTTTTCTGCCATCAACAGCAACAATACTTGCTTCGCATTTTATTTTAGTACCAATTGGAGATGCTTTCAGGTGGTTGGCATTCATTTTTATACCTACCGAGTCGTTTCCTTCGGGCAAATACTGACGTATCATATCCAAGGCCACATTTTCCATCAGGGCAATCATTGCAGGCGTTCCGTACACATCCAATTCCCCAGAGCCTAACGCTTTTGCCGAGTCTTTTGTTGCCACAGTAACCTCTTTTTCTGCTTTCAAACCTATAGGTATCACCATCTCTTTCTTATTTTCAGAATTTATTATTATACAAAGCTACTATTTTTTATAAGTCTACTGTCGATTTTTTAACCTGATTTCCGGTAAATACCAATATAATAAGGACTAAAATAATAAATACTGCTACGGTTTAAATTTCAGTAGGTTTGGAAAAAATCTGTTCTTTCATCTGTCTAAATTTTTGTGTCGCCCGTTTGTTGGGTGAGATAAAATATCAGACATGCTCCTAGGTGACTCAGTTATTATCTCAGCCATGGGCTGTTTCATTCAAAACTTTTATTTCTCCTTTCAAAATTCTATCCCTATATTTAGGCGATTATTGTATTTTTATACGATTTATTTACGCGTCATTTTGTCATGAAAAGATTATTTATCTTTCTTATTCTCTCGGTATTGATTCTCTCGCAGAGTTGGCAGATAAAAGCGCATCCGCATGTTTTTATAGATACCGATCTTACAATTGGATTCGACAGTACAGGATTGGGCTATTTAAAGGTTACTTTTGTTTTCGATGAGATGTTCAGTAGCGACTTTATTGCCAATTTTGATACCGACAAAAACGGTTTTTTCAGCAAAGAAGAAATCAAGATAATTCAAAAAAAAGCTTTTTCGAACCTGATTAATTACAATTATTTTATTCATATAATCACTCACAAGAAGAAAATAAAATTCAGAAATGTTTCGGACTTTAATGTTTACAAAAAAGAAGACGCCATTGTATATACCTTCACATTGAAACCGGATATTGCAATAAACAGTAATAACGAAACCATAAAAATTGCACCTTACGATCAATCTTATTACATAGATGTTGCCTTAAAAAAAAGAAGTCTGAAATTTGAGAACACAGAAGGCTACTCTTATTCTTACAGGATTATAGTAGACGAACAAATGGCTTATTATTTTGACCAGATTTTTCCAGACTGTATTGTATTAACAGTAAAAAAAGCTCATGCGGATCATTTATAAAATGAATATCAAAATCAATATTTTTATCCTCTTTCTGCTACTAACTGCAGGTTACAGCTACGGACAGGAAAATCCCTTATTTTCGGGAACACCAACAACAGATACCCTAAGGGTAAACGATTCAACAAAAACAGTGCAGAAAAAAATACATTTACGCACTCCTCAAGTAGCTTTTATGAGTAAGTTTATAAAGAAAAATGCCCGTTTACAAAAAGCTATCAAAGAAAAATTCTTTTCCTTATCCAATAAATACAAAACAAAAAAATCGATAAAAGGAATACTGCTGATATTTATGTTCTCGTTCCTGTACGGCATTCTGCATTCCCTTGGCCCCGGACATGGAAAAGTATTTGTTTTCTCCTACATTTTAACCGCCAAACCCAAGGTACTGAAAGCTATTGGCATTAGTTATTTAATTGCCACAGTACATGCCTTATCCGGCCTACTGGTGGCGCTTATTGTTTTTTTCACACTCAAGACCTATTCCGCGTCAAACGCTTCAATTTCGGATGCCTCAAATCTAATTGTACGTTTGGGTTTTGCATTTCTTGCTTTGTTAGGAATTTTTATGTTTATAAAAAACAGTATCGGCAAAAAGCATTCACACAATCATATGCCAGAAAAAAGACAGAAACATCTCCTACCTTTTATATTGTCAATAGGTCTGGTTCCCTGCCCCGGAGCAATTATAATTGTAACGTTTCTCGCCTCTATGGGTTTACTGCACATAGCCATTGCATCAGTCTTTTTCATCATAACAGGTATGGGAATTACCATTTCGGCAATAGGCCTTATTTCTCTTTTTTCAAAACGACTCATACTCCAGTTATTCTCAAAAGATTCAAAAGCTTACAAAAAAATATATCATTACATTTCCCTTGCAGGGGCATTTTTACTGATACTTTTCGGCACATGGTTTTTTATCGGGAGTTTTTATTAAAATCCAAGGGAGTTACTATTTTTCTATGGCTAATCACCAATCCGCAAATGTACCATTGAACAAACACCCAGTAAATCGGGAATAGAAAGAATGAATTTTGCCTTAAATGGGATACCCTTTTTTGTTCCTTTATGCATTGGTATTGCACTGACAACCTTTATTCTTTTGTCCCATTTTTCGATTGACCTTACGGTTTTTAATGCCCAAGGCGTATAATCACTTTTCATATCACCCGATTTTAAAACCTGCTTAGCTGCTATTTTCATTCCCATTGGAGATAACGAATCGAAAAAAAACTCGCACTTACCGAAATAATCGGCGGCGGCAATAAAAAAACCTTTAATTTGCTCTTCGCTGACATAATAGAACACTCCGCCTGCAATAAACAATACGCCGTCAACTACTTTTATTTGTTTGAACCATTTTTCTGTATCAAGAAACGATGAGGCAATACTAATATGCCTAGCACTATCTTCATAAAAATTTTTGCGAAGCTCAATAACATCAGGAAAATCGAGTTCATAAAAAGTAATTTTACCATTGTCGACACGGCTAAAAGTAGTGTCCATTCCACAACCGATATTGACAATAGTTGCCTGCGGATGCTTTTCAATAAAATCCATCACCAATTTATCGGTATGCAAGCTACGCGCGACCCAACCATGTTGCGAAAGGGCTTGTGTTTTCTCTATTTTTGAAAAATCGTAGTCGAGTCTGTCAATAATTTCCACTGCCTTTTTGTCGATTAAACGCGGATTGGCTTGTTTTGTTTCAAAAGCCCTGCCCCATAAAGGAAGTAATAGGGTTTCCTGTACGTTTCCTTTTTTAATTTCTATTTTTTGCTGCATTATTTTTCCTGTTGTTTTTAGTCTTTAGCTGGTTGGTATAACACCCTCCAGATGGGACTTGTTGTTCGTTGTTTATCTTATATTCTACCATAACTGCGTTGCCATGTAACTTTTTAGAAGCTATTGGCTTTTTGAGTAGCAGTAGCAGTGGCTAACGGCAATACTACAGTCTATGGAAACTGCCACTGCTACTAAATAGGGCAATTTTTTCACTCTGCTACCCTCTCAAACGCTTCAACCAAATCGGCTTTCTTTGCGTCGGGATAAGCAGCTTTTAATTCCTTACAAAAATTGAAAAACACCAGATTCTTGTCTGAATTTTCCGACACCCAGTTATTGAAAAGGATTGAAAATTTGTTAATACCGATAACGTACATTACGTTTAGCAATTCCGTTGCTCCTTTGTTTTCTTCGAGATAACCGGGATTATCGGCATAAACAAGCGAAGGTTCAACATTGGCTTCGTTACCACGACCTTTGCTGTAACGCTCGTGCTTTTTGTCGAGATAAATCTGCAGGGTTTCATCTCCGAATTTTTCTTTCACCAAAGCCAGTCCGTAAGCTTCGGGGATAGCGGTTAAAATCATTTCAGCCCCCTGCACATCGGCTACGTGGACGTTTTGTTTGATCCATTGTTTGAAAATTTCGCGACACGTAGTGTAATAAATGTACGACAGGTCTTTTTTGCGTCTGCCGTCAGCGACCCAACAGTGTCTTTCGGAAACGGCAATCAAATTTGGAGCAGTGTAAAAATCATCCTCATTATAATGCGGAATTTCCGAAATTATTAACTGCGAATACGGATAATTGCCTAACATCTGTTCCAAAAAAGCAATACCATCGTTGGCACTACCAGCTATTGGCTCCAGGTTATAAGGATGATGTGCATCGTAAAGCACTTTTAGTTTTGTTCCGTTATTCAACGTTTTTTTAAATGTTTCGTAGCGAGCCGAACCAATGTACCAGTTCATAGCAGCTGGCGTTGCAGTTTTGTACACCAAATATTGTTTGTTGTTTATATTTTCAGTGCCCTTAAATTCGCCAGAAGCATATGCTGTTTGTCCTCCTCCAGAATGTAGCCGGATGGTAGTGTTTCCCCATAAAGCGCGGGAATAAAGCGCATCGTTTTTCAAAGAATTTTCATCATTAATCTGATCCATTCTCGATTGTAGCTTGTTGAGTCCCTGCTCGCTTCGAATACGATTCTCTTCCAACTCTTTGTCGCTATCGTAACCTATTCGGGGCACAATATCTTCCTGTAAAAAACTTCCGTTATACACCAATGCCTCCTGAGCATCTTGCGAACTAAAACCGATGTATTGCAAAGTACACGAACCTTTCAGATGCACAGTATCGCCAACGGCAATTGGTGTTGTTAGTGCATAAGCCGATTGATAATGTTTTGGATTGTTCCAGGCAGGAGACAATCTCGTGTCGGCTAACTGCAAACTGTTTATAGTTACAAAATCTTTCAGGCTAAGATACAAACTGTCAATAGCTGTATTGCCCCGATTGGTAAGCATCATATCAAAACTGTAATCGGCTTTTCTGATGTCGGGCGAAATGTCAATAGTTAAATCCAATGCGCAAACATAAGGCTGATTAACCGTTTCGATGTATTTGAACCGTTTTTCGTATTCGGCATCTTCGGCATCTTGCTGGTCGTCGGTTTTAAAGTTGCCTGTTTTCTGTTCATTCTTCACGATATAATTTTGCATATAACAAAAACCGACAAGCAAAATCAAAGCAACAAATTTACCGATAACGTTCAATTGTGGATTTTTTACAGAAAAACGCTTTGCAAACACCCGCAGGCTTCCACGGTTCCAAAACCAGATACCTGCCACCACAAAAAACAACGACAAAATTGCCCACATAACGGCATAGCAAACTCCGGCATCGCCAAAAATGCCGTAACCATTCATTTGTGAGTATGCAGTATTTCCCGGTGCATACGGAAAAGCAAATCGTAATTGTTCTATAACACCAATATCTTCAAAAACAATAATAAAGAAAAGAATGGCAACATTCATAATGTGAGTACCAAAACGATTAGCAAGCAAAGCTCCTACAAAAAAAGCAAGTGCTACCACAAATATGAAATCAAGAAATCCTTGATGCCAGGTAAACAAATCGATAAAATACAAATGCCAATCGAAATCGAAAAACCCCTGAGTAAGCTGAGCGAGCACTCCGGGAATAAATAACAATAACGCAAAAATAAACGATACGCCAACCATTGCCAGATATTTACTAAACCAGGTAACCCAGGTGGGAACAGGAAGCGTATCGGTAATCTGCCAAAGATTGACGGTGCGCTCTTTATACAACAATTCGCCTGCAAATACAGCCAAAATTATAAACATAAATATGCCGTTGGGCATCCGTGTAAATGTCATTACCGATGTTAAGGGAAGCGTATCGGTATTAATGTAATAATCGGCGTTCCACATACAATTGTACCCGAAAAACATTAATGCTAAAATGCCACATATAATTTTGAATCCAACCGGACGAACCGTATTTTTTAATTCAAGAAAACTTAAACGGAACAGCTTCCTAAAATTCTCTGCCAAGCTAAAAACTTTATCTCCTGCCAGATTAAAACTGCCCTTTGTCACTATTTCGTCCGTGTCGTTAATAATACTTTTCCGTTTCACAGGTTTGGTTACAAAATATTTAAAGCTGAACTTTTTGAACGCAAAAAACAACAAGACTGCTGAAATGCCAAACCACACAGCCCTGTTAGTCCAGTAGATATAGTCGAGAGGCATATATCCAAAATTTTTAGCTGCTACCGGCATTTTTTGAATTAAATCGACCGCCCAGGTGTAGCTAAACGGTTCTATCAGATAAACAACCAAAATATTGGCAGAATTTTCGCGAGTACCCTCGGCCATAATAAAAAGCATAGTTACAATAAAAACCCCAAGATAGCTACTGGCCATATTTCGAAAAAATACCACTAGGCTAATCGCTATCGTTGTAATAATAAACATATTGGGGACATTGAAAATAAGATATCCATAAAAAATATGCCCCCACGGCACCGAGGTAAACTGCCCTGAATTTCCGATTCCAGAATATTGAATAAGAGAAAACCCCAAGGCATAAGCCAAACAGATAGAAAGGTTAATAATATATGCTGCAATAAATTTACCTGCCAGCCAGGTTTTGTCAGAAACAGGGTAGCTATAAAAGGTTTCGCCTGTTTTAAAATCAATGTCTTTAAACAGGGCAGTACCCGTTATCACAGCAACGGCAATAATCATTAGCATACCACCACCTGCCAGCGAACGGTACACAATGCTTGCCGCGTTCAGAAACACATTGTCATTCACATAAAAATCATACGAGCCCTTGGCATACCAAACCGCCTGAAACACCATCATTGCCATAAAAATGTATGTTAGCGGCTTTTTGAATCGGTAGCGCAACTCAAAACCTATAACTTTTCCTAACATACCGTTTCCCCTTTTTTCTGATTATACAAAAGGTTAAAATAGCTGTCCTCCAAGCTCGGATTTTTGGATTCAAAACCATTTCCAGGAGCAGAATCGGCAACTGCAGTTATATGCATTTTCCCGAGATGAAAATTTTGCGAAATAACTTTAAACTGATTTTTATAAACCTCCAATTCTTTTTTTGCAACTTCTTTTTCAAAGATTTTTCCTTCTAACTCGCTCTCAATCTCAGTAGGACTTCCTGTTACCAACACTTCTCCATCGCCAATAATTGCCATTTGGTTACAAAGAGTACTTACATCTTCAACAATATGGGTTGAAAGAATAACCACGGTGTTTTCACCAATTTCGGATAACAGGTTATAGAAACGATTGCGTTCCATAGGGTCGAGACCTGCGGTGGGTTCGTCAACAATAATAAGTTCGGGATTGCCGATAAGCGCCTGAGCAATGCCAAAGCGTTGTTTCATCCCGCCCGAATAAGAGTTCAGACGTTTCTTACGCACCTTGTACAGATTGGTTCGGTTAAGCAATTCTGCAACCAGTTCTTTGCGTTCGGTTTTTGATACAATGCCTTTCATATCGGCAATGTGCATCAACAGTTCTTCGGCATTAACCGTTGGATATACGCCAAACTCCTGGGGCAGGTATCCCAACACTTTACGCAGTTCGTTAGGGTGTTTAAACACATCGATTCCATTGAAAGTTATACTTCCGCTATCGGCATCCTGCAAGGTGGCAATGGTACGCATCAGGGTTGATTTTCCGGCACCGTTTTGCCCCAGTAGTCCGAACATCCCTTTGCCTATTTCAAGGCTTACGTTTTTTAGTGCCTTTACACCGTTATTGTATGTTTTTGAGAGGTTTTGAATTTTAAGACCACAAGCCCCCTCCTGACCTCCCCCCAAGGGGGAGGAATGGGTTACTGCGTTATTGTTATTTTGTTTTTTCATACGATTATAATTTTGATTTTATTTGCCGTATCGCTTGTCCCGAACTTGTTTCGGGAGAATTCGCCATAAATAGTCATTACCGTGGGTTTGAAATCCTTTATAATGGCTCGTTTCATAATATTTCTGATTTTCGTTGATTCTAAAAACACATCATTATTCAAATTCTTGTTTTGCTTTATTCTTTCCGTACGGCTATTAGTTGGTTACACTCTTCTTAAGGATATTTAGCTATTGGCTTTTGGCTAGCTGCTAAAAGCCAACTGCCTATTTTACTTCAACTTGAAAATAATAGATTGCATATCTGTTGATATTTTCTGAGTAGAACCTAACGAAGAAACGTTATAAGCCTGAATGTAACTATCGGAGCTTGTAGAGAATGGTAAATAAGCGACTCCGTTCTCAAAATAAGATTTAGTTATAGCTGCTTTTGTATAAGTATCGATTACTTTCGTAGCTTTCTTGCTGTCCAAATCAAATTTATACCATTGATAAATTGGGTCGGTAAAATAAGAATATGGATTTTCAGGGTCGATTTGTGTAGGGTCTTGTCCTAATCCGAAGAAAACACCATCGCCTGCATATTCCAGTCCCATAACAGCATATCCCGTTGAAGCTGCTTCAACATCAAAATAATAACTGTCGTCGAAATCGGTTTCACCATCCTTAATACGTAAAACGCAGGCAGGCAAACCAGTTAAAGAGCTATATTGTCCCCACATATTATGACAAAGTACATAAATATCATCGTCTTCGTCCAGTATCATAAACGAAGAACCGCCACCTGTTGCCCAACCCCCGGTGTAAGAACCACGAGAATCGGAAATACGTTTTACTACCGCAGCAGAATTATCGGAAGATGATGCATCGACCTTAGTCAGGTCAATAACAACAATTTCGCAACTTGCAGTGTTAGGAGTCCAAGTCGAAATTTCGCAATAATATAGTGCAGCATACATATAGTCGCCTCGAATAATCATCTCAGAAACCAACTCGGTTTGGACTGAATCTCCTGTACTTGGGAAATTGGTAATTTCTCCGGCTCTGGAAACAGAACTTAGGTCGATAGAACCGGTACGCGTCATAGTTGACGGGTTGAAAATTGCAATTTTGAATGAGCCCGGACCTCCAACAAATGCTTCCTCACTACTTTTAAAACAGATGTTGCTCGGATATCCCATATCTGCAACCTTCAATTTCCCGTATTTGCTAAGGTTACCTTCATCGTCCAAATCCCATTTGCTTATTGTTGAATTCTTATACTCATCTAAATACACACTTTCGTTATAGGCAAAACCCGAAGGTGAATTGTCGGAAGTTGTTTCGGTTGCATTTGATGTAGTTAATGAAACAGTTGTATCGGTTAAATTAAAGGGTAACATATAAGATGCCGAACCACTTGTACTTGCATTATTAAATGAAAGCAGTACATAATCCATTTTCGATGAGTTCGACTCATCATCGTCTTCGCTACACGAAACAACCGTTCCTGCCAGAAACAGGCACAAAGCCATTTTGAATGTTTGTTTGAAAAATTTCATACTAATCTATTTTAAATTATTGAATAATACTTTATTTGATTGAATATCTGAGTTTAACGTAAAAGCTTCTGCCCGGTTTTTGAACAGAATAGTTGTCATATACTTTCTCATCGGTAATATTATGGCACTCGCCCGAAACACTGAATTTCTCATCAAGAAAAGAATACGACACACCGATGTTGTGAACCAATTGTTTTGGAATGGTTGTTTTGGTGCTATTTGAACCGTCTGCCTCCCAGGTAAGGAAGAACTCGTGGACATAGTTTAGCGAGTAAAAACACTGTATCTTATCGGTTTTGCTAAATTGGAGCGGTAACGTGTAATTTGCTCCTGCATTTCCAAACAAATAAGGCTTATTAGGAATACGATTGTTAATATACTTGGTCGATAAATCGCTGTTTTCCGACAATTCTTTCAAACGAATATCCTGATAAGTGGCGTTGGCATATAACTCTAATTCTTCTAAGGGAGAATATTTTACTTCGCAGTTTACGCCTTTGGTTTCGGCTGTTTCCAAGTTCATATACACCGAACGGTAAATTATTAAGGTACGCAGAAAAATAAGGTCAGAGGTGTAGCGATAAAACCCGTTTAGTTCGGCCGATATTTTATTGTCAAAAGTTTGAAAACGGAGTCCCAAATCGGCATTGTGGCTTCGTTCGGGTTTTAATTCAACATTGGGGTATATGGTAATAAAATCGCCAAATAGTTCTTTTTCATCGGGCAGGCGCAAGGTGTATTCATAACTGGCTATTGCCGATAAATTTTCGGAAAAGAGATATTTAACAGCATCGCCATAACAAAATTCGCTGTATTCATTCGTTTGTTGTCCGGTATAAATGGCAGCATCGTTTAGTTCGGCAATCTTTGCTTTTCCGTAAAAATGTTTTGCTAATAAAATATTGGTCAGTTTATCTTCAAAAAAGTTACTTTCGAGCGAAAGTCCTATATAATTACGAAATAACGTTTGCGGATTTTCAAATACGTCGGAGCCAAAGGAGGCAACACCTCGATAGTCGTGTCCTTGCATTCGCATATATCGCAATAACGAAGTGAACGACAAAGAATGTTTTTCGTTGATATGAAAAACTGCATTAATACGCGAAAATTCTTTGTGGGTAAAAGTATGTGGATTTCTTCCGTTAAGAAACACTCCGGCTTCGCCAACAGTTGCTTTTTCCACCCACTGCGTAAGTCCGTCGTCAGCTCCCCAGTAGTATGTTTTTGCAGCAATATCTTCAAAATATAAATCGCGATAGCCATAGCCTGCGGTAAAACTCAAATCCAGTTTGTCATTCCATATTCCATATTTCTTCCACCGCAGGTCGGTATTAATATTTTTTGTTTTCGAGAACGGTTCTCCCCAGGGGGTATTCGCAGTAACACCGTGTTGCCATTCTTTGTAGGTATAACCGCCCGACACATTCAGCAAAATAATATCGGCCCAAGATTGTTGACGAAGACCGAATGTTGCTTTGCCCGAATAAGAAGTGTAGGCATCGTTGAATCGACGTGCTTTTCCGGTACGCGTATTGCCCAACTCATCGGTAAGAATATCCACATCGTCCATCCAGTAGTTATTGTCAGAATGATTATAATATCCGCCAATTTCGACATAGGCATTGTTATCTTTTCCAAAGCACTTTTGAGCATTCAAACTTGCCTGATAAGTGCCAAATGAGCCCATTCCGGCTGTTGCATCTAAATAGTCGGAATAATATTTTTTTGTAACTAAATTGAGTACGCCTCCCAAAGCATCAGCACCGAATTTTGATGGTACATAACCTTTAAATACCTCAATATGGTCGAGCATATTTATCGGGAGATTTCGAATAGACATTCCACTTCCCAATAAATCGGAAGGAATATCATCGACAAAAACCCGAACCCCTTTTCCGCCAATTCCGTTAAGAATAATATTAACGTTACTGCCCATTCCTCCATTTTCGCGCACACGAACCCCGGCTAATTGCCCGACCAAAGCTGTTATTGGTTTCGATTGTATTTGTAATGGTTTGGCATCAAGCACACTTACCTGAAAAGGTTGCTCCCGCTTTTGTTGTATTTCGCCCTTCCCTGCAACAACTATTTCTACAATATCTTTGGTTGCTGTACACAGGTAAAAATCATGATGAATATCGTTTCCTGCTACTGTAAGCTGCTCCTCAATATCAGCATACCCGATAAAAGAGACACAGAGCGTATATTGGCCGGGAGATATACTTAACGAATAGTTCCCTTCAAAATCGGTATTTGTTCCCTTTCCGGTTTCTTTCACCAGAATACTTGCCCCCGTAAGGAGTTCTCCACTCTTTTTATCGTACACTCTTCCTGCTAACTTTTGTTGGGAAAATGCATTATTGAAAAATAACATTAGCCCCCCAATAATGATGTATTTTAACCTCATAAATCCTCTTTTTTAGGGATTGATTACTATTAATCTTATCCCTATCATTGCCGTTGTTTAAACAAATTCTAAATAGACAAAAGTAAAATGATGTTTTACGTCATGATTTAATATTCAGGGACATAAACTTTAATATTCGGGGAAAACAATAACTATGAGAAGTACATTCAGTTCCGGGAACATACAGGAGATTATATTCGAAAATAATTTAATTGCAGGAAAAACCAACAATAACGAAATTGCTTCCAGATACTTTTTTGATGTGAATGAAAAAGGTTTTGGAAAAATGAGAGGCAAGGAAAGCTATCTGAAAGGAATAAGCATTCTTGATATGCAATTTCAACTTGAAAAATCGACCCAGGTTTATAAAGATTGGAATGAGCTAAGCTATTTTTCAATCTATCTGAACATCGGAGCTCCGCAACAAGCCCTTATTAATAATAAACAGGACGTAAGAATAGACTCTGACACCCATAACATTTGGTTATTTACCAATGCCCGTGATGGTCGTTCTTTTTATAATAAGGATACGATATACCGCAGTAAAACAATTATTTTTGACGACGATTATTTGTTGAGCCTTGTTAATCGCTACCCGGATATTCTGTCGGATATCTACTCTCAATACAAAAAAAATAAATTACGGAAATGGCACAAGCAGGATATGCCCATAAACAAGGATATTTACCAGATTACACAGCAAATAAATAATGCCCGCCAAATGGGGCAATTGGCATCAATGTATGTAGAAGGAAAAGTTCTGGAACTATTGGCGTTACAGATTAATTGTCAGTCTCAGGAATGCCAGAATTGTGGAAATTTCTGTAAAAACACAAGCGATATTGAACGAATGCACGAAGCCAAATCCATTCTTTTACAAAACATAAACACGCCTCCAACAGCCTATGAATTGTCGAGAAGAGTAGGCGTAAACGAAAAAAAACTGAAATATGGTTTTAAAGAAGTCTTTAACCAAACGCTTTACGGCTGTTTGCTGGAATACAAGATGGACAAAGCCCAAAAGTTACTGTTAGATACCAGCAAACAAATTACCGACGTTGCCTACGAATGCGGATATGATTACCCGTCGCATTTTGCCACGGCATTTAAGCGGAACTTTGGAATTTCACCTGTTGCATACAGGAAAAAGAAGTCGATGCCAACTCCCCAAAGACCAACCTCAAGAAACTATAATTTTTTATTAAAATGATGTAATAATTTTCCTGCTGAATTCACTTACTTTGTCTGAAAAAATAAAATTATGCATTATATCAGCTCTTTTATATCCGATTTTATTAGCATTTTGTGCGAAATGTCTCCTTATTTACTATTAGGCTTCTTCTTCGCGGGAATATTGCACTCATTTATGCCAAGGCAAAAAATCGAAAAATATTTTAACGGCAGTCCACTAAAATCTTCGGTTATGTCAGCGTTGTTCGGCGTACCGTTGCCATTGTGTTCGTGTGGTGTTATTCCTACCGGAGCAGCCTTGTACAAAAACGGAGCCTCAAAGGGCGGAACAATTTCTTTTCTTATTTCCACTCCGCAAACAGGGGTCGATTCAATCCTTGCCACCTTCTCGCTATTGGGGTTGCCCTTTGCCGTTATTCGTCCTATTGCCGCATTTGTCACAGGCATAACAGGAGGCCTTATCACTGCCAAATTCACCCAAACCGAACTTTCGGAATCATCGCAATGCGCATCGAGTAAAAATAAAAATCTTTCGACTAAAGAGCGTATCATTGATGTTTTTAAATACGGATTTGTCGATTTTATTCAGAGTATCTCCAAATGGTTAGTCATTGGTCTGGTGCTTGCCGCCATTATTTCGTCGCTTATTCCCAACGATTTATTGGTCTCGTTAAACCTGTCGCCAATGCTTCAGATGACAGTGCTTCTGGTCATCTCCATTCCGCTGTACGTATGTGCCACAGGAACCATTCCTCTCGCTACCGTACTTATCCTGAAAGGTATAAGCCCCGGGGCAGCATTTGTATTATTAATGGCTGGACCTGCCACCAATGCCGCCACCATTACCACCATTGGCAAAGTGCTTGGTAAACGCAGTTTGTTCACCTACCTGTCAACCATTATTGTTGGCGCTCTTGCCTTTGGATTATTAATTGATTATGTACTGCCCGCGCAATGGTTTACCTTAATTGCCAACAAAACAATTGCTCACGAGCATTTGTCAAGCAACTGGTGGCAGATAGCATCGGGAATACTTTTTGCAGCCTTGGTTATCAACGGTTTTATTCAGAAAGATAGAAAAAACAGAGCAGATAAATTGCAATCATTAAAATTTAAAAATATGAAAACTGAAATAGTTAAAGTAGAAGGGATGTCGTGTAATCATTGTAAAATGAGCGTTGAAAATAATCTTAAAAACCTTGATTTTGTAGACGATGTACAAGCCAACCTTGCCGACAATACTGTTACGCTGCAAGGCGACAACATTGATTTGGACAAGGTGAGAGAAACGGTGGAGTCGTTGGGCTTTTCTTATAAAGATTGATTCCATGAATAGAAAAAAAAGTTGTAAAACTCCATCATAACAAACGCTACCTTGCCGGCCCAATACTATCGAACACCGAAAAGTTGGCTCAAAAATCACCACAAATCCTTCTATTGCTTTTGATAATTTTCCTCGTTCTTAATCACTTTAATATTCAGAACAATCAAATTTTATTTCTTCTTGTACGACGGTTCACAGTATTTTTGCGAAACGTTCGTATAGCACAATTATTTCTCTGAATAATTAATGCAATCTGTGAATAAAAAGTAATTAGAACAAACTCAGTTGCTGATCCGTTGGCTTCTGTTTCTTCTTTGCGCCGGGCTCATCTTTCTCGAATAATTTTTCGTCAATTTCGCCTACAAAACGCGAAACCTGCATTTCTTTTTCCTTGCCAAAAACAGTTCGCGTTCCTGCATGGGTAATGTGCAACATCTCTTTTGCCCGGGTAACGGCCACATAAAACAAACGGCGTTCTTCCTCAATATCAGCATCTTCCCGATTAACTGGAGCCACACCTTCTTCGGCTCCGGCAATAAACACCACCGGAAATTCCATTCCCTTGGAAGCATGAAAGGTCATCAAACGCACCCCCGCATTTTTATATCGTGCCGCATCGGTGTAGGGCGACAGGATTTGTCGGCGCAGAAAATCAACCGGTGTTTCCGTCCATTCTTTTGCCGACTGCAACAAGATTTCGCGTTTCAGCTGCTCAGATTCGTCCAATTCCGTGGGCAACAGAAAATCACATAACTGCTGTAGCAGCACACCTGTGCCTGCCGTTTCAAATGCAGGTTGTAAAATAGTATACCGTTTCATCCATTCCTTCCAGTTTCCAGAAGAAGTCATTTCTTCGAGGGTAACAATCTCATCGATATAGCGACGCAATAGCCCCGGAATTTGTTTTTCGGGCAGCCTGGCAACAGTAATAAGTAATTCAGAAAGGGCTACAATATTATGTGGGTTCTCGAGCAATTGCATGGCTGCAGCAATTGTATTAAAAGGCGGTTCTAAAAAAAACGATGTACCATCGCTTACTACCACAGGGATTCCATAATTTCTCAATGTACGTGCAATCTCGCGGCCAATGTTGTGCGAACGAAACAGCACTGCAATGTCGGAGAAAGCATAATTATAGTCCGACAAAGCCTGACCGGTAGTTGCGGTATCCGTCCCGCCAATGTAATGCAACACTTTTTCAGCAATAAATTTTGCTTCCAGTTTTTCATCCTTTGCCGCAAAAATCCCGGCTCGAGAACCGGACAATTTTGTTGCTTCCGGAGTAACGTTTGCCCGGTATTCATTCTTTTGAATAAGCATTGTAGCAGCGTTTAGAATAGGCAACGGAGTACGGTAATTCTTTTTCAAAAATATTTCCTCTGCCCCGAAATCGTCTTTTGCCCGGAAAAATAACTTCATATCGGAACCACGGAATCCGTAAATTGACTGGTTAGGGTCGCCAATGGCAAAAATACGTTTACCTGCAGCCAATAACTTAACAAAATCGTACTGAACCGGATTTATATCCTGAAATTCATCAACAGCCAGACACTGATAGTTCCCGGCAACTGCATCAACATTATTTTTCAGCAAAGCATTGGTTTGAGCAATAATTGCAGAAAGGTCAACGGCTTTATGTTCATCTAGATAAGCATGATAGGCATCAAGTTGTTGCCGGAAATCGTTGCTATTTTTGTTTGCCACACCTTCAAAAAAAGCTTCACAGGCAACAGACAGCTTTTTGATTTCGGTTTTCTTCATTTCCGGAAAAAGGATAGCCAATACCTGTTTCCGGTTATTGGCATCGTAAATCGTAGTTATTTCCGGCTTTATTTTTCGCAGGAAAGAATAGGCCACCGCATGAAATGTTCCGCACAGTATTTTTTTCGACTTCTCCCCTATTTTTTTAGCAAGACGTTCGCCCAGTTCATCAGCAGCTTTATTGGTAAACGTAATGGCTATAATTTGCTCCGGAGGAAGCTTTTTCTTTTCAACCTGATAAATAATCCATTGTACCAGCGTGTTGGTTTTTCCGGTTCCTGGACCGGCTGTTACCAGCGTATTCTCCTCGTTCTCAACAGCCAGCAACTGTTCTTCGTTTAATTTATGCCGAATATTCTCTTTTACAAGGCTTTGTTTTGGTTGTAGCTTTTGCTTCTTTGCTTTGCGCTGTTTATTTTTCCGAATCAGGCTCCCGCCAAACAGGTCGGTTTGACCGGTTATTTTCTCCATTTCTCCGGGATTAAAAATAGAAATGGTACCATATTCGCCGTCGTATCCTGCTTTCGGGTTAACTTCCCGGCTTCGTAAACGGCGAATAGCTTCGGCCAGTAGTTCCCCGCCTTTTGATTTTATTTCGTCAAACGGTATTGTCTGTAACAGGTCAAACTCGTTTCCAAAGCGTGAAATTGTTTTTATAAAATTCTGCTGAACGCCTTTTGAAGCAGGCCCAGTTCCGGTAAATTCGGCAATAATTTCAGGCAACGGGATTATATATTCAAATCCGGGAGCCCCCGCAGGTTTCTCAGGAAGTTCGCGGTCGGCCAATTTTTCAACACGGTTTAACACACCAATGGTAAGCGGTTTGCCGCAAACCGGACAAATTTCGTTATGCGAAATGCTTTCGCGCGGCTCCATACACACATTGCATTTGCGATGCCCGTCCATATGATATTTGCCTTCTTCAGGGAAAAACTCATAGGTTCCTTTAAACCCTTTCTTTGTTTTTATAGCTTCGAACATTGCAAAATACGAGCGTTCCGTGTCAAAAAGGTTCGCTTCGCGTCCTAGTTTTTGCGGCGAATGCGCATCGGAATTGGAGACCAGAGTATATTTATCAAGCGACGAAACTTTCCAGTTCATTTCCGGGTCGGACGACAAGCCTGTTTCCAAGGCAAAAATATGCTGAGACAAATCGCGAAAACATTCTTCAATGCTATCGTAGCCTGCCTTTGATCCTAAGGTTGAAAACCACGGGGTCCATACATGGGCCGGGATCAAATGAGCATCATCCGAAGTTTCGAGCACGATTTCGAGTAAATCGTGAGAAGGCAGCCCGAGAATAGGACGTCCGTCGGAGGCAAGGTTGCCAATTTCTGCAAGCCGGGCATTTATTCGTTTTACGGTATCAAAATCCGGGGCATACACCAGGTTGTGATTTTTGCGCACTCTTTCGCCAAATTTATAAATCGACGAAATCTCGGAGCTCAGGCAAAAACGCACATCGGTTTCGTTGGTTATTAAGCCCGGCAATCCCGGGTTTTTGGGAGGATTTTTTAAACGAAAAAAGCCAGAGCCGTCCGGTTCCAGTTTATTCTGTAATTCTTTAAACCATTCGGGATGGGTAAAATCGCCTGTACCAACAACGTTTATTCCTTTTATCTGCGCCCATTGATAGAGCGATTCCAAATCTAAATTTTTACTTGTTGCCCGCGAATAACGTGAGTGAATATGAAGATCGGAAATAAAATGCATTTTTGATTTTTTTCAAAAATACGAATTATTTCAATTCCCTTTTAAAATTAAAGTTGGTTCCGGGCTGTATTTGTTCCGATTTTTTGAGCCGGTTTAGAACCGACCGGGGTGTATTTTTCGATGGAGAAGTAGAACTCAGGTCGATTAAAAATCGGTTGTAACCGTAACGTTCCAATTTCGACCGATACTGCGTCCACACAACCGGATGTTCCGGCAAAACAATCGTAATCCCTTCGCGTACAATCTTTCGAAATCTTTCACCGGTTTTATCGGCAAAACATTCCTCATTTTTAAGTTTCACCGGCATCCGCGACGAAAACAGATGCGGATAAAAATAAACCGGAACAATCCCGCTTTTGTCCGAACAGTTTGCCATATTTACAATATCGTTTTCTACCGGAAGAATATAGCGACTGGCTCCTTCATTCTTTAAAAACCGGATGGCTGCATCGTTAAAAGTATACACATATTCATTGGTGATAAAACTTGTTCCCTGCGGCAATATTTCCTTCTGCGACAAATGGTTTAACGAGAATTGTTTTAGTCCGCTTACCGTCATTCGTTTCACTTGCTTTTCATAAAAAGCAATATCTCCTTCTGCTATAAACAGGGGCAATTCAATAAAAATCCGCTGCCGGTTTTTCTGGATAAAAGGAAGCTTTGGATTAAAATCGACCCAATCTTTTCGGGTAAGATTTAAGATAATATAATTGTAATCTTCGAGCCTGATTTTTCGCAACCACGCCAGGCTGTCGACCCGCAAATAATATTCAGGCCTTGTTTTTTTACTTTTATGCTTTAGGTTCGATTTTATCGTTCTCAGCCGTTCGGGTTTTATCCGTTCTCTGATTTTTATCCCGGATGTATTCAATTTCCCGGGGAATTTCATTCGCAATCCGGCCAGGTATATCTCATCATCCACCTGTATTTTATCGGCTGTAGTTTTAAAAACATACTGCCCGTTATTTTCGGTAATACCGTCAACTTTAAGCACTATTTGCTCGTCGTTGGCTTTCGATCGAATCCGAAAACGACAATTTCCTTCCAGCCTTATACTACTGTTAAATGTTACCTCTCCATTGCTAAATGCGCTGACTTTACCAAGAAAAAGCCCTGTATTGGCGGCCTGTGTAATTGCTTCTCCAACCTTTTTCCCGTAAAAATAATCGGTCTTTTCACGCCCTAAATCAGTCTGCAATAAACCTTCTGCTTTTTCCAATTCTGAAGGATTATCCAATGCCATCCGATAAGCTGTAGCAACCTGGTAAACATAGTCGGCAGGTTTTATACGGCCCTCAACTTTTAAGGAATCTATTTTCAGGCTTTTTATAAAAGAAAGATGATCAATCAATTGATTGTCTTTCAGGCTAAAGAAATAACTTTCTTTTTCATTTTGAAAATAATTGCGTCGACAAGGCTGGGCACATCTTCCACGATTGGCACTTGCTCCTCCAAGGAAGCTACTAAACAAGCATTGCCCGGAGAATGAATAGCACAAAGCGCCATGGATAAAAAGCTCTATTTCGGCTTTCGACTTTTCCGCAATTTGTTTTAACTCTGTTTTTGTCAGTTCTCGTGCTACCACCACACGCTCGAAACCCAGTTTATAAGCATGATTTATCCCTATTGAATTATGGTTTGCCATTTGTGTACTGGCATGCACTTTTAGTTTCGGGAAAAATTTACGAATGATGAAAAACACTCCCCAATCCTGCACAATTATTGCATCGGGCATAATTTGAGACAATACAAACAAAGTGTTTACCAAGTCATCTATTTCGTTATTGCGAATAACCGTATTGAGGGTAACGTAAACTTTCACATTTTTCGCATGTGCCTCTTTTACAATTGCGCCCAACTGCCAGGCCGTAAAATTTGTAGCCCTGTTCCGGGCATTAAATCCCCTCAAGCCCAGATAAATAGCATTGGCACCACCTTTCATTGCCGCATGAAAAGCCTCAACATTCCCTACCGGAAGCAAAAGTTCCGGGCTAAAATTGCTTGTTTCATCCATTGCGGCAAAGTTATACTATTTTATTCGAACAACTTTGTGTTTTTTCCTTAAAGAATTATACAATACAACAACAAATAACACCAAAAAAGCACCTAACATTGTAAGCATTTCATTTTTATATGCCAGCGGTTTTATCCATATTTCGTGGAAAAAATCCCAACGCCCCAGTACTTCTACAAAAGTCCAGAATACAACCACTGTTGCAATAGAATAACGAATAGCATATCCCAACTGAGTAATTTTCAGCAAACGACGAAACATAAAAAACGAACCGGCCAGGCAACCAAAAGCAACAACTGCTGTTACCGGACTACGGTCGCCGATAAAATTTTCATCATAACAAAATAGGAGCAACAGGTAGCTCGTCCACATAATCAGATTTAATTCCATAAAAGTAACAATGGAAGTATGATGTGTAATCGGACGTATTTTTATTGTCTCTCCGCTTTTCCTGAAAAATACTTTCTGCAAATAAGTAAAAAAATTACAGCCGCTTTTTATACTGAAAACATAAAGCAGCATAAACATTACCCAAAAACCAAAGGAAGATGGCATTATTAGATATTCGGGTTTGGTAATAATTTCGCCGGAAGCATCGAGCAAAGGCTGCACGCCAAAACGATGCGCATAATATACGTAAATAAATTCGACCCAGCCGGTCCAAAAAAGCAGCCCTCCCAATAATCCCCAAAGGGTTCGAAGGGTATCGCCTTTTGCAAATACACCTACAATAACCATTAGCAATCCTACCGCCCCCATTGCAAACGCCGAATAATACAATGCTGTTTTCGTAAGCAGATGTTCCATTACGATCATTAATGCATGACCAAGCGGCATAGCAAACAATACAACAAAAAAGGATGCAATTCCGGTTAATACGCTTTTTTTAGTATAATTCATCTTATTAAAATTGTTTATTCATTTGGTATTAATTTTTGTCTACACAACAGAAATTTCTACCGAGACTTAAATTGTAACGTTAAACAACTGTCAAAGTTAAATATGTTACAGCGTATAGACAATCCTCATTTGTTGGTATTTTTCCGGAGGAACATTTCGAAGATTTCGGGAAATAAAAAAGGGATTACCGACTCAGTATCGAATAATCCCTTTTTTTAAAATTAACCTGTGCGTCTCTTATTCTCCGCCTTCAGGCTCATCAATTTTTTCATCCACCAAAATACGTCCGCAATATTCACAAACAATAATTTTTTTGCGGCTGGCAATGTCTAACTGACGCTGAGGCGGTATTTTATTAAAACAACCACCGCAGGCATCGCGTTGAATTGTAACAACAGCCAGTCCGTTACGGGCATTTTTACGGATACGTTTAAAGGCCATTAACAAACGAGGCTCAATAAATGATTCTATTTTAGCTGATTTTGCTTTCAGTTTTTCTTCCTCTATTTTGGTTTCTTCAGTAATCTCTTCCAGTTCTTTTTTCTTGCGTTTCAGGTCTTCTTCTCGCTCTTTCAACTGGTTTTTCGATGCAGAAATGGTATCTTTTTTCTGAGCCATTTCGGCGGAAAACTCCTTTATCCTTTTCTCGGACAGCTCAATTTCAAGTGTCTGAAATTCAATTTCTTTTGAAAGCGAATCGAACTCACGATTGTTCCGAACATTATTTTGTTGTTCGGTATATTTTTCAATCAATGCTTTTGATTCTTTGATTGCAATATTCTTGTTGTTGATGGAAGTATCCAGGTTTTTGATTTCATCATCAAGATTTACCAGCCTGGTTTTTAATCCGGCAATTTCATCCTCTAAATCCTGCACTTCCAAAGGAAGTTCTCCCCTTAGGGTTTTTATTTTGTCAATTTCCGAAGCTACGGTTTGTAATTCGTGCAATGCACGTAGTTTTTCTTCAATTGTAACAATTTCTTCTTTCTTCGCTTTTGCATTCATTCGTCAAAATTATTTTTAAGGTAACTTCTGTATTTCGCCTGTCCCTGTTATGTAGACATCCGATTTACAGAGCTATACTCGTTTCATGCTTGTACAAATTTTCCAATAAAAAATTCAGAAGTAAAAAACCGGGTTGGTATTCACTTCCGATAAACGGACTGCAAATTTAGAGAAATTTTTCGTAAGTAGTTCATAAAAAAGTTCTTTAGTGAACTGTTCGCTTTCGAAATGTCCTATATCTGCAATTACAATTTTATTTTCGGCATCAAAAAACTGATGATATTTAAAATCGGCTGTAACAAAGAAATCGGCTTCTGCGGCAATTGCCCGTTTTAATAAAAAAGCTCCTGCTCCTCCGCAAACCGCTACTTTCTTAACGTTTTTATTTAACAACGCAGTATGCCGGATTCCCCCGGTATTAAAAGTTGTTTTTAGTTGTTGTAAAAAATCCAATTCGTTTTTTTCGTTGGGCAAAGTTCCAATCATCCCCATACCAATTTGTGATAATTTATTTTCCAACGGATAAATGTCGTAAGCAACTTCTTCGTAAGGATGAGTATGTAATAATGCATTTAGCACCTTTCCCTGTATGCAGGCTGGGAAAATTGTTTCGAAACGAATTTCTCCTTCCGTATGAAGTTTTCCTTTTTCGCCCACAAACGGATGCGTGTTTTCTCCTGCACGGAATGTGCCCCGTCCTTCGGCATTGAAACTACATGAATCGTAATTACCAATACTTCCGGCTCCAGCATTAAAAACTGCCAGCCTGACTTTTTCGGCATACCGGACAGGAACAAAAGTCACCAGTTTTTTTAGCAGGCCACCGGCAGGCTCCAATATCCGGCAATTTTCGAGTCCCAGTTTTTCGCAAATTTTCCCGTTTACACCACCCCAAACACTATCGAGGTTTGTATGGGCTGCATAAATGGCAATATCATTTTTTATCGCTTTTAGCAAGGTACGTTCAACATAATTCTTTCCTGTAATTTTTTTTAATCCTGAAAAAACGACAGGATGGTGGGCAACAATCAGGTTGCATTTGTAACGAATAGCTTCATCTACCACTTTTTCGGTTACATCAAGAGTTATTAATGCCCCCTGTAATTCATCGCCGGGATTGCCCAAAATCAACCCTGCATTGTCGTATGATTCCTGTAGTTGCAAAGGTGCAAAACTTTCCAGAAAATTTGTTATGTCTTTAATTCGTGCCATACTTTACGATTTCGTTGCCCTACTCTATCTCATCCCTTATTTCAACTAACTCCTGTCGGATGTCTTGCAGGCGCCTGGCTATTTCAAAATTATTCAATGTATCGGCTCTGTTTTCGCTCAACTTTTTACGTGCTCCTTTAATGGTTAATCCGCGTTCTTTGACCAGGTAATTAATCAGTCGAATAATTTCAATATCTTCTTTGGTAAACAGGCGGTTCCCTTTCTTATTCTTAAATGGTTTTAAGGCTTCAAACTGATTCTCCCAATACCGGATATGCGAAGAACTCAGTCCAAACATATCGGCTACTTCCCCCATCGAATAATAAATTTTTTCTATTTCCGGCTTTTTATAGGGCATATTCTGCAATTTTGTGTGCAAGATAAAAAAGGATGACCTCTTTTCAAAAGCTATCATCCTCCTGTATTTTTTGTATGCAACGTTCGACATCAAATATCGAACCTGCAATCAATCCATCGATTGTCCGATATTGGATGAAATGGCAATCATCTCTTCGTATTCCTGCGGAGTAAGATCCTGGAAAAAATAATAGGCAGGATCAACAGCCTTTCCGTTTTTATGTACTTCGTAATGCAGGTGTGGCGCAGTCGATCCCCCGGTACAACCAACATACCCGATAATATCGCCGCGTTTTACTTTTTGCCCTCTTTTTACATTAAATCCGCTCAAATGGGCATATACCGTTTCGTAGCCATAACCATGATTGATTTTAACCACCAGTCCAAACCCTATTTTGCTTCGTTTGTTTCCCTTAACCTGATAAACCTTTCCGTCTCCGGTTGCATAAACCGGGGTACCAACAGGAGCTGAGAAATCCTGACCATAGTGCATTTTACGCACTTTGTAAATAGGATGCATACGATACCCAAAGCCACTGGAAAGCCTTTTCAAATCTTTATTACTTACAGGCTGTATCGACGGGATAGAGGACAACATTTTCTCTTTGTTGAGCACCATTTTTATAACCTCGTCGTACGATTTCGACTGAATATAAGCTTTTTTGGACAAAATGTCCAACTTTTTGGCGGTTTCAATAACCAACTCCGCATTGTCCATATTTTCTAACCGCGAATATTTATTCACCCCTCCAAACCCTGCTTCCCGAACAGAAGATGGAATCGGATCTGCCTCAAAAACTACCCGATAAATATTGTCATCGCGCTGTTGCAAATCGGTCAATACTTTTCCAATCTTATCCATATCTTTCGACATCAACTTGTATTGTGCAAGCAATTGCTGATTTTCGCGTTTCAACCTTTTTATTTTTGGACTTTCATAAAAATTGGAAAATAGTAAGACAAAAAACAATGCGATTGCCACTCCGGTAGATAAATACCCCAGAATACTCAGGACTTTTTCATGTTGTGTTAAACCTACACTTTCGTAGCTAAGGGATTCCGGATTAAATTTATATCTTTTCCCTGCCATAAAATAATTTTGTTTGCTCCGGTTTTAATTAATTCGTATAATTTTGTGAAATTTTAAAAACCGTGATACTTTTGCGGGACAAAGGTAAGTAATTTCCTCATAATAAGAATTCTATTTTTAGAACTTAAAAACTTTTAACAAAATATAATCGCTAACATGAAAACGTCTAAGGAGATACGTGCAGCTTTTCTCGATTTTTTTAGGGAAAAACAACATCAGCTTGTAAACTCAGCCCCAATGGTTGTAAAAGGAGATCCAACGTTGATGTTCACCAATGCGGGGATGAACCAGTTTAAAGACTGGTTTTTGGGTAATGAACCTGTAAAATGGAGCCGGGTATCCGATACGCAAAAGTGTCTTCGTGTTTCGGGAAAACACAATGATCTGGAAGAGGTTGGGCTGGATACTTATCATCATACCATGTTTGAAATGCTGGGCAACTGGTCGTTTGGCGATTATTTTAAACAAGAAGCCATTGACTGGGCATGGGAATTCCTGGTCGACCGCATGGGAATTGACAAGAACCGTTTATATGCTACTGTTTTCGAAGGCAGTAAAGAGGATAATTTGGGTCGCGATGATGAAGCTGCCGGACATTGGGGCAAACATTTGCCGGAAGAAAGAATCTTAAACGGAAACAAAAAAGATAACTTTTGGGAAATGGGCGATACCGGACCCTGCGGGCCTTGTTCCGAAATCCATATTGATATACGCACCCAGTCCGAAATAGATAAAGTTCCCGGTCGTAATCTGGTAAACAAAGACCATCCGCAGGTAATTGAAATATGGAACCTGGTTTTTATCCAGTTTAACCGGAAAGCAAACGGCAAGCTCGAAGACCTGCCACAAAAGCATGTGGATACGGGAATGGGATTTGAGCGCCTTTGCATGGTTTTACAGGGAGTAACTTCGAATTACGACACTGATGTTTTTCAGAACACCATACAGGAAATAGGAAAACTGAGCAATAAGAAATACGGAGAAGAAGAAAAAAACGACATTGCCATGCGGGTAATTGCCGACCATCTTAGGGCGGTTGCCTTTGCCATTGCCGAAGGGCAATTACCGTCGAACAACAAAGCTGGCTATGTAATTCGCCGGATTTTGCGCAGGGCTGTGCGCTACGGCTATACTTTCCTGGGATTCAGGCAGTCCTTTATGTTTAAACTTGTTGACGTATTAAAAAACACAATGGGACAGGCATTCCCCGAACTGGAAAGCCAGCAGACACTGATTGAAAAAGTTATAAAAGAAGAAGAAGAAGCATTCCTGCGTACGCTCTCAACCGGGATTAAATTATTGGACGATATTATTACCAAAGCCCAAAAAGAAAAAACAAGCGAGATAAACGGAAAGGATGCTTTTATTCTGTATGATACTTACGGATTTCCGTTTGACCTTACCGAACTGATTGCCCGCGAGAACAAACTCAATGTCAACGAAAAAGAATTTGCCGTTGAGATGGAGGCTCAAAAAAGCCGTTCGAGAAATGCAGCGGCACAGGAAACCGATGATTGGATTGAATTGTTGAAAATTGAGAAGACGGACTTTGTGGGTTACGATTTGCTGGAAACGGAAATTCGTATTGCCCGTTACCGTAAAGTTACACAAAAGAAAAAAACGTATTACCAACTGGTATTCAACCGCACTCCTTTTTATGGCGAATCGGGCGGCCAGGTTGGAGACACGGGATATATTGAATCGGAAGGTGTTAAAACACGCATTTTCGACACGCAAAAAGAAAACAACCTGACGGTTCACCTTGTTGAAAAAATGCCGGAAAAACCCGAAGAATGTTTCCTGGCAGTGGTTGACAGCGAACGAAGAGCAAACATTGCCAACAACCATACGGCCACACACCTGCTGCATGCCGCTCTACGCGAAGTGCTTGGCACACATGTAGAACAAAAAGGGTCGCTGGTAAATGCCAGTCATCTGCGTTTCGACTTTTCGCATTTCCAAAAAATGACCGACGAAGAAATTGCAAAAACAGAATGGCTGGTCAATCAGAAAATCCGTAAGAATTCGCTACTGGAAGAAAACCGCAATGCACCTATCGAAGAAGCCCAAAAGGCCGGAGCAATGATGTTGTTTGGAGAAAAATACGGAGAGTCGGTGCGCACCATTCGTTTCGGCGAATCGCTGGAACTTTGCGGGGGAACACACGTAGCGGCAACCGGAAAAATAGGCATGCTCAAAATCATTTCGGAAAGTGCAATTGCCGCCGGAGTACGCAGAATTGAAGCCATTACTGCCGGCTGTGCTGAAAAATATGTAAACGACCGTTTAGCAATACTCCAAAATATACAGGATGCTTTAAAAAGCCCGAAAGATGTGCTATCAAGCGTTACAACATTAATACAACAAAATTCCGATCTTTCGAAAAAGATAGAAGGATTTCAGCAGGAAAACCTAAAAACTGTAAAAGCAAATCTGAAGGACAAATTAGTAACACAACAGGGTATTAACATAATTGCCACCAAAGTTCAGTTAGACAATGCAGCTTTGATAAAAGACCTTGCTTTCCAGTTAAAAGGCGAAATAGAAAACCTCTTCCTTGTATTAGGGGCTGAAATTAATGGCAGACCAAACCTTTCGGTAATGATCTCGGAAAACCTGGTGAAAGAAAAAGGACTGAATGCAGGACAAATTGTTCGAGAAGCCGGGAAAGCAATAAAAGGCGGCGGAGGTGGCCAACCTTTTTATGCTACTGCCGGAGGGAAAGATGTTGCGGGACTGGAGGCGGCCATTGAAAAAGCTCTTTCGGCGTTATAAACTATTGCAAAAAACGAATGAAAATAACACCGGTTAGTTAATGACATTGGCGTTAAAATTTACTTCGGTTCTAACGCTGTCATTAATCTACCGGCATTTACCATTACGGATTCAAATTTTCGTTTAAGGCTCATTGGGATCAATTAAAAAAACACACAAAAGCGGGAATACTTGTAAGAAAAAAGCGGAACCTGAGCATAAAAGCTCAAAGTCCCGCTTAACCCAAGATTCCCCGTTCTATAATAGTTGCAGAAATCAAAAAGAAGCGAAACCTGAGCTTTACAACTCAAAGTTCCGCTCTTCTAAATAAACAAGAGAGTAACTATTCTTTTTGTTTTAATATTTTCCCGAAAGAATATGGTATATCCGTCCCCAGGAAGGAAGGCCTCCTAAGTTTCGGTCATCAATATATACATCGGCAATAATTTTACGCCCTGCAAAACCGGTAGTTTCTTCTTCCGGATAATTTTTATTAACGGCATAAAACACGACTCCTTTTCTCAAACAAAAATTCAGCGCAGCATCTAACTCCTTCCCCTCACGGGAAGTCCATAATATTAAACGGTGTCCGTCTTCCTGAAGCATTTTTAATGTTTGTATGGCAAAAGGAATCTCTTTCCCAATTTTAGGAAACCGGTGTTCTACAATTGTCCCGTCAAAATCGACTGCAATAACCATAATACTTTTTTACTTTTTTTGAACTTCTTTTTGGGGGTATCCAAATCAAAATACTCTTCGGAAGAGCCATAGTAGGCCTTTCTGTATCCATATTTGTAATATCCGTATTTGTAGTAAGAATATCCATTATATTTTTTAGGAGACAGGTCATTTAAAACAATTCCGGTATTGTTATTGTTTTGGCTCACCTGCTCAATTGTTTCAATCAACTTTTTATGCGTGTATCCTTGTCGCGATACAAATAAGTCAAGGCCGGTATATTGTCCGGTTATTGTACCATCCGTAACCAAAGATATAGGGGCATTATCCAGTATAATTGTATCGTAATTTTTTTTCAGGATCTCTATCAAATTTTCAAACTCTTTTGTCCCTAACAGCTCGGCTGGGTTTGGAGGAATTACTCCTGACGGAATAAAATCGAGACGGGGAATTGAGGTTGAATTAATTACCTGCTCTAAACTGTGCTGCCCAATAAGATAAGTACTAAGTCCTTCATTATTATTTATCCCCAACAATTTATGAAGCGTTGGTTTTCTCATATCAGCCCCTATCAGGACAACTTTCTTATTGTTTAGCGCAATAATTGCCGACAGGTTTAACGAGATAAACGATTTCCCTTCGCCCGGCACAACCGATTGCACTCCTATTACTTTGGTGCCTTCCTCCCTACAAAGGTAATCGAGTTTTGTACGAAGTTCGCGAAAAGATTCGGCGATTACCGACCGGGGATGTTTCAAGACCGGAATTGCCCCTTCGTAAGGATTATGGGGTATTGTTGCAGCAATGGGTACCGAGGTTAGCTTTTGTATGTCCTCTTCAGTATGGACGGTTTCATCAAAATAGTCGCGAATAACAATAACCAGGACAGGAATTACAAGTCCGAGAAAGATACCAATTGCCAAAATCAACATTTTCCGGGGGCCGGTTTTTTCCGAAGTAGCCCAACTGGCCGGGTCAAGTACTTTTACATCGGGAATATTGGAGGCCTTGGTAATTTCAGCCTCTGCACGTTTCTGGAGCAGGAAGGTATAGAGGTCGTTGTTCAAATCAACCATCCTTTTTATGTTTATCAAGTCCTGTTCTGTTTTCGGGTAATTCTCCAGTTGCTTATTCAAATCGGCAATATCTTCCTGTATTGATTTGAATTCCTGTTTTGTATTAAAGACAAGGTTTTTCAAATTTTCAACCAGGCTCTTTTTTGCATAATCCAGCTCATTGTCAATCATCCGAATACCCGGATTTTTATCCTGAAGGCTAAATGATAATGATTCTTTGCGGCTGTAAAGCTCAATCATTTTTACCACTAAACTATTCAATGTTGCATCGTTAATTCCTACGACCGAGGGAGCCACCATTTTTTTGAATTTTTCCCCGTTGTCCAAATAATTTTGCAGATTCTCGTAATAATTCAGCTGCATTTGTGCCATTGATTTCTGCGTTTCGAGTTTTCCCAGCTTTTCAACCACCAACGAGGCTTTCTGCCCTAAATCGAAAACTTTATTGGTTGAACGGTAGGTCGAAAAATCGTTACTTGTTGTCTTTAGCGTATCAACAATATCCGACAGTTGCTGTTCAATAAAATGAATTGTATTTTCGCTGGTAAGATTCTTGTCCGAAAGCCCAAACTGGATGTACACATTGGTAAGTTCGTTCAAATAGCTGATTTCAGCTTCGGGCGATTGGCCTTCGACCTGCAACAGGATCAGGTTGGCATTTTTATTAACAGCTGTTGCCTTTAGCTTTCTTTTACTCCCCAACGCAAGATTATTGATGTTGTTAAAACAAAAATAATACTCGTCGTTATTGGTGTTTTCATTCCGCGACAAAATAAAATTAAAATATGCATTAGAAAACTTTTCTCCGAATTCGCCTATCTGCTCAAAATCAATCTTTTGAAGGACACCATTTATATTTACTTCAGCATCGGCACTAACCTGGTATTTGTCCTTGCTTAAACATTTAACAGACAATTGTACTCCCTGCTGATTTTTTTCGCTGGCATCATACGATATAGAAAATGGTTCTTTGCCATAAAGGTTGTAATCGCCCCATAGCATAGGTTTATACCACGACACCTGCCACCCCAGATTTTTAATAACCTGCCAGTTAATGCTGAACGATGTTAATATACCAATGTGATTCTCAATCTTAACATCGGATTTTAGCTGAAAATTGTTGAACATATTTTCCAGGTTCATTCCGTCAGCCTCTTTCTCCTTAATTAGTATTAAGCTACTTACAGAGTATTTTGCCGGGGCAAATTTTACATACAGATAAGCACAGGCACCACATATTGTGACCGAAATGAGGAACCAGTACCAAAAGGGAAAAAGTTTAAACAGGAAGGCTTTGATATCAACCTTTTCATTTTCTTCCTGTGCTAAAACTTTCAATAATTCTTCTTGGGTATTCATGTAATTGAGTAATTAAAGTTATTGAGTGAATTCGTTATTTAGAGTGTAGAGAAATCAGGCCTATACTATTCAGTAAAAATCAGGAGCTGGTGTTTAAAAAAACTACTTTTTTTTCAACACAAAGATTCTAATACACCAAGAACCATTAACTACAAATCTTAACTTCCACTATTCTGAAAGTCCCCCAGGGGGCTCCAAGGGCTTTCTTCCGGATAGCCTTCCTCTTCTCTTCTTACAAAAGCGCAATTAAAACCGATAGCATCGAAATCATTATTGAGTACATAGATGCATTCAAACGTGTCTGTTTTAATTGATCAGGAGCGACATAAATCACATCGTTGGGATGTAAATAATAGGCATCTGAATATAATGTTGCTTTGTCGGTTAAATCCACCTGGATCGAACGGGTTCCATTTTTTGTTTCCCGAAGTACTGTTACTCTCCGGGGACGAGCATAATTGGTTATTCCGTTGGCCTGACTAATGGCTTCGAACAAGGTACAGGAATGGTTGTAATTGTAATATACCCCCGGTTTCGAAACTTCCCCGTTAACCGTGTATTTAAAGCTTAAAAACTTAACAGCAACTGTTGCTTCCTTGAAATACTCGCTTACTTTGGTTTCAATCAGTGCTTTTGCCTCGCTTATTGTTTTTCCCACGACCTGTATCTTCCCAATAATGGGCAAATCAATATTCCCGTCCTCTTCAATCTGATGTCCGTTGAGGTACTGTGCAGTCAGGCTGCCATATTGTTGCTCGGCACTTGCCGAAAAACCATTTCCCATCGCAGGATTAAACAACTTGTTTACATCGGGGTCGAGCGATGTTACCTGAACATAAAGATTATCGCTTTTTTGTAACTTGTAGTCGAGTACAGAAAACATGTGGCCTTTATGCACTTCATCATCATTCATGTTTTGCAGGTATACTAATTCTTTGTTTGTCCTGCACGAACAAAAGGCAACAGTTACCAGCAAAAAAGCCAGTGTTCGTAAATTCAGAAAATTCATACTATCATTATTTATTGTTTATGCAAATTGCAGAGCCATTCGTGGGCTTTTAATTTCACTGTCCGTCGCCTTTCAGCATTACTTTTATGGTTTTCAGTATTATGCGGATGTCTAATAATAACGACCAGTTGTCGATGTATTTCATGTCTAACTGCATCCACTCGTCAAAAGAGATGTTATTACGTCCGGACACCTGCCATATACAGGTAATCCCGGGTTTCATGCTCAACCTGCGATTGTATTGGCGTTTGTATTCTTTCACCTCTGTTGGAATTGGCGGTCTTGGTCCTACAATTGACATATCTCCATGTAAAACATTCAAAAACTGAGGAAGCTCATCTAACGATGTTTTTCGCAGGAAACGCCCCACACGGGTTACCCGGGGATCCATTCTTATTTTGAAGACCGGCCCGGTTTGTTCATTTTTGCCTTTTAACTGTTGCTGTAAAGCTTCGGCATTAACCACCATTGTCCTGAATTTGATGCAACTAAAGCTTCTCCCGTTAAGGCCTACTCTTTCCTGCATAAAAAAAACAGGTCCTCCGTCGTTTAGCTTTATAACCAGCGCAATTATAAAAAAGAAAGGAGCCCCCAGGGTGAGCACGGTTAACGAGAATAAAATATCGAAACCCCTTTTTACTTTTAGCGACAGGTAATCATCCGGGGTATTCTGATACGTAATTACCGGGCTATTATTCAGCACGTTAAATTCGGGATGCATCGATGGATAAAAATTGAACGCAGGCTTCAGGTTGAAAACAATACCGATTTCGGCACACAACGCAATGAGTTCTTTTACTTCCCTGTTACGAAGCTTCTCTTTACAATAAAAAACTTCATCGATTGTATAGTTATCCAAAATTGCAACTAAATTTTGATCGCCCGGTAACAGGGTATATTTATCTTCATAGGCATCTTTAATTTCCCTGCTGTCGGTTTGTATGCCCCAAATCCTGTAGCCCCAATCTTTGGTGTTGCCCATACGCTCTATAAAATCGAAAGACATTTTGTCGGCAATAATCAAAACCTGTCTTTGGTTATATCCCTTTCGCCTAACAAACTTCATAAGTGTATAAAACAAGGACACAAAGGTATAGAGAAAGAAACAGTTAACGATATAGAAAAGCAACCAGAACAAAAAACTCCGTTCCCCAATTCCTATAAGTCCTGAAATTGAATAAAATAAAATAGTTGCCCATAAAATGGTGCGAAGGTACTTTAGTAAAATCCGGAAAGAAGATTGTTCTTTTAGTATGAAACACAAGCCGCTATTTTTTATAAGTATAAACCAGATAAAAGCAATTAAGGTAATTTGAAAGATATATTCCTTGTCAGAAACAGCTCTTATTGTGGCAGAAGAATATAAAAAACAGCTTACAAAAAATGCGCATATTGCAAGTAAAACCTGGGAAATCAACTTGATTCCGGTAATAATTTTTTCACGTTTGTTGAGCATATTTGGAGTTTTAGATTTATTTATTCGTCCTTATAATTTCAAAATTTCGATTAAGACTCACATTGAAATACAATTGGAATAATTAGGTTATGCTGACACTGTAGGGATAAGCTTTTATCCTTTGCTTTGTTTATAGCTTACATTTGAGAAAACATTGACAGTCCGAGGAGGCACTAAGGTTAAATAAATTTTTTCAAGAATAATGAAATAAACAAATTTTGTATTCCCGATAATGTACCGGCGCCACATGCGTCTGGGCTCTTTTACGAGCCGATAAAACCACTCCAGCCCCATGTTGATTATCCATTGCGGAGCACGTTTTACGGTACCTGCATAAAAATCGAAAACAGCACCAATGCAATCAACATGGCCTGCATTTAATTGACTGAAGTGCCGGTAAGCCCATTTTTCCTGTTTTGGAGCAGTCATACCAATAAACAACACATCGGGACGAATGGCATTTACAGCTTCAATCATTTGGGCATTGTCGGCCTCCGAAAACTCGTTTTTGTAGGGCGGCGAATAGGTATAAACTTCCACATTGGGAAACTCAACAGCAGCTTTGGCTCTTATCTTTTCCAATACCGCCTCACTGCTCCCTAAAAAAAACACTTTTCCTCGTTCCTGATTCTCGTGTTTTTCAGCTTGCTGCTTATGCATTGTTTCCAGTCGTTGCATTTCATAAAAAAACAAATCAGTTCCTGCAATCTTCTTCATTTTATGACCTGTCAACCATTTCATTGCCCACACCACGCTTATTCCATCAGAAATTAATTTGCTACTGTTTTGTAGGGCTTCATAAAATAATGCATCTTTTAGTGTTACATTATACGAATGGGCATTAATTGTGGTAATAAGTTGCCTGGACGACGGCAGATTTTCCAAGCTGCCATCGAATAAGTTAAACGAATTTAGCATGATATAATGTTTAGCTGTATTAATATTCCTGCTTTCGAAAAAACATCATGTATGTTTGGAGAAAAAGTTTAACGACATAACCGATAGTGGCAAATCAAGCGTAATCTGCCATCGAAACACTCTACAGTAAATCGACATAGTCAATAACAAAGACCTAGAAAAGGAGGAAATTGTAAATTAACAGGCACTACATTCGTAATAAAAAATGTTTAAGACAACCTATACTCCAGGCTAAGTCTACTCGTATTAAATCAAGTATAAGATTTCGGCTAAGCCAAGGCTATTTTTTTGTGTTTTATAATGAAACGAACATGAATTCTCATCATTCTAAACTACACATACGAAGAATGATTAAAATTTATGTGTGTTCCTGAATGTATTCAATTTCTTTGAACATTCAGAAATCAAAAAGTTTTAAACAGATGAAACAAAACCGAAAAAGCACAAGGCTTGGGACAACAAGTTACACTAGACTTGACACTAAATATTACGGCAATAATTAAAGCCCTCTCCCATTAAGGGAAGGAGAGGGCTAAATAATACCCAAACTTTAATATATTAAAAAATGCCCATATAAAAACAATAGATAGTTAAATCTCAATAAACCAATTCGTATCTACTTATACTAACATTAATTTCTTCAATAAAATCGACATAAGCTTTAGTTTCAAAAATAAGCACCAAAGCATTCAGATATTTCACTATTTGAGAATAAGCACAATCTACGTCAGAGCAAACCTTATTGATTTTGTATTGATTGGTACAGTTGCACCATCTGTTTGGCTTTCTTTTATGTTTTGAGCAAAATTTCAAACATTCGTTTTTCAAATTGTGATAGCGTATATTGCTTTTTATACTTTTCTCTTCCGGCTTTCCCTAGCTGTTGTCGTATTTCAGGATGCTCAATGAGGTATTCCAGATGTTTGGCAAGTTGCTGAGAGAGGGCGTTACTTGGAGTGGCACTCTTACTGGAGTTCATCTGAAGCAGATACCCAGTTACACTATCATCAATAATGCTACGAATGCCCCCTTCGGTGGTAGAAATTACCGGTAATTGGTGTTGCATAGCTTCTAACAAAACCAAGGGGAAGCACTCATTCGGGTAGAGTGTTGGAAATGCAAAAATATCGGCGGTATGAAAAATGTCTTCTTTTTCCTCTCCATAGCGTTTGCCGAGGTATTGTACCTTATCTGAGAGTTTTAAATCTGCAACTTTTTGCTGAAACTGTTGTGCCGAGATGTCGCCTTCGCCTCCTACAAAAATACCTTGAAATGCCATACCTTTTTCTTGTAGCAATGCCATTGCTTCTAATAACACAAATACGCCTTTTGATTCAATTAAATTTGATAGGAATAATATTCTCGGTGTATCATTTCTAACTTTTAACTTTTCACCTTTAACTTTTAACTGACTAGGTATTCCGTTGGGACAAATATGTACGTTTTCTTGGGGTACAAAGTCTTTGATGTCGTCATACAAATATTCCGATAACAGAATGACAACTGCTTTTTTAAATACAAAACGATAAAAGAAACGATTGACTTTACTTGCCGATGCTTTGGCAACACCTTTGTTGTGTTGATGATAAACACGTTTTACACCGAACATTTTAAGTAAAAATACCAACAACACATCGCGACAAAATGCAGCTCCGGTTGAGGTCAATGCCAAGTAGCACAAATCGGTTTTATGAGCAATAAGTTCTCCCAATAACAGAAACCACAGCTTTACAAAACCAAACAATTTACGAAAAGTTACTTTTCCGCTTTCGCCTACATTTTCGGATGCCAACAAATTAAGATAACGACAATCGAAATCTGAATTTATTTTTTGGCTTTCTTTTATCCATTGCCCCACCATTGACGAACCGTGCACCGGTGGTGGAATATGTAGGAGGAAGAGGATGTTTTTATTCATTAGTCTGTTTTCGTGTTAGTTTATCAAACCATTTTATAATAAACCAGAGTTGTTTATATTTACCAATCCCTCTAAATACTAATTTTTGTATTTCAACAATCATGGACTTAATACCAAATGAAGAATTGCTTATTATGTCATATTTCGGATTATTACGACCTAATAAATTTCTCAGTTTAAAAGCAACAACAATACCCGGTCCTTTTTTATGTATGGAAATAGATTCTTGTGATGCATTAAGTGTTTGCTCTGAAATAGTTTCTAAAGAAATGATTTTTTCTGCGTTGGCTTGTTGTAACAAATCATTAAAATATGCAGAACGAACAACTAATGAATTCACTCCAACTTTATCTTTTATATATTCTCCAATATGAAGGTCTCCAAAACATATATCGGCAAGTTCACCGTAATGGTCAGAACATAAAGTACACCTAACAGGAGTAAAAGCATTTTTCATTGAAAAATAATAATCCAGATAAGGGATTTTTTTTGTCGAATTGTCGGTGTACTCACATTTCATATATCCCATACAGCCATCATCGCGGTATGCAAATGTGTTTATTTTCTTTTTATCTAAACCATATCGGTAAAACAAATAGTCCTGTGACATAAAGTTCTTTGTTCCACTACAATAAATAGAAAAATAGCCTAAAACTTTATCTTTAAAAGCTTTGTTTATCTTTTCATATTTTCGGAAACCGTGAATATGACAAGGCAAGCCTACAATTACAAATTTACCGGATGTTTTATTTATTTCAGAAATAATTGAATTATAGGTAACCGGACAATATTTTGAACTTTTGCCATTTAATATTTCTTCTGCATTTGGGGCAATATAGGTTTTGGGTTCTGTTACATTATTTTTTTCAAACCCAACAACAACTGCACCGCCTATTATTTTTTTATCTAATAAATAAATTAAAAACTGAGAGAGTACCCCACCGGAAGCACAGTGATAACGAATATCATAGTTATTGCTATAGCCTGAATAGGTTTCTATGTAACGCCCTATATATTTATCTTCTTTTATTTCTTCGGTTTGGTATAACTCGTTAGCTGTTTTATTTAACTCAACCCCTATTCCAGGACAAGCCTTTAAACACAATCCACAATTAGTGCATTTATCTTTATCTATTTTGGGTTTGTAAAACGTTTTTGTACGAATTATCTGAATAGCCTTCTGCTTTAAACAAACGTCTTCACATATACCACATCCTACACATAAATTAGAAGAAACAACAGAAGCTATACTTTTATCAGTCATAGTTTTATGCAAATTGTTCTGCGATTGTTTTACAGAAATTGTAATGTTTTTTACTATCGCTAACCATTTTGTTAATTGCTGACACATTGTACTGAGTATACAATTCAGTTTTTGATAACGAAAAGTAATTAGTTTTAAGTCCTTTAAAACTAATTTGGTCATTAAGAATAGCCCAATCGCCTCCTATAGATTTCAAAAATGATTTCGTTTTGCCTGGACCTCGATAACTAACAAATGGAGTACCTACAGTTAATCCGGTTAATCCAAGATGAAGCATAGAGGTAATAAATATATCCATTGATGCTAAAACACCCAATAGTTGATTGGGAGAACAATAACGGTCGATAAATATATTTTTACTTTCTTTTTCCGGTAAATATTGATAATTCAATCCTATTTTTTCCATGTGGGTAGTGGTAAAATGAAATTCTATATCATCGTTTTCTTCGGCATATTTATATATTGCCAAAAGCATTTCTTTATCTAAATATTTACCCTTTTTGAAATTAATACCAACACGATATTTCTTTGTAGGCTCTAACACTTGAGATTCAAAATACCGAGGGGTTTGAAATAGCATATCGGGATAATATTCAAAGTTTTTACCAAACTGTTTCATTTGTTCAACATCGCCTGATAAACGCACTGTTCCGTCAATAAAACTATCCGATTTAAAAAAGTTTATTCTTGATTTTGAATAATACGATTTAGGGTTGCGAATTTTTCCATCTCCCCCCATTGATATTGCAGAAAACTTTACAGAATATTTTTTTGTTGCTTGATACAAATCTTTAAAATCTTGTTCATATTCTATAGCCGCTTTATGTAATAAACGCTTAGGTAAATTGAATGGTGTTAATAATGCACCTCCGGCAATAATACATAGATTAACATCTTTGCATAAATCATCTATAGTTGGAGCTGATTCCAACTGATATTCTTTTGCAAGACTTTCGTCTAACTGATAAAGTTTAACAGAATATCCCAAACTCTGTAAATGCTTTGCAAAGGCAATTGCCTGCATATCATCTCCATAATTGGCATATCGTAAAGGTGCCCAAATAGCTATTTTTTTCATAACATTGAATATTACTTTTCAAACAAATATTTTATTCTCCCTTTTATCATAATTAATGGAATAGAACAAAATACCGATAAATCAAAACCTAAAACAGGATAAAGTTTACGAAATAATTTTGTCCGAAATCTCTTTTTTACCGGACTGCGTAACTGCGAATTTCCAGTAGCCGCCTCTTTTATTTCTCTTTGCTCAATATATAAATTCTCTTTTATCTTAGACAAAAGAGATTTCCCTTTATCCGAATTACATAACACTAAAGATATACCATCTTTTATTGAATAACTTACGGAATTATTTGTTCCAATTCCCCAAAAATCGCCCAAGGTAATATCTGCACACCTTTTTGCTTGAGCATACTGACAATTAAAACACGATTCTCTATTAAATAATCCACAAAAAAAGCCTTTCATAAATGGATCTATTGATAAACTTTTACTATAAACAATACCATTTGAGTTACAAAGAGATAATTTATATGAAGTGGAATTACGAAACAAAATGGAATCAAAACTTAAGTTTTGATCAACTTTTTTTTTTAGTCTATCTTTTAAAATTTGAATAGAAGGTACACCGTGACAAATTAAATCAACGGTATAAAGATTATCGTATTCTTTCTTTAAAAAAGAACGTAATCCTGCAATTTGGCAAGGAGTTCCAATGTATAAAACCTCACGCTTATTTTTTAAATCTGATTTTACTGCCTTAAAAGTTTCTTTTGTATCACTTTGAACATATTTTGAACCTTTTAGCTTTATTAATTCATCGATAGAATCAATTCGTTTATGAATGATTTGAAAAGGTGTTTCGAAAATACAACCGTACACAACACCGGAATTATTTACGATATAGGTTGCTAATTCAGCAGCAATACCTCCAGATGAAGATGTTTGCCTTTCTTGCTCAATTAAACTCCAAGAAGCAAAACAAGAAACAGGTTCATTAAAAATTACCGGGTTATTCTCGGGGCAAACCTTTACACAAGCATTACATTCAATACAATTTTTAGTATTAACAATAGGAATATAATGTCCCATTGAATCTGTCCCCATTGAAATACATTGTTTTGGACAAATATTTAAACAAGCCCCACATCCTGTACATTTATCTTTACTGCATATTTCCATATTACGAAAGGGATTCCTGTAAGAATGATTTAGATTTTATCAAGAACTGTTCTTTTATTTGGTTTACTTTATCGTAATCGATTTCTTCATCTATTACTGATAGATCATTAAAGTCAGAAATGTAACGATCTGATAATTCGAACATATCTAAAAGGCTTTCCATTCGGGAGTTTACTTTGTGTTTATTTCGTCCAAAAATGAAGAAAGGACGATTAAAAATGATGGAAAATACCGATCCGTGAAACGAATTAGAAATAAAACAATCGCAATTATAAATTAATGAAAGAAACTCACACGAACCTGCTGCATTAAAATTTTTATAGGCATACAATAATGGATGCGTATCGGTAACAGCATAAATCTTAAGTCCTTTTTGTTTGGCATATTGCTTTGCAAATTTTTTAACCGCTGCATTCCGTTCAAAATCATAAACTAATAAATAGTTTTCTTTTTTCTTGAAAGGAGTCATCATTACTTTCCAATCCTCAACTGGGAGTAAAAATACAGGGTCTAACACCCAAGTGCCATTAAAACCTAATTGTTCTAATATAGATAACCCGTGTTTTTCACGCACAGATATAAAATTAAACTTCTTAAGCATTTGTTTTACAAATGGAACATTTGCTTTATCTATTTCAGTTATAGAAAAACTTGCGGCATACGAAATACATTTTGCATTATTAGGAGCGAAATCCAAATATGAGGCAGGATCTTTGCCTCTATCGTAAAAAGAATTCCAAACCTGATCGCTTCCAACAATATAAGCATCGGCAATCGGAGTATCTTGTTTTAATTCATCGTTATTTCTATATTCTTTTTCGGTTGCTTTTATATATTGGTTAGTAAAGTTATCGAAGTTGGCTTTACGTTTTAATGTTGACAGACGTTGTAAATATTTTATTTTTTTATAAATAAAACGTGCAATGGCATATTTATGAAATTTCCATTCGGGGTTAACATACGTATAATCATACCGCCGAAGAGAGTATTCCGGCCGGAAATTTATAATTTCAACATCGTGCCCTAAATTTGACAAATATTGATGCAAAGCATAAGCTTGTAACGAAGCTCCGTAGTTGTAAATATTATGAGTGGTTAGCGTTTTTATTTTCATTTTAATTCAAACGAAAGAGTTTCTTTATTTTGTAAATAGCTCCAATTTTTCTTAACCTTAACCAATTCTTGTGTTCTCTTTTTTCAATTTTTTTATTATATGAAATTACACTAGGATGTTCTAAAGGGAATAGCTGTTTTCCATATCTTAAATTTTCAAAAGGATTGTCAGGATTATTACAGTTTGTTGCATTAACATCACCGACACCAATATTTAAAGATAGATTAGCATCTGAACCAATACAATATCCTTGGTTATTTAAAACTGTAAAAAACCATCGCGTATCCCATACGTTTGATAATTGTTTTTCTTTAGATACCTTATTCCAATAACGTAATCTATACAAACCTTCTAATAATCCAAATTTTAAGAATAGTTTATATTTGGGATATGACGTCCAATTTTTAAAATCAATATCCATTTTATTCCAGGCTCTTTTCCAAGTTGCCCACCCCCAAATATGTATACGAGATGTAAAATAATATGTATTTGTATTAATTCCGCCACCAGCAGGATTAAAAGCACCTATTTGCATTACCTTTTCTTCATTTTGATAATAAGGAAGCAGCTCTTCGCATAGAGCATAAAAATCTTGACTTAAAACACAGTCATCTTCAATAATAATTCCATATTCTTCGTATTCGAAAAACCAAGAAATTCCACCGGAAACACCAACAGCACAACCTACATTATTCTCCCGGAACAACGTTTTAATTTCACAGTCCCAATCAATTGCATAGAGTACCATTTTCCGTGTTTCTTCTACAATTTGCTTTTCTTCAGGGTTAGATTCTCTTGGACCATCAGAAGCTATATATAATTTATCCGGTTGATATTTTCGTATAGATTCGAAAACAAATCTTGTTGTTTCGGGACGGTTAAAAATAACAAGGAGTACTGGTACTTTGCTTTTCATTTGATTTGTATTCTTAACGTGAGTTCGACCTAAGCAGCCTTGCAAATTTGGTTATTTTCAATAATTTCATCCAAATTAAGTGACGTTTTTTTGTCGAAAAATGAATATGCAATTAACCCTGCAACCATATTACCAATAAAGTTTTCAAAACATCTGTGTCGGGTATGTTCAATTTGACACTGGTTTT
>JGI12365J12839_1000104_pt1 | contig 66864 bp, 66 predicted proteins | sample TtanPargueraPR_4_FD_12839 | JGI IMG/M metagenome (IMG submission 12839)
TCCCTGGTGGTGGCCCTGCAGGCGGTGGGGGCGGCGGCCGGCAACATGTTCTGCATCCACAACGTGGTGGCCGCCTCGGCCACGGTGGGACTGCTGGGGCAAGAGGGCATAACCTTGCGCCGCACGGTTATCCCGACGCTGTACTACTGCGCCCTGACCGGCATCATCGGATTGGTGGCCATCTATGCCTTCGGTTACCAAGACCCCTTGAGCGTCTTTATGCTGGCGGCCAAGGGATAAATTGAAAGCCTATCCGGCGGTGGCTGTTGAAAATGGCGGCCACCGCCCTTCAGCCTGAAACGGACCTTAATTTATTCGGCTGGGCGGCATGGCAGGCGCAGACGAAATCAGAGGAGAGTAATAGGATGAAGCCAAACGACACTATGCTGGATCTGTTCCTCCAGAAGGCCGAGGCGGTTTCCGCCATTGTCACTCGTGTGGCCGATGCCGGCGAGGCCCTGGCCTATGCCGTAACCTTGTGCGAGCAAAAGGAGGCCTGCCAGTTGCTGGTTTCGGGCTGCGAGGCCCCGTTGTCACGCCCGGCCGAAGATCTTTGCGACACCAAACAGGCCAAGATCATCGCCGCCCCCGGCCTGCCCGAGGATCAGACAAAGACCCTTGACACCCTCTGCCAGGCAAAGGGAATCCGGCTGGTCGGGGAGGGGCTCCGCGCCCACCTGGGCGGCATCGATATCGGGCTTACCTACGCCGATTACGGCATTGCGGAAACCGGTACCCTGGTGATCGACTCCAGCAGCGAAGAAACCCGGCTGGCGACTATGATCAGCGAAATTCACGTGGCCATCCTGCCCCAATCCTGCCTCCGGGAGACCGCCTATGCGGTGGAGGCGGAGCTGATCGACGCTATGCGCCAAGCGCCCAATTATACCGCGTTTATCACCGGCGCCAGCCGGACCGCGGATATCGAACGGGTCCTGGCCCTGGGGGTGCACGGCCCCCTCGAACTTCACATCCTGATCCGGGAGGACGCCTGATGCAAACCGCACGCAACCTGAAAGAATACAAAAAGGACGTCCAGGGCGCGCTGGACAATGATTTTTTGCGGGAAGCCATGGACAAGTTCGCCGTGGCCTACCGTACCAGCCGGGCCAATGCCTTTGCCGGCATGGATGTGGACGGGCTTGTCAGTGAAATCGCCGCAGCCAAGGACCAGGCCATCCAGCAGATGGACGCGCTCTATGCGGAATTCAAGACGAATGCCGAAAAAATCGGCATCCACGTGCACCTGGCCGCCACGGCGGAAGAGGCCAACCGCATCATTGCCGACATCGCCCGGCAGACGAATTCCAAAAAAATCGTCAAATCCAAGTCCATGACGGCCGAGGAGACCCTGCTCAACCATCACCTGGAAGCCCGGGGCCTGGAGGTGACCGAAACCGACCTGGGGGAATGGATCATCCAGCTGCGCCACGAGGGCCCCTCACACATGGTGATGCCGGCCATCCACCTGTCCCGCTACCAGGTGGCGGATCTGTTTACCGATGTCACCGGCAAGGCCCAGGACAGTGAGATCGAACGCCTGGTGAAGGTGGCCCGGCGGGAGCTGCGCCAGAAGTATATCGAAGCCGACATGGGCATTACCGGGGCCAATTTCGCCATTGCCGACACCGGCACCATCGGGCTGACCACCAACGAGGGCAACGCCCGCCTGGTGACCACCCTGCCACGGGTGCACGTGGCCCTGGTGGGGCTGGACAAGCTCATGCCCACCATCCATGACGCCCTGCGCATCAATCGGGTGCTGCCCAAAAATGCCACGGGCCAGGCCATCACCTCCTATGTCACCTGGATCACCGGGCCGAACGCATTTGCGGCGGCAGAGAACGGCCGCAAGGAAATGCATATCGTCTTCCTGGACAACGGCCGGCGGGCAATCGCCAAGGATCCGGTCTTCTCCCAGATCCTGCGCTGCGTGCGCTGCGGGGCCTGCGCCAATGTCTGCCCGGTCTACCGCATGGTGGGGGGCCACCAATACGGCCATATCTTTACATCGGGGCCATCGGGCTGATTGCCACCTATTTTTTCCACGGCCGGGACAAGGCCAAAAACCTGGTGCAGAACTGCATCAACTGCGGGGCCTGCAAGGCGGTCTGCGCCGCCGGCATCGACCTGCCCCGCCTGATCAAGGAAATCCACGCCCGCATCCAGGACGAGGAAGGCCACCCCCTGCCCAGCCAGCTCATGCGCCTCATGCTCAAGAACCGCAAGCTCTTCCACGGCCTGCTGCGCTCGGCCCGCAGAGTCCAGAAGCCGGTCACCGGCAACGGATACGTGCGGCATCTGCCTTTTATTTTTGCCAAGGAGCACGATTTTCGGGCCCTGCCGGCCATTGCCGAAACCCCTTTCCGGGACCGCTGGCCGGCTATCCGGCCCGAGGTGCCCCATCCACGCTATAAGGTCGCCCTGTTCTCCGGCTGCGTGCAGGACTTTGTCTATCCCGGACAACTGGAAGCCGGTGTGAAGGTGTTGTCCCGGCTGCCGGTGGCCCTGGACTTCCCCATGCAGCAGACCTGCTGCGGTCTGCCGCTTCAGATGATGGGCGAAAAGGAGGCGGCCCGGATGGTCGCCATCCAGAACATCGAAGCCTTCGAACAGCAAAATTGCGACTATATCGTGACCCTTTGCGCATCCTGTGCCTCACATTTAAAAAATGCGTTTCCGGAAATTCTCAAGGACGACCCGGTAATGGCAGAACGGGCCAGGCGGTTTGCCGCCAAGGTGATCACCTTCAGCCAGTTTGTTCAGAACGTTGCGGCTATTGATTCGACACTCTTTAATGGGAATGGCCGAACCACTACCTATCATGCGCCCTGCCATCTTTGCCGGGGTCTGGATGAACACCAGGCCCCTCAGGAGCTTATCCGCAAAGCGGGTTTTGAATATCAGCCGGCTCAGGAAGAGGAAACCTGTTGCGGTTTCGGCGGAACGTATTCCGGCAAGTTCCCGCAAATTTCAGCGCAAATTTTAGCCCGCAAGCTTGACGATATCCAAACCACCGGGGCCGATCTGCTGGTGACCGAATGCCCCGGGTGTGTGATGCAGTTGCGCGGCGGGGTCGTAAAACGCGGTGACCGGATCGAAGTGCTTCATATCGCCGAGGCACTGGCCGGCAATCTCGTGCAACCGTTTGATGAAAAACTTTGAGATAATACGTGGAACGATCGTTTGGTCCAAAGAGAGGAGTATGCAATGAAGGTTGAGAAGTTGATCCAGGAGCTCAGGCAGGAACTCGGTTCGGAGGCCGTCAAGACGGAACAGGAAGATTTGGCGTCCTACGCCTTTGATGCCACACCCGACATGCCGGTGGCCTACCCCGACGTGGTCGTTTTCCCGGAGAACAGCGCGCATGTCGAGGCCATCGTGGCCATTGCCAATCGCTATCAGGTTCCCGTCTATACGCGCGGCTCCGGCACCAATCTGAGCGGCGGAACCATTCCCCTGAAAAACGGCATCGTGATGGTCATGCTGAAGATGAACAAAATTTTGGAAATCGACACCGAAAACCTGACCGCTACCTGTGAACCGGGGGTGATCATTGCCGACTTGAACGCGGCGGTGGGCGAATACGGCCTGATGTACCCGCCTGATCCGGGATCAGTGGATACGGCCACCATGGGCGGCAGTGTGGCTGAATGCTCCGGCGGCCTGCGGGGGCTCAAATACGGGGTCACCAAACATTACATCATGGGGCTCGATGTCATTTTAGCCAATGGGAAGAAGATGAGTTGCGGCGGCAAAACCGTTAAAAATGTCTCCGGTTACGACATGGTCAAACTGTTCGTCGGCGCCGAAGGCACCCTGGGTGTCGTCACCCGGATCATCTGCAAGCTCATTCCCACGCCTGAGGCGCGCAAGACGGCCACGGCCACCTTTCCATCCATTGACGGTGCCGCCAAGGCCGTGGCCGGGATCATCAAGAGCAAGGTCATTCCGGCCACGCTTGAAATCATGGACAAAGTCACCATTCAAACAGTTGAAAACTATCTCCATCTTGGCCTGCCCACCGAATCTGAAGCCATTTTGGTCATAGAAGTGGATGGGCTGCCGGAAGTCGTGGAGAAGGAAGCCGAGGCTGTGGTGAAGGTTTGCGAGGCCAACGGCGGCGATGTGATTATCGCGGCCGATGACAAGGAACGCGATGGCCTTCTGGCGGCCCGGCGTGCGGCCCTGCCCGCCCTGGCGCAGCTCAGTCCCACCACGGTGCTTGAGGATGCCACCGTTCCACGCAACAAGGTCCCGGAGATGATCCATGCCATCCGCACCATTGCCGATAAATATGGTCTCACCGTCGGCACCTTCGGGCATGCGGGTGACGGCAACCTCCATCCCACCATTGTGACGGATGAAACCAATACCGAGGAAATGTCCCGGGTGCACAAAGCGGTTGACGCTATTTTCGAAGCGGCGGTCAGGATGGGCGGAACCCTCTCGGGTGAACACGGCATCGGCATTGCCAAGCAAAAATATTTGACCCAGGAATTCGGTGAAGCCGGGGTTGAGGCGCTCAAGGCCGTGAAACGGGCGCTCGATCCGAACAATATGTTGAATCCCGGAAAAATCGTGACGATTTGAGAGGTGGCCATGTCCGAGCAAACACTTATGAAAGAGTTGGAAGCCGAAATCGCCAAATGCATGAAGTGCGGCAACTGTCAGGCGGTTTGTCCCATCTACAAGGAAGATATGGCGGAGTGGAGCGTCGCCCGGGGGAAGATCAAGCTGGCCCGGGATCTCCTCACGGGAAAACTGGAATACACGGATCGCATGGAGCAGATCTTCAGCCTTTGCCTGACCTGCCAGGCCTGCGCGGAAAACTGTCCCTGCGGCGTGCGGCCGGACAAGATCATTCTGGCAACCCGCGCTGTCATGGTGGCGAAAAAAGGACTGCCGGCCGTCAAGAGGGCTGCCTTCAATCTGCTCGAGCACCCGGGCTCGTTCCGCTGGGGCATGCGGGTGGGCAGCAAGCTCCAGGGGGTCGGACTGAGAAAGGTAAACGATAGCGGACTCGTAAAACCGCGGTTTCCCATCGGCCTGGATATGCGACGGGTCGTACGGCCCCTGGCCGCCAAATCGCTTCTGTCCCAGGTGCCGGAGGTGACCACCGTCGACAACCCCAGGGGACGGGTGGTGTTTTTTACCGGCTGCATGCTGAATTATATCTATACGGATGCCGGCCAAGCGGTTATCGATGTGCTGGCCGCCAACAACATCGAGGTGGTGACACCAAAGGCACAGCACTGCTGCGGCATCCCGGTGATCATGAATGGTGACATGGAAACCGCCCGGAAGATTGCCCGATACAATATCGATGTGCTCTCCGGATACGAATGCGACGCGGTCGTCACCCATTGCGGTACCGGCATCGATGCCTGGGTCCATCACTATCCGGAATTGCTGGCCGACGATGCCGCTTATGCCGAACAGGCCAGGGTCTTGTCGGCCAAGGCGTATGACCTGAGTCAGTATCTCGTGGATGTGGCCGGATTCCGGCCCCCCAAAAAAGCTGTGGATACGACCGTCACCTATCACGACCCCTGCCACATGGTCCGCGGCGTCGGGGTCAGCGCCCAGCCCCGGGAAATCATCCGGAGCATCCCCGGCGTCGTATTCCAGGAGATGAAAAAACCGGACCGCTGCTGCGGCAGTGCCGGTTCCTTCAGCCTGACCCACTATAACCTGTCCAGTAAGATACGGGATCGGAAAATCAGGGATATCCTGTCTGTGGGGCCGGATAGGGTGCTGACGAGTTGCGGGGCTTGCCGTATGCAGATCGAGGAGGGCCTCTACCAGGCCGGAGACAACGTCCCGGTTCAGCATGTGGCCGAACTTCTGGCGTCAGCCTATGAAAAAGAGGAGACCGCCGACAAGGGAAATCAACGCGACTACCAGCAAACGGCAACAGAAAGGGTGGCCGGTTAACGGGCGCACCGTGTTGCGAAAAGGTCTATGCGGTCTGGTAGAGAGGCAATATGCCGTCGTGTCGTCATACGAATACGCGTCAGCAATTCCGGTAAACTGCGATAGACCTCATCGGAAAAGACTTCACCGAATTCGAAACACCTGGCCCCCACGGAATAGAGTACGGCCGGCGGGCATTTGCCATAAATTGCTTGTGTACAGGCCAGCAGGCCGGCGGGTGTCAGGTGATGCATCAGCAGGCATGGCAACGCCGTTTCCGGGACAAGTCGGCGGGAACGGATTTTTCCCGGTGGGTCTTCACAGCTGGCATCGATGAAGATCACGAGACGGGCCTTGTGCACCGGTTCCGCCAGGTCCGGCGTTAACTGGTGGCGGACCATTACAGCCACATCGCTTGGCGAAACGGTTGCCGCAATCTGCCGGGCGGCGTGCCGGCCCACGCCGTCATCCGACCGCAGCGGATTGCCGCATCCGATGACCAGTATGGGGTTCATCCGCCGCGTTCCGCCATGTCCAGAAGGGTGCCGTCGGCAGCGACCAACTTGATCAAGAGCGGCATTTGGCCAACGGCGTGGGTCGAGCAGCTCAAACAGGGATCAAAGGCACGAATCACGGCTTCAACACGGTTTAAGGCACCCTCAGAAATCTCCTTGCCGCTGATGAATCGCTCAGCCACCTGCTGGACCCCCCGGTTCATGGCCAGATTGTTGTTGCCGGTGGCGACGATCATGTTGGCCCAGGTCATCAGTCCGTGGCGGTCCACGCGATAGTGATGAAAGAGTGTGCCGCGCGGCGCTTCGACACAGCCGATGCCTTCACCGAAATTGGGTCGGGCGTGAGCCCTGATTTCTTCCGGGTTGAGAATGGCGGGGTCCGCCATGAGCATTTCGATGGTTTCGATGCAGTATAGGATTTCGATCAGCCGGGCATAATGGTTGTAGAAGGAACTCAAAATCGGTCCACGTTCATAACTTCTGAATTCCGCCCATTCCTGGTCTGCCAGGGGGGTTCCGCACCCGCTGCAGACGTTCAGGCGGGCGGCCGGTCCCACCCGGTAAATCCCTTCAGGATAGCCCAGCGGTTTGTAGTAGGGGGATTTCAAATACGAAAACGCTTCCACCGATTCCCCGATATACCCAGCGTAATCTTTCGGATCAATATGCTCCGCCACAAGTTGCCCCTTGGCATCGATCACCCGCAGGGTTCCGTCGGTGAGCGCCAGATTGCCGTCCTCCTTGACCAATCCCATAAAAAGCGTCGGGAAATTGGCAAACGAGGCAATTTCGTCGCGGAAATTTTTAAGCACATCCTTGAACCATCCCAACGCGGCCAGCGTTGCGGTCTTGGCCTCGGGGAGCAAACCCACGATCTTGTCGCGATCTTCCCGGGTCAGCGCCGCATTGACACCCCCCGGAACCACCCACGAGGGATGAATGCGCTTGCCCGCAAAGGCTTCGATGACCAGTTGGCCCACCTTGCGCAGCTGAATGCCGTTGTGTGCCAGGTTCGGGTTGGCTTCCAGGACGCCCATGATATTGCGTGCAGACGGATCGGCGTCCATGCCCAACAGCAAGTCCGGCGAAGACAAATGAAAAAAGCTCAGGGCATGCGACCCGATAAATTCGCCACAGTTGAGCAAGCGCCTCAGCTTAACCGCGGTCTCGGGCACCCGCACGCCCAAAATAGCGTCACAGGCTTTGGCCGAAGCAAGAGAATGGCTGATGGGGCAAATGCCGCAGATGCGTTCCACCAAGGAGGGCATTTCATAATAGGGCCGGCCCTCGCAGAATTTTTCAAATCCCCTGAATTGGGTCACATGGAACTTGGCATCGCTGACGTTGCCCTGGTCATCCAGGGTAATGGTGATTTTACCGTGTCCCTCGATGCGCGTGATCGGCTCGATGACAAGTTGTTTTCCCATGGGGAAACCTCCGTTGCTTTCAGGCGCCGAACCGGGATTTTTCACTCAGATCAGGGATCCGGCCGGCAATCAGCTCTTGCAGCATAAAGACAATAGCATCCGCCGGTGGCGGACAGCCCGGCAAAAAGACATCCACCGGGACGAATTCGTGCAGCGGTCGAGCCTTATCCAAAAGGTGCGGAAGGTCTTCCCGGGGTATCTGCGCGTTCAGGGGTGCATTTTCTTCGTACCCGCGCTTGAGCACTTCCGCGAGGGGAAACCGGTTGCGCATCCCCGGGACATTAGCGGTGACGGCGCAGTCGCCCAGCGAGACCAGGATGGCCGATCGCTCGCGCAGCAACCGAAGCTTTTCCACGTCCGCGTCAGTGCTGACCGCCCCTTCCACCAATACCACATCGATCCCTTCCGGAATGACCTTGGCGTCCACCAGGGGGCCATATACGATGTCAACTTTACCAAGAATATCGATCAGTTGTTCATCCATGTCCAGCAAGGACATATGGCAGCCGGAGCAGCCGTCCAGCCATGTTGTCGCCATCTGTATTTTGGCCATAGGTGCCTCTGTTGGCTAACGTTCATTGCGACGCATGATCTGCAGATAAGGAAGAAATTCCTTATGCTTGACCATTTCAGCAACCGACTTGCCTTTTTCGGAAAGCGCCCCCGTCGGGCACACCTGCACACATTTGCTGCAACCGGTGCAGGTTTCCGATTCCCCCCAGGGTTGATTCAAATCCGTGATCACCCGGGCGGAAATGCCGCGATGCATGATATCCCAGGTATGCGCCCCTTCGATTTCATCGCACACGCGGACGCACCGCATACAGAGCACGCAGCGGTTATGATCCACTGAAAAACGCTCGTGGGACGCATCCACGGCGAGCCGGGGATAAAGATAATCGAAACCAACATGCGTCATGCCGAGTTTTTGGGCCAGTTCCTGCAACTCACAATGGCCGTTTGAGACACACACCGAACAGACATGATTGCGCTCGCTGAAAATCAGTTCCAGAATCATGCGGCGATAACGCTGCAAACGTTCCGAATTCGTGACGACCTCCATATCCTGCCGGACCGGCGTGACACAGGCCGGCAAAAGCTTGGCAACCCCCTTGATCTCCACAAGGCACAGGCGACAGGCACCCAAGCTGGAAAGGCCCTCCAGATAACAGAGCGTGGGAATAAAAATATCGTTTTCACGTGCGACTTCCAGAATGGTTTCGCCCCGACGCGCACTGACATCGCGGTCGTCGATTTTCAACGTCAGGATACCGACCGGCTTGCCGAACTCAGCATCGCCTTTCGGGGATGTAGGGTATGCCGGAATGGTCATTCCCCCTCCTTTCCACGGCCCATTCGGCAGACGCCGGCGGGACAAAACCGGTCTTCGATATGGGCCCGATATTCCTCGCGGAAATGACGCAGGGTACTCATCACCGGATTGGGTGCGGTTTGTCCGAGACCGCACAGGCTGGTGTGTTTGACCAGGTCACACAGTTCTTCGAGTTTGGTCAGATCCTCGGCCGTGCCGGTTCCGTTTGTAATCTTGCCCAGCAACTCGTGGATCTGCGTCGTCCCGACCCGGCAGGGAACACATTTGCCGCAGGATTCCGATCGGCAGAATTCCATAAAATAGCGGGCCACATCCACCATGCAGGACGTCTCGTCCATCACAATCATGCCACCCGATCCCATGATCGAACCGACCTGAGCCAGGGATTCATAATCCATCGGCAGATCGAGTGAATGCTCCGGGATACAGCCCCCCGAAGGGCCGCCGGTCTGAGCGGCTTTAAACTGTTTGCCCTCCTTGATCCCGCCACCGATCTCAAAAACAATTTCCCGCAGCGAGGTCCCCATGGGCACTTCAATCAATCCCGTGTTGTTCACCCGGCCGGCCAGGGCAAAAACTTTGGTGCCTTTGCTTTTTTCCGTGCCGATACCTGCAAACCATTGGCTGCCCTCGCGAATAATCGGTACGATATTGGCAAGGGTTTCCACATTGTTGATCAGGGTCGGGTATCCCCAGAGCCCGGCTTCGGCGGGATAAGGAGGGCGTGGACGGGGTCTGCCAAGTTTTCCTTCGATGGAAGCAATCAGGGCCGTCTCTTCACCACAGACGAAGGCGCCGGCCCCGAGCCTGACGTTGATATCGAAGCGGAAAGGTGTATGAAAGATATTGTTGCCGAGAAATCCGGCGTGTTCGGCCTGGGCGATAGCCTTTTTCAGACGTTTGACCGCCAACGGATATTCCGCCCGCACATAGATGAATCCATGATTGGCACCCACCGCACGGGCCGCAATCGCCATGCCTTCAAGGACACGGTGCGGATCGCTTTCCAGTACGCTGCGGTCCATGAACGCCCCGGGATCCCCTTCGTCGGCATTGCAGATGACAAATTTTGTCTCATTATCAGCTTTGGCCACCGTGGACCATTTCAACCCCGTGGGAAAGCCGGCCCCGCCGCGTCCCCGCAAGCCGCTTTTTTCGATTTCCCGCGTAATCTCTTCCGGCGACATGCGCGTCAAGGCGGTGTGCAAGGCCTGATAGCCGCCGGCCGCGATATAATCCTCAAGTCGTTCCGGATCGATCCGTCCGCAATTTTCCAGAACAATTCTTTTCTGGCGTTTAAAAAACGGCATTTCCCCGGAACAGACCAGACGATCCAGCGGACCATCGTCAAGCGCCTCCAGGACATCGGAAACATCAGAAACCGCAACCGTATGATAGAGGATGCCGGCCGGTTCGATGGCCACCAGCGGGCCCCCGCTGCAAAGCCCAAGGCAGCCCACCCCTTTGACCCGGCACCAGTTTTCAAGGCCACGTTTGGCGATTTCCTTTTCAAAGGCCTCCTTGACAGAAGCACTTTGACAAGAGAGACAGCCGGCGGCAACACATACATTGATGCGGTGCCGGTAGCCCTCCTCGCGATCCGCTTCAATCCGGGCGATTTCGCGTATCTCATCCAGCGTCATCGGTTTTCCACCTCTCTAATGTCTCCAGAATTTCCGCGGGCGTGATTTTTCCCTTGATCTCGCCGTCCAGGACGACGGCCGGCGCCAGACCGCATGATCCCAAACAACGTGCCGTTACAAGGGAAATAGCGCCATCAGCGGTTGTTTCGCCGGGTCCAATATGAAGTGATTGCTCGATGTCACCTATAATGTTCGCCGCGCCGCTGATATAACAAGCCGTGCCCATACAAACCACGCAGGTGTGCCTGCCCGGCGGCTTGAGGGTGAAAAAATGATAAAAGGTGGCCACCGCATAGACCCGGCTGAGGGGAACCTGAAGTGTTTGGGCCACATATTTCAGTGTCTCCAGTTCCAGAAAACCGAAGGTGTCCTGAACCATGTGGAGGGTCTCGATCAGAGCATTGGGTTTGTAGCCGTGTAAACGCATCACGCGATTGACCCTGCGCCAGCGCGGATCATCGATGCGCTTCGAGGTTTCATCTTGGGCTTTCATGGCGATTGGCTTCAGTGCTTCCACGGGCGTCTCACTTTGTCGAAGGTTAAGCGATGCCGCGTTGACACCAGAACAACGGAGATTCAGGTCTTACACGATCCAAATGGCCTTGTTGAAAGCCAGGTGGAGAATTTTTCGCGTGACACGCCCCATGGAAAAGTCTTCCACCACAGAGGTGCCGCGACGACCGACGATAATGGTGCCGGCCCCGAGGGTATCCGCTTCTATGCAGATGCCGTTCGCACGACTGGTTTTCTCTTTCAAAATGGCTGTGCAAAACGCTTTTGGTTCAAATCCTGCTTGGCTCAAATGCTTCTTGGCCATCACCATAGCCGGCACGACTTTCCGCGAGTTTTCGTCCAACCAGTGCGCTTCGTTGCGGCTTGTAAAAAAAGACTGCGCGGCCGGGTGACGTTCTGACAGGGGGCGCACGATATGGCAAAAAAGGATTTCTTCAAGTGACCGGGAGAAAAGGACACTGACTTTATCCATACCTTTGCGGACGCGCCAGGATTGGTCATAGGCCACGATGACTTTCCGGGTTTCCGGCTGTCCGCCCACGATGACCAACGGGATATGGGCAGCCGCATCGGCCAGTTTGGACGCAATACTGCCCAACATGAACTCCGGCAGGTTGCCGAAGCCATTGCGGCCGATGACCACTGCGGCGTAGCCGCGTTGGGACTTGCTGATGATGTCGCGGGCAATACCAATTTTTCGTGACTGGACGGAGACGGAAACATTGTCGGATGGGAAGCCTGCGTCAAGAAAGCTTTTTTGGGCGTCATCCATAAACCGATTGATCTGGGTGCCGCGGCTGCTTGTCCATGTTTCGATTTCCGTCTCGTAGGCTGCGGTTGCCCTTGTTTCGCCACCGTCAAAGAATGCTTCCGGCACTTCGGCCCGCACATGAAACAATTCGAGGCACACGTCATTCGGTGAGAGGATGCGGCGGAGATAGGTAACCGTATGCCTGGATTGATCAGAGCCGTCGACAGCGACAAGGATCGTTGGCAAGGATGCCATGGGCCACCCCCTTTTATAAGGAGTCGCTATGCACCCGGCACCATGCGTGTCCCATTGCTAGTATTCATGGGGTAATGATCTTTGCATGCCGGGTGTAAAATGTCCTCCTTCCTCATTCATTCCAATTTAAAGGAAACTTTTAATTTGGTGCGATATCCAACAATTCTATTGTCTTCCAGGCGCATATCCATTTTTATGACCTCAGCCACACGCATATCGCGAATAGAGCGGTCAACAGTCGATACGGCAACTTTGGCGGCATCTTCCCAGGATTTCTCTGAAAATCCGACCACCTCTACGATTTTATAGACACTGTCATCCATGACCATCTCCTTTCTACGTTAGGGTAATTGAAGAGATTCAGACCGTAATAAAGATAAACCAGTGGTTGACCCGTGGCCCTAATTCAATCCAGGTGAAATTTGTTGACAAATGCCTGATAAATGATGTCGACCGCCCATTCCGGCTGGTGCAGAAAGTCACAATTCAGCACGATATCGAATTCATATGGAGAGGCATCTTTTTTGCCGAAAGCCTTTTTGAAAAAACGGCGCTGTTCCTTGTCGGCTTCTTCCAACTCTTTTTCCGCTGATTTCTCAGACACGCCAAGAATGTCGGCCACGCGCTTGATGCGATAGCCCTTCGAGCTGATACAGCGCACAGCCAGGACGCGGTCCCGCGGAAGAATAAGATGCGTGCCGCGACCCACAAAAATCGTGGATTCCGATTCGGCCAGACTGACGACGGACCCAACGAGTTTGCGCATGTAGTCGCTCATGATGAACGATTTTTCACCAAAGAGCAGGGCGGCGAACTCCGTCATTTGGCCGGGATGGCGCTCGTCGAAAAAGTCCACGGTCTTTTGCCCCAAATCCGCATCTGTGGCAATCTGTTCGATGATGATGCGATCGGCGACGCGCTGTTCGGTTTTCTCGGCGAGCATTTCCGCGATCTCAAGTGCGCCGACACCAATTTTACGTGAAAAACAAATCGTTGGCGGCAACGTTGCGAATATCGCTTGATTGTTCTGGCGACGCTGGTCTTTTTTCATTTCCCACTGACGCACATAATGCTGCGCTCTTTGGGCGGCATCGGGCCTTTTTTGGGCATAAACGCCGGGAAGATAGCGGCTGCCCGCAACACGCTTCGTCATGACGAACCTCCGTAATGGGTTATCGTGGCAGAATCAAATTGCTCCAATCCCGGAACGGTTAAAAATCTGTTGCGCTGACGTTTTATACTGCAGGAAATATGCCGAATTGCGAACTGAAAAAAGACATGTAATACCAGTAAGATAAAAAAAAGGTGGCGGTGGATAGCGTATTTTAAACGTTGTTTTAGAAGAATTGATAACGTTGTTTTCGCGAAATTGCGAAGAATTTATTAGAAAGCCTATCCAACGTCACACTTCGTCAAACCCAGATGGAAGGGGATAACCAATGCCATGGCCGTCATGTGCCCGTGATTCTTTACTTCAATAAGTGGTTACGGTAGGATGCCGTTTTAAGTATTCTTCAAGTAATTCCAGGCCTGTCAATGGCGTCCGGCTCATGGGAAACCGCAACAATGGGTAGGGCTTCAGAAAGTTGCATAAATGGTCATCGTTGCCGTCCGCGCTGCATTTGTTGATAATCAGACGAGTGATGGTCATATCGATCTGATGCAACTTCTGGCAGATGCGTATCGCTTCGGATTGCGACAACGCCTCATTGTTCACAACGAGATTGATCGAGGTGGTTCCGGCGCGAAAACAGGCCGCCTGTTTGTCGTTGGCTTCGATAAGTTTTTGAAGACGATGCTTGACCTTGTCTTGTTCGATTTCTATCGATTTCCACTTGATTTTTGAAATGATGGCTTTGCGTTCATAAATTTTGGTTCTGAGATCCAACAGTTCCTGCAACCACACACGCGTGATGACAGGCAGTGAAAAAAGCCGCAGGGTCAAGGCCGTGGGCGGCATATCGAAAATGACATCGTCCACCGCCGCGGCATGGGAAAGAACGTCTTCGAAGGCCAGCAGGAGGGCATATTCCTCCAGTCCGGGGGAAAATTTGAGGACATTGAAATGCTGTTGAATATTGAAGGCACTTTGATAGGCATATTCTTTTTTAAGAAGGTCGATGCTCTGTTTCAGGTAGGATTGCATCCAACGATCGACATCGATTTCCTGTACGGAGAGGTTGGGGGCCACCCGTTTGGGCTTCGCCGAGAAGGTCATCCGGAAAATGTCGCGCTGATTATGGGCGGGATCCAGTGAAACCAGCAGGGTGGTTCGGCCCGCATCAGCGCCTCCCAAAGCTGTCAGAGCAGATGTGGTTGACTTGCCGACGCCACCCTTGCCGATAAAAAAATGAAGCATGGGGTGCATGATTCCTTTTTCAGTCAATCGAAAGGACCGAGAACAGATCGCCCAACGGGTCATGGGCGGTTATAATCCGCTCCAGCATGATATCCAAGTCATCGGCCATAAGGGGCAACAGCTCGATGCTGACGTGAATCGACGGCGACGGGATGCCCAAAAAGGATCCCAGAACAAGGATGCCAAAGATATTCTCGAGTTCTTGGACCTCGTAATCGATGGTTTCGACGGCCTTTGACCGCATGACCGTATCCGCGCTTTGCCACAAAGATCGAAGCCATATCAGAGGGCGTTTCATCCTCATCCGTCCTTTACGTCAAGCCGGCTTTCAGAGGACGTGCGAACCAACCGCAGCGCAGGCTGCGTTTTGGCTTTGGCGGTAACACGAAAAAGGCGGCGATCGAGGGTCAGCCGTTTTGAAGACGGAAAACCGCAATAATTCGCATAGAGGGCCATCAAGAACGCGCCGGTCCTATGGAAAGACGGCGCTGCCAGGATATCGGCCGCCATGGCCGACAACAGCGCCGCCATGCCAATCAAGATCAGGTTGCGCTCAAAAATGAAAAAGGCCGTTCTTTCAACCCGAGGTTTATTACGCCAGATATGAGCAAACAGCGTGCGATAGACAATCGGGCCGCCCAGGGCACAAACGGCCGTCAGTATAAACAGGGTCGTCCCCCACCCGCCATGGATTTCCGCTGGTCGAACAGGGCCTTTATCAAAGTGGAGCACGACCCGGCAGACCGCCCACACCCCGATGATAAAACCGAGACACCGGGCATAAAAAATCTTTAGCTTGCGTTCCATAGCAACCTTTCACGCAGCAGGTTACCCATACAAGGAAAATGCCCCCTTGCGTCGTTGTTTGCGGTGATATGGTCTTGACTTTGTTACAATGGTTCTCCTTGCGCACAGATATGGCGTGTATCTTAATGCCAGTGAATGTCTACAACAGTGACGGTGCCGGTTCATCGCCCATCGGTTCGGGGGCAAAAAATTTGATGAGGCCCTCTACCGTGATCCAGACGGCAATAATCAGGATGCAGAAGTTGATGCTTTGGAGAAGGAGGTTATGAGCCGATACGAATTTAAATTGATTCATGGCCACCGCCCAGATGGTCATCACCGACATGAAGACGGCCGGGATGCCAGCCACCATCCATTTCAGGCCCCCTTGGCTTTTGAGGTAGAGGCTGATGATGATCAAGGCCAACGCGGCCAGCGTCTGGTTGACAGCGCCGAACAGTGGCCACAGTTTCAAGGCGCCATTGCCGCTGGCACCGGTGGCAAACGCCAGGATCAAGGCGCTGCCGACGGCGATGATGGTGCCGGTGTAACGTCCGCCCAAAAAAGGCATTTTCAACCCATTGGCCAGTTCACCGATGACATAGCGTTGAATCCGGGTGGCCGTGTCAAGCGTGGTCCCGGCAAACGAGGCTACGAAGACCGCCATAATGGCCAGGGTAAAGGTTTTGGGAATGCCCAACGTCATGATCATGTTGGCGGAGCCATCCACAAAGGCACTGATTTTGGACCCCAGCCCGGCGGCGGCAGCCCAGGAGGCGTAGTGGGTGGTCCAGGCGGCAACACCTGTTAGGGTAGTGCCTCCTTTGGGGGTATAGCCCATGCCGATGCCGGCCGCGACGGCAATGATCACCAGGGTGGCCAGGGCCGCTTCCATCAGCATGGACCCATAGCCCACAAACAGGGCGTCGTCTTCATTGCGGACCTGCTTGGCCGATGTGCCTGAAGACACCAGGGCATGAAAGCCGGATATGGCGCCGCAGGCAATGGTGATAAACAGAAAAGGCCACATGGGAGGCGCTTCGGCCGGCGTTGTTTGAACGGCCGGGGCGACGATGTGCAGGTCCCCTCCGAAGCTGGCAAACAGCACACCCAGGACAAGCAACACCATGGCGATGACCAGCTGGTGCGAGTTGATGAAGTCCCGGGGCTGCAGCAGCGTGGTCACCGGCAGTACCGACGCAAAAAAGGCATACGCCAGCAGGATGATGGTCCATACGCCGGTCGGGGGGATGCCGGCAATCGACGGCATGCTGAAGGGCAGGTAGGGCCCCAGGAAAACGCAGACGTACATGGCCAGTACCGCATAGATCGACCAGGTGATCACGTTGGCGCCCTTGCGGTAGATGAGATAGCCGAGCCCGATGGCGATGGGGACTTCTACCCATACCGCCAGAACCGACTGGGGGTACATGGCGAAAATCACGGCAATGACAAGGCCGAAGATGGCGATGACGATCCACAGCTCCAGAAAGACGATCAGGAAAAACAGATATTTCGTGCGGTTGTTGACATACTTGGCGGTAAAGTCCGAAATGGATTTTCCCTGGTTGCGCATGGAAATAACCAACGCGCCGAAATCATGCACGGCCCCCATGATGATGCTGCCCAGAAAGACCCACAGCAGGGCCGGCACCCATCCCCAGATAATCGCGATGGCCGGACCGACAATAGGCCCGGTGCCGGCAATCGAGGTGAAGTGATGGCCGAAGATGATTTCTTTTTTAGTCGGGACGTAATCGATCCCATCTTCGAATTCAACCGAAGGCGTTCGGGCATCCCGGGTCAAAGCGAAGATCCGGCGTCCGATAAAACGGCCATAAAGCTGATACATGGCAATGTAGCCGATAAAAGCCAGAACCATAATCAATAGAACATCCATGACTGCCTCCTCTTGTTTGTTTTTAGAGGGCCACGTCAAGACGCTCGAGACGATGCCATACGCCTTATATTTCAGCTGTCCCGGCGGGCCCGGATAATCAGCAGTGCACGATCGATGCGGTTCAAAACGCCGGACGCGACGCTTCCGTAGAAAAGCCGCGACAGGCCGCCCCGGCCGTGACTGCACATGGCCACCAGATCAACGTTTTCACGCTGGGCAGTGTCCAGAATTTCTTTGACCACAGGACCCATAACCGCCCGGTGACGTGCTTCGATGCCCTTGGTCTGGAACTCGCCCTGAAGACCCTTCACATACTTTTCGGCCTCTTCCAGGGAGCCCTCGATTTCTTTCTGGAAGTGATTGTATTGCAGGTCATCGTACCCGAACACCTGAGGGGCGCTGACCACCGACAGAAAAAAGACCGCGGCATAGTTGTCATGGGCCAGTTTTTCGACATACGGAAGAATCCTCTCTGCCCGTTCGGAACGGTCGAGCGGTACCAGAATTTTATGGAACATGTGCCTGTCCTCCGTCGCTGTTGGATTTGGATGAATCGTTGGTTGCATATTGAAAACCTACGAGATGCCGCTGCGAAGACGTCATTCCATCTTTTGGCGCGTATCGCTCTCATCAACGGAACGTCACACCACGATCCAGACGGCCCGGTTGCGGACGGTATTGACGATGTTGTGGCCCACCCGTCCCATGATGAAGTCTTCGGCCCGGGAAAGACCACGCCGGCCCATGATCAGTGTCCCGATTTCGTTTTCGCGCGCATACTGAATCATGGCCATGGCGCGGCTTTCAACACCGGATATGACTTCAGTCCTAATCCGGTCCGGCTTATAGCCGCCACGCTCCAGCCGCTGGGTTGCTTCTTTGAAAACCGGTTCGATGGATTCCGTGGCTTCGGCGATCAGGGCATTGATCCGCTCCTCCTCGATCTGGGCCATCAACGGGGTCGGAATCGGCGACATACCGCGCCAGGTGCGGACAGCATGCATCAGGAAAATTTGCCGCTCATTGAAGCCGTTACGGGTGGATACCACGTGGTCCACGGCACGCATGGCGCCTTCGGATGTGTCCAACCCCACCAACAGTTTGTTCGGTCCGGGATTGCCGCCCACCACCCACAGGGTGACATGGCGCAGCTGACAGATCAGTTTGTTGGCCACGCTGCCAAGGACGAGTCCTTTGATGGCATGGTGGCCCTTGCGGCCAATCACGATGGCACTGTATCCATCATGGGATTCTTTTATGATGTCCCGTGCAATGCCGACTTTGCGGGGTTCGGCCTTGATGGTGATGCGATCCCGGGCGATGCCGGCCTCTTCCATGATGGAACAGGCCTTTTCCACCAGTTCATCAGCCGCCTTGCGCTGCTCGTTTTGCCAGGCCCGAATCGCGGCCATGCGCTGACGCCCGGCGGGATTGATGCCCATGTCGTAAAAGGCTTCGTCCACATTAATGCGTACATGGAAGAGGGTGATGCGTGCGCCGCATCCGGACAGCATCCGTGCCGCATAGCGGGCCGTGTCGAAGGCCTGTTTCGATCCGTCGACGGCGACCAGTACTTTCTTGTTCTCGTTCATTTTTTCTCCTTTAATAGCCAGTTGAAAACATCCGTCTCATGTCTGATGGCGTCCGTTTGGGTCGGGGCCTTGCCAGCCCGCTCAAAAGTTCACGCCAACGATAAAAGCGGGGTTGGGTGATGTGGGCTTAGCATGGCACCAGCAAACCACAGCATTAATCTTGCCCCCGTTTGGGCTATTGGCGAACGGTTTTTGACCGTTTACGGCGCTAATCCATATACTGTCCCCCTGATCCATCGCCACCGGTGAAGTGAACTGCATGCCGTGGACACTGTAATTGTCGATTTTTCCTTTGTAGCGGGCTTTAAAAGCGCGCGGACCAAATTCGATGGCATACGTTTGATAGCGTCGCAGGGTAAGACGTCGGGTTTTAGGGGGCATTTTTTCCTCCATTGCACCAGGACTTCTGGCCCGGCAGCTCTACGTTGTGGCCTTAACCTTGCGGCTGTCGCGCAAGGTCACCAGCGGCACCGGGCATTTGGACAGCATGCGTGCCGCGGTCGAACCGAAGAGCATGCCGCTGAACTGGCCCCGGCCGCGCGTGCCCATGACGAGCAAATCGATTTCCATTTCCTTGATGGCCGCCACCAGGGCTTCATAGGGCACGCCGGTGCGAACCTGGCAGCTGATCGGTTTGTCCGTGGCGTTCCATTCGGCAACAAGCTCCAGCAGGGATGTCCGCCGTTCTTCGCGCCGTTCCTCGAGTTGCTCCGGCAGGGAAATGAAGTTGGTGGCGTCCGCCACCTTTCGGATTGCATCGATATCCCGCTGGTTGATAATATTGATGAGGTAAACCCTGGCCTCGAGTTTTGCGGCCAGTTGCAGTGCATAACGGACAAGGTCACGGCTGATTTCGGAAAAGTCCACCGCCACCATTATCTTCTTGATCTCATTCATGCTAACGCTCCTATCGTGGTGCGGGAGCTGCGCCCCCGCTTTTTTGGTGAACCATCGCCGCATGCCATCAATGGCTGAAGATCTTGCGTTGGTTTTCCCGATGATCCACCATATACAGGAGACGCGCGCTGGATTGCATGGCTTCCAACAGGGCATCCATATGGCTGCGATCCACCTGGTAGGCCCGGAGATAAACCCGGCGAAACCCCTGGGGCGCGCGGTCGTAGGATGACAGGATGCTGGCCATGCGGCCGCCGTATTGACGGATGATATCGACCAACGCCTTGATGGAGCCGGGCCGGTCTTCCACTTCAAAGGCGAGATGCAGGCCCCGGCGTTTGACACCGGTAAGAGACATCAGGGCCTTGAAAAGATCGGCCTGGGTAATCATCCCCACCATGCGTCCCTGATCGTCCATGACAGGGACTCCGGATATATGGTGACTGTGGAGCACTTCGGCGGCTTCTTCGACGGTAAAGGTATCCGGCACGGTGATGGGGTTGCGGCTCATGATGTCACGGACCTTGATGCGGGTGAGCAGATGCAGCAATTCGTGGACTTCCAGAAGCGTGGCATCAGAGGCCGAGGCGCGTTTCAAATCCCGATCCGTCAGGACACCCACCAGCGCTTCCTGGTCGTATACCGGGAGCGTCTGGATTTGATTGTCCTTCATGAGTTGCAAAGCCTCTGTCATCGGTGCCTGGGCTTCGATACTGATAACGGTAGGATTCATCCAGTTGCGTACAAGCATGGCTTGTCTCCTTGATTAAGATGGTCGTTTGGGTGGATCCTCCAGCAATCGGGCGATGGCATGTTCGATCGTCTGGGAGTTGAACGGTTTGTCGATAAAAATATCCACGCCGATGGCGGCGGCTTTGGCATAGAGTTGGCGGGATCCGAAGGCCGTAATCAGGATCATGGGAACCTGGGGGGCGATATGTTTCGCTTCCTGGAGGAGATCCAGTCCGTCCCCGTCCGGTAGTTGAAAATCACAAATCAGAATATCGATACCGCCTTGTTTGAGCGCTGCCAGTCCCTGCTGGGCCGATGCGGCGGTGGTCACGCGGCAACCCTCGCAAGTCAGGCAGATGGACATGGCGTCCCTGATCCAGGCGTCATCGTCCACAAGCAGAATATGCTTGCTTTTCAACGGGGCGGCATTCGCGGTTTTTTTTTCATGCGTCACAGCAGTTTCCCTTCATACCGTCACGTGTGTGCGTCCGTGCTGTATATCGGTTGGTTCTGAAGTCTGCTGGCCGTTTATCGACATGTCCGCCGCGATGGCGGGGATATCGATGGCCAACTCGATCGCCCCCATCTCCCTGTTGTTGGTATGGCGAAAACCCGCCTTGCGGCCCAGTCGCAGCATCTGGGTATTGTCCGCAAGCACATAGCCCACCAATTTTGCGATGTTTAGTGTGCTCGCGGCCGCGATCAATTGGCGCAGCAGCGCCGCACCGATGCCCTGGCCATGCAGCGCGTCGGCCACCATGATGGAGAATTCGGCCCGGGTCAGGGTGGCTTCACGAATCAGACGGGCGGCACCGAGCATTTCTTCGCCCGATGGTGATGGGGTAACGGCCACCAGGGCCATGTCGCGGTCGTAGTCAATTTGGGTAAACCGGGCGAGCATTTCCGGCGAAATGCGTTTGAGGGGGCTGAAAAAGCGAAAATAGATGCTTTCCTGGGAGAGTTTGCCGAACAGCTGGGCAAATAAGCCGGCATCTTCCGGCTTGATGGGGCGAATCAGAATATGCAAACCGCTGCGGGTGACGGTGCCTTTCTCCAAATGATGCGGGTAGGGACTGATCACGAGGTGCTCGTGTGCGGTTTCATGCGTCTGCTCCAGGCGAATACGGGCATCCACTGCCCGAAGGCGTGATCCGACAATCATGACCGGGTTGATGTCGAGCTCGGCGATTTCAGGGAAATCGGTGACAAGGTGACCGAGCCGAATCAGGGCTTCCTCGAGGTGCTCCATGGATACCGGCGATAGACCGCGGTACCCTTTCAGCAGTGCCGCAACGCGGGTGGCCGCGATCATTTGACGGGCCAGGGCACGGTTCAAGGGCGGCAAGCTGATCACGCGATCCTGCAGGATCTCGGTGAGAACCCCCCCGGCGCCGAATATCACCACAGGGCCGAAAACAGGATCCCGGTGGCTTCCCAGGATAAGTTCACAGCCGGCATTCCGCAGCATGGCCTGGACGGATACGCCGGTGAAACGGGCACCAGCCTTTTCCGCATTGGCCGCGAGGTCGTCATACGCCTTGGCAAGGGTTTGTGCGTTTGCGATGGACAGCCGTATGCCGTCGGCTTCGGTTTTATGAATGATGTCCGGCGAAGCGATTTTCAGTACCACCGGGTAGCCGATCTGTTCAGCCAAATGAATGGCCTCGTCCCGGGTCCGGGCCAGTTTGACCGGATTGACCGGGATGCCATAGGCGGCCAGGATGGGCTTGGCGTCCAGTTCCCCTATTTCGTGGCATTCTTCTCGCAGCATCCGGTCGATCCAGTCGCGGGCACGCTTGCGATCCACCGTGAGTTCGGCTGAAAACCGTCCGGGTATTTCCTGCAGCATGTTTTGACGGGTGCGATGCCGGTAAAGATGCCAAAATGCCCGCACGGCCCTCTCCGGGGTGTCATAGGTGGGATACCCCTGGGTGTTGAACTGATAAACGGCCTGGGCCACGGAGTTGCCGCCCATCCATACGGCGAATATCGGAAACTTGGGCTTTTGCTGAAGATAGGTGATCAGAGCACCGGCCACGGCACCGGAATTGCTCAAGGCCTGGGGGATAAAGATGATGATCAATCCGTCGATGCCGGGATCCGATGCACAGATTTCGACGGTCTCGCGCCAGCGCTCCGGTGAGGCATCGCCGATAATATCGATGGGGTTGCCGCGGCTCCAGAAGGCCGGCAGGATGGCATCGAGGCGGTCCATCGTTTCCGGGGAAAGCTCGGCCGGGACCAGGTCCAGGCGTTCCATGGCGTCCATGGCCATGACCCCGGGGCCGCCGCCGTTGGTGATAATTGCCAGGCGGGGGCCTGCGGGCAGGGGTTGTTTGGCAATCAGTTCGGTGCAGTCAAAAAGCTCTTCAATGGTGTCCACCTGGGTGATGCCGGCCCGTGCGAAGGCGGCCCGGTAAACATCGTCGGCGCCGGCCATGGCCCCGGTGTGGGAAAAGGCTGCCGCAGCCCCGGCCCGGGAACGGCCCGCTTTCAGGGCGATGATCGGCTTGATGCGGGAGACCGCCCGGGCCGCACTCATGAATTTGCGGGCCTGGGTGATGTTCTCGATATAAAGCACAATGGCGCGCACGTCCCTGTCGCCGCAGCAATAATTGAGCAAATCGCCGAAATCCACGTCCAGCATCGAACCGATACTGATAAAATGGCGGAAGCCGATCTGCTCGCGGCTGGCACGGTCGAGAATGGCCAGACACATGGCCCCGCTTTGGGAAATAAAAGCAATGTTTCCGGCAGGCGGCATACGGTCCAGAAAACTGGTGTTCAGGTTGGCCGCCGTGGAAATGACCCCCACGCAGTTGGGTCCGATGAGACGGACACCACCCTGACGGGCGGTTGCCAGAATCGTTTGCTCCAGCTGCGCGCCGGCCGGACCGGTCTCCTTGCCGCCGGCAGAAAGGACGATGGCATTGCCGATTCCGGATTGGGCGCAATCCGCGATGACGCCTGGCACCGCATCGATGGGGGTGGCGACCACCGCCAGATCGATGGCCTTGCCAATGGCGGTAAGCGTTGGGAACGCCGGTATGCCGTTGATTTTATTTCTGCCGGCATTGACGGGATATATCGGCCCCATGAAGCCACTGGAAATAAGGTTGCGAATGACGGCGTGGCCGACACGGCCGGGGGTATCGCTCGCCCCCACGATGGCAACCGATTGCGGCGCAAAGAACTTTTCCAAGGATGGCATCGTCATGATCGTTCCTTTCCGGGCGGCAACGGACGCAGGGGCGCCCCGGTGGCGTTTCGGAGTGGTACCCTCTCATTGAGCAGAAACCATGCCATTCCTTTTGATATAAAGTAAATTTTAAATAAATTAGGATGTTATGATGCAAATAGCGACGGGCGCGGCGGTGTCGGCACAGGGGAGTTCGCAAAAATGCGAATTGGATAGTGGAAGGTTTTCGAAAACCCTAGGACGATAATTTGCGATGGCGGTAACGGAAGGTGTGGTGATTGAGCCCCAACAGACGTGCGGCCTGGCTTTCATTGGAACGGCTGAGCTTGAGGGCTTCATGGATGAAATGCCGTTCAATCTGCTCCATTGTTTGGGGAAGATCCAGCCCCGTGGGCGGCAGATCGGGCAACCGCTGAAGCCAGGACGCCGGGTCCGGGGTGTTTTCGATCCGGTCTTTAAGACCCAGATCGCGCGACGTCAGCTTCTCGTTGCGGCTGGTCAGGGTGGCCCGTTCGATCAGGTTTTTGAGCTCCCGCACATTGCCGGTCCACCGGTGGGCGCACAAAGCCTGCTCCGCCTCGGTTGAAAGGCCATTGAAATGAGTGTCGAACTTGGTGTTGAAGTGGTCCAGATAGTATTTGGCCAGCGGCAGGATGTCTTCCGGCCTTTCGTTGAGGGACGGCACCTGAATCTTAATCACACCCAGGCGAAAATAAAGATCTTCCCGAAAGCGTTCCGTCTGCATCATCGCGGCCAGATCCCGGTTGGTCGCTGAAACCAGCCGCACGGCCACACGGGTGGGTTTGGTTTCGCCGACCCGGAAGAACTCACCCGATTCCAGAAACCGCAGCAGTTTCGCCTGGGCTTCAGGTGAAAGATCACCGATTTCATCGAGAAACAGGGTGCCGTTATGGGCGCTTTCCACCAAACCGGATTTGCCGGATTCCCGCGCGCCGCTGAAGGCACCGCCCCGGTAGCCGAAGAGTTCGCTTTCCACCAGTTCTTTGGGAATGGCGGCACAGTTGACCGCCACGAAGGGGCCCCTGAAAACCGGGCTGTGAAAATGAATGGCGCTGGCCAGAAGCTCTTTACCGGTGCCGGTTTCGCCTTCGATCAGGACCGGCGTGTCGGCACTGCGGGACACCCGCTGGATGAGGTCCATGACATTCTGAATGGCGTTGCTTTCGCCGATGAAAAGGGGCATGTTTTCCCTGAGGTTCTGGGCCTGCAGGGCCTGCACTTCCTTGCGTAACCGGATGGTTGCCAGGGCATTGTCGATGGTCAGTTCAAGCTGGTCCATTTGCAGGGGTTTGACCACGTAGTCGTGTGCCCCGAGCTTCATGGAGCGGATCACCCCGTCGAGGTCTTCATAGGCGCTGATCATGACCACCAGTATATGCGGGTTGGTTTTTTTGATGCGGGCCAGCGCGTCGATGCCATTCATGCCTGGGAGTCCGACATCCATAAGCACAAGATCGGGTGATGTTTCTTCCAGGGCGGCCAGGGCGTCCTCGGCATTGGCAAAGTCGGAGATCTGGTAGGCGTTGCCTAAAGCTAAAGCGATGCCTTCGCGGATGGTGGGTTCGTCATCGACAATGAAAAGATGGTAGCGTATCGAGGTCATAGGGTCTCATCTCCGATGGGCAATTCAATCGTAAAAACGGCACCGCCCCACTTGCCGGCGGCAACGGACAGGGTGCCCCCATGATCTTCGACGATACGCTGGCTGATACTCAACCCGATACCGCTGCTGCCGTGTTTGGTGGTGTAGAACGGGTCGAAAATTTTATGGCGGAGTTCCTGGGGGATGCCTTGGCCGGAATCTTCAACGCAGATGCGCACACCGGTTTCATGCTGCCGGGTCTGGATTCTAATACGGGCCGGTGGCTGATGGTTTTCGAGAATTTCAGCCGCATTCGTGATGAGATTCAGCAAGACCTGTTCCAAGAGCTGGGTGTCCAGGCGGCAGGGGGGAAGATCTTGGGGCAGATCGGTTTCCAGTCGAATGCCCTTTTTACGCAGAATCGTGGCTGTCAGATCGATGGCCTCCTTCACCGGGCGGTTGATATCGGTCAACTCGAGGCAGGGCTCGGTGGGTCGGGCAAAATCGTAGACCCGTCGAATAACCGTTTCAATCTTGGTGGATGCCGATTTGAGCTGTTCGATGATGCCGCAGATTTGTTCCGAAGGCTCGGGGTCGTGGAGCAGTTTCTCCAGTGCGTTGATGTAGATGTTGATACCGGAAAGAGGATTGCGAATTTCGTGGGCGATGCCGGCCGCCACTCTTCCAAGGGAAGACATCTTGTCCTCGGTGCGCAGCATCTGCTCCATTTCCCGGGCCGGGGTGATGTCCATCAAGTTGATCAGGACGGCGTCCCGGTTGCGGTAGTCGATCGGCGTGGCCCGGCAGTAGACATATTTTAATGCGGACGGCTGCTCGAGACGGCTCATGAAACGGCACACCATTTCCGCTTTGGGCTGCTGTCCGGAATGCAGGGACTGAAAAAACGCCTTGAATTTGACGCGATCGTCGGGGTGGACATGCGGCAGCTCCAAAAAAGAGATGGCTTCGTCCAAATCGCCCATCAGTTTGTGCAGCTCCGGATTGCGATAGACCACCCGCTCGTCCTGAACGATGCATATGCCCACCAGGACGTTTTCGACGATGTCGTTGAGACGTTTTTCACTTTTGGCCAAGGCATTGGTGGCCAGAAAGAGTTCAGCGATTTTGCCGATGCGTGAGGCAACGGCATCCAGCAGATTTCGCTTTGTGCGGGGAAAGGGGCCCTCATCCTGCGATGGACGCCCTTCAAGGTAGCAGACCGTCAGGTCGCCCTGGATTTCCCCCTTGATCTTGATGGGCGACGACAGACACCATTCCGTGTGTTTGAAATTGGCGGTTTGATGGCGCTGTCCCATTAACTGCAATCGGGCACATGAAATGTCCGGGTATTTCATGGCCGGTGGCAGGAGCTGTACGACTCCCTCCAAGATGCCCTCGAGATCGATGCCAGGCGTTTCAACCAATTGGGATAGATCCAGCAGGCAGCGCAATTCCTTTTCGCGAAGACTGAGTTCCAGATCGTTCATGCTATACGGTCCCGATACGCGTAGAGTTGTGGATGCGAAGTGATATGGGCATTGTCATACCACGCGTATGGTATACCAGGCGCCCTTCAACTTGCAAATGGAAATGGGGGGCTATCGATTCGCGCGGCGCGCCTACACGCCAGTCGGCGGCAGTCGGCGTCGGGAGGGTTTGGCCGTATGACCGATGCCCCGGGCAATGACCAGTTCTCGGCCGAGTTCGCAGCCGTCTTCATAGACAACCGGATCCTGGCGTACGCCACCCCGCTGGATGCTACGGGTGTGGGGGTGGCGATGGTGCAAATAACGGCTCAGTTGGGGGTCGCCGGCTTTGACCAGGGCCAGGGTCTGCGGTGCCGTGCCGGTCACGAGGGCCTTTTCCAGCTTGCTGCGGAAGCCCGCGATGATGCCCACGGCGAAATCGGATTGTTGGGATCGTTTCAGGCGGCGACCTTGACCGTAAACGGTCCATTGACGAGCCGTAAAACGCCGGATGAAATCGAAAACATAGGCAGCATGCGCCACATTGGCATGCGTGCCGGCGATTTCCAGAACACGGCCGGGTTTGCCTTTTTCCAGGACGAAGGCGGATACCCAGATGCACTGGACGAAATAATAGTCCTGCAGGAGATTGGCCAGGAAATAGGATTCGCGGAAATGGCGCAGGGCCGGTGATCCTAAAAACCGACTGACGAAATCGCGCTTTTTGAGTTGCAAGGCGTCCAGGTGGTGTCGGGTCATGAGATCGTGGGCCTTGAGCATGGCTGCCTCGGCTTCATGCAAATTGGCGCTTTGGGCCAGGGACAGAAGCTTCTGGATGCGCCGGCGGGCGCCATTGCGGTCGGCTTCACGGGATTGGATCCGTTTGTGAAGGGAACGCCGGGAGGCGGATGCGGCCGGATCGGCGCGTAGCATCAGACAGGCCTTTTGAAAGGCCGGTCCGTGAGGCGGCTGCCCGGCCGAGCCCAACAGCGTGTCGGCCAGTTGATGGGCGGTTTCGTGCCGCAAAACCTCCCGAACCTCGTCCCAGGGGTGGTTTTCAACCAGGTGGCGGCTTAGGCTGATTTCCCGCCGTTCCGGGGACCACTGGCCCAGGCGTGAGCATGTATCGGCCAAGCGAAAAGAGGGTTTGGGCAGACGGTGGCGCAGATTTTCTTCGAGGTATTGGCAGGCCAGGTCCCATTCATGGGCCAGCCCCATCAGGATACGGCGTTCCCGCAGGTTGTCTTCCGCTGTTGTCCGAGGCTCGGGCATTCCGGTCAATTTCAATTGCTTCATTTGGAGAAGGTCCCATCGGCACGCTGCTGATGGCGGTCGATGCTCTGAACGATATAGGGATAGATGTGATCGACGATCATGCGATACCCTTTGGCGGTGGGGTGAATGCCGTCAGCCTGGTTGAGCTCCGGTCGGCCGGCGACGCCCTCCAGGAAAAAGGGGATCAGGATGACCCCCGAGGCCCGGGCGATGTCCGGGTAGATGGCGCGAAATTTTTGGATAAAGGCCGGGCCAAGGTTGCGTACCATCTGCATGCCTGCCAGGACCACAACGACTTCCCTGGCTTCGAGTTTATCCACAATCGTCGCGATGTTGCGGCGGGTCAGTGCCGGGTCCACGCCGCGCAGGCCGTCGTTGGCGCCGGTTTCCAGGATAACGATGTCCGGATCAAGGGTCAGCATCCAGTCCAGTCGCGACAGGGCCCCGCTGCTGGTCTCGCCGCTGACGCCGGCATTGATCACCTGATAGGCGAACCCGTCCTCCCGAAGCCTGGCCGCCAGCAAAGCCGGATAGGCTTCCGCCTCGTCGACGCCGTAGCCGGCCGTGAGGCTGTCCCCCATGCAGACAATGGTGCCTTCGACCGCCGGGGTGGTCTCGGGGACGGGGGGGGGCGCCTGGGGCGGACTGTCACAGGCTGTCACCACGATGCCGGCGATCAGCAAAAGGCCCACAATCTGGATGGGTTTAATCTTCATGCCGTATTCCTTTAGGTGATCGTCATGGGCTCCGTGAGAACCTACTCGGCGGCGTGGGATCTCAAAAATTGAGCCGGTTTGCGGCGCATGATCCCACGGGAGGCACTCAACCCCACGGCCATGACGACAGCGATGCCGACCATCAGGCCGGACAGGGAGGCCGCCGGATAGGGCTGGTAGGCGATGTCGAAATAGCGCGTGCAGATCACCCAACTGATCAGATGGGCCAGCAGGAGCCCCCCGAGGGCGCTGCCGGCACCCAACAGAATATTCTCCAACGAAAAGACATAAAGCACAAAACGCCGCCGCGCGCCAAGAATTTTAAAGTAAACGGCCTCGCGGATACGGGCCGAACGTGTGGCAATGATGGAACTGACCACCAGCAGGATGCCGGCCGCCATGCTGAACAGGGTGAAAAACCGAATGGCCTGGGAAAAACGCTCCAGAGCGTCGGCCACCTGGCGAATGGTCCGGCTGGCGTCCAGAACGGTCACGTTGGGCAGCGCCTGGACGACCCGGTTCTGGAGGGCGGCAATCGCCTTCGGCGCCACCCGCAGCGCCGTGAAAATTGTCTGGGGGGCTTGCTGGAGGGTGGCTTCCGGAAAGACGAAATAAAAAAATGGCTGCATGCTTTCCCGTGTGCGGGTGCGTATACTGACGACCTCGGCCTCAAGGGGAACCCCTTGGATCTTGAAGCGCAGACGGTCGCCCATGCGGATGTTGCCGATTTCCGCGATGCGGTCCAGGATGGAAACCTGGAAATTGCCGCCGCCGGCCTGAAACAAGGTTTTACCCGCTATGATCTTTTCGTCTTCGAGCAGGTGCTGGCGGTAGGTCAGGTTGAAGGGGCGGGCCAGATTGTCGCTTTTGCGCTGACGTTCTTTGGCCGGGTCGATGACCTTTCCATTGATGGCCATAAGTTTGGCGCGTACGATGGGGTAGAATTGCGAGGCGTGGCCGACGGTTTGGGTAAAGCGATCGGTCTGGCCGCGCTGGATATCCAGAAAGAAGACATTGGGGGTATCCTCGGGGTAGGCTTCCACGAAAGTGGCATTCAGGTTTTTCTCGGTGAGGAAAATGGCAAAAATCAGCGTTAGCGACGCCGTCAGGGTGACCAGAATGGACGGGGTGGCGTTGCGGGGCCGAAAAAGCCCGCGAATCGCCTGACGCAGGACCAGATGTCGGGTCGGCAGCCGCCGCAGCCCCTTGAGGTAGAGCCAGGCCGCGATACATACGATACCAACGAGACCCAGAATGCCGCCGATGAAATAGGTGCCGGTGCGCACGTCGTCCAGGTGCCACAGAACAAGCCCCACAAAAAACAGCGCGGTCATCAGGACGATCCCTCCTTCGCCGGCCGTGACGCGCCGATGGCTCTCCTCATGGCGAAAAAGGGCTGAGGGCCTGAGATGTCGCAGCCCCAGCAGGGGGCGGGCGGCAAAGAGCGCCACGGCCAGCAAGCCGACCAGGAGGCTTTCGCCAACAGCAGGCCAGACGATCCGAAAGGAAGGATTCACCGGAACGAGGTCGCTCAGAAGACGGCCCAATCCCTCCTGAAGGGCCAGACCGGCCAGAACACCGCCGGCGGTGCCGACCATGCCCAGCAAAAGGACGAGTCCCAGATAGAGGTGCAGGACAAAGGCGTTGGGGGCGCCCAACGCTTTCATGGCAGCCATGCTCTTGATGCGTGTTCGCAGAAGGGCGGTCAGCACGCTCTGAATGCCGATGCCCGCCAGCAAAAGGGTAAAGATGCTGACCAGCTTGAGGAAGAAGAGCAAGTTGTCAAAAAAGCGCTTCAGGCGTGAATCGGCGCTGCGGAAGGTATCCACCCGCTCCTGGGTGAGATCGGCCGCCGACAGCAGGTCGTTTTGGACGCCCTCCGGCGTGAGGCTTTCGGGAAGGCGGAGCAGCATTTTGTAGCGCACGCGGCTGCCCTGGGTGATCAGCCCCAGTTTTTCACGATCCCGGGCGTTGACGAATATCCGGGGCCCCAGAGTAAAGACGGTCACGGGGCGATCAGGCTCCGATATCACCACATCCCGAATAACCATGGGGACCTCCCCCAGGTAGATCCGGCTGCCCACCGTCAGCCCCAGGCGGTCGAGGAGGGCCTGTTCCACCAGAATATTTCCCGGCTTCAATAACGCGGTGAAGGGCTGCCCTGAGGCGGTCTCCACTTGGCCGTAAAAGGGATAGCCCGGTTCGACCACTTTGACGGCCGACAGAAGGGAGGACGATGCGTCCATTGTCCGGACCACGGTGTAGAATTCCCATACGCGGGCTGTGGCGACGTCCGGGCGTTCGGCATAGCGGGCCAGTTTGCTTTCCAGGGCGGGCAAAAACGGAAAGCTCGATCGGGCGATGACATCGGCGGCGTGCAGCTGGCGGGCATCGCGCAGCATGGCCTGCTGGACATTGGCCTGAAAGCCGCCCAGTGCGGTGAGGCCCACCACCGACAGCACGATGCACAGGAAGAGGACCGTGGTTTGCTGGCGGTTCTGGCGAACTTCACGCAGGATCATGCGGATCAGCAGGCCGAGATGCATGCTCAGGCCTCCGATCCCGTGATCCGTCCATCGGCCAGGTGGAAACGGATGTCCGCCCGGTCCGCAATGTCGGGATTGTGGGTCACCATCAATAGCGTGGTATGCAGTTCGTGCTGGAATTCGAGCATCAGCTCAAGGATGGCCTGACCGCTGCGGGAATCCAGATTGCCGGTCGGTTCGTCGGCAAAAATGATGGCGGGCCGGTTGATCAGGGCACGGCAGATGGCCACGCGCTGCTGTTCGCCACCGGAAAGCTGGTGGGGCATGTTGGTCTGACGATGACCGAGACCCACGCGCTCCAGCAAATGACGGGCTTGGTCAACGGCATCCGGCGTGTGGGCCAACTCCGCTGGAAACATGACGTTTTCCAGGGCGGAAAGGGAGGGAACCAGATGGAAAGATTGAAAGACGAAACCCAGGGTCCGGTTGCGCAGCGGCGCCAGATCGTCTTCGCCCAGATGGGTAATGTCCTGATCCTGAATGCGGACAGCACCGCTGTCAGGGCGATCGAGTCCTGACAGGATGCTCAAGAGGGTCGATTTGCCGCTGCCGCTACTCCCCTGAATCACGGCAAATTCTCCAGGGGGGATCGCGAAGGAAACATCTTTCAGGACCTGAATGCGGCGGTCGTCGATGGTGTAGGATTTGTTGATAGCCAGCGCTTCAATGGTCAAATTTTTTTCTCCTGGGAGCCGGCCTGGGCAAAAAATAGGCCCTTTACGCCGTCGATCCTCGAAGGATCGGCATCATGAAAAACAGCGTCGGTGGCACCGATCATAGCGGGGTGCCTCCGGTCGTGAAAATCTAAGAACATCTGGCGCAAAGTCAAAGGCACCGCCACGTACCATGACCGGACGAGTCATCGCACCCGCCCGTCCACCCCCGTTCGGACAGTTGCGGGTGCATCAGGTGTGATTTTTTCAGGCAGGCTGGATCTTCTTGAAAGCACTGTCCGGAAAAAAGCAGTAGGGGCATTCTTCCGGGGGGGCTTCGCCATAATGGACATACCCGCACATGCGGCACCGCCAGACATCCGTTGCTGTTTCGGCGTCCACATCCGGAAAATCGCGCTTGCTGTGGATTGCTAAATCCTCCAGGGGGGGCATGACCGGCTGGTAGCTGCCCATGGCGTGTCCGGCCAGAATAATTCGCTGGACCTCGCTGGTGCCTTCGTAGATGCGGAAGAGACGCGTGTCCCGCAGCAGCTTTTCAACCGGGAAGAAACGGGTATAGCCATACCCGCCCAGCACCTGCAGGGCCTGATCCACGACTTCGAAGGCGGCTTCAGTGGCATAGAGTTTGGAGATGGACGCATTGATCGTCGGGTCGAGGCCATTGTCGGCTTCCCAGGCGGCTTTCCAGATCAGGAGCCGTGATGTCTCGACTTTTTGGTACATCTCCGCGATTTTGAATTGGATGGCTTGAAAATTGGTGATCTTAGTGCCGAAGGCCCGTCGTTTTTTGGCATAATCGATGGCAAACTCCATGGCCGAACGGGCGGCGCCCACCGCAAAAGCCCCGATGGAAGGGCGGGTGCGGGCAAAGGTGCGCATGGCCAGAACAAAGCCTTCCCCCGGCGCTGCGATCATGTTCTCCCTGGGCACCCGCACGTTTTTCAGGTTGATGGCCGTGGTATTGGAGTTGCGCTGACCGAGTTTAGGGATATGGCGCCCGGCCGTTACCCCCTCCCAGTCTGTTTCGACAATGAAGGCACAGATGCCCTGATGCGCCGATTGGGGATCCACGGTGGCAAATACGGAGATGTAGTCGGCGATGCCGCCGTTGGTGATCCAGAACTTGGTGCCGTTCAGGATGTAGTCGTCGCCATCCTCTCGGGCCTGACAGCGCAGGCTGGCGACATCGGAGCCCATGGTCGGCTCGGAGGTGGCAAAGGCAAAGAATTTGCGGTCCGCGGTGATGCTGGTCAGGTATTTCTGCTTGGCCGTTTCGTTGTCGCATAGAATCAGGGGTTCCATCCCCAGCGAATTGTCGAAGATACTGGTGGCGAGCCCCGGACAGGCGGCGGCGAGTTCTTCGGTGGCGATCACGCCTTCCAGCGCGCCGTAGCCTTTGCCCCCGTATGCCTCGGGGATATCGCCGTTGATCAGTCCGGCGTCGTAAGCCTTGTGAAGGATGTGCATGGGGGTTTCATCCCGCTGGTCATATTCCCAGGCCACCGGCAGGAGTTCTTTCAGAGCGAAATCGCGGGCCTGCTTTTGAATCGCAATTTGACTGGGACTCAAGGTAAAATTCAACATGTAAGGACCTCCATCTCTGCTTGCGGTATGATGCGGTGTCTTTTCTTTGTCGAGATGTTGTGGTGTGACATGCCGTGTGGCGTTAGGTTTTCTCAAGGGCTGTTATCAGCCATCGATATAGTGATGCGAGTTCTTCCTGAGGTTCGGTTTTTTGAGGCTGACCGGTTGCGGCGATGCCGTAGCGTTCACAAAGAAGCCGGGCCTGATGCCAGGTCGGCAGCCAAACGAGTTTGTCCTGAAGCGCCTGTCGTGTACCAAAAATGTCCAGGAAGCGCGGAAGGCTGAGGATGAAGTAAACATGGTTAGGGAAAGGGGACGCAGGTTTGATCAGATGCTGGTGGTCCCATACGAAGCAACCGACGTGAGGCTTCCAGGGCAGGCCGCGGCTTTTCAGGCGTTGCGCCAGTTCGCAGACCTCGTGGTCAAACGAAGTGGGCGCAAGATCGCCGGCCGGATCAAATGGAATGGGTTTCATGGTACTTGTCTCCTCACGATCCTTCATGCCATATCCCAACGGTCCAGGCAAGGGGAGAGTAACCCCCTGGCATGGGGTTACGGATCGGCAAATGGCGAGGGAGCAAAAGAATCGCCTGCAGCCATGGGGTTGGCAACGCTTCCCTCGCATTGCGGTTTATGCGTCTGCCGCAGGAGGCCGGCCGCCTCAGGCATGATTGACATTCGACCGATGAGGTTTAATTTTGTCCGTTAAGGTCATGCCGACGATCTATACGGCGGATCATCGTACCGCAGACATTTCTTGATTCAGGCGGTTATTGCCAACAGCGGCAGCCCTTGCCTAAAAGCCTTTCGGCGGTTTATAACGCATGTAAAATTCGGTTGAGGATTGAAATGAGGGTGATTTCTAGCCACAACCATAGCCCTAATCCCTGGCCCGGCCGCCTGTCGGCGCTGCTGCCGTTTGGTCTCCTGGTGGGGTTCGTTCTTCAGGCGCCACGCATTCAGTCCGGACACCCCCTGGCGTTGGCTTTCGAGTGGGTGCCAGGGCTTAATGTTCACTTTGCATTGCTTTTGGATGGGGTGGGGCTCTTATTCGTGCTGATCATTACCGCGATCGGTCTGCTGGTCACGATTTACGCCGATGCTTACATGGCCTGGCATCCCCAGCGCAACCGCTTCTTTTTCTATCTGCATCTTTTTCTCCTATCCATGCTGGGGCTTGTTCTGGCCAACGATCTTCTGCTGCTTTTTGTTTTCTGGGAATTGACAAGCCTGTTCTCCTTTCTGCTGATCGGATTTGAACATGAATCCCCCGAAGCGCGCAACAGCGCCCGGCAGGCGTTGCTGGTGACCGGGGGTGGGGGGCTTCTCCTGCTTGTCGGCATCTTACTGATCGGTCACGTGACGGGCACCTACGCTTTGTCCGATTTGCCGGGCCAGGCCGTTGAGTTGCATCGACATGCGTTTTACCTGCCGATTTTGCTGTGCATGCTGGCCGGCGCTTTTACCAAGTCGGCCCAGTTTCCTTTTCATTTCTGGCTGCCCAACGCCATGGCAGCGCCCACGCCCATCAGCGCTTTTCTTCACTCGGCCACCATGGTGAAGGCCGGTATCTATCTGCTGGCCAGGCTCCACCCGGTATTGGGGGGTACGCCGGTATGGATGACGACGCTGGTCCTCCTGGGCGCGTTTACGGCCCTGTGGGGTGCCACCGTCTCTATAGCCCGGACCGAATTGAAAAGCATTCTGGCCCAGACCACCATCATGGCGTTGGGGATCATGACCATGTTTCTCGGCGGGCGTTCGGCACCGGCCCTGACGGCCGCCATGACGTTTCTGCTGGTCCATGCCCTCTATAAATCCGCTCTTTTCATGGTGGCGGGCGCCATCGACCACCAGACCGGCACCCGTGAAATCGAGAAGATTGGCGGTCTGGCCCGTTTCATGCCGTTCACGGCGGCCGCGACCCTCTTTGCGACGTTATCCATGGCCGGTTTTCCTCTTTTTATCGGGTTCATCGGCAAGGAGATCATGTACAAGGGCGCGTTGACTGAGGACGTTTTCCCCGGTCTGGCCACCGGCGCGACGTTGGTTTCCAATGCCCTGATGACGGCGGTGGCGGCCACGCTGGTCTTGCGGCCTTTCTGGGGCCAGCCCCGTAAAGTCCGCCCTTCCGGTGAAGCCCCCTGGCAGATGTGGATCGGCCCCTTGCTGATCGGCGGGACCTGTCTGGGATTCGGTCTGATTCCGGACTGGGTCGGCCACTGGCTGGTGGAACCTGCGGTGCGCGCGATTCACGTCACCCCTGTCGATGTCGAACTCAAGTTGTTTTACGGTTTCAACACGCCCCTGCTTCTCAGCATGATCACGATCCTAATGGGGGGAAGCTTTTACGTGTTTCGCCGGTGGCTGCGCCGACGTTTGTCGCAGATTTTGCCCGCTCTGCCCATCACGATGGAAGGTCTTTACGAAGGGCTCGTAGCCGCCGTGATATCTTTCGCCAAATGGCAGACACGCCGGTTGCAAAACGGGTCTCTTTTCCAGTACCTGGTCATCATCATCGGTGCCACAGTCATCAGTGTGGGCTGGGTTTTCCTGGAATCGTCGCCTCTCAGCGCCCTTTGGAATCCCCCGGAATTTCCCGGTTGGCTGGGGCTGCTGCTCATCGCCATGCTTATGGCCATCGGGATTGTCGTTCGGGCGCGGTCCCGCGTTCTGGCCATCTGCGGGTTGGGTGTCATCGGAGCCGGAGCTGCGATCCTGTTTTTGGTTTTCGGCGCCCCGGACGTGGGGCTGACCCAGATTCTGGTGGAGACGTTGACGTTGATCATCGTCGCCATCGTTCTCCTGCGTCTGCCGCCCATCGAACCGCAGCTGGGTGCCAACCGGTTACAGCAGGCCTTGCGCTTGACGCTTTCCATTGGCAGCGGTGTACTGGTGGCCGCCTTTTTGATCGCGGTCACCCAGCATGACGTGGATCGTACGATCACCACCTTTTACGAACAGGCCAGTTACATCCAGGCCCATGGGCGCAACATCGTCAATGTCATTCTGGTGGATTTTCGGAGCCTGGACACGCTCGGGGAGATAACGGTGGTGGCCATCTCGGCCCTTGCGGCGCGGGCATTGATACGAAAGAAACGGTCGGCACCATGAGATCCGTAATCCTTAAAACGGCCACCCGACTGGTGAGTGCCCTGGTCATGGTGCTTGCCGTTTATCTTCTGTGGCGGGGTCATCATGCACCCGGCGGCGGCTTTATCGCCGCCCTGGTGGCGGCGACCGGATTTGCGCTGGTGGCCCTCAGCGAGGGTCCGGCGGCGGTTCGCCAGGGGCTTCGCCTCCGGCCGCCGCACATGATGGGGGCCGGTTTGGGCTTGGCCCTGGGTTCCGGCGTTCTGGGCATGCTGGCCCAGCGGCCGTTTTTATCCGGGGTCTGGTGGCCGCCCTCCGGGGTTGTCGTGGGCACCCCCCTGCTTTTCGATACCGGCGTTTTCCTGGTGGTGCTGGGTGCCATTCTGGCGGTTTTGCTGGCGCTGGAGGAGACGTAAAATGGAGACGGTGCTAGCGATCATTTGCGGATGCCTGGTTGCCGGCGGCATTTATCTGCTGCTGAGCCAAAATCTGGTGCGCATGCTTTTCGGGCTGATCATGTTGAGCAACGCCGTCAACCTGGCCATTTTTGTAGCCGGCGGCCTGACCCACACGCAACCGGCCCTGATCCCTGCCGGTGACAGCGTTCCGGCGGCGGCCGTGGCCAATGCCTTGCCCCAGGCCCTGGTTCTCACGGCCATCGTGATCGGATTTGCGCTGCTGGTTTTCATGTTCGTGCTCTTCTATCGCAGCTACGAGGTGTTGGGTACGACCGATACCCGCCGGATGCCCGAGGATGGACCGGCCCGTGCGTATCCGTCCCAAAACACCACCACCCGGCAGGAGATGGGGCCATGACCAATCTTCTAATCTATCCCATTCTCCTGCCCTTTGCCACGGCGGTGGGCAGCCTGCTGCTCTGGCGCAGGCCGGTCCTGCAGCAGACGCTTTCCATGATCGGCTCCGCCGGTCATCTGGCGGCCTGCCTTCTTCTGCTGGCCGCCGTCGTGCAAGACGGTATACAGGTCCTTGCCGTCGGCAATTGGCCTGCGCCTTACGGCATTTCGCTGGTGGCGGACCACCTGAGCGTCCTGATGCTGATGGTGACGGGAATTCTGGGCACCGCGACGGCGATGTATGCGCGCGGAGAGATGGCGATCTCCCTGCGTTCCCAGGGCTTCCACGCCCTTTTCCAGGTTCTGATCGGCGGGCTCAGCGGCGCTTTTTTGACCGGCGATCTGTTCAACCTGTATGTCTGGTTCGAAGTGATCCTGATGGCCTCTTTCGGGCTCATCATTTGGGGTCAGGGCCGTGCCCAGTTTGTCGGAGCCGTACGCTACGTGGTCATCAATCTCCTGGCGACCCTTCTATTCCTATTAGGCCTGGCGCTGCTCTACGGCCTCACGGGCAGCCTCAATATGGCCCATCTGCACCAGCAGATCATGACGCAGGAATCCCGCGGGCTGGTCACGGCCGTGGCGTTTATGTTCATGGCGGCGTTTGGCATCAAGGCCGGTATGTTTCCGCTTTTCTTCTGGCTGCCGGCATCCTACCACACGCCGCCGATTGCCATATCGGCCCTTTTCGCCGGCATGCTCACCAAAGTCGGCGTCTACGCCCTCATCCGCACCTTCAGCCTCGTATTTTTACACGATACGGCCACCACCCACGCCGTGCTTTTAGTGGCTGCGGGCCTGACGATGGTAACGGGTGTACTGGGGGCGGCCGCCCAGAACGAATTCCGCCGCATTCTCTCTTTCCATATCATCAGCCAGGTGGGCTATATGCTCCTTGGCCTGGCATTGTGGACGCCTTTGGCGCTTGCCGGTGCCGTATTCTACCTGGTGCATCACATGATCGTCAAAGCCAATCTCTTTCTGGTCAGCGGACTGAGCCGGGATTGCAGCGGCACCTTGGAATTGCCCGCGATGGGTGGATTGTACGGTGCAAAGCCCTTTCTGGCGGTTCTCTTTTTCATCCCGGCCTTTTCCCTGGCCGGATTTCCGCCCCTGTCCGGTTTCTGGGCCAAGTTGCTGGTGATTCAATCCAGTCTCGAGGCCGAACACTATACCGTGGCCGCGGTCGCCGTGCTGGTGGGCCTGATGACCGTCTATTCCATGGTCAAAATCTGGAACGAGGCCTTTTGGAAGCCGCTGCCGGCCTCCGGCTCGGGGGTGGCGCCGGTGGCTCACGCCGCCTGGAAAATGACGCCGGTCTGCGTCCTGGCCCTGATCACCCTTTCGATCGGCATCGGTGCCGAACCCCTGTTTCAACTGGCCGACGCTGCGGCCCGGGAAATCATGGCGCCGCAAATCTATGTCCAGGCGGTTCTGGGAGGCGCCGGGCCATGAACCTCTTTCTGATCAACATCCTTTTGGCCGTGGGTTTCATGATTGCGTTGGAGTCCTTTACCCTGGCAACCCTTTTCACGGGGATGGTTGTGGGGTACATGGCCTTGTGGTTCACCCGCCCCCTTTATGGCGACGACCGTTACTTTCAACGGTTTGCCACGATCGTTCGACTGGTTATTTTTTTCATCAAGGCCCTGGTGATTTCCAATCTGCGCGTGCTGCGGGCCGTTCTGGCACCCGGCCAGATCAGCCGACCAGGCATCATCCGGCTCCCCCTGGATGCCCGGACGGATATGGAGATCATGCTGGTGGCCAATCTGATATCTCTGACGCCGGGGACCCTGAGTATCGACGTGTCCGAAGATCGCCGCCATCTTTATGTGCACGTCATGTTTCTGGAGGATGTGGATGACGCCCGTCGGGAACTCAAAGAGGGGTTGGAGCGCCGGGTATTGGAGGTGCTGCGATGACCTTGACCGGTTCCGTGGTGCTGCAGGGGACGGCGCTGATCGGCCTGTCCATACTGGCATTGAGTATGACGGTGGCGGTTTACGGCATCATCCGCGGACCCCGCCGGGCGGATCGCATCGTCGCGCTGGACCTGCTGTCTGTACTGGTGGTGGCCCTCGTGGTGCTGTACGCGATTTATTCCCAGGACGCGGTTTACCTGGATGTGGCCATAGCCTATGCCCTGGTCGCTTTTCTGGGAACGGTGGCCCTGGCCCGTTTTTTGGAGCGGTCGGCCTCCCAGTGCCGACGGGAAGGAGATGACGATGATTGAGTGGCTTGCAGCGGTTCTCCTATTGCTGGGCTGCCTGTTTTGTCTGCTGGCGGCCGTGGGCCTCGTGCGCTTGCCGGATACGTTGACGCGTATGCATGCCGCCACCAAAGCCGGTACCCTGGGCGCTGGCCTGATCCTCGGCGCCGTGGCCGTCCTGTTTGGCGACATCGGTACGGTCCTCAGAGCCTTTCTGGCCCTGATTTTTATGTTCATGACCGTGCCGGTGGGCGCCCATCTCATCGGTAGGGCCGCCTATTGCTCGGGCATACGGTTGTCGTCCCGGACATGGGTGGACCATCTGCGTGACGATTTAGAAGGCAACGCCCAAAGGGAAACGTGAAGATCAATCATCTGAAAAAGTGAGAATGCATCATGGAGAAAAAAATCCTCGTTGCTGTAGACGATTCCTTGCAGGCCATGAAAGCCATCGACTACGTGGCCCTTATGGACCGTGTTCTTGCGCCCATCCGTTTTGTCCTCTTTCATGTCCAACCGGTCTTGTCCCAATACTTGACGGATGAGGCCCGGCGTAAGGAAAAGGCGCGCCGGGTATTGGAGAAAGCATTGGCGGCGAATGACGCCAAAGCCCGAGAGATCCTGGACAGCGCGGCCCAGCGGATGGCGCGCAAGGGCGTGGACCCCGGGCGGATCAAAACGGTCACCGCGCCCATGGACGTTGGCGTGGCGAACGATATCCTTGCGGTCGGCAATGAGAAGCCCTATGATGCCATCGTTGTCGCCCGCCGGGGAGCCTCTTCGATACAAAAATGGTTCATGGGCAGTGTCACCGCCAATCTCGTCGAGCACACGACCATCATTCCGATTTGGGTGGTGGACGGAACGATTTCTTCCGAGAAGATCCTGTTGGCGGTGGACGGCAGCTCTTCAGCGTTGCGGGCGTTGGATCATGTCGCATTCATGCTGTCCGGCCATCCGACCCCGGACCTCCAGATTCTGCATATCCGCCCGCGGCTTAAGGACTACTGCGAAATTGAAATGACCAGCGAAGCGGCGCGGGATGCCGAAACGGTTTTGATCGGCGAAGATCAACATTGCATGACCGATTTTCGCGAACAAGCCATCACCATACTGGAAAAAAACGATTTTCCCACCGAACGTCTGAACTGGGAAACCATTGACGGGAAGCTGTCGATTGCCCATGCCATCCTGAATCATAAAAACCGGAATGACTTCGGCACGGTGGTGATGGGCCGACGTGGAAGAAGTAAAAGTAAGTTTACGGGCAGTGTGTCCCGCCGCCTGTTGCACAAAGCCGAAAACACTGCGCTGTGGGTGGTGCCATAACGAGAGAAAAACGATCGCTTCTGAAGAAAGTGAGTCTTGCGATGATCTCCGGGTTTTTACAAAAATTTGAACATGCGATTATCATTGCCTTGATTTTCATGATGATTGTGGTGGTCCTGATATCCACTGTGGAGTTGGCCTATATCATTGTCTTGGACATCATTAAACCCCCGGTTTTTTGGCTGGAAATCGAGGATTTGCTCGACATTTTCGGGTTTTTTCTTCTGATTTTAATCGGGGTTGAATTGCTGGAGACCATCAAGGCCTATCTGGCCCAGAAGGTGGTGCACTCGGAAATTGTATTGGAGGTGGCTCTGATTGCCATTACACGGAAAGTGATTATTCTCGACGTCAAGGAATACTCCGGACTGGCGATAGTCGGCATCGCCGCCCTTATTATTTCCATTGCTGTCGCCTACCATTTTCTCAAGCAGCCCCGCAAGCGCCTCATTGGTAAATAGTCTGGCCGAGGCGGTGCCCATATATCCGAACGACAGGAGGGGAAGAAACATGACAGGGACAACCCCGCAGGACATCTTCAAAAACGTTCTCTTCCTTTATTCCAAGGATTGTCTGAACACGATGCAGTCTGCCGCCCGCCTGACCCAGGGCGGTCTGGCACGCCTGTCCATTATCGATGTCGTCGCCGGTCTCGACGAATACAGGGGGTTTTTACCCCCGGATATATCAGAGCAGGATCTTATCGATCAGATATCCGCCGAAAGGCAGCAGACCATCGAGGACCATCTGAAATCTTCCGGCATCGCCCCGAGCGGAATGGATGTCCGCATTCGCTTCGGTAAGCCCGCCATCGAGATTATTCGTGATGTGATGGCGTTCGATCACGATCTTGTTATCAAGAGGGCGGCCGGAAGTTCGGGTTTGACCGCACGCCTGTTTGGCAGTACCGCCTTGAAGCTGATACGCAAATGTCCATGTACCGTCTGGATCGCCCATCCTGAAGCACCGGTGACCCCAGGGCGCGTATTGGCCGCCATCGATCCCATGGAGACCTCCGAACGTTCCGATAAGCTCAATCGGCGGATTCTCGAGACGGCATCCCACATCGCACAAATGGGCGGCGGCCGGCTCGATGTCCTGCATGGATGGCATTTGCCCGGCGAAAGCAGGCTGACCTTCGGACGCACCAAGATCCCCCAGGACAAAGTTCAACGGATGCGGGATATGGCCGAAAGGGTTCACCGCCAAAAGGCAGCCGATTTGATGGAACGAATGCAAGTGGATCTGTCCTCGGCAAACCTGCACGTGGTCCATGGGAAACCCACCGAAACCGTGCTTGCGTTTGCCGAAAGGGAACAATCCGATTTGATTGTCATGGGAACCGCCGATCAATCGGCGCTGGCCGGGGTGTTGCTGGGCAGTACGGCGGAGAGCATCGTCGAAAAGAGCCGGACATCCGTTCTGGCGATCAAACCGGAAGGATTCCTATCCCCCATCAAACCCCGATGAACGGGCAGGGCCGGATTAGAGAGAACCCATCCAAGCTTGTCTCGACCCGTTATGGTGCAGCATGACCGAATGAAAGGAATGATCCTCTAGAGACTGAAGAGGGGTTGGTCAGGCATTAGCAATCGTTTCATGGCTGCCCCCCCGGTCCAAGACAAGGTCTGGACTACCCTGGCATCGTTTCAGGCCGGCGCCATGGCCGTATAGATGGCGGCCTGCTCGTCCAGAATATCGCGAACAACCTTCCGGCTGGTCATGGGATTCATGATAACGGCCCGCAGCACGACGCGTCCCTCCTCCCCCCCCTGGGCGGGCGGCAGGGTGGTCCGCGAGACGAAACTGCGGCCGGCTTCGCGCTGCCGCCGCTGCAATTGAATGTTGAGCCGGTTGATTTCCCGGCAGGTGCGCCGACGCACGGACGGGTCGGGGCTGCGCAGCTTTTTTTGCAAAGCGGGTGGGCAGAGGCGATAGGTAAGGATATTCAGCTGCGGTGATGTCGTCAGTTCAAAAAGATCACGCTGACGAATTTCCCGGGCGAATTCCCGGGCGGTTTCGATGCCGTGGTCGATCAATACGGCATAGCCGCCGGAGCCCATGATATCCAGGGCGCTGCCCAGAATGAGGGAGCTTGCCGATCGCGAGCCCTCGAGCGACTTGATACCCAAATCCACCGATCCGGGCCGGTTGACATAGGCGGCATGATAGGCCACCGCATCCATTGCCTGGGGATCGCGAAAATAGACCATGCCGCAACCCATGGGCATATAGAATTGTTTATGACCGTCGATGGTCACCGAATCGGCCCGTTCGATGCCCGTCAGCAGTCCGCCATATTTTTCCGACATCACGGTCGGCCCCCCCCACGCCGCATCCACATGGAAGTGGATGTTTTCGCCGGCACAAACCCGGGCGATTTCATCGAGCGGGTCGACATGGCCTGTCTCGGTGGTGCCGGCCACACCGACAACCGCGATGATGGCGGTTTGGCGTGCCGGCCCGGATTCATCCTTGATGGCGCGGATCAGGTGGCGGATCTGCATCTTTCCATTAACGTCCGTATCGATGGGGACGATCTGGCGGTTGCCGATGCCCAGCACGCCGCCGGCCTTGCGCAGGGAATAATGGGCCATAGCGGATACCAGCACCACGGCCCGTTTGACGCCGTAGGCTGCCATGGCGGCGCTGATCCCCTCCGCTTCGACGCCGTCGAACCCCTCGGTCGGTTGAAACCGGCGGTTGCGGGCGACCCAAAGGGCGGTCAGGTTGGCAAGGGTGCCGTCGCCCACAAAACTTCCCAACGTGCTCTCCGGTCGCTGGATGTGGGCCGCATAAAAAGCCGCGCTGCGCTGGAAAATCCGGCGATGCAGCTTGGCCAGCACCTGGCGCTCGTAGATGGAGGCCACTTTGGACGTTTCCAGCTTGACGAGGTTCTGGTTCAAGGCGGCGGCAATGGTCTGCAGGTGCACCATGAAAAAGGGCAGGGCCGAGGTCATATGGCCTACGAAATAGGGGGAGGCCACATTGACGGCGTACGGGGCGATATCCTCGATGATCCCCCGGATCACGTCGGCCAGTTTGCGGCGGGGATGAATTTCGATGCGGCTTTCCATAAACCGCCGGGATAACGCCTCCAGGCTGACAGCCTCCGTAATGCCGACATGCGCCTTCAGGAAATCCTGCAGGCCGAACAGGATTTGCTCCATATATTTGACCAGCGTCGCCTTGACCGCATCATTTTCCGGCTGAAGGAATACCCGTTGCAGGGTGTCCCAATCGGCCACCAGATCTGGATGGTCCGTTTTAGACGGGTGTTGGGGAGGCGATTGTGACGGTTGGTGCTTCTGCATGGGTCGGCTGTCCTCACGGGTGGTCCGCATCGATGCGGATAGAAAATGTTGGTGGTATTTTCCAATTATTCCCATCCTTGTCAAGGATATCGCGTATAGGTCGGGCGGCCGGCGGCGTCCGGGCCGCTTTCCCGGCGGCGGGGCCGCCCCAATAGGTTGCCGGAGCCTTTGGCGGGTGGTAAAAAAAACCGCACGGGCGATGGGGCAAGTGGCAGACAATGGGAGCTCACCATGCCGGATGAAGAGCAATTTTCAGGGGCTTATCCGCACACACCACGTGTGGCCGTCGGGGCTGTCGTTTTCAAAGATGAGCAGGTTTTGCTGGTGCGGCGCGGTAAAGCGCCTTCCCGGGGGCAGTGGGCGATCCCCGGCGGAAGCGTCACCTTGGGGGAAACCCTGCAACAGGCCGCGGAGCGGGAGATTTTGGAGGAGACCGGTATTCACATCATCGCCGGTGAGCCTGCCTATGTGTTCGACCTGGTGGATCGCGACCGCCGGGGGCGCGTGCGCTTCCACTACGTCATCATTGACTTGGATGCGACCTACGCCAACGGTGAACTGCGCCCGGGCGACGACGCCCTCGAGGCCCGCTGGGTCGCAGCTTCGGATCTGGAGGGGCTCGACATCAGTCCGCCCACCCGCCGGTTGCTATGCCGGCACTATCATTTCGGCTGCGATGAGGGGACGGATGCCATCGGATCGGGATAAATGGAACCGCAAGTATCGGGAGCAGCAATTCGCCGCGACGCCTTCCCGGATCGTGCGGGAATTCTGGCATCTCGCACCGGCCGGTCGGGCTCTGGATGTCGCCTGCGGCAACGGCCGCAATGCCTGTTTCCTGGCGGCATGCGGATTCCAAGTGGATGCGGTGGATATATCCGAGGAGGGCTTCAAACGTTTTGTCTGCCGATCGGCGTCTATCATCCGCATCTGCCAGAGCCTGGATACGTTCCGCATTTTACCGGGGCGCTATCAGTTGATCGTCAACACCCGCTTCCTGCTGCGACACCTGTTCCCGGCCATCCAAGATGGCCTGTCCCCCGGTGGCGTCCTGATCTTTGAATCCTATCTGCAAGAGAAAGATCCTGCCGCGGGAAGAAAATTCGGGCGCGACCATCTCCTGCGGGACAATGAGTTGTCCCGGGCCTTTCCGGCGCTAAAGACCGTTGCCAGCCGTGAAGGCGCCAGTCGGCACAAGGACGCACCATCGCGAATAGCTTCTCTAATCGCCATACGGCCCCGTTGACTAACGTCCATGCCGGCACGTCAGGCGTTCGTGAGTGAAGATGTGCTTTAACCGGTCTTGGCAGGCGGTTCGCCACCACCGTAGCGCTTCAGGAGACCCATGGCTTCCGTTTGGATTTCCCGGCGCAGGGCGTCGGGCGTCAGGACTTCCGCCTGGGCACCCCACTGCATGATCCAGTGCTTGATTTCCTCCGTCCCGGCCACCTCGGCCTCGAAAAGCACGGCACCATCCTTCAAGCGGGTCAGTTTTTGGGTGGGGTGCCAGCTCTTTTCACGGATATAGCCGGCCACTTGGGGGGAAAAGCGTATCGCCACCTGGACCTTTTCCCCGCGGAAAACACCGAAACTGGCTTCCATGAAGCCGTCCACAACGCCCTCGTCGGGGCGGTGGAAGGTTTCGGCCAGGGTGTCGAGGCCGCGGATCCGATCGACGGCAAAGACCCGGACATCCTCACGAAGGTAGCAATACGCGACCAGGTAGAAGGTTCCGTCGAAAAACCACAGGCGATAGGGTGCGATCCGACGCTGGCTGCGCTGCTTGCGGCTCATGGTGTAATAGTCGATGCGCAGGACCGTCCGGTCGATGATGGCCTGGTTGATGCGATCCAGTGTTTCCCGATAGGCGCCATAGTGTTTATGCGGTTGAGCGCGCACTTTGACCGTATGCCGGAAGGTTTCCAGGTAGCGGTTGGTTTCCGGCGGCAGGGTCGCTTTAACTTTCTGGAAAAGCGATTCCAGCGATTCGTGGAACACCGTATTTTCGAGGACTTTCAGCCAATCACGGCTGAAGTAAAGCGCCATCAACTCCGTGATGCTGAAGGGAATCGGAACGGATTGCCGGGCACTTTCGATCAGATACCATCGTGAGTGCCCTTCCGCTTGATCGCTGTACAAGGGAAAACCGGCGCTTTGCAGGGCCTCCAGATCACGATAGACCGTGCGTCGGTGACATCCCAGGACTTCGACCAGTTGGGGAATGGTTTTTCCCGTACGGGATGCCAACAAGCTTTGAATAATGGTCCACTGGCGGGCTAACTGGTCGCCCCGTGCCATGGGCACCTCCTTTTTCGGTGGTGATGGATGGCATGCGATCGAACGTCAAAAAAATAAAATTAATATCAGACGTGTGACCGGATCTGTCACACCGCCATGTTAGGAAGGGGGCTAAATGCGGCACCCGACCGTTTCCCTTATTGGAATTTGCCGTCAATTTCAATCCCAAGGAGGCAACATGGAACGACAGACCCATTACCCCGATTACAAGGAAGCCTTTGAATACCATGGCAGCACCACCGTCGAAGTCACCCGCCAGCGCGGTGGACGGGTTATCTGGAAGGATTGGCTGCTTTTTGATTCGGTGGAGGAAGCCAGCACGTTTTACAACGAGGTGCGTTACGCCTGAGACAGCCGGCGGCCAGCCGCATCGCTCTCCGCGGGCAGCCGTTGACTGGTATCGGGAGGGGCGCCGTATCCGAATGAATGGATACAACCGCAAAAAGGCACAGCCAAGGGTGCCGCCAGCCTGAGGGCAAAGCCTTCGTCCATCCTATGCGCCAACAAACGCATGGTTGCCAAAAAGGGCAGGGGTGATTAAGATACACCTTGTTGGTACTTTTCAACCGTTCTTCCGTACCCCCATCATTTCCATTGTTCCGGCCCGGCCAGTGCTTCCGGTGCGGTACCGAAACGCCGATGTCGGCCGATGCGCCATGGACTCTATGACCGCAGGGAGGAAATCGCCGCTATGCTCGATGAAAAACTATTGGAGTACATCGATATCGCCATTGCAAGGGAAGAGGACGCCTCTCGCTTCTACACGGATCTGGCTGGGAAAGTGGCCGATCCGTCTGCCCGTGAGACGCTTGCCTGGATCAGCGAAGAGGAAAAGAAGCACAAGGCGTTTCTGGAAAAATTTCGTGCCGAAGGGGTGGGGCCCGATGCCATGCGCCTGTCGGATGTGGTCTACTACAAGATCGCCGAACACCTGGAAGAGCCGGAAGTGGAAGAAGACATGAGCCGGTCCGAAGTCTTCCTGATCGCTTCCCACAGGGAACTCCGCTCTTACCGGTTCTACTCGGAATTGGCCATGCTCTACGATGAGGGCAGTCGTGTTTATGACATGCTTTACAAAATTGCCAATGAAGAACTTAAACATAAAGAGAAAATGGAATATCTTTACGCCAACACCACTTTTCCCCAGACGGACGGCGGTTGATTTTCACCACGAAGGTCATGGAGAGAATGCGGCCGACAAGTTGCCTTAACGGCTTTATCGATTAAAAAGAGAGAGGTCAAACGGTTATGGGGACGCATGCACTGGCCGGAAAACCGGCGCCCCGGGAACTGCGGGTGGACGTGCCGATGTTGATCAGCCGATACTACAGTGATTCTCCCGACGCGTCCATCGGGGCGCAGCGGGTGAGCTTTGGAACATCCGGTCATCGGGGATCATCTTTGAAAGGGAGTTTCAACGAAACGCACATTCTGGCCGTAACCCAGGCGATCTGCGACTACCGGAAGCACCAGGGGATCGATGGCCCTCTTTTCCTCGGCAAGGACACCCACGCCCTTTCGACCCCGAGCATGCTGTCCGTATTGGAGGTCCTGGCCGGTAATGGCGTGATGACCGTCACATGCCGGCAAAGCGCCTATACGCCTACACCGGTTATTTCTCACGCGATTCTGGGCCACAACAAGGGCCGACTTGATGGCCTGGCGGACGGTATTGTCATCACACCCTCCCACAATCCCCCGGAAGACGGTGGCCTCAAATACAACCCGCCCCATGGGGGGCCTGCGGACAGTGCCGTAACGCAGTGGATTGAATCGCGGGCCAACGCCCTCATGGCAGCCGGCAACCATGATGTCAAACGCGTTGCCGCCCGTGAAGGCAGCCGCCTGTCCTGCGTGCGTGAGGCCGACCTCATGGGGGCCTATGTCGATGACCTGGAACAGGTGGTCGATCTTGCGGCGATCCGGGATGCCCGGATCCATATCGGGGTGGATCCCATGGGCGGGGCGGCCGTCGACTACTGGCCGGCCATCGCCGAACGCTATGGATTGAAGCTGGATGTCGTCAATGATGCTGTGGAAAGCGATTTCCGGTTTATGACCGTTGATAAGGACGGCCGCATCCGCATGGACTGCTCCTCATCATTTGCCATGGCCCGCCTCATCCAGTTGCGGAACCGTTACGATATCGCCTTTGGCAATGATCCGGATGTCGATCGGCACGGCATCGTTACCCCGATGGCGGGCCTGATGAATCCCAACCATTATCTGGCGGTTGCCATCCAGTATCTTATCGGGCATCGTCAAAATTGGCCTGCCTCCGGCAGCATCGGAAAGACATTGGTGAGCTCGGGGATCATCGATCGTCTGGCGCAAAGTATAAACCGCACGCTTTGGGAGGTGCCGGTAGGGTTCAAATGGTTTGTCGACGGCCTACTGAACAGCAGTTGCCTGTTCGGAGGCGAGGAGAGTGCCGGGGCCAGTTTCCTGCGTCGGGATGGCACGGTATGGACCACGGACAAGGATGGCATCATCATGAATTTGCTGGCCGCCGAAATCATGGCGGTGACCGGAGAGGACCCCGGCGAACGCTATGCAGCATTGATCCGCACCTTTGGCACCCCCTATTATGAGCGCTTGGACGCACCGGCTACGGCGGAGCAGAAGCGCTGTCTGGCCGCCCTGCATCCGGATCAGGTCGTGGCCGACACACTCGGCGGGGAATCGATTATTGCCAAACTGACCCAGGCGCCCGGAAACGGGGCTGCCATAGGCGGGCTCAAAGTGGTGACGGCCAACGGGTGGTTTGCGGCACGTCCTTCCGGGACGGAAGACATTTACAAGATATACGCGGAAAGTTTTCAGGGGTTGGATCATCTCCATCAGATCCAGGCCGATGCCCGGCAGATCGTTTCTGATGCGTTTAACGCTGCCGGCGCCGGCGGGTAAAGATACGTCTGAGGGTAAGACCACTGACAAACGGGAAGGCGTTATGCAAAAAAAAACGCTATATTCGTTAGGGCTGGGCGGTGCTCTATGCCTTGTAATAATGGTGGGATGTGCCCGACACGCGGCGCTACCCGACTACGGGCCATTGCGATCGGAGGTCGAGCAACTTTATCTGAACTACCATGAGTTGAAAATTATTCACAGTAAATTGCATGCGGCCGCACGCAAGCATATCGAACAGGGCGGTGATCGGTTGGCGGAGATCCAGAGCGCGGCGCGTTTCATCGATCAGGCCAATCTTATCGCTTATTACCAGTGGGAATTGCTGTCCATTATCGAATACATTCGTGTGGACCGCCGGTCGGACTATTTTACCCTTCGTGTCAAGGACATTGACGACGCACGTCAAAAATCGCGCGATTTGATTATGTCGGTCAAAGTTTACGATGCGTTCATCCGCGACCAAGAGGCCCTGACCCTTATTGCGAAAGGGATCGGTTACATTGAGCAGCATATTGCCGCTTATGACGCCTTGCAGGCGTTAATGGCGCCAAAGGCCAACCCTCCGGCGGCGGGGTCTGTTGGGGGATGGTCGGAAACGCTCTGATCGATCAGGCGGCAGGAAAAAGGATTCCGCAGTTTTTGCGACCGGCATGATTTCGTCTTGACGGGTCATCGTGACTCATATAAAAGCGGCAAAAACCCAATGGGGGGATTTCACTACCTTACCTGGGAATTCGATTTCAAAAAAAATGGGCACGGTGGTGCCATGAGGTTTTTGCCATGAAAAAGAAAGACAAAGATCGGTCGGTCACCGACCGACAGCATGACGAGCGCGAACTGCGTCAGGAGTTGCGCGCCATGGGCTACCGACTGACGGGTCAGGAGGCCTATGAGGATCTTCGCAGCTTGTTAAAAGAAGAGTTGAATCGGCAATGGTTTCAGAGTGCCAGTCGTGGTAACGTTATCCGTCGCCGTCGAAAAACACCCGCCAACAGCCACTAACATCCTTTTCATCATCCCCGATATGAGCTTGAACCGACCGTTGAAACGGTTCCCGCCGTCGGATCAGTCCCCGTCTTCTTCAAAGTACTGGACCTGATAAATTTCAACGTCGAGATGACTTTCCCGCCAGGCCTGGGCCGGTAGACCGGCCTTCAAACACAGGTGGGAAAGAAAATCCTGGCAGCGGGGAAGTTGCTTCCACACTTGGGGCAGAAAAGTGGCACTGGCAGCGCCTTTCCTCAGAATAACCCCGTCGATGCCGGGGCGCAGTCGGTCGATCAGGTCTTCCCCATCGTCGTATGCCAGCGGTTCAGGCGGGGTCAACACACTGACCTCGATGGCGATTTGATCCAGTTCCTGTACTTCCAACGGCGGAAATCGCGGATCATGGAAAGCGGCGTTAACAGCATTGCGGCGGACGTTTTCCTTTAGTGTTTCGGAAGAAGCCAGGGTTCCGATGCAACCCCGCAGGTGGCCTTTTTTATTCAGCGTAACGAAGACCCCGCTCGGGCGGGAAAAAATGGGGGCCTGAAGTGCGGTTTCCACGCTTTGGCGCTCATCGTCCGGCAAGGGGCGCTTCAACTGATCGGCAATGATGGTTCGGGCCAGGCGAACCAGGCATCGCCCCTCTTCGGATGACAAGGGGGCGGTGGCGGCTTTTTCAGTGGTCATGATCCTTCCTTTGGGTTGGGTAACGGGGCATTATGGGCAATGAACCGCGCGGTTCGTCATGGCATGTTTGCCTGCGGTTGGCCACGTGTTGTCCACAATGGCAAGGATGCCATCACCTATAACGGTTTATGGTTTTCTTGTCGACACCTGATATCATGGGGAATGATTGCCCCCTGCGGGCCACGGGCCTGCGCAGGGTCTGAGGGCGTCAGGCGGATTTGGAAAGCAGACGGGATACCGGAGTTAGGCATAGCGGTGTGTCCTGGACTTCGGACCAGAACAACCGTAAAGCAGCGGCTGTCTCGGGGTAGGGGTGCCCGATGGCGATGGCATGACCATATACCAAGGCTCGGTTCATGGCGTTGTAAAGGTGATTGAGGATCGTCTGCGGACAGCGATCGTTGTCCAAAAATGTATCCCGGCGCCCGCTGGTCATGTGCAATCCACAGGCGGTGCGATAGGCCTTGGAGTGATGCGATGTCAGACTGTCGATAAAAAACAGCCCCCGGCGCTTGATGGCCTTGAGGGCGTAGCGGATTTCTTCGCCATTGGAGGTGAAACGGGATCCCATATGATTGTTGACGCCCTTGGCAAACGGTACGGCTTTGATATTGGTGGCGAGGACGTTCTCGATATGAGGGGCGCTGTCCCCCACAAACAAGGCGCCGGGGCCGGGGTCCAAATGGCCGTCATAGGGTTCCATGGGTTGGTGCAAGAGGATTTCGTGGCCTTGCGCATGAATGCGACGGGCCAATTCTACCGAATAGGGCAGGTGCGGCAGAATGGCAAAGGTCAGGTTGGCGTTGATATCCAGAAAGGATGCCGCGCGCCTGCGGCTGTAACCAATATCATCAATAATGATGGCCATGCGGGCTTCACGGGGGTGTCGGCCCATGGCCCGGGCATTTGCAAAAGGGGACAGACCCACGGTGCTGGAAAGGGTCCAGAACAGCGATTTTAAAAGAAACGTTCGACGATTCATGCCATTTCCCAGATGAGATGCGCCCCGCTTGCGATAGCGTTTCTTTTGACGTATGCGGCCTTCTTCTATGAGAAGGTTTCCATCAGGCCTATACAATTTATTGGGTTCCTCGTCAAGAACAATACCATATATGGTGAATCGCCAGGGCATTAGTCGCGCTGCATGTCCCTTGAATCCCAGCGATTTCTCTGATAGACGGAGCAGGGATCGCGTTTCGACTTTTTTATTCCACCCGATAGGAGGTATTATGCGCCGAGTTGCCGTAGTGGGCGCCTCCGGCTATGCCGGAGCGGAACTGGTGCGGATTCTGATCGGACATCCGAATGTCACTCTTACGACGGTCACATCCCGTCAATTCGCCGGCCATTCTTTTGCGACGATTTATCCGGCGCTGACCGGTCTAACGGATCTGGTTTGTGAAGCATACGAAATCGAGCGCATCAAGACCATGGCCGACATGGTTTTCTTGGCGTTGCCGCACAAGGTTCCCATGAATATCGTGCCGGAACTTCTGGACGCCGGTCTGCGAGTCATCGATCTGTCGGCCGATTTCAGGTTCACCGACGTGCATCGCTACGAGGCGGCCTATCAACCGCACGCGGCACCGGAACTGCTGGCGCAGGCTGTTTATGGCCTCAGCGAAGTGTATGCCGATCGCATCCGGGACGCCCGGTTGATTGGAAACCCCGGCTGCTATCCGACGAGTGTGCTGTTGCCTCTGATGCCATTGATCGGGCAGGGGCTTGTATCGCCGGCCCATTTGGTGGCCGACGCCAAATCCGGTGTCAGCGGTGCCGGTCGGAGCCCGAGCCAGGCGACCCATTTTTGTGAGGTAACCGAGTCTTTCAAAGCCTACAAAGTGGCAGCGCATCGCCATAATCCCGAAATGGATGAGCTTTTGAGCCTGGCAGCGGGATATGACGTACACCTTACTTTCGTTCCCCATTTGCTGCCCATGAGCCGGGGCATGCTGACGACATGCTATGCGCAGACGATGCCATCCGTGGATGCCAAAAGCATCGCGGCATGTCTAGAGGACAGTTATGGCGCGTGTCCTTTCGTAAGACTCTGCCATGACCGAATTCCAGATACACGCAATGTGCGGGGAACCAATTTTATCGATATCGGTTTTCAGTTGGACGAGGCCGGGGGGACATTGATTTTGATATCGGCCATCGACAACCTGGTCAAAGGCGCGGCCGGCCAGGCGGTCCAGAACATGAATCTGATGTTTGGTTTTGATGACACAGCTGGGTTGATGCCGGCCCCTTTTCCCCTGTGAAGCATGGAAAATAGCCGTGTAATGGTTTGAATTCTTGACAAAATTGCATTGATTAAATAGACACTAAGGGCGTTAGCCGTCCACATTTACCCTGCGGGGTATCCACACATTCTATTTTCAATTTGGTGAAAGGAGAACAAACATGACAGCCAAGCTGATCAAGGGGACCGAGATCCGCGAGCAAATCCTCGAGGAAATTACGGCCGAAGTCGCTGAAATCAAAGAGAAACATGGTGTTGTACCCGGTTTGGTGACCATTCTGGTAGGAGAGAATCCGGCGTCCATCTCCTACGTTACACTGAAAATAAAAACAGCCCATCGGGTCGGTTTCAATGAAATTCAAGATACCCAACCGGTGGACATCTCCGAAGAAGATCTCTTGGCTTTGATCGACAAATACAACAAAGACGATTCCATCAATGGCATTCTTGTCCAGTTGCCCCTTCCCAAGCATGTCGATGAGAAAAAGGTGCTCAATGCCATCGATCCTGACAAGGATGTGGACGGTTTCCACCCGGTCAACGTTGGGCGTCTGATGATCGGCGGCAATGAAGTCAAATTCCCGCCCTGTACGCCGGCGGGTATCCAGGAAATGATTGTGCGGGCCGGGGTGGACACCAAGGGAGCGGAAGTCGTCGTGGTGGGGCGCTCCAACATTGTGGGAAAGCCCATTGCCAACATGATGCTCCAAAAGGGTGAGGGGGCGAACTCCACTGTCACGATCGTGCATACCGGAACAAAAGATCTAAAGGCCCATTGTCAGCGTGCCGATATATTGATTGTAGCCGCGGGTGTGCCGGGCTTGGTCAAACCGGAATGGATCAAACCGGGGGCATGCGTCATTGATGTGGGTGTGAATCGGGTTGGTGAAAAAATCAGCGAAAAAACCGGCAAGAAAATTGCCATTCTCCAAGGGGATGTGGATTTCGATGCCGCCAAGGAAATTGCCGGTTCGATTACCCCGGTACCGGGCGGGGTTGGTCCCATGACCATCACCATGCTGATGAAAAATACATTAAAAAGCTTGAAATTCAAGCTGGGATTGATGTAGTATTGTATTTATCGGAAATCCGCAATGGTTCCGGAGTCCGATAGTGACATTGAAACAATACCATTGACGCATAACCACGAAAAGGCAAACCCGCTGAAAAACGGGGACGCACAGCCACGGGTCTAAAGCTGAGAGGCCAGGACAGCCGGGTCACCGAAGGTTCCAATGACAACGCCTTCGGGGTGCAAGCCCGAGGGCGTTTTTTAATGTCGCGTGACCTAAAAGCTTTGATGACCACCGGTGGCGACGAGAGGCTTCCTTAGGTGTTTAAAGGGGCTGCCATAGACATCTTGACAGTCGGAGCTCTAAATGGCATCATACTTAAATTATACAGAATACCCGAATATGTCCGGTAGCCCGATAAACCTGAACAGGCCCGTCGATGGTGGCAGATCGATCGGGTAAATCGACTGAGAATGTGGCAGGGTGATCATGCGAAACAGAATTACATTCATTCTCCTTAGCGGCAATGGGTCTCGTATCCGCCAGTTTTCTTCGAGTAAACTGGCCCTGGCAGCAGGCGCTGTGCTCAGTATCGTCGTACTGACAGGGATCGGATGGCTGGTTCAAGACTATATGAGCCTGAAAAATACAGCCGCCCAAGTGGCCGTACTCAACGATAAAATAACATCCCGGGATGCTGAGATTGTCCACCAGAAGCGTCAGATTGATTATTTTGCAAATGAAATCAATCAGCTTAAAATGAATCTGGTTGCGTTGGATTCGTTTGAAAAGAAGATTCGCGTGATTGCGAATCTCGAAAAAGCTGCCAAGGAGGACAACCTCTTCGGTGTCGGCGGTGCCACACCCGAGGATCTGGACACAGGTCTATCCTTGCGGCGCGACCAATCCGATCTAATTCGGTCGATGCATGACCAGATCGAACAACTCGAGGGGGCGTCGTTCAATCAGGAGCAGGATTTTTCATCCCTCTTGGGGCAGTTGCAAGAAAAGAAGAATCTGCTGGCCTGCACGCCGTCTATCCGTCCGGCCAAGGGGTGGATTTCATCAGGTTTCGGTTACCGGATTTCACCGTTTACCGGACGAAAGGAACTTCACCCCGCCTTTGATATTGCCAATCGCGAAGGAAGTCCCGTTATTTCGCCGGCCGATGGTGTTGTGACCTACGCCAAGAAGAAGGGGCTGTATGGCAATCTGCTGATTATCGATCATGGCTACGGTCTCGTTACGCGCTATGGCCACCTGAAAAGTTTTGAAGTCAAGCGAGGGGAAAAGGTCAAGAGGGGGGATGTCGTCGCCAAAATGGGCAATACCGGGCGCAGCACCGGTCCTCACGTCCATTATGAGGTCCGTTTGAATGGCGTGCCCGTGAATCCTGAAAAGTATATTCTCAACTAAATTAAAGTTCGCCGTAACAACGGGGTATGGCTCATGCCGGATGGGGGAGGAGAACCACCGGGCAAGGGAATGCCCCGTCGGTTTTTTAAGGGGCCCGCATCGGTCCGATGGCACCCTGTCGGCACCGGGAATCCTCCGCGCAGGGCGCCCATCGTCAGCCCTTTCCTTATCCATGGTGATTCATAGCAGCGATGCCAGCGTAGCGGCCTCCGTACTCTTTTGCGCACCCTGTTCCAAACGCGATGGTTGACGAAACATTTCATTCGGTGATCGCGGCAGTTTAACCGCTGGTGAACGAGTTGACATCGTCCGGGGGGCAGAGTAAGGGAGTCATCAAAGGCAATGGCTTCGACTCAACAGAAAGGAAACGCGTACCCTCATGCTGGGACAGTTTTTAACCAAAATATTCGGCAGTCAGAACGAACGGATTCTCAAAAAAATGAATCCCGTGGTGGACCGCATCAATCAACTTGAAGACGGTATCAAACCCCTTGATGACGATGCCCTGCGGGCCATGACTGGAGATTTGAAAGCACGGTTCGCCAATGGCGAACCGCTGGATGATCTCTTGCCCGAGGCTTTTGCACTTGTCCGGGAAGCCTCGGCCAGAACTTTAAACATGCGGCATTTCGATTGTCAGTTGATCGGCGGTATGGTCCTGCATGACGGTAAGATATCGGAAATGAAAACCGGTGAGGGGAAAACCCTTGTGGCGACACTGCCGGCCTACCTTAACGCCCTGACCGGACGAGGGGTTCATGTGATCACCGTGAATGACTATCTGGCCCGCCGTGATGCCGAATGGATGGGGCAGATATACCGGTTTTTAGGCCTTGACGTCGGGTGCATCGTGCACGGCCTGGATGACGCCGAACGCCAGGCGGCCTACGGCGCTGACATCACTTACGGCACGAACAACGAATTCGGATTCGATTACCTGCGCGACAACATGAAATTTCAGAAGGACGGCCTCGTTCAGCGCGAACTCCATTTTGCCATTGTGGACGAGGTGGACAGCATCTTGGTTGACGAAGCGCGCACACCGTTGATTATTTCCGGGCCGGCTGAAAAATCGACCCAGCTTTACTACCACGTGAACGGCGTCATACCGCAGATGAAAAAGGAGGCGGACTTCACGATCGACGAGAAGGCCCGCAGCGTCACACTCACGGAAGATGGCGTGGCGCATGCCGAGCACCTCTTGAAGGTCGACAACCTTTATGATCCTAAAAACATTGATCTGCTGCACCATGTTCAACAGGCGTTGAAAGCGCATACCCTGTTCAAGCGGGACGTTGATTATATCGTCAAAAACGGTGAAGTCATTATCGTGGACGAGTTCACCGGGCGATTGATGCCGGGCCGGCGCTATAGTGAAGGTCTGCACCAGGCCCTGGAAGCCAAAGAAAATGTGCGGATCGAAAATGAAAACCAAACCCTGGCCTCCATCACCTTCCAGAACTATTTCCGGATGTATGACAAACTTGCGGGAATGACCGGTACAGCCGATACCGAGGCTGCAGAGTTCAAAAAAACCTACGATCTGGACGTGGTCGTCATTCCCACGAATCAACCGATGATCCGTAAAGATTTTTCGGATGTCATCTATAAAACCCGCAAAGAGAAATTCGAGGCCGCCCTGGAAGAGATCATGGAATGCCACGCAAAGGGCCAGCCGGTTCTGGTGGGCACAATTTCCATCGATGTGTCCGAGAGTTTCAGCAAAAAGCTCAAGAAACGGGGGGTACCCCATACGGTATTGAACGCCAAGAATCACGAGAAAGAGGCTGAGATTATTTCCCAGGCCGGGCAGAAGGGGGCGGTAACGATATCCACCAATATGGCCGGTCGCGGTACCGACATCGTCCTCGGGGAAGGCGTCACCGATCTCGGGGGGTTGCACATCCTTGGCACGGAGCGGCATGAAAGCCGCCGGATCGACAACCAGTTGCGGGGGCGCTCCGGACGTCAGGGCGACCCGGGATCAAGCCGTTTTTACCTGGCCCTGGAAGATGACTTGCTGCGCATTTTCGGCGGTGAGCGCATCACTTCCATCATGAACAAACTCGGTATGGAAGAGGGGGAGCCCATTGAAAATGCGTTGATCACCCGGGCCATTGAGAATGCCCAATCCAAGGTCGAAGGGCATAACTTCGAAATTCGAAAACAGCTGCTGGAATACGATGATGTCATGAACCAGCAGCGCGAGGTGATTTACCAGCAGCGCCGCGAGATTCTTACCGGTGAAGACCTGAAAGACACCATCGAGACCATTATCCGTGAAATGGCCGACAATCTGGCCGCAGAATATGCGGACGAGCGTTCGCACCCCGAGGAATGGGATTGGAACGGGTTGAGCGAACGCATCACCAAACAGTTCAACTTCCGGCTTGAGAGTCCGGATGCCGATACCCAGGATGGGCTGAATGCCGACGGGCTGGCCCAGTTTATCGAAGATGCCGTACTTGCCGCTTACCGGCTGCGCGAAACGGCCATCGGGTCGGACAATATGCGCGCTCTTGAACGACATATCATGCTGATGACCGTAGACAGCCTTTGGAAGGACCATCTCCTGAGCATGGATCATCTCAAGGAGGGCATCGGCCTGCGCGGCTATGCCCAGCAGAACCCTCTCATCGTTTACAAAAAAGAGGGGTTTGACATGTTTCAGGATATGGTCGAGCGCATCAAGGAAGAAACCGTCGGGATTCTTTTCCGGGTTCAATTGGCTGAATCGGAACCGGTGGAACAACTGCGTCGGCCAAATGAGCAGAAAATGGTGTTCTCAGGTGGCGGCGACAGCCCGCCCCCCAAAAAGAAGCCCGTGCGCAAGTCCGACAAAAAAGTCGGTCGCAATGCCCCCTGTCCCTGTGGCAGCGGTAAGAAGTACAAACATTGCTGCGGCCGTTAGCACCTGGCAGTTCGATCAGAGGATAGCGCTTGTTAAAGCGCCAAGCCCCAAGCGGTCTGCTGAATGGGGAGCGATGTGACGGCGACCATGAACCGATTCACCGAACCGGCCCCAAAATGGCCGGCGACAGGTTATGGATCGGCCAGAACGCCCTGAGCCGGCGGCTGCGCTGGGGGCTGTCAAAACAACGTCGGAGCATATAGGCCACCGTTGGGGTTGTGCCGGAACATGGGGCGCGGTCTTGCCGGATGGCCGTGACGGACTCATTTCCCAGTGTATCTGCCAGCGCTCTTTTTTCCTCCCCTGCATATGGTTGCAGCCCTTTACAATTGCGGTTGATGATGCTTATCATTGAATGGTCTTAATCAATCCCTACCTGCGGGTAAACGATTCCGAACAGTCATTCTGGAGGTAATCACCATCAATGAGCCAGCACCAATCCGATTCTGACATTGCGCTTTTTCCAAAGCGTGCTACCGAGGTGCGTGAGCCTGCCATGTATAGGGTTATGTTGCTCAATGATGATTACACGACCATGGAGTTTGTCGTGGAGATTCTTGTAAAGGTGTTCCACAAGCATTACGATGAAGCGGCGCGTATCATGCTCCATGTTCACAACGAAGGATCGGGGCTTTGCGGTATCTATACGTATGAAGTGGCCGAAAGCAAAGTCCACACCGTTCACAATCTGGCCCGTGAGAATGGGTTCCCGTTAAAATGCACCATGGAAAAGGAATAAACCATGATCAGTAAGGAACTCAGTGCGACACTCGGATTGGCCGTCAAGGAAGCCAAGAAAAGACGACACGAATATGTCAGTACGGAGCACATTCTGTTTGCCATTCTTTTCGATAATACCGGCATCGAGATTATCGAGGGCTGTGGCGGTGTTGTCGAGGAATTGAAACGCGAGCTCGAAAAATTTTTTGATGAGCGGGTGGAAAGCATTCCGGAGGGGCAGGAATATGTTCTCCAACAGACCATCGGGTTTCAGCGCGTCATTCAGCGTGCGGTCAACCATGCCCGTTCGGCGGAGAAGGCCGAGGTCAACGTCAGCGACATCATGGCCTCCATTTTCCTGGAGAAAGATTCTTTCGCCGAGTATTTTTTGACATCCCAGGGGCTGACCCGGCTTGATGTTTTGAGCTTTATTTCGCATGAAGCTGAAGTCGACCCTTTTCAAAACGGGCAGGGAGATACCCCTAAGGTGGCAGATGGCAAAGAAAAAAAAGATGGGTCCAACCCACTCGAAGCCTACACCGTCGATTTGGTGGAAAAGGCCGGGGAAGGCCTCCTGGACCCTCTGATTGGTCGCGACGCCGAATTGGAGCGCACTTTGCAGGTGTTGTGCCGGCGTCGCAAGAACAACCCGGTATTCGTGGGAGATCCGGGGGTAGGGAAAACGGCCATTGCCGAAGGCCTGGCCCAGCGCATCCATTCGGGCGACGTTCCGGATCTTTTAAGCGAGGTACGGATATACGCCCTTGATCTGGGGGGGTTGCTCGCCGGTACCAAATACCGGGGAGATTTCGAAAAACGACTCAAAGGTGTGATCAACGAACTGAAAAAACGGCCGGATGGTGTGCTTTTCATCGATGAAATCCACACCATTGTCGGTGCCGGTGCCACGAGTGGCGGCTCCATGGATGCCTCCAACATTCTAAAACCGGTGCTGACGTCCGGAGAACTGCGGTGCATCGGATCGAGTACCTATGAAGAGTATAAAAACCATTTCGAAAAAGATCGCGCCCTGTCCCGCCGGTTTGAAAAAATTGAGATCGCCGAACCGACGGTTTCCCAAACGGTCAAGATATTGAAAGGTCTCAAGGCACGCTACGAAGAACACCACGGCATTGCCTACACGGACACCGCGCTTAAATCAGCGGCGGAACTTTCGGCCAAATATGTCAACGATCGGTTCTTGCCCGACAAGGCCATTGACGTCATCGATGAAGCCGGCGCTTTTGTGCGCCTGTCCGGATCTTCCCGTCGAACCAAGATCAACCCGGCGGATATCGAGAAAATTGTGGCTAAAATGGCCAAAATACCGCCCCAGAGCGTGTCGACTTCCGACAAAGTCAAGCTGGAGATGCTGGAACCCCGGCTAAAAAAGGTGGTTTTTGGACAGGATGCGGCCATCACATCGCTTGCGACCTCCATCAAACGCTCGCGTGCCGGCCTGGGGACACCGGGCAAGCCGGTGGGGTCATTCCTTTTCACGGGACCCACCGGAGTCGGAAAAACCGAGGTTGCCCTGCAACTCTCCCGCCTGTTGGACGTGGAATTCCTGCGTTTCGACATGAGCGAGTATATGGAAAAGCATGCGGTGGCACGTTTGATCGGTGCGCCCCCGGGGTATGTGGGATTCGATCAGGGGGGGCTGCTCACCGACGGCATTCGCAAACACCCTCACAGCGTGCTCCTGATGGACGAAATCGAAAAGGCCCACCCGGATATTTATAATATTCTTTTGCAAGTCATGGACCACGCCACATTAACCGACAACAACGGGAAAAAAGCGGACTTCCGCAACGTCATCCTGGTCATGACATCCAATGCCGGGACACGTGAGATGAGTACAAAGACCATTGGTTTCGGTGACAAGACCAAAGACACCGAGGCCAAGGGGCAGAAAGCCATTGAGCGGTTCTTCAGTCCGGAGTTTCGCAATCGTCTGGACGGCACCATCCAGTTCCATGCGCTGACCGTCGAAATCATGGAGCAGATTGTTGACAAGTTTCTGGATGAGCTCAACGATCAGATGGCGGGCAAAAAGGTCTATATCAACATATCGGACGCGTTACGCAACTGGCTGGCACGGGAAGGCTACGATCCGAGTTATGGGGCGCGGCCCTTAGGGCGCGTCATCCAGAAACAGATCAAAGACCACCTGGCGGACGAAATCCTTTTTGGCAAACTGGCCAAGGGCGGGGTTGTTTTTGTGGATCATGATGGCGATAAATTGACCTTTAAGATCGAATAAGCCGACAAGATTGCGTAATGCGAAGGGGGATGGCATGGCTTGTATCCCCCTTTCGTTTGGCCCTAAAACTATGTTCGGTGCCGTCAGTTTATGCCTGTTTTCCGACTTTCCAGCAATCTCTCCTTCCCGCCGCCGCACCTGGCAATTGACGAGGGCCTTCTTGCGGTTGGCGGCGATCTGAGCATCGAACGTCTCGTGCTGGCCTATAGCCAGGGCATCTTTCCATGGTATGGAGAAGACGACCCGATTCTCTGGTGGTCGCCGGATCCCCGTTTGATCCTTTATCCGGAAGCGCTGCATGTCTCCCGTTCCCTTAGACGTTTGCTGCGCCGGGATGCTTTTGTCATCACGCTGGACAAAGCGTTCGGGCAGGTTATACGCGGTTGTGCCGGAAAGCGCGGGCCGGATCATCCGGGCACCTGGATTGTCCCGGAAATGATTGCGGCCTACGAACGACTGCATGCGGCCGGGTTGGCCCATTCGGTCGAGGCCTGGGACGGGGAAACGCTGGCCGGCGGCCTTTATGGGGTATCTCTGGGGGATTGTTTCTTCGGTGAATCCATGTTCACCCGGGTCAGCAACGCTTCCAAAGTGGCTTTTGTCCATTTGGTGCAGGGGTTGCACCAGGCGGGTTTCAAACTGATCGATTGTCAGGTTACCACCGCGCACTTGATGCAATTTGGCGCCCGGGAAGTACCTCGCATCCGTTTTCTACGTGATCTGCAGCAGGCCTTGAAACAGACCACGCGTCAGGGGATGTGGCGGTTTACCCCCGGCGGAGGCATCGGCACGGCACCGGAAAGCACAGGGCAAGACGGCTGAAGCACCCTGTCGCAGGTGGCGGTGAGGCTATCCGAAGACGGTTTTGCCGTCTTTCGGGTCGCAGGAGGCCACCGCACGGCAGAAAGCCTGAACTTTGCGGGCATCTTTCCGTCCGGGGCTCACCTCCACACCCGAGCTGACATCCACTGCGTCCGGGCGGCCGGCAGCGATGGCATACTGAATGTTGTCCGGCGTCAATCCGCCTGCCAGCACGACCGGAAGCTCGGTGGGAATGTCGCGTGCTTCGGCCCAGTTCCAGTCAAGCGCATTGCCGCCCGGCAGCGGACCGCCGGCGCATTCTACCAGAAAGGCGGTCGGTCGGTAGTGTGACGCTGCCGTCAGGCCAGGGTCGCCGTTGACAAACAGGGCCTTGATAACGACAAGGCCCTCCTCCACCAGCGTTTCCACCAGGGCGGCGTCCTCCCGGCCATGCAATTGGACGGCCCGCAATCCGCCTAAAGTAACTGTTTTCATGATCTGCTCAAAAGGCGCATTGACGAAAACGCCCACTGGGCAGACATGGGCCGGCAATCGCCGGGTAATGGACCGGATCTGATCATCAGCAAGGTGACGCGGGCTTCGGGGGAAGGATATAAAACCGATGGCATCGGCTCCGGCCGCAGCGCAGGCTTCGGCTTCCCGGGCCGCTGTCAGCCCGCAGATTTTTATCTGGGGGCGGGATGCAGGGACATCCTGACGGGTTGGGGTGGTGGGTTTCAGCATAACGGTATCATTTCTACCCAGCAGGGGGCTTGGGAAGCATCGACGCAAGCAATGCGGAAGGGTTTTCCGCCCGCACCAGGCTTTCCCCGATTAGAAAGTTGAATATGCCGTGTTTCAGGTTGGCCTGCACGTCCTTTGCGCTGCTAATGCCGCTGGCGGCAACAGGGACCTGACCTGGTGCCAATTGCTGCGCCATGGTCATGGCTGTTTCGATATCCGTATCGAAGGTTGCCAGGTTACGGTTGTTGATGCCGATAAGATGGGCCCCGATGCCCTCAATCATCTCCAGGTCGGCAGCCGTATGAATTTCCACCAGGGCGTCCATGCCCAGAGACCGGGTAAGTCCAAGGAGTTCCGTGAGTTGCGCCCGGGACAGAATGCGGCAGATCAACAGTACGGCATCGGCCCCCATGGCCCGGGATTCGTACACTTGGTATTCACTGATGAGAAAGTCCTTACGCAGAATCGGCAGGTCCACAGCTGCTCGGGCTGTCATGAGGTCTTCAGGACAGCCCTTGAAGAAGTCGCGGTCGGTCAAAATGGAGAGGGCCGCCGCGCCACCCGCGGCATAGGCGCGGGAGAGATCGGCCGGGTCCAGGTCGATGCGCAGAGGGCCTTTGGAGGGCGACGCCCGCTTGATCTCGGCGATGATGTTGGCGCCGCAAATGCCGGGTTGCTTCAGCGCATCGTAGAACGGCCGCTGATCATTGCAGCGGGTCGCTATTTCGCGCAACCGGTCGAGGGGGGTCTGGCGGCGGGCTGCTTCGATTTCTTCCTTTTTTCGCGATACGATTCGGGTCAGGATATCCACGAGGACTCATTTCTCCGACAAGGCAAACGCCATGTCGGGTTTGCGTTGCGTTGGATCAGGGCGCATGCTCCTGGGTGAAGGCCGCCAACTCGGCCAGCTTGTCCCGGGCGCCGCCGCTGTCAATGGCCTTTTCGGCCAATTGGACACCTGATTTGAAATCATCGGCCTTGCCGGCCGCGGTAAGGGCGGCGGCGGCATTCAGAAGAACGACATTCCGTCGGGGGCCGGGTTCGCCGTCCAGGATACGGCGTGTAATATCCGCGTTGGTCGCCGGGTCGCCGCCCGCCATGTCTTCGGGCTCGGCCAGCGTATCGAAATAATCCTCCGGATTCAGGTTAAAAGTGCGCACCTGGTCATCCTTCAATTCGGACACCCGGGTGGGGGCGCAGACCGATATTTCGTCCAGGCCGTCATGGCCATGCACCACATAGGCCTGGCGCGAGCCCAGGAGACGCAGAGTATGGGCAAACATTTCGGTCAATTCCGGAGCGTAGACACCGATGATCTGGCAATTGGCCCCGGCCGGATTGGTCAAAGGCCCCAGCATATTGAAAATGCTCCGCAGGCCCACTTCCTTGCGGGCCGTGGCGGCAAACCGCATGGCACTGTGGTAAAGGGGCGCGAAAAGAAAACCGATGCCGATATCCTCCACGGCTTCTTCCACCAGTTCGGGGTCTACATCGAGTCTGACCCCCAGAGCTTCCAAAACATCGGCGCTGCCGCATTTGCTGGAGACGGACCGGTTGCCATGCTTGGCGACGGTGACGCCGCAACCGGCAACCACAAAGGCCGTGGTGGTCGAAATGTTGAAGGTGCTGGCGCCATCGCCGCCCGTGCCGCAGGTGTCCACCACGGTGCCGGCAGACGAATGGATCCGATAGGCTTTGCGCCGCATGGCCCGGGCGGCGCCGGCCAGTTCTTCGTTGGTTTCCCCCTTGGTGGCCAGAGCCCCCATGAGCGCACCGATTTGGGCATCGGTGAGATTGCCCGAAAAAATCTCGGTCATAACGTCTGCCATTTGGCTTTCATCCAAATGCGTTCCACCCACGATGCGTTTGAGATGATCTCGAAACATGATGGCATTCCCTCCTGAGTTTAAGAGTGTGGAGCGGTGGTGCTTTTCAAGAAATTCCGCAATAATCGTTTCCCAACCGTCGTCATGATGGATTCGGGGTGGAATTGGAGCCCCTCCGTAGGGTGTTCCCGGTGCCGTATCCCCATGATTTCGCCGTCGTCCGCCTCGGCGGTTAGGGTGAAGCAATCCGGCAGGGTCTGTCTTTCCACGACAAGGGAGTGATACCGCATTGCCTTGAAGGGGTTTTTTATGCCGCGATAGACAGACTGCCCGTCGGCCGTGACCGAGGATGTTTTGCCATGCATCAAATTGCGGGCGGAGACGATCTTGCCGCCGAAAGCGGCGGCGATGGCCTGATGCCCCAGGCAAATTCCCAGGATCGGTATGCGCCCCGAAAATGTGCGGATGGCCTCCATCGATATGCCGGCCGCCTGGGGATGACCGGGGCCGGGTGAAATGACCATGCCTTCCGGCGCCATGGCATCGATGCGCTCGACGGTCAAGGCGTTGTTGCGGGCCACCTCTACCCTAGCACCCAGTTGCCGCAGGTATTGCACCAGGTTATAGGTGAAGGAATCAAAATTATCGATCATGAGGATCATGTCAAGCTCCTTTGAGGGTTCGGGGGGCGAGCATTTTCAGTGCACGCTCCATGGCTTTGGCTTTGTTGACGGTCTCCAGACGTTCGCTTTCCGGATCGGAATCGGCCACGATGCCGGCACCGGCCCTGACCGTCAGACGGTTGCCTTCGATGCAGGCCGTACGAATGGTAATGGCCATATCCATGTTGCCGCCGAAAGAAATGTACCCCACGGCACCGCCGTAGGGACCCCGGGGCTCCTTTTCCAGATCGGCGATGATCTCCATGGCGCGGATTTTGGGCGCCCCGCTCAGGGTGCCGGCCGGAAACGTGGCGGCTAAAAGATCGAAAGCATCATAACCGGGTTGCAGATCACAGGTGATGTTCGATACGAGGTGCATGACATGGGAATAGCGCTCGACCACCATGAGATCCGTCACCTGAACGGTGCCGGTTTCCGCCACGCGGCCAAGATCGTTGCGCCCCAGATCTACAAGCATCAAGTGTTCGGCTTTTTCCTTCTCATCCTCCAGCAGTTCACTGGCCAGGTTCCGGTCCTCCCGATCGTTGCTGCCCCGGGGGCGGGTGCCGGCGATGGGGCGCAGGGTTGCCGATCCGTTCTCCAGGCGCACCATGGTCTCCGGGGATGAACCCACCAGGGCCATGCCGTCCAGATTCAGGAAAAACAGGTAGGGGGAAGGATTGATATAGCGCTGGGCGCGGTAAAGCGACCAGATGTCGGGAGGCGAATCACAAACAAAGGGTTGGGATATGACGGCCTGGATAATGTCGCCGGCACGGATGTGCTCCTTGACTTGGCGGACGGCGTTTTTGAAGTCGCCTTCCGGGTGAACCGCCTGAAGCGGACGGGCTTCGCCATCGGCGGCAACGTCAGGAACCTGGGTCAGAGGCTCCGCCA
>JGI12365J12839_1000108_pt1 | contig 65531 bp, 61 predicted proteins | sample TtanPargueraPR_4_FD_12839 | JGI IMG/M metagenome (IMG submission 12839)
CCTTATCTTTTCGAACTTCTTCAAAGGACGAGCCGAGCCGCTGCACCTGATCGGATCGTCCATCGGTGCCTGGCGGTTTGCCGCCCTGAGCCAGCCGGACCCGCTCGATGCCCTGGATCGTTTCCGGGAGGCCTACATCCACCAGGCCTACGATACGGCGCCCACCCCGGCCGAGGTGACCGCGGAAAGCCGCAAGGTGATGGACGGCTACCTTCCGGAAACGGCTGTCCCTGAGATTCTGGGCCATCCCTGGTGTCGGATGAACCTCCTGGCGGTCCGCTGCCGCCACATGACCTCAATAGAGAATAAAGCGGGCATGGCCATGGGGCTGACCGGCGCGGTGGCCTCCAATCTAATCGGTCGAAAATATCTGGGCTATTTTTTCGAGCGGACCCTCTTTCATGACCCGCGGGACCTGCCGCCCCTTGCGGCTCACGATACGATCCCGTTCAATCGGGCTCAACTCAATGGGCAGAATTTCGCGGATGCCCTGTTGGCCTCCGGGTCGATTCCGCTGGTGATGTCGGGCGTCGCCAATATTCCCGGAGCACGGCCGGGTATCTACCGCGACGGCGGCATGATCGACTACCATATGGATCTGCCCTACCGCCTGAAGGACGATGAAATCGTTCTCATGCCCCATTTTACGGATGCCATCATCCCGGGTTGGCTGGACAAGAAACTGACCTGGCGCAAACCCTCGGCCGCCAACATGACAAACGTGGTCATGATCGCCCCGACGAACGAATTCGTTCAGGAACTGCCCAATGCCAAGATCCCGGACCGGACAGATTTCAAACGCTATTTCCGGCAAGACCGGGAACGCTTCGCCGCCTGGAACCAGGTGGTGGCCATGTGCCGCCCCCCGGCCGAGGACTTCATGGAACTGGTCGCCTCCGGGCGCATCCGGGAGAAGGTGCAGCCGATGGCGTTTGTTTCACCATGAAGATCATGAAGGGCTTGAAGGGGAAAATCGAAAACAAGATCAAAAAATCAATAGCCTTGTGGGGTCTGTAATCATCTGTGAGAATCTGTGGCTCAGAGATTTTTCACCATGAAGGACATGAAGATCATGAAGGGTAAAACCAGGGAATTCAGCGAGATTTCAAATCGTGTGATTGGCTGTGCTATTGAGGTCCATCGAAACCTCGGTCCTGGTTTGCTCGAATCGGCATATCAGCAGTGCCTGGCACATGAACTATGCCTAAATGGTATTGAATTCAAAGCTGAACATCCATTGCCGGTTGTGTACAAAGATATACGGCTGGATTGTGGCTACCGTATCGATCTTTTTGTGGAAAATGAGATAATAATCGAATTGAAAAGTGTCGAAAAATTGCTCCCGATTCACGAAGCTCAGCTTATCACCTATTTAAAATTGGCAGACATCAAACAAGGTTTTTTGATCAATTTCAACGTAACCCAACTCAAAGAAGGCCTAAAGAGCTATGTCTTGTAGCTCTTAACCCGAGCATTTCATGAAAATTTTTATGCCAATTTATTTTGATGAATGTGCTCAGTGCCTTAAATGAAAGTTACGGCAAAGCTGTCTCGCAACACTTTGTAGCCAGCGTTTTTCAGAAAGAAGCGCATAAGTATTTTCACCCTTCGGGCGCGCCCGAGATGTCCATTGACGGCGTTATCAGGCGCTTGCGGTACAGGCGTACAGCGGCGCCCCTGATGCCTTATCAATGAACATCTCGAACGCGTGAAATATTCGGGTTAAGGTGTGAAACTTCATGTCCTTCATGCTCTTCATGGTAAACTCGCTTTTTGGTTTTGGATTTCGGTCTTGTATCGTTTTTTAATATGACGCATGATTTTTCCGTGGTTCAATCATTTTATGAGGGGTGCTCTATGACTCGTTCGCTCGTTTCCATCGTCCGTTATGAAAAACCCTACGACTCCGTCCGGAAAGCCGTCGAACTCGCCGGCGGCCTGTCGCACCTGAAGCCTTCCGATCACGTCTTCATCAAGCCCAACATCGTTTTCTGGACCGCCAAAGCGGTTATTCCCAAGTGGGGCGTCATCACCACCTCCCGAGTGGTGGAGGATATGGTGCGCCTGCTCAAGGATCTCGGCATCAACCACATCACCATTGGGGAAGGATCGGTGGCCGCCGACCCCAAGGACAAGGAAACCCAGTTTCACGCCTACGAGACCCTGGGGTATACCAAATTGAAGGAACGCTATGGCGTCAAATGCGTCAATATCCTGGCGCGGCCTTTCACCAAGGTCGATCTGGGGGACGGCATGAAGCTGAGCTTCAGCAGCGACGTGCTGGAAAGCGATGCGGTGATCGATTTGCCGGTGTTGAAAACCCATGCCCAGACAACGGTGAGCCTGGGCATCAAAAACCTGAAGGGCACCATCAGCATCCCCTCGCGCAAACGCTGCCACAATGCCGATCCAAAGATGAACCTGCATCGCTGGGTGGCGCGCCTGGCCGACCCCATGCCGCCGGTGTTTACCCTGGTGGACGGAATCTACAGCAATGAACGGGGGCCGGCTTTCGACGGCCGCATGCGGCGCAGCAATTTGCTGATAGCCTCCCGGGACATATTTGCCGTCGACAAGGTCGGTGCCCGTGTCCTGGGATATGCCCCCGAAGATGTACCCCACTTGAAGCTTTACGCTGAAAACCACCAAAAGCCGCTGGACCTGTCCGACGTCGAGGTGAAAGGGGAGAAAATTGAAGACGTAACCGATTTTCACCAGTATGAATTTGGATACACCGAGGACGGGGCGCTGCCGGCTCCCATGGCCAAAATGGGCATCCAGGGCCTTTCCTATTACAAGTACGACCTGTCCATGTGCACCTATTGCTCCGGCATCACCGGTGCTGTATTGACGGCCATCGCCATGGCCTGGAAGGGCCAGCCCTGGGATGACGTGGAGGTCCTCACCGGCAAACAGATGGATCCCCGCCCCGGCAAAAAGAAAACCATCCTCCTGGGCCAGTGCATGTGCAAACGGCACAAGGACAACCCGGACATCCAGGAAGCCATCCCGGTGGACGGCTGCCCCCCGAACCCCAAATCCATCGTCGCCGCCTTCCACAAGGCCGGCATCGAAGTGGATCCCAATATCGTCGAAAACGCTGAGCAGCTCCCGGGATTCTTAATGGCGCGCTACAAGGACAAACCAGAGTTCGAGGAGGGGTTTTTTCGGGTAGAATAACAAGATTCACCATGAAGTGCATGAAGGACATGAAGGAAATAGATTTTCGACGTGGGATAGCACATATTGTGCTGGAATGATTCAGATTCGGTGGTTGGAGCTTGACGTTGTTATCCCACCTTCAAGACCTTCAGGCTCTTCATGGTAAAAATTATTTGGACACAGATGAACACAGATTGTCACCGATAAGGCTGTAGGCGTTTAGGCTATAGGCTGTCGCGAAACCGGCAACAAACAGGACGGTGTTTTCTCCCTTTCAGCTTGACGCTTTGAGCTTGGCCCTTCGGTTTACCTTGTATTGACAATGAACACATATATGCTAACATATATGTGAATAGTACAGGGAGGTCAACGCTATGGCGCAGGTCACCATCTATCTGGATGAACAAACCGAGAAAAAAATGGTCAACATGGTCCAGAAAAGCGGTTTGTCCAAGAGCAAATGGATTGCCGAACTGATCCGTGAGAAAACGGCGACCACATGGCCGGAAACGGTCATCGAGGCGGCCGGCACATGGGCAGATTTCCCAACGGCCGAAGAACTCCGGTCCGGTTCAGGGAAAGATGCCGAGCGGAATACTATTTAGGGGGCATCCAGAGATAGTAGATTTTGGTTCCGGCCAAGGCCGCAGCGATGCGGAAACCGGAGGCGTAGCTGAACTACGGCGAGGATTTCCACAGAGCGAGAACGCCGCTTTGTCCGCCTAAGGTGATCACCGACGGCGGAGCCGGGGCTGAAAGATGCCATTTCTGGATGGGCGCTATGTACGTTTTGGACACCAACACCCTGATTTATTTTTTCAAAGGTATGGGGCGGGTTTCCGACCGCCTATTGATGGAAGTTCCCAAATCCATCGGCATTCCCACGATTGTTCTGTACGAACTCGAGGTCGGCATTGCCAAATCAAAGGCTCCCGAAAGACAACGCATGCAGCTGCAAAGCTTGGCATCCGCGGTTAACATTTTGCCATTTGGAGCTGATGAAGCCCGTGCGGCAGCTATCATAAGGGCGAAGCTTGAAAAAAAAGGAGAGCCCATCGGACCCTACGATGTGCTCATTGCCGGGACGGCATTGTCCCAAAAAGGCGTGCTCGTCACGCACAATACAGATGAGTTCAAGCGGGTGGAAGATCTGCAGCTTGAGGACTGGTATTAGATTGTACCAAGAAAGCCAATTCTTAGCCAATGATGAACACGGATTGCGGGAGAACCGTCAAGCCGAAACCCGAAAGGAACTGCGAGCCGAGGTATAATCTTTTTCGGTTGTAGGTTTTCCTTTCAGCTTGACCCTTTGAGCTTGGCCCTTGTTTTCCTTCAAGTCCTTCATGGTGAAAACCGATTTTGCCACAGATTTTCACGGAAAATCCCAGATCAGGCTGTAGGGAAAACCAGCAACTATGTGTACTGTGGGTTTCCCTTTCAGCTTGACGCTTTGAGCTTGGCGCTTATTTCCCTTCATGCTCTTCATGGTAGATGGCCTGACAATTCCTTGACAACCATGATATTTAAGGTTAACTCGTAAATATCATGGTTAAAAATCGATACCTCAAAAATAAAATCAATCGGTTGCTGGAAATGTTTCCCGCGGTTGCCATTATTGGTGCAAGGCAATGCGGCAAATCGACCCTGGCGAAAGATTTGCGCCCGGACTGGCGGTATTATGATCTTGAAAATCCTGGCGATTATCAGTTGATCAGTGATGATCCGGCGGCTTTTTTTGCTGTCCATCACGATAGCCTCGTGATTGACGAGGCTCAGCAGTATCCGGATCTTTTTCGAGTTTTACGCGGCGTCATCGATGCTGACCGCGGGCAAAAAGGACGGTTTCTGCTGACCGGATCCAGTTCCCCCAATATTGTCAAAGCCATCACGGAAAGCCTTGCCGGAAGAATCGCCACCGTTGAAATGGGACCATTCAAACAGGGGGAGTTTTACGAAAAGGAAATTTCAGATGTTTATGGTTTAATAACTGCCGGCAATATGCCTGTAGAGGAGTTTGTCCGACTGAAACCCGTTGTCGAACCCTTTCAAAGCGCGCGCGTCTGGTTTCAGGGAGGCTTTCCGGAAGCCTTGATCGAAAGTGACCGCAATCCGGATTTTCTGCCGCAATGGCAGGAGAATTACATCGCCAATTACATTGCCCGGGACATCCGGGCCCTGTTCCCCAAACTGAAAATTCATAATTTCAGACGTTTTCTCACCCTGCTGGCTCAGTTTTCAGGTCACCAACTCAACATGAGCGAAATGGCCCGAGCGCTTGAGATCAGCGTTTCAACCGTCAAAGACTACCTTGATATCATTCATCACACCTTTATCTGGCGAAACCTGCCGCCCTATTCACGGGATTCACTCAAAAAAGTCCAGAAAGCCCCCAAAGGTTTTTTCAGAGATCAGGGATTGTTGCACTTTTTTCTTAAGATCGGTGAGCTTGATCAACTATTGTTGCATCCGGTGGCCGGTTTTTCCTTCGAAAGTTTTGTCATTGAGGAAATCATTCGTGGTCTCCAGGCGACCATGGCGGCGGGGCTTGAATTTTGTTACTACCGGACCATTGATAAGTCCGAAGTGGATCTGATTGTTGAGGGACCATTTGGGATTGTGCCGATCGAGATCAAGCTAAGTTCGGTCATCAAACGGTACTCCCTGCGCAGCTTGGAGGTTTTTTTAAAAGATAGGCAATGCCCCTTCGGCATTCTCGTAAATCGGGCCCCGCGGGTGGAACGCGTTACCGACAAAATCATTCAAATCCCAGTGCATTACCTATGACGCTTTGAGCTTGGCGTTTCTGTTCCCCTCCATGCCATTCATGCACTTCATGGAAAAAATTATTTGGACACAGATGAACACAGATACACACAGATTGTGGGAGAAGCGTCAAGCTGAAAGCTGAAAGGAACTGCAAAACCGATGTATAATCTTTTTGGTTGTGGGTTTAACCTTTCAGCTTGACGCTTTGAGCTTGGCCCTTGTTTTCCTTCAAGTCCTTCATGTTCTTCATGGTGAAAACCGATTTTGCCACAGTTTTTCACGGAAAATCCCAGATCAGGCTGTAGGGAAAACCAGCAACCATGAGCACTGTGGATTTTTCCTTTCAGCTCGATGTTTTGAGCTGTAATTTTACCTTCGTGCCTCTTCGTGTCCTTCGTGGTAAAATTTTTTTTGGTTTTGATTCTACCCCTTCATGTCCTTCATGAACTTCATGGTGGAATTGTTCGAGGTTTTACCCTTTCAGCTTGATGCTTTGAGCTTGGCGCTCTTGTTTCTCTTCATGGTAAAATTCCTTCTTGCCCAGGAAAATCACGGATTGATATGTTGGCCTCCTGTTGTTACATCCGTGACCATCTGTGAAAATCAGTGGCTACTTATTGGGTTTTTTCGCCGTGACGGCCACAGGGAAGGAGATAGGACATGAAGCTGCTGGTAACCGGTGGGGCAGGCTTCATCGGCACGAATTTTATTCGCGCTGTCTTTGAAAAAAAGCCGGAATGGGAAGTGGTGAACCTCGATTTCCTGACCTATGCCGGCAATCCCAAAAATCTCCTGGACATCGAAACCGGATACCCGGACCGTTACCGCTTCGTACAGGGGGATATTAAAGACAGTGAATTGCTGAAACGCCTTTTTGAAACGGAAAAGTTCGATGCGGTGGTGCATTTCGCGGCCGAATCCCACGTCGATCGATCCATATACGGACCCGGCGCCTTTATCGAGACCAACATCGTGGGCACCTATCAGCTTCTGGAGGCGGCCCGGTCCTATTGGGAATCCAAAAGCGAATGGCCAAACTTTAAGTTCCTGCACGTTTCCACGGACGAAGTCTACGGCAGCCTCGGTCCCGAGGGCTATTTCAAGGAAACGACCCCCTATGACCCCTCGAGCCCCTATTCCGCCTCCAAGGCCGGCTCCGACCATCTGGCCAAGGCCTACTACCGGACCTACGGTTTCCCCACGGTCATTACCAATTGTTCCAATAATTACGGGCCTTACCAGTTTCCCGAAAAGCTCATTCCATTGATGATCCTGAACATCCAGGAGGAAAAGCCCCTGCCGGTTTACGGAGACGGCAAAAACGTGCGGGACTGGCTGTTCGTACTGGACCATTGCGACGCGCTGTTGACTGTTCTTACCGAAGGGCAAAACGGCGAGACTTACAACATCGGCGGTGGTGAGGAAATGCAGAATATCGACGTGGTAAACCTGCTCTGCAACCTGCTCGATGCCAAGCTGGGGCGGCAAGGGGAAAAGTCGAGCTCCCGCCTGATCCATTTCGTCAAAGATCGGCCCGGGCACGACCGGCGCTATGCCATCGATTCCACCAAAATCCGCAGCGAACTGGGCTGGACCCCCCAACACGATTTCAAGACAGCCCTCGCCAAAACCGTGGATTGGTATTTAGACAACCAGAATTGGGTCGAGAGCATCCGGACCGGTGAATATCTGAAATGGATCGATCAGAACTACGAGGGGAGAAGGCGGCTATGATTTATGACGCCGCCATTGCCCAAAATGGGGTCTCAGGTCAGGTATTGAGGTGATACGGCCCTGCACAAAATAAGACGGAATGCCATTCTCGCGATAGCGGCTGGCATTTAATTTCGACTTTCAGCTTGGAGCTACAATCTTACCTTCGTGCCTCTTTGTGTTCTTCGTGGTGACACGTGTTTCTAATAGGATGGTAGGTTTCCCTCTCAGCTTGACGCTTTGAGCTTGGTGCTTCTGTTTTCTTTCATGCCCTTCATGCTGAAAAATGTCTTTTAGAACAAATCAGGCTATAGGCTGCAGGGAGAGCCCCAAAACAACTATTCCTGTAGGTATTCCTTTCAGCTAGATGCTTTGAGCTTGGTGCTTTATTTCTCACTCGGTAGTTAGCCCCTCGGGTGGCAGTGGCGGCGTATTGTCACCCGGTGTGAACACCACTGGTGAACACGGCGGACTCTCGCCGGCTTCGTTATAGGCGGATACACAAAGATAGTAGGTAACGCCCTCGGACAATGGCAGGTTGTTCAAGTCCAACTGGGTGACGTTGCCCACATCACGGTAGTTGGACTGATCGCCGGGGGTTGTCCCGTAATAGACATGATACCCGTCCACGGTTCCTGAACTGTCATCCCAGACGAGTGTTTCCGCTGAAATTAAAGCAGGGATGAAAAAAAAGGCTGCCAAAGCCCATATCAAGCCAACGGCCATCATTCTCCGGTTTTTCCCCATGCCCGTGTTCCCTTCAGAAAGCCAAATTTTTTCATCAGATCGGTGAAAGGAGGATCATCCCCCACCGGAAAACTGCTGTATTTGGTTCTCATTTGTATACACTGATTTTCATAATGTTGACAACCGACAATCTAATTTGAAAAGGGGAAAGGGACACGGATTGTTACAGATCAGGCGGTAGGGGTTTAGGCTGTAGGCTGTAGGGTAAGCATAAAACCAATGGGCCGGTAGGTTTACCTTTCAGCTTGGCGCTTTGAGCTTGGCGCTTCCAATTCCCCTTCGTGCCTCTTTGTGCTCTTCGTGGTGAAACTTGTTTCGGTTTTGATTTACCCTTCAAGCCCTTCATGAGCTTTATGGTAAATTCTGTGTAGTTTTGAGCATAAAAAAGGCGACAGTCGCAAACTGTCGCCTTAGAATCATAGTTGTGCTCAGCCTATTTCGTATTTGCTGAGCAAATATAACCGCTTAGATTTATGTTAATTTCTATTGTTATTGCGCCTCCAAACCGACCGGCGGTGTTGGCGGCGTCGTGTCTGCCGGTGTGTACGCTACCGGTGCGCAGGGATCGCTTTCACCGGCTGTATTGTAGGCTGAAACACAGAAATAATATTGGACATTTTCAGATAACGGCAATGAATCGATGGCGTATTGGGTCACATTACCGACATTGACCGATTCGGATGGATTGGTCGCACTGGTGCCATAGTAAACAGTGTATCCATCCACCGTTCCAGTGCTGGAATCCCAGACCAAAGTCGCTGCTGGAACGGTTGAAATTGCTGCAAAAACCATGATTAACATCAAGGTGATCGATTTTGTGTATATTTTCATTCTATCCTCCTGCATCATTCGTGAGATTTTGTATTCGGTCTGTGTAACGGCAAACCTTATTTCCAGCGGAATACAACCAAAGAATGTTCGTTTGTGTTTCCTGCGCCGTCAATTGCCGTAACGGTGATGGTGTTCCACCAGCGGTCAAGCTTGATGCTGCTGGCTTGCCAGTTGTCGGTTCCGGCACATGTACCGCTTTCTCCGCGACTGTTGCGCCATGTTACTTTAGCGACGCCGACATCGTCTGAGGCATTGCCGCCAATCGATACAGTACTTGTCCTCGAGAAATAGGACTTTTTGGTTGTCGGTGACGTTATTTGCACTGTCGGCTTAGTCGTATCGGCTGCATTATAGGTAACCGTTAACACATCGGCTGATTTGTTGCCGAAGCTGTCCACCGCTGTCACGGTTATCGTGTTTGTACCCTTTGCAAGATTGATGCCTGAAATTGACCAACTGCTGGTGCCGGAGGCGATCCCGCCAGCGCCTGTTGCACTGCTCCAGCTAACTTCCTTGAGGCTTTGGTCATCATCAGCGGTGCCAGACAAGCTAACTTGACTGGCGTCCGTTGTAAAGGTTCCGGTATCGGTAGGCGCGGTGATCGCGATAACGGGGGCCTGGGTGTCGAGTGCCGCATACGATATGGCAATCGCATCGGAGGCCTTATTGCCGCTGGCATCGGTGGCTGTCACGGTGATGACGTTCTGGCCTTCGGCCAGGTCGATCCCTGAAATGGACCAGCTGGCGGTGCCGGAGGCGAAACCGGTCGTGCCATTGGAGCTGCTCCAGGTGATCTGCTTGAGGCTGTCGTTGTCACTGGCCGTGCCGGCCAGGGTGATGGATGTCCCAGTCGAGGTGTAGGTTTCTGCTGTCACCGGTGAGGTGATGGTGACAACCGGTGCCGTTGTATCAGGAGCTGTGTAAGATACGGTAATGGTATCGGAGGCCTGATTGCCGCTGGCATCGGTGGCCGTCACGGTAATGACGTTATGGCCCTCGGCAAGGTTTATGCCGTAAATTGACCAGCTGGTGGTGCCGGAGGCCACGCCTTTCGACCCGGTTGAACTTTGCCAGGTGATTTGCTGGAGGCTTTTATCGTCGTTGGCCGTGCCGGCTAGGTTGATCGATGTCTCAGTCGAGGTGTAGGTCTCTGCTGTCACCGGTGAGGTGATGATGACAACCGGTGCCGTTGTATCAGGAGCTGTATAATTTATAAGGATGCTTGTGGACCCCTGATTCCCGGCCTCGTCCAACGCTGTTACCGTAATGGTGTTGAATCCCTCATTGAGACTGACAGCGGGGATTTCCCAGTTGTTAGCCCCATCGGCAGTGCCGCCGGTATTGCCTGAGGACCATATCACCTTGGCAACGCCACGGTCATCCTGGGCGGTTCCATATAGCTGCAAGGTGTTGCTGGTGGTTTGATAAGATTCTCCCGGAGGTGTGGAGGGGGTCGTGATGCTCACCTCGGGCGCCTGTGTATCCGGGGCGGTGTACGCTACAGTAATGGTATCGGTGGCCTGATTCCCGCCAAAATCGGTGGCCGTCACGGTGATGACGTTCTGGCCCTCGGCAAGGATTATCCCTGGAACCGACCAATTGGTGGTTCCGGAGGCCACACCGTTGGCACCGGTGGAACTGCTCCAGGTGATCTGCTGAAGGCTGTCGTTATCGCTGGCCGTACCGGCCAGGTTGATTGTAGTTGACTGTGCGGTGAAGAAATCGTTGCTGGATGGGGCCGTAATAGAAATTTCCGGCACGGTCGTGTCAGTAGGTGGCAATTGTATATTGGATACCGAGTAGCTGGTATCAAAGTCAATTACACCGCCGTTTTCAAGTGTTACCCGTGTGGTGATGACGTGTGCCGCGTCGGACATATCGGCTGTGTGGACCGGCTCCCCTATATCATAGGGTGCGTATCTTTCAGTATTGTGGAGTTGTCCATCAATTGAGTAATCGACTTGAACCACGGAGGTTTCCGGAGTTAGAAAAATGTAACCGTCGCCTGAAATGGTTGCATTCTGCAAATCAGTCGGATTGGAACGATCATTAGGCGACCATACCAGTTGATACGGATTGAAGGTGACGACGATGCTAGTAGAGGCGGTATTGTTATTGGTATCCGTAGCAGTCACCGTGATGGTATTTTGGCCTTCGGTCAAAGAGATGCCATTTATGGTCCATTCATTAATACCAGAAGCGGTACCGCTATTGCCGCTGGAACTGGCCCAGATAATTTCCTGCACAGCCTGATCATCATTGGCTGTTCCGGCTATATCAACAGTCGCTAACTGAGTCGTGAACGTACCTTCGGAGATTGGAGAAGTTATGGCAATTTCAGGAGATTGGCTGTCCGTTACCGGGATGTTTTTTGAAATTTCCTGTGAATAGCCGCTTTCATTTCCGGACGTGTCTAAGGCCGTGACAGCAATAAAATAGGTCACACCTTCCTCTAGTCCGCTTAGAGTATAATACGAATTTTGATCAACCGGAATTGGAGGGCCATAATTGCGGGACTCTGTACCGTAGTAAACATTATAGGATTGAAGATCCGGTTCTGAGTTCCGTTGCCAGCTAAGCTCTACCGACGCTGCAAGCAATAAAGATGGTATTGAAAATATAAAAAGGGTAATGGAGAATAAAAGACATGTTTGAATGCGCATTGCTAATATAACCTCGCTTGTAAAAAGAATTAATTTTAGGACGAAGTTATACTGCAATGATTAGGCCAGAAGAAGTTCTGGAAGGAGAATTGGGAGGGAAGGGAAGGAGATAATAAGTCTTCTTTAGTATTATCGTACGATTATTCGAAATGCTTTAGATATTTATTTCCCTTACTGCATAACATATTGATATTAAGATATAAAATATTTCTTTTTAACAATTTATTTAAAAACTGAAGAATTTTTCTATTGTTGTCAAATAGATTTAGAAGTACAAAATTGGATATTAGTCAATGAATAAGGTGTCTAGTTTTAGGCATATGTAGGGTTTTTCCTTCAGACTAATAGATAAATTTGAAAATTAACCGAATGTCTATCACGAATATTACACGTGTTTTAGATGTTCATTGGCAAGGCCTCAGGGGCGCCACTGTACGCCTTTACCGCAAGCCCTTTATAACGCGGCCAATGAGCATCTCGGGCGCGCCCGCAGGGTGAAATTTTATCTATTATTTTAAAAGTCGACCAAGTCTACAAAGTGTAACCTGAAAATCATACCTCAAATCGCTTTGATACCCTTGAATAGTTGCATAAAATCTATTGTGTAGAGAATATTTCATGAAATGTTCTGGCTATTTTTCAAAGCCTTGTAGGTGGATATTGTCCAAATATATTATTCGCGGATTTATTAGATGGGTCGTAAAGAAGACCACCTCGCTCAGATTCCCGATATTCAGCTCTCTTGCTGCCGGCGCATTTAGAATATCGGGTATAGGGATAACAATATCATTCCAGCCTTGTTTCATGGTAAACGTGCGATTGTAGCGGTCATCAAATTCTCCACCACGTTGGTTATGTTCATGATCGCGAATGGAAACGGTTATGCGGAGTGGCTTTTTATCGGGCAGATAGAGACTGAAAGCAAAAGCGGTGAATCCGCGCCAATCGCCAAAGCTGCGTGTAAGCGTTGTGCCCGGATATTTACCCTCATTCAAAACAACCTTAAGAGAGCACTTACCTTGGCGGGCAATGTTCCTATCGATCTCGCCGTTTGACCACCTTATAGTTTCATAACATGTTTCAAAATCACTTAATATCGGAAACTTGCGCGATGCCTGCCACATGTCCCAAAGGGTGGTGAGCGGTCCATAAAATGCAACAGCTGTGATCACAAGGATACAAAGCTGGGCGCACAGGAGAACTTGGTGGTGTATTTGCCGACGAGCAGGCGCTATAAAAGCAAGCCCAAGCAACGCGCCTAATATGTCGATTCCAAAATCTCGCCAGCTGGCTCCGCGGCCAAATTGCGGTTGTATGAGTTCAATGGCCCCGCCGATGCCGGCGAGGATTAGCATTATGATCAATACCTGGCACCAAAACGGCTTTTTGCGCAAACGAATCCATTCGGAAATCCACCAAGCCAGTAGCGTGAAAAAAAAAAGGTGGGCAAACCCGTACAAGTGGTTTAGTGGGCTGCTTGGCCCATGACCAGGCTTTATAAAAAAGAACGGAAGCCCGCCAATTATTAACGTTAGGATGAAGAACCAATGTTTCATGGATGATCAATAATGATACGAACCCATAACCGAGATTCAGTCGTTGCAGTGACTGTATGTGTAACAAGCATATGAGGCATATATAATTGTTGCCCCAAACCAATTTCAGTATCAGCACAACATGGTCGATCTCAAGCGGTTGAATTGATGATCGCGGCGCAGGCATCAACATCGCTATTTTTGACAAAATCATGCAGTGGTAGGGTTAGGACACGTTGGGATATCAGCAAGGCATTGGGGAAGAACATTTGGGAATTCAAATAGGATGAAACGCCTGCGATCCTGTTGATTGGTGCGGGGTAGCTGCCACTGGCGCCAAGCCCACTTTTCTTAAGCAAGAAAAGATTGCGGTCACGATCCGAGCTATTTTTAAACAGCAGGGGAAAGCGAAGTAGGAAGGCACTAATACCAGGGTCTGGGAAAAAGTCAAAGCGATATCGATGATGGTGCAGTCGGTCTGCATAGAGTTTTGTCAGAGTCCGGCGCCTATCGCCAATATTTTTCAACATGGGAAGCATATGGATGCCCAATTGCTTCGTTAACGGCAGCATACGACCATAGTTGACATCGGTCGTAAAAATTGTCTCTCCAATATGAAGGAAAGGCAATTTTTCGGGGATCCAGTAAAATCGAGGATGAAAGAGTATTGCATAGGCTAGCAACTTGGCAAGATACACGGCTGAGGATAGTGCTTTTCTGCCCTTAGGCATGCGCTGGTAGGTTTTTTCAATGAACGGAATGAGTTCGTTGTTATTCACACATACAACACCACCTGCCAGAAGGCTGAACGGCTTTCCTCTGCCAAAGCTGAAAACGGACAGATCACACAGGTTGTCTGTTTGCGTTCCGATCTCTATGCTACTTGAATTCTTATGGCCGGTGCAAGAAGTCTTTATTATAGATTTATCTTCTAACAATTGGGCTGAATCTTCGATTAGAAAGCAATTGTTCTTTTCAGTTATCTGTCTGATTTTAAGAATTTGCTCGGGTAGGCCAAAAAGATGGACTGCAATGACGGCCAAAGTATTTGACCCGATTTTTCGCTCAAGCGCATTGAGATCATAAGAAAAATAAGGGTAAGAAAGATCACAAATGACTGGTTTTAATCCGGCATCGACGATAGCAGCAAGGATTGAAGGACAAGTAAAAGCCGGCATAATAACTTCAACCTTGCTTGATGTGGTCTTAAGCGTCTTCAACGCTAAAGCTAAAGCTGCACTTCCTGAGGAAACTGTATAGGTCTTTTTTTCAGGGAACAGTATGTCAAAAAGAACACGATGTGATTGGGCGCCGATCAACGCCTGGATGATCGCTTTAAGTGGTATTGAGTGCCCGCCGGAGGGCAAACTATAGAACCTTTTCATTTTTTTCCTGTTTTTCGTATTTATAAGAACAGACAATAGAGGCAATGCACGCGCGATGGATCAGGGCAACCATTGGCGGGATATTATGATAGCTACAATCAAGTTACATAAATCTTGGAATTGGGCGTTCATTTCAGGATCTCGAAATACGTTCCGAAACCCAAAGCCAAAATATTTGATGCCGATTGGTTATTCTAAATTGGTCGCGAAAGCGGTTGTTTTATCTTGTCAAGGTTTTTCGTCTTTTTACAGCGGCAGCAATAGTGAACAAGCCACAACCCAGCATGATCACTGTCGATGGCTCGGGAACAGGGGCCGCCACATCACCGTCTCGGACAGCCCACGCATAGTTGAGAAATTCCTTGTCGTTGACACCTTGAAAACCTTCTGAAAAATCATAAACCCACGCAACAAACGCCGGATATTCTTCATATTCGGTGCTTGTCCAGAAAGGCCAATAATGATCAACTAAATTGATTGCGGGAGGGGTCTCGGTCGGCCACGGCAGACCGTTACCTGGAAGACCCAGATCCAAAAAAAGGTGGGCCATCTCGCTGTCGGCCTCACCGTGGAAGCCAAAAACCGGCTCCGAACCGTCCTTTTTGAAAGCCGTGGGGAGTCTCCAGTCGGTCAAATAGTTATTCCTTAGCGGGTCATAATATACAAGTTCATCTGCCCAAGCCACGGCTTGTTCCCAATTCATCCTGCCGTCAGGAGAAAAACCGGAGGTTTGGGCATAACTTGCATCTTGAAGCCATGTGATATTCAAATCCGGATCATAGAGAAGTCCTCCTCCACGGTCAATTAGAATGGCATTAACAGAAGACGCAAAGCAGAGAATAATAAAACAAACGATGAATAGGGCATAGCTCTTTTTCATAGGATATCTCCTCTTTACACCGTATGGTGGGACTTCATCCTTAGGTTTATCATGGACTAACCGCTCGCGATTTAGGGGCGAATGTTGCCTCTCAATTTACACCATTAGATTGAAGCTGGTCTTAACCGACTTAAAGGGGCTTTAAACTGTGGGACATAAAAAAAGGGGGGCATCTCAATATTGCGATGCCCCCCTTTGGTTAAAGCAAGTCTGTTGTGCATAATCATAAGTTTTGTTGCAAGTATTTGTAATTTAATAAGTTTTCAATTTTTCGCACAAGTATTCCTCTTGCAGGGTGATATTCGCTGCAAGTCGTGTGTTTACCTTCAAAGCAAATTAGATGCCAAAAGGGAGGTTGGATGGGTAATGTTAAAAGATTTTGTATTATCAGTTCGTTGTAATGATTATTTGCTATACTGATTTTAAGGATAAAATACTATCACCAGTGTAAGTGGAAATTAAAGCCCCAATATTGGGTTAATTTTTTCACCCTGATATTTGATTGGAGCAATAATCTTAGCGCTGAAAAAATTTGTGTTTCGCTAATGATAGACGGTCCATCATATAGGATAGTCTGGGTCTGAAGTAGTATATTTGAGCCTGTGGCAAAGCCTGAATCAAGTTGGAAAACCCGGTTTTAAAGCGGTTTATTGGGTTCTTGTTACCCCGTTCAGCCCAGTATCCTCCAAAATCGTAAAAAGAAAAGCCCTCCTGTTTGGCCCATTTGATACCTTCCCAGTGAAGGATGTGGCTTAGTGGAAGTTTTCGATGCGCATCATTGAAACTGGAGAAACCCCATTCGTAAATGAGGCGATTCCCATTTCTGAAAAGGGCGATGCCCGCCAGCATACTATCGTTCCTCTTGGCATACATAACAATGCCTTTCACCTGCTGTTTAAAAATGTTTTGAAAGAAAAAGTGCAATCCTTCATTTCTGATTGGCTCGAGTCCTTTTTTATCCCGAAAAAAATTCAAAGTATTAAAAAAACTTTGAAAATCCATTAGGTTATCGCATTTTTGGGCTATTATATTTAGTCGTTTCGCCTTGTTTAGCTGAGTTACAAGTGATCGCCGGAAGTGGGATTTGATTTTGCTAATTGGAGATTCTAGATCTACGACTACTGTGCTGGCGTAGAATTGATGATCTCGGGGGTCATCTTTGAACCCGATATCCGCCATTACATTTTTGAGGGAATCCGGTCCTCCAATGATGTGGGGGCTGATTTTTAGCCAAATACCAGTTGGTTTCAATAGGTTGAGCAAATGCCTGAGGTGGGTGTCGAAAGCGTGTATATCAGAGAAAACAGGCCCTCTTTCTACTATGTATTTTTCTCGGTCTATTACAGGGTAAGAAATTCTGCGGATGATTGAATAGGCTTCGAGAGCCTTTTTCCGGTAGGTCAGAACAAAAAAGAACGATTTGGGAAAATAGAGACCGCCATACCACTCCCAAGTTTGATAAAAATGGGGGTAAGGGGCTCTGTTAAATAGACCGGTTATTGCATCCTGGCGACGCTTTCCCAATGGGGGGTGCACAATTTCCGTTTGATAACAAGATTCTATATCCTGTCTTTTTAGGGTTTTCATATTGATTATTTTTTTATCTGTTTGATATGTTATTCTATTGGTCTAATTTGCCATTCCCATAATGTTTTTACAGCACCTTCCAGGGCTATTCCGACTGTAGCTCATGCTCTGCGTAGCGCGTCATAACATTGTAGCCCGCAGGGGAAATATGGCTGCCGTCGGGAGCCGCATACTTTTTTGCACGCGCACCATTTTCATCGGCCAGTAAAGGCTGTAGGTCGAGCAGGCGGATTTGGTTAGTAACTGCGTATGTTTTAATCCAGTCATTTATGGTCGTTACTTTCTGATTAACATAATCTTGATAACTTTGTTTGCCTAATAATTTACCGATGAATCCCAAAACAGCCTCTTTCAACCCACTTTGTGGCCTAATTGTGACTTCAGTAGCAAGGATTGGTTCAATCCCACTGGCTTGTGCCATTGAGACCATTTCCCTGAGATTCGCCCGCGTTTGATGCAAGACTGTGTCGATACGGCTGCGGTTTGCATCGAAAATGTCGTTGATGAACCCCCAGATTATTACGGATTCAGGGTTTAGATCGATTACGTCACGTTGAAACCTTGCCAGCATTTCGGCGGTCTTTTCCCCATACCCCCCTTTGTTGACTACTGGTTTATCGTTGATCTGGGATACGGGCCATCCTTCGGCATAAGAAGCACCAATGATTACGATTGAGCCATTTTTCTTTTTGGGATCCATTTGCGCACTCAACCCCACCTCCTTTACAGGTTCTTCGATCTTTTGCGCAGCGGCATCGACCAATGCCGGGATGAATAACGCCGCATCCTTTGATTCCGATGAGAAGCACCGCAACACGGAATCCCCTATCAATCGTATTACCATTCGAGGCTTACTATCATTGGCTTTCTGAGCATGGCTGATAAGATTGAACTCACTTTCTTCCTCATAGAAGCGGAGGGCCTGGGCCTTCGTTATAAAGTGGTAAATTTCCAGGGTGACGGTGTTGGCTCCCTTGGTATAGTATTGCACCATCAGGCATACTAATCCATTATCGCGAAAGCGATCGGCGCCTCCATTGAGGTAGTCATAAAGATCTTTGGTTTCGAAGAATTCAGGCGATGTCGGTCGCTCATACCCCATAGAATTTTCAGGCATCATATCCTTTGTGGTCAATGAACCCGAATCGCAGCTTAGACCCCCTGCAACCACATTGGAAGGTAAGAAATTGGACAGGCAAATTAAAGCCAACAAAATTAAAACATACATTATTTGAGACTGTATACCCAATAACGTGTCTAAAAGCGCAATAAAATCAAAGTGATTCTTCATAAACATCGATCTCCGATAATAAATTCGATAGCCCCTCATGATGGTTCAACTCGAGATAAGGGGCATTTACGGCAGGAAGATTAGCTGTTGCTCTTCGCCAATTGATGATTTTGGGTGAAACGGTATCCACGGCCACAGGATCCGCCCCAAGTATCAGCCCTTTGAGAGGCCATTGAAACCGTGGATCGCCATGCGGACCTTTGTGGTATTAGGGTAAAAGAGCATCGGCTACGATCGTACTGTCAAACTGCTGGTAACATATTGCCCAACGTGTTTTTTTGTGTCTGGGCCTATATACCGAAAACTATCTATTAATGGTCGGTTAAAATGGATTCATATAGGTGGGCATATTGCTTCGAAGTGCTGTTAATATGGAAATGGTCTACGATTCGTTGCTGGGCTGCTTTGGATACGCGCCCCCAAAGCTTTTGGCTGTGATAGAGAGCAAGGCATTTTTCGGCAAACTCAGGTGCTGAATGATTTTCGATGAGGAATCCCTGCTGGTCAGAAGTTATGATTTCTCTTATGCCACCCACCTTAGGCGCTACGACAGGCAGGCCGCAAGCCATCGCCTCGAGGATTGTCATGGGAATTCCCTCGTGCAGGGATGTGTTGATGTAGACGCTCAGACCCCGGTAAAATCCTGGCATGTCATTCGTAAATCCAACGAGCCGCACATTGTCTTGCAGGCCCAGACGGTCGATTCGCTTCTGGAGGTCTACTTGTTCTGGCCCCTCCCCGGCGACAACAAATTGGATTTCCGGTTCTGCCCGGCAAACGATATTGGCAATATCAATGAGCAAAATGTAGTTTTTTACAGCAACCAGTCTGCCTGCGGACCCAATTACAAAGGTCGTCTTAGGTTCGGAGAGTCCGTTTGATGAAATACGTATTCCGTTATGGATTACGCAAATTTTAAAATTCGAAAAGCGATATTGAGCTTCTAATTTTTGAGCGATATCGAAGGATACGGAGATGATTCCGCTAAAATATCTCCTCATAAGAAAATAATTTACCATCATAGTAATGGCGTATTTACGATTGTTAGCAAAATTAACTTTTTCGGGCAATCCATGCAGGGTGGCTACCAAGCGGGGGCGAATACGAAGCGCCAAGGAGCTTAGATATGACAATATATTTTCTTTAAAGCCGTGGCAGTGGACGATATCAGGTCGCTCCGATGCCAATATTGTTCGCAGGGCAGCTGACAACTGGGGTACATTCAAGCGTCTTTCATCTAGAACCCTGACAGGGATCCCCGATGCGTAAAGTTTATCGAAAAGCAATCCCTTATTGAACAAAACGGCTTGAACATCAACGGTTGAGTCGCGATGCATGGCCTGCAAAAGGTTGTATACCATAACCTCGGCGCCGGCATATAAAGCTCCGGAAATGATATGATATGCGATATTTTTCTTCATCGTCGAATCTACCCGTTGGAATCTTATAACATTAGCGTGTCATGCAGCAACGATTCCATACAGGATTTTATAAACAAAGAGCGGTATGGATTGAGCCATATCTTCATGCAGGGAAATGCGCCGCAAGGCATACAGGTCTGACTCCAATGAATTCCAGCCGCTTAGTGTCGTAAGCGCAGCGCTATATCCTGCCGTCATTACCGCTTGTTTGATATTGGTGTCATGGTTGCCATTTGGATAGCAAAACGGAATAAAATCGTTTTGTTCGATAATTTTGTTTTCATTCAAAAAGCAATAGGAATCGTTGAGTTCGCGATAAATTTCAGACTTCTTTAATGTTGTTAAAATACGATGGTTTACCGTATGGGACCCAAATGCAACCAAGCCTGATCGCTTCATTATCTCTATTTCGGAAAGGCTGACGAACTGACGATTGGGTGCGCGCTTGGCTATCGGAACAGTCTTCGACAGTTCTGCGATGATTTCATCAATTTCATTGACAGGTAGGTTCTTGAGCTTGGCAATGGCTTCAGCAATACGCTCCGGGTTATCCTGAGGGATCGCAATGAGGTCATTTACCGCGGAGTTGTTGGATATCCGTGGTTCTTGGAAATTCCTGGGGGAGCCGGCAATGGCCCTATAGATGATATCACTCCAGAAATAGCGGTGTGATCCTATATATCCAGTGGGTAGAAAGGCTGTGGCTGGCACATCGCATTTTGTGATAATGGGGAAGGCAAATTGGTATAAGTCGTACCACCCATCATCAAAAGTGATAAAGCAGGCAGGCTTTGTTCGATTACTTTCGCTTTCGTAAAATGATTTTTCCTTCAATTTGCTAAGCGGTAGGACATCAAAGTGCATTTTCAAGAAGTTCAAATGCTGTTCGAATGTTCCAGGCGTGACGAACATTCCGGGTTCTGTTTCTTTCGATGCGATGCTCTTCGGTAACACACGGTGGTAGGTGAGGATCAAAAAATGGTTGTCAGCCAATTTATCGACCATTCGCGCCCATTTACCGCTGGCAAAAAAAGTATAAGCGAATAGGCGTTTAACAAAAAATCGGCTGTAATAAATGGGATTCATAATACATACTAAGGACTACTTTGCACACCCGGCATTCAGAAGTTTTCTATTCTGTATTGGCTGAGAAATACTTGTGCGCCTTTTACAAGGGTAGTATTCATCTGGCGATTAGTACGCTTGGATGGCAACTCCGCCCTCATGCAGGTAGCGGATCGGCTCCGGCACATTGGCAGTACGCGCTGGGGAACACGTCATTATCTAAATATGGATCTTCTCAAAGAACTCAGAAAAAAGAAGTTGCGGCCTAACCATATCGCCACCGCAATCAAAAGTGCGAAAGACTCTTGACGCAAATATATCAAAAAAGCAGGTCAGCTCAAGAGGATGGACTGACCTGCTTTATGTAGAGGTACTTTCTAAATATCTTTTCGGTTCTATGATCAAAAAACAGGTTCGTGACCGTATCTGTCACAGGTAGCTGATAGAGTCTCCTCAATCATCAACCAAAGGAGGAGACATCATGACACTGGATCAGTTACGAGAACATTTTGCTGATGAAGCCGCATGCCTCACTTTTTTCGAATCCGTCATCTGGGCCGATGGCCGCGTTTGCCCCCACTGTGGTTTTGAAAAATCATACCTGTTGCGGGGAAAAACATCGCGCCCGGGCACCTATGAGTGTGCACACTGCAAAAAGCAGTTCCGGGTTACCACCAAGACCCCGATGCACAGCACCAAACTTCCCTTTTGGAAGTGGCTTCAGGGAATGTATTACATCATCAATTCCAGTAAAGGCGTCTCTTCCGTTGTATTGGGCCGGTGGCTTGGCATCTCTCAGCCGGCAGCCTGGAAAATGGGTCATGCCATCCGGGAAATGATGGCACCTTTAGGCCAGCTAAACGGCATCGTCGAGCTTGATGAAAAATACTTGGGCGGCAAACCCCGCCCCCATGACGGTAAAACCCACAAACGTGGTCGGGGCACTTCAAAGCAGTGAGTGCTGATCGCCGTTGAGCGTTGCGGATCGGTTCGATCCGCCCCTGTGGACAGTGAGCGTATCAGCGTACTCAAACCCGTGGTAAACGCCTTTGTGAGCACCGAGGCTTATTTGATGACCGACGAGAATCACGCCTATGGCCATATCGCGCGATCTTACCAGGGCCATAGCCACGTCAATCACAGCCGTGGGGAATATGCCCGAGGTGATGTTCACAACAACACGGCCGAATCCTTCGGGGCCATTTTAGAAAGAGCCAAGCAAGGCGTTTTTCACTATCTGAGCAAGGATCACCTGAGCCGTTATCTGAACGAATTTGGTTTTCGTTGGGACCAGCGTGAACCTAAAGAGCATGTTACCCGCAAAGGAGTTAAGAAAGTGATCATGGTCGCCTTGCCGGTTTTAAACATGCTGGTATCCTTACTCTCACGTTGCCGGGGAAAACAGCTGCGTTGGACTCACAATCGCAGCATTCGTTCACTAACGCTTTGCTCAGTGAAGCAGTAATCAGCCTTTTTATTGATCATAGTTCCGTATCTTTTTAAGGAAATAGTTTTAAATATCGTAAAAAAGTAATTATATTCAATAGGCTTTAAATTCTGGTAGTTACTAATTTGCTGTTACTGTTAATCCAGGAGGGATACCAGGAATTGCTATAGTCGATGACCCTGAATCATCAGCCGCTATCCGGTCTGTCGCTAAAACAATATCATCGTACCAAGAGGTTCTATTTATATCCGTTGATAATGCGTAATTTGTTAGTATAAACCAGTTAAATAGCGGGTCATTAGCGTAATTAGTTAGGGGAAGAAGGTTAATGTTTTCATAATCACATTTTAGTTCATCATCGATATATAGTTTAATACTGCCATCCGAATTGCCAGGAGTTCCAGCGTCGGCTATCAGTTCGATTTTATACCAACGGTTGGTTTCTCGGATAATTGGAGTGCCAACATTTTGGTGAAGATTGTAGTAATTAGTAGTATTGTCTATAAAATTACTATAGCATACCATAAACTGACCAAGTCGGCTTCCAGCATATTCAGCGATTTGTAAAATGACTTGCAAGTCTGCCTGTGTGGGAGAGTCTGCTTCTCCAGCGATTACTATGCTTAGTTTGTTGGCAGTCGTTGGGTCCCAGGGATCAGAACATTTGTAATAAAATCCGGTGTAAATTTTTCTTTGTTCATTACTCGGAAAAGTGTAGGCTAAAGTACCACCGACACGGGATCCGCTTGGAATTGTTTCCTGAAAGCTATAATTACCCTCTATGCTATCATTTTGGGTAATTAGGCCGTATTGCGAATCGCTTGAGCCGATCTCTCCCCAGGGATTTATCCATTCGTTCAGCTTATCCGTCTCAAAATTATCTTCAAATATAAGACTAGCGTTGCTTTGAGGTTCCACATTTATCACAAATTCTCTTTGTGCATTAAGGTAGTTTGTATCTGTGACTCTTACTGTAAATGTGAAGCTGCCGGTGTTGGATGGAGTGCCACTTAACAAGCCGGAGGAAGTATCTATATTAATGCCATCTGGCAAAATTCCAGAAACAATATCCCAGCTGTAGGGAGGTGAACCATTAGATGCTTCTAATAAGGAACTATAAGAGGAGCCTACCGTCGCGGAGTTTAGATTTGCAGTGGCAATAACAGGATCAGATGGTTCTGGATTTTCGTCAGGAACGCTGGCTGAAGACCAGTCAATATCTGAAGATGAGTTTACAACTCTAATGTCATCAAAGTGGTATTCCATTAAAGTACTAGACATTAAACCATATTTTAACCTGCCTGTAGAAAAAACCCCTCCACTTTGGGCAACGCACCCAGGTGACGTAACCGAAACCTCCCCAGTTTTTTCTAAACCATTGCCATCTCCGTTATCAATCCATAATTCTAAATCAGTTCGAGATGATGATGCCTGGTTGATATGAAATACAATTCTGTTCCAGCGGTCTTCATGAAGATATTTTTGTAGAAGATTATTAAGCCCGGTTTCTGGTGTAGCTGCTCCTGGACCAACATAATGTATGGCCCATCCATCATTTTGGGTTTCCCAACTATATGCGCACGATCCAGTCGCTACCCTGTTTTTTGTAACCTTTAAACACCATACTGATGGTCCGGTCGCACTTGTATAAGCATATATAAGTTTATTGTTGCTACCCAAAGTACTATTGCTTAATGGATAAATCCACATTTCGACATAGAAATTGCTGCCATAATTGTAATTAGCCTCAAAGTGTGTAGATGCGCCTGGTCCCGTGTTAACAAAACCAGAGAAATTTCCTGTGTGAACTCTCGCCGATGAACTTGCGAGCGTGCCGTCGCCTTCTTCGTTATCCCCATTCCACTTTGCGCGAAATTCAGGAATATATTCGAGGGCAGATAGATTAGGTGCTGCTTGTCCGAACTCGAATCCATCACTAAATAGAACAGAAGCGTGCGCATTTAATTGCAAAGTAACGAAAAAAAGCGACGCCAGAATAAGGTTGTAAAAACAAAATGTTAGCTTTTTAAATTGCATAGCCATCCTCCGAGAATAATTTCTGTTGTGCTTCGGATGAGGAATGCAAAATAAATGCCTAAAATTCGCCCCTGAACATTCTGATAGATTTATTTCTGTTGAAATGATCGTTGCGCTCATAATAACCTTCAGAAATATATTAAAAAACTATTGTTTTGTTTAAAATTCCAGGAATAAAAGTACCTTATTGCATTGGTGGCGCTGACAGCCCTTCAAAAAAATTATTTATTCTTTACGAGCACTTATATGTATACAAAAACGTTCAGATGCCTTTGCAGAACAAGAATTTGGTATTCTGCCTACATCTGCCGAATTGGTTGAGTAGCGCTTGTCTATCGTCCAAAATATGTACAAACAAACTGAAATGTATATAAATATATGAAATATCCCGATGGTTTTGTCTGATGCCATCAACCATTTCGTAGGAGTGCATAGTATTCTACAAGGTGAGCCGCAGCCTGGCTTTCGATCGATCAGTTACCGTCAAATTTTTGCCGCGCTCACTGAAATTTTCTCAAAATTTTCCTATAAGTATAAAATTTGGATATGTGAACTGAGACCTTTGCACAACTCAGATTTGGTTTTGAGCATCTTCACTCGCTATAGCCGACAAAGTCCAAAAAAACGTCCAAATTACAACCAAACTATCTGATTTCTATTGATATTTTCTGACCAGTCTGCTAGTTTTGCCCCATATAATCAATCACATCGGAGGATTGCATGGGATTCAAAAAGATGGGCCGCAGCCTGGATTTCGCCGATTTCGCTCTCTCGAGTTCCCTGGAAGCCAACCGCAGTGTCAAATTGATGGAAAAGATCTCGGCCTCCATTAACTGGTCCCGTGTCGAAGCCGTTTTGATGCAGCATTATACCGCCTGCCCTGTTAAATATCTGGAACTGCGGTTTGCTGCACCATTTTATTGAGAAGTTGCTCTGCAATCTGCACAGTTGTTGTGAAAAATGCATTTAACAGGGTAAAGCACCAGCCAGGAAGGCGCCAAAGCCTATCCACCCATCGTCCTGTTTAAATGCCTGCTGCTGCAAAAATGGTTTCGCCCCAGTTGAATGGTCGTTGAATTCAACGGGGTAAATATTCCCTCCGATCCTGAGCTGGAAAACCAAATTCACCCTGTTAAATACGATTTGAGCCTTTTGCCAAGATACATCTTGCCATGATAGGTTTTGAAATATTTTTCACGGTGAGTAGCATCAGCTCTGTCAAGGCAGGCTTCGTAATAAACGAGCTTTAACGGTCGACGATGTTTGGTGGATTGAACGAGTCCTTTTTCGTGCTGCTCAAATCGTTGCTTAAGATTCTGAGTAAAGCCAATGTAGAATTTATGATCACTTAGGCTCTGGAGGACGCAAGTGTAGTACATCATATCTGAAGCAATTTAACAGGGTAAAACGACAGGCTGTCCTTCAAGAAATTCCTGGGCCTGTCCTTCAGTAAACCTTCCCCTGACCACTCCACCTTCTCACGCTTCCGCAGTCGGTTGAGCAAGGCCGCCATGGAACAAATCAATTCCGAGATCCTGCGCCAGTTTGAAGCCAAGGGGCTTTCCATCAACGAGGGTGTTGCCGTGGACGCCCGCCTGGTGGAATCGGCCAGTCGCCCGCTTAGCAACGATGAATTGAAGAAGAAACGCGCGCACCGCGATACCGAGGAAGGTAAAAAAGATAAGAATGGCAAACCGCTGAAGTTCTCGCGTGATCTGGAAAGCGACTGGACGATTAAAAACGAGGTGCCGCACTTCGGGATCAAGGAGCATACGGCGGTGGATGCCAAGCACGGCTTAATCCTGGCCACCATTCACAGCCCGGCCTCGGTCCATGACACCAATTTCCTCCAATATTGCACGATCTTCAGCCGCCATACCAACAAACCAATCAAAATCGTCTATGCCGACAAGGGCTACGCCGGTCTGCCCAACCGTAACTTCCTCTCAGACAACAAAATAGCTGACGGCATCATGAGAAAAGACTCGACAACCGCCAAACTGACTGATCGAGAAATCGAACGAAATAAAAAGATTTCCAAGGTACGCTACATCGTTGAACAGTATTTCGGGATCAGTCATCTTCATGACAAAGCCAAGCGAGCACGGTTTACAACGATCATGAAAAACAACCTGGATGCTTGGTTTAGGCAAGCCGCCTTCAATGTGTTCAAGGGGATGAAAATCTCTCCAAAAGCGATGGTATAAAAGCCAAGTGAGAGGCCGGATAAGATTTTCCGGCCTCGGGAACCAAGGCGATCATGGGCTCCGCCAGGCTCATAATGAGAAATTAGTCGGCACAATCGATCAATTACTGCCATTTTTTCGACGATCTATCTAAAATTTTCTGAAAAATTTTCCCGGAAGCATAAAATCGGAGATGAGATCTGTTTTTCAAAGGTCTCGAACTGTTTTTAAAAGGTCTCACCGCATCTGCGCATAAAATCATTATATCCAGCTGAATTTATACAGTTTTTAACCGGAAACTTGTGATGGGTGTATAATATGATATCACCAGAATGAGATTCTTCGTAAACTTTGATCGTGGCGGGATACCGATGGTTAGATCTAAGTCGCGAAACAAAATAGTTAAACTTAGATAATGGGAGCGCAGTAATTTCGGTGTAAATTCAAGGTGATGCTTGATCTAAAGGGCCTATGTAACCGGTCTGTGAAAGAGCAACGTCATCAATATACAAATACCTGGTTTTTGATGGATCCGTACCGCCTCGGTCACAGTTGTAGTGGCCTATTGCAAAAAAAATCTGAGGTTTGCTAAAAACAAATTGATCGCTACTAACATGTAATTCTCCATTTATCCAAAGTTGAACAAATTGATTTTTTAAATTGGAATGGATTTCAATACATATCCATTCTCCTAAGTGTTCATCAAGATGCCAATCCCATTTAGAGAGAAATAATTCTCTTCCTCCATAAGAACTACCATGTAATCCAATCCACCTACCACCAACAAAGTTGGCTCCTGCGGGATATTGCGTGAGACTCCATCGATTTCTAAAATCGATACCCACTGTACCGCCCGCGGTATGCGTTCCAGTAAAAGTTAAGTGGGTGCAGTTAGAAGAGGAATCAAAGAAATTATTGGACAGATAAATATAAAAACGAAACCAAAATTGATTTAGATTAGCGCCAAAATTGAAATCTATATAAGGTGTGCTGCCAGGATACCCAGCATGGTTTGCATTCAAAGGTATCTCTATAGAATACCCGGTTTTTCCTCTTCGAATTGCATTTTGTATTCTAATGGGCCCCCAACTTTTTTTGCAATAGTCGCATATCATAAATGAGTTGCACTGATCTCCAGGGATTAAAGGATCCCCCCAGTACTCATCAATACAATTATGAAGATTATTAAAATTTTCAGTATAAATGAAGGAGGTTGTTCTTATAGGTTCAGATTTGATGGGAAAATCATGGCACGAAAAAAACAAGAAGCATAAGAAAAGTATCCTTAGCTTCGCAGTAACATTTTTCATCGTTTTATACACAAAAACATATTAATTATATTGAGTATTATGAATATTTTAGCGGTTCTCTAACGCGGTTAAACCCCGTTTAAACTTTTTCAGGGGAATACATCTTATGGGCGTGGTACCTATTTTTAATTTTTGCGCATTTCGCGCAAAATTTGGATGAAACAGTAGGGTAGCAAGATCTTAACAATAGTTTTTAAGATAGTTGTATTTCGGTAATCATATTTCAAACTTTTAAGCAAGTGTTCTATGGAGTGTTTTGGGTGCCGATCAGATAAAACATAAGCAGCCTTAGAGTGGTAATTTGAAAGCATCTTTTTGAATTGCTTTTTTCTTGATAGGTAAAAGTGAGGATTTCGAACAATATTTTTATATACAACAATAAGAATGGCTGTAGCAATTAAATTGTCGTGAAGTAAGGACATCTGATTTTTTGAAATCCTATATTTTAAGAGTGGAAAATCTATGAAAGCTACGGGGGAATTGTTTGCGATCGATAAAAAATATTCCCAATCCTCAGACGTTGGAATACCTTCATCCAAAAAGCCAGCTTTGAGATAAGCTTCACGTCTGATCATTATGGTTGGAGGATGTATAAAGTTCCCCCAAATGAGCTTATCATAGATTTCTCCACTGAAAACCAGTATTTTGATTTTTTCTATACCAGTATTTGTATCTGAAACATTACAGGTGATTAATTCGCTTTTTGAGTAAATAGAATCAAAACCTGAGTAGTGTTTTAGGGTGCTGTAATATTCATTAATGTATGAGGGCGATATCTCTCCCTTTGAATTAAATGCAGAAAAACTACTAGATACTAGTCCTATTAAGGGGTTATTGAGTAGATATTTCAATTGTGTAATAATCCGATATGGGTGGCAAATATCATCAGAATCTAACCACGCAATAAATTCACCCCTAGCTAAAGACATCCCTTCGTTTCTCGCTGAGGCCAATCCACCGTGATCCTTTTTTATATATCGAATTTTACGCCCAAATTTTTTTATAACCTCGGATGTATTATCGGTAGAGCCATCATCAATTACCAAAATTTCAATGTTAGAGTAACTTTGATTCAAAGCACTATCGATAGCTTCACAGAGAAATTTTTGACAATTAAACGTAGGTATAACAATACTAACTAATGGCTTTTGGTTAATATTCACTTTATTTTGTAGGGGAAATACTTTGAAAATTTATGGTCATATTTTTTACAATGAATACGCATCAAGTTTAATAATTATGTAACAGATTTCCTGTCGGTCTTTTCCCATGTCAACTTTTTAAAATTAAATAAGCTTTTAACTGATATATAAACTTTCCATAAAAGAAATACCGGAAGATAGGGAAGCTTTAACCATACTTTTAAGGGAGATTTAGAAATAAATAAGCCTGAGAAGAAAAATATTAGTTGCAATAACAGAACCGCCGTGCACCAAAAATAAATTGCGGCAGGAATAATAATATAGTTATGTAAAATAAATGCTATGATAAAAGTGAGTATGGTAAAACTAAAAAGCATAGAATAAGATAAAGAGGCGAGCTCGAATAGGGCATCGTAAAGAATCAAAGATCTATTTTTCTTTGCTTCGAAAAGTATGGGTACCAAATAATTTTTAAAGACACCTAATCGGCCTCTAATCCAACGTTTTCTTTGAGTTTCTCCGTGAGAAAGTTTAGAAACTGCATGTGAAAAAATTTTTGCATCGCTCGAAAAGCCTACATTATATCCTTTTAAAAGCAGTTGCACGTAGTATTCCCAGTTTTCGGTAATTGAAAACGCATTCCAGCCAAAACCTTCAATCACAGAACGAGAAAAAGTCATACCGTTCCCCATCAAGGGGCAGGAAAGCCCAATTTTGTCTTTAATAAAGTAGCGAGTGTGAAACTTTAAAACACCAGGAATAACCATCAAATGGGTAAACCAGGTGTCGCCAGGATTCATAATATCAAAATATCCCTGTATGGCATGGTCGCCCTTTAGTAGTTTGAGGTCCATATGACTGAGATAATCAGGGTGGATAGCTGTATCGGCATCGATTATGGTGAAGGCATCAAAATCGCCTATCCGAAGTTGCTTTAAGGCCCAATTTAGAGCATAGGGCTTGCCTATCCTTGTTAAATCATTTCTTATCAAGCAATTGATTCCTCTATCTATTGCAATTTGAGCTGTGTCGTCCGTACAATTGTCAGCAATAATTAATACTTCGTATTTATTTTTAGGATATTGAAGTAAATCAAGGCTGTCAATTAATCGGTTTATAATCTTAGCTTCATTGTGAGCAGGAACAATAATACAAAAACGATGATGGTAATGAAATATAGGATCGACTTTTCGTGAAGAAAAAAAAGAAGAATATACCAAATAGAGAAGAAAAAAGGAAAAATGATATACAGTAAAAAAAGTTAAGACGGCATTTATGAAAATAAACAGGATTGCAATAATAATAGTCATAATTATCTCGTTATAGTCAATTCGAGGATAAGGATTGAGGAACAAATTTATTAATTATCGAAGAAGATAAAGTGGTATCATATTTAACACTCGCAAATGCCGAGTGAATGTTAACAGGAATTTTGGATTTTAGTAAAATCTTTTGTAAAGCCACTAGAAACGGTGAAGTCACTTTTAAAAAAATAGACGGTAACCAAAGCGTTTTGAGGTAGGGCTTTTCGGAAGCAACTTTTTGTAAAAGCTGTTTTCGGGTTGGGGTTTTTGGTTCGACTAAATTCAATACTGATGGTAACTTTTCATAGGCGTATTCGTAAAACGCCAAAACGGAAGCCGCAGTAGATACATCACACAAGGATAATGAATCGTTTTTTGGACCGACTGCGATGAAAAAAGGACCGATCTCACGTCCTAAGCGACCAGGAGGGGTAAAATTATGGAAATCCACTAAAGGAGCAAGACGAACGATTTTTGCATTCAATCGGGTGTCTTTATTAAAAGCTAAAACACGCTTCTCTGATTCTGCCTTTCCCCAGACATAAGGACCACGAGATAAATTGCCGAAATCGACAGGAGAATTCTCACAAAAAACAGTATCTGATTTTCGCCCCTGTTTTAGCACCGCAACACTACTGACAAAAACAAACCTCTCAATATTTTGATCAAGGGCAAATTGAAGCAAGTTCTCGGTCGCTTGTATAGAGTTCTCTTTGTGATCCTCGAATCCCCCGCTGGTCTCTGCTGCGCAGTGAATTATTAGATCAATCTTTTTTTCATTATTCAAAGTAAGGGGATTCGATAGATCGTGCTCAAAATATTCTACGCCAGGGAGACGCTTGTCATATGGTGGTAGCTGACGGCAGGGGCACAAAACATAGTCCCCTCGTTGAAGCAACAAGTTGACCAATCTGCGTCCAAGAAATCCGGTTCCTCCTGTAACAAGAATGCATTTGCCCTTTTTGTCAGGGTACTTTATTCCAGATGCTTGTTTTTCATAGATCTTTTTATGTGTGGTTTCCAATTCACTAGCCGCAGTTGAGAGTGATTTGTTAGCCAGTTCAATGATCCCAACAGTATTCATAATTGATTGTGGCGATGTAGGCACCGGTAAATTAAAAAGAATACTTTTGTAGAACGAATCAGCAAGCTTTTGAAGCCCGGGATAGCTGCTTCGTGAATGTGTTAGCAGATTAAATACGCCTTTAGTAGTGCTTGAAATCAGCTGAGTAGCCTCTTGAAACGGTTTGATTATGATTGATGGAGCAGAGACGCCGGGTCCAGGAATATAATTATAAGATCCCAAAATAAAATCCGCCCATATGGTACCGTTGGAACCCTTTATGCGAATATATGATTCAACCGGCCTGGCATTTAAACTGACAACTAAATTGCCGAAGGTTTTTCCTCTGCGAAAAGTCGCTCGCAGTTCTCCTGAGGGTTCGACTAGAAAATCTGAGGAAATGAATTGAGAATCATTATCACATCCCATAAAATGCAAAAGCAGATATAAAGGGTGTGGAAGGATATCGATCAACTGGTCTGAAGGAGAAATGTTGCGGCGAACTTGGCGAAAGGAAAAATAGCTTTCAACATGGTATATTGATCCAATTGTCGGTAGAAGACCATGGATTTTTTGAATCGCGGCTTCTTTGAGAAGCTGATGCCCGGCACAAACTTTAAGATTATTCTTTTCAGAAAGACTAAATATTTTCTCAGCATCGTCCGTCTTAAGGCAAAAAGGTTTTTCTACATAAATATGCGCTCCATTTCCTAAAGAGAGCAAAGCGAGATCTGTATGGGTATTTGGAGGTGTTGTTATATGGACAACGTCTGGTGACAATTTGCGAAAAAGGTCTTTGGGATCCTGGAACAAATGAACAGCAGAGCTAATTTTCGTCGTATCTAATTTGTCAATAAGGGGATCTGCTATGGCGATCAATCGGCCGCATCTGCTATTTGCAATAGCGGAAAGGTGATGCTGGCCCATTTTGCCGGCGCCGATTAAAGCGATATCTAATTTTTTATTACGTTCCATATTAATTTCCGTAAATTTGCCCAATTGTGGATTTGAAGGTGGTCATACATAAAAGAATTCGGATAAAAAATATCAGAAATGTCAAGCCTTAGATAGTTTGAAGTTGGATTTGATAAAGGAAATATCATCTTTTGTAATAAATTGAGAAATATAGAGAGATAAAGGAAAAATAATAATGATAATAAGAATTTTTACAGGTAACGCATAATGCCAATCTAATCGCTCAATAAGAGGGACGGATGCGTATAACATTAATGAAATAAAAATTAATTTCAAAATTCTTATGTATTCCCAATCAATTTTATAAAATCTATTAGATATCGTAAGAGATATGATTGGAAGCAGCAGAAAGGAGAAAGCCGTGGCAACAGCCGCTCCTATCATGCCATATTTGGGGATAAGCAAAATATTTAAAAGAATATTAAGAGCCGCTATTGAAAGATTAATTAAAGGCAAAATGACCGTTTTCTTTGTAATAAGAATTCCGATTTTGGTGATATTGTCAGATGCATAACAAACTGCGGCAAAAGCGATCAGAGGAATGACTTTATAGGCGTCAAGGTAGCGAGGATCAGCAATAACAACGACGATTTCTTTACTGAGTAACGCCATAGAGAAAGCAATGTAGGTAGAAATAAGCAAAAAAATAGTGAAAATGCGACCGTATAAGATAGGCGCTTCTTCATCGTTCTCGTATTGAAAGGCATAAGCCCCCCAAGCTTGCTGAAAGGATTGACCCATCAAGAAAAAAATGATCATGCCGAGTTTATAACCCAAAGAATAAAGGCCGACAGTCTCAAGATCCGTAAAATATCGCAAAAAGTATCGATCGGAAAAATTGATGATAAAGGCAATGAGTAGCGTGGGTATGAAATAGACCCCGTATTTGAGCATTTCCACGAGCTTAAGGAATGAAAACGAAATTTTGGGAGTTGAATAAAATTGCCGTATCAGCAACAAAAATGTAGTAATAGAGAATGTAATCAATGACGCATAATACAGCCCTTTAATACCAAGGCCATAATAGGCGATAAATAGGATGTTCAAGGAAAGTGCCATAATGGTTGTCACGATCGAAATGACTGTGAAACTGACGGCCTGGTTTTTAACTCTATAGGTGGTCTTGCAATGTGTGTGCACCTGGGACAGATATATATTGATAAATACCAAAACAAAGAAAAAGGAATAATCATTGTTGTCAAACAACAAGCGAGAAAAGTAATCCGAGAAAAGACAAAGAAGTCCCACCAAACACCCACCCGATAGGATTGCAAAGATAAGTGCTGTATTAATTACTTCTTCTTTATCTTCATTAGTGTTGTAGTATCCATAGAACCGCAAAATCGAATTGGTGATCCCCATAGCTACAAAAAAGGATAAAATATTTCCGGTTAGATCTAGCATTTCTAAAATGCCGTAATCTTTAGGTGAAAGATAGTGTGTGTAAAGAGGAATAAGCAGAAATCCCATGCCTTTGGTAATGATGGTACCAAAGCCATAGACAACACTTTGTCTTGCGAGAGATTTAATTTTTGAGAATAGATTCAAAGTATTAATATAGAAAGTTCATTAGTAGTCAACAATAAGTGAAGTGGAAAAAATTAATTGATTGCGACAGGAAACGATTCTTTTTTGATAGATTCCAAAACAGATTGCGTATTAGTTGAATAAATACGCCATAAGACTGAAGATAAAGCTGAAAAGATATATAAATGAGGATAATATATCAGGGTCAAAAACATAGAACAGATTAAATATCCCATAAACCCTGTAAAAATGCCATTTGCAAGAGTACCAAATGCTGAATTACCAGAAGATGTTTTAGATTTCTTTTGGAAAAGTATGTTTATTTTTAAGATATTATATATAATCAACAAATAAATGATTATACCTGGTATGCCAAGTTCGCACAGCACAGTTACAGGATCGCTGTGTGCAACTTTCCAACGGGCTTGGCTGAATGTCGAGCGCCTGCTGGGCATGTAATTATGGCCGTAGTAGGAAGGAAAGTTCATCAGACCGATACCAAAAATAGGATTGTCTGCGAATATTTCCATTCCGTCCTTCCACATGGTCAACCGGTGATGAGCCGTAGATTCCTTTGTGTTCGTGATGGATTTAACTTCAGAAAAGAATTTTGGCGGAGCAAAAAATATAAGAGAAAGAATGCCAAAGGTCGCCAACGAAACGGATAGTTTTTTTGATGGGGATTTTAACAAAATAAAAAATATGACTGCACCTAAACCTAAAAATCCGCCTCGCGAACCAACTAAAATCACAAGGACAGAGAAAAAACAAAATATAAAGAGAGCAAAGTACTTTTTCCAGCCCTTTTCAATAAAAAAGATAAAAAATGCGAAGGGGAGAACAAAGTTGAGGGCTGCAGCAAAGTCATCGCCGCCACTCAAAGACCCTCCAACCTCAATATTATCAATGTTTTTCCCACTCAAAAAATAGGAAAACCCTACGAGGGCAGCGACAAGAATGGATAAGATCCAAGTCCAAACAAACTTGAGGAATTTGGCCATAGAGTCGACTATGTTTATTATAAAAAAATATAAAAGAAAAATCTGAAAATGATCCTTTAATGTATTGTAGGATGTGAATTGTCTATAAGCGAATAATGTGGAAAAGCACATCGCAATGAAAAATGCCACCTGTAATTTTGACATCCTATCCAGTGGGAAAATATTGTTTTGCCGAGTAAAACATTGGTAAACTGTATGGGTTATTAACACTAACCCGAAGAGCATCGGGAGATGCAATGCTCCCAGAGGTGGGAAAAAATAATGAATTTTGATATAGTCCATGAAAACAAGGCACAAGAGTGCATAGAATATAAGCGGGTGTTTCTCTTTTGTTGTTTGCGTAGCTATCATAGAAGAAAATAAAAAATGTAAAATCCTCGTAAAATTAAGGCATTTTATAATTATATTCCGAACATTTATTGGCGAACCTGCGGCGCAATCTTGCAATATAGTATCTAAAAAATAGGTGCTGCGATAGAGTTTTCCAAAGGTTTAAATATTTGTCATTAATGCCGGTTTTAATTTCCAAGCTAGTATCGATGGGTTGAAGATCAAGAAAATCAAATATTTTTAAGAGGGTGCGATTAGGTTCTTTGACAAAATCCTCGTAATGTATTTCGCAGGCCTTCTTGAGGTATTTTGCATCCGAGTGAAACAAGTCATGGCAATGAAACCAGTGGGCGATTAAGGTCGAAAGAGTGCGTCGCTTCTTCGCCATTTTTTTGGTTGCCAATGCCGTTACGACCGGGTGGCGTGTAATGGATATAAAGTAAGAGTTGGGAAAAACTTTCTGGAAAAAACGTGTCCGGACAAGAGTTGGCGGTGATTTTTCCAGTAGATAAGGGCGGCTCGTATCGAGGAAAGGGGACCATTCATCGATTAATTTTGCGATGTTGCTATCGGTTATCAAATCCGATGTTTCTGTAAGATGAGACTTTGGATTAAAGCCAAAATATCCAGGCCCTCCCAACTCCCATGCCGTTGGAAATACGGACTGCAAATGCTGACCCTCATCTTCAGGGCTATTAGTATTTCGAAAGCCGGAAATTTGAGGATGTTCCAAAATGCAGCGATAAAGAATAGAAGTGCCGCTGCGATGCAGACCGGTGATAAATACCCATTTGTGATTTTGCATAGCAGTATTATTTCAACGATTTTGAACGGGGATAGGTGATGGCGTCCTTAAAAATGTATTTAAGAACGAAAAACTTGAAGTGGGCCTTATAGAAATGCATGAGATTCCACCTTTTTTTAAACAGGGGCCCCTTATAGATGGAAATAAAATCATCCAGGTTTAAATTGGCATCGAGATAGTTGTTGATTTTTTTGATAACTGCATCGGGCGCTAATATGAGCTCTTCAAAGTTGAGGGGCAAATACTCAAGATGATTCATTTCGAAAAAATTTATGGCAGCATTTTTCGCATTATTTTGAATAGTGGCGACATCCTTATAGGAAATTGGTTCCTTTCCCCTGAGAATTGTGCCTGTCCAAGTCTGTTTAAGGTCGCGCAACATCAAAATGAATTTTGTATTATCAAGATCAACAAATTTTTCCCAGAAGTATATCGTATAAGAAAGCCTGGGATCTTTCCAGAGCCAAGGTCGATGACGGTTGCATTGATCGATAAATTGTTTAAATGGGCTAAGTTCAAGATTCTCGATGCATGCGCTAATATTGCTAATCGATGGCGGAGGGATCTCACCAATATCCCTCCAATGGAAATCAGAGGCTTTTAAGATATCGTTGTTGAGATCAACAAGTCTGCTGTTTTCGAAAGTATCGTAGGCGACTTTCTTGGTGTTGTCTCCAAGCCAATACCCTGCCTTTGATATTAAGCCAGCTAAAACTGAACTTCCGCTAATTCCCCCGGTAAGAATAATAAGGTTTGATTTCATAGGCACAATTTTTAAAAAACTCCATTATTATAAATTTATATAGAAAAATTACGCAGCATAGAGGCGTTCATAAGATTGCGTCATTATTTCGGCTGTAAATTTGGAAAGAAATACATTTTGTGCGTCATTGCTGCATCGATAGCGGACTTTTTGGTTGTTTGCAAATCGTGTAATGACAGTTGCAATGCTCTCTGATGATTTAGGTTTTATGGGAGCGCAAATGGCCTGAGAGCCGTTAAAAACAAATGGCATGCCCCCCACTGCCGTTGCGACAATCGGAATGCCGACTGACATGGCCTCAAGAAGGGAAAGAGGCAGGCCTTCATGGACCGACGGTAATACATATATATCAAAGATTTGGATGATATTAAGGATATCGAGACGCGGGCCGAGAAAGGTGACATAATGATTAATATTAAGATCGTGGGCTTGTTTCTTAAGCTCATTCGCTATGGGCCCGTCTCCTGCAATCAGTAATTTTAGCTGTGGGAATTTTTGTATCAACATAGGAATAGCATCCAGCAGGTAAGTGATGCCTTTTTCATAAACCAAGCGTGACCCGATACCAAGAATTGGGAAGCTGTGTTCAATATCGAGATTGAGTTTCAGTTTATGTTTTTCCTTTTCCGTAAGTTTGGCAATAGGCTCGATTCCATTATAGATAGTTGAAAGTTTTCGTGAAGGTATCTTCTGGTAAAGTTTGACTAAACCTGTTGTATAGTCGGAAACGCCGACATATCGATCAATGCCGTAGGCAATGAGATGTTCAAGAAGCATGTAGTGCATCTTGTCGGGAAATATTCTCCCATGATCAGTGTGTATTATTGTTGGCACCTTAGCTAAAATTGCAGCGAGGCCACCATCAAGAAGTGGCTGGGTGTTATGCGTATGTACAATATCAAAGTGATGTGTTTGTAAAAAACGGTAAATGGGCCAAAAGCTGAAGTACTTTAAAACACCGTAGCTTGATGGGATACAATGAACATCGATCCCAAGATCATCAAACAAAGGTGCAAAAGCACCTTTGTTCCTAAGACAAAGAATGGAAGGGGAGTAACTCTTGTGGTCGATGTATTTGCACAAAAAATAGACAATTTTCTGAAGCCCGCCTATTTCAAGATCATGCGTTATGTGAAGAATCTTTTTGTTATGGTTATGCATGCGAGGGCCTGACAGAGGTCGACAATTGATTATGCTGATGGTTTATGAATACATGCCGATGGATATACTGTAAAGCTATATCAAGTTCACAAGGAAAAAGTGGGTAAATATCATTACGTATCATGGATCTAGTTAGGTTCTGCATTATTCGTGAATGCATCTTGCCTGGCCAAGACATTTGAAATTTCCGATAGGGTCGAAAACTTTAGTTTCTCTTCAACAGCATATGATAAAAATGATTCTATCGATGCATAAAAATGACGCAGATCAGATTCGTTTTTTACAAAAGGACTCATTCCGGGCAGAAGGGTTGTAGAGTGAAAGGTAAAATTAAGTACCGGTCGATTTGCACGAATCATAGTTTGCGCTAATTTTATGATATCCTCAGCATTGCTCAACTCTGGTGATAGCCAGCGCAAATTGAGAAGGTTAAACTTTTCCAGCAACCCGACCAAATGAAATTTGGTGAAGGCCTTTTTAGCGAAAAGATATCGCAAAAGTGACAAAATTGACGATGTCCCCTGCAGGAATCCAATCGTAGGGGGAATTTCCAGTATATCTTGTGGCGCATCAGAAAAATGATAATTCCGATCAATATAAAAGAAGGCTTCATTTTTTGCGAAAAAATGATCTGGTCCATAATATTTGGACCAATCGACAAGGGGTGATACAGAGGTGTCGACATGAATGCCGAGATTGGTAAGGGACTGAACGACATTTTGGTTAATGGCCCATCTCCCGGCCCTGAAAGAATTCGGTAAACTATCGAAACAGTCTTCAAAAAGTGTAAAGAGATATCGCAGCTTTTTATTAATTAAGCTGCTATTCAAATTGCAAAGCATAGAGTTTTTATCAGAAATTTTCTCCTCTATAGGCGGTGTATTCCATGGATGACAATGCAAGCCGAGCTCACAGCGCCCATCATTGTTTATTTTTTTGAAAATCGAGCATGATTGCTTATCTCGAATGACGGGAGCCGTCAGCAGATAGGTGGGTTTAACCCCAAATCTATCGAACAGCGATTGCAGGCGCGGAATTTGGTAGATATTTTCAATGGAAGGCGCTTTTTCATTGAATTGCCCCCAGTTATCTTCCTCTGTGTCTATGGTGATCGCAACTTGAATATTCATTGCTAACGGGCCGTCTCATATGGAGGCAAATTCAAGGATTTTATCGACCTCTAATTATTCTTAGATTCTTGCTTGCCGCTTAGATAGCAGCTTTTAAGGAAGGCTATTCGACCGCTATCGGCGTTAACTGCCTCGTCTCGTGTCTTCGATACGCTTGAGTATGCCTACGGGTTGATTGTCGTTCCTCTCCTTGAACTCGAATGAAAACCCATCGCTACCTTTAGGTGAACACATGCATGGTCACAAAACGCTGCAATTACCATCATTACATTTTCGTAAATATAGGGATTCGTATTTCCTTGTCATGATTTGCGCACAATAGTCTTTGTGAACCGTGTCCAAGCCATTATCCATGTATCGTCTGCGAAGTGATGGATCTGAACTCAACCGAATTATTTCGTTGGAAATAGCTGCAGGCTTTTTAGGTGGTATGAGCGAGCCATTTATGTTGTGTTGGATCACGGATCCATTACCGCCAACATCGGTGGCAATTATGGGGCATCCTGTAGCCATGGACTCAAGTACGACCATAGGGAGCCCTTCCCATAAAGACGGAAGCACATAAATGTCGAAGAGTTTAATGAGTTGCGGAATGTCAGTCCGCGCGCCGAGAAAGATGACATTCTTGTCAACACCGATCTCATGTGACAAATTTTTAAGAAATTTTTCCTCGCGCCCGGAACCAACAATTACAAGCCGAGTTTTTGGAAAAATTTTGATAACTTCCGGAAGCGCACGCAAGAGGTAAACGATCCCCTTTTGTTTTGATAACCTGACACAGAGGCCAAGAATTGGAAAATTGCCGTCAATGTCTAAACTATCGCGTAGATTACCAGAATCAACCTTAGGGGAATATTTTTCACAATCGATCCCATTTTTTATCACAACAACTTTAGACGGGTTAATAGATTCATATCGAATTAGGTTGTAAGCAGTATGCTCGGATACACCAACGACTCTGTAAGCAAAATGAGACATAACCCACTCTGCAAACATATAGTGTTTATGATCCGGGAAATTTCGAGCGTGGTCTGTGTGGATAAGAGTTTTTACATTGGAAATCAAGGCGGATAAAGTACCATCAATAAACGGCTCGGTATTATGAGTATGGATAATGTTAAATTCCCCGGCCAAAAGAAATTTCCTAATTTTTAAAAAATTAAAATAATCTTTAGCCGTTCCTGAGCGGTCAAGGCATGCGATGTTGATACCCATTTCCTCCAAGTCATGCGCATATTCCCCTGTGCTTCTCAGGCATAGGATCGAAACGTCAAAAATTGATCTGTCGATATATTTACAGATATTCAATACGACTTGCTGGAGACCTCCAATGGACAGGTCGTGGGTAATCTGTAGCAGTTTCACTTTTTTCATTTTTCTATCATTAGACTCGTTTGGTCATTGAGGTAATAGCGGCACATCAAATATTGCGATCACTTGGGTTAAATATGAGATTTGTAGATGGTAGTCTAAATTTCGGATATACCATAATGGGAAGCAGGTCATCTGTCTCCAAAAAGCCTAAAAGATCTAAATAGAATAGACGCCGGTCAAGCTGTATCGTTTCATAAGTGATAGCAACCAATCCTAACTTTTTTCCTATATTGATAAGTTTGCTTAGTAATAGGAATGTTCCGTACCGGTGCTTGCATATAATATCATCGACATACATATGCTTTTTTTGAAGATGATAAATCAGAATCCCACGCAAAGTGTCGTTCTCGGAAATAGAAATAAAGTGATAATTTTGGGTCGGATTATTGATGTATTTCCATTGAAAATGGTCTTTTGAACGATCTCCTATTGTAAGATCACCACGAAGCATAACACTCTTCCAAAGACTGTGATATTCGTTCAAATCGGGCTTAGAAAAAGAGAATGAAAAACGATTGATATTTGACCAATTGAAGCATGATTTTAGATAAAGGCGATTTAACAGGTAAACAAATTTATTGATAAGTAAATTATCAGTATATTTAGAAATGAAGTGATGTATGTCAAGAGGTCGGACCAAACGTGCGATTTGTCTGTATTCAAAGAAGCCGCTTGATTCAATCAATTTTAAGGAAGCTTTGTTTGGAACTGTATAAAGGTAATCGAAGCCTAAGTTGAGATGGTTTTGTGCAGCGTATTGGGGTAACATTTTAGCAGGGCCGAAAACCTGATATCGCTTAGGTATAATAAAATCGCCGAGTATACCACATCTGTATTTGGTACCATTACAAAAGAAAAACCTTGGTAAAATAGAAATGCAGCCCGCAAAGTCGTTCGAGCTACTTGCATAAGCAAATAACCAGATGATGTTTTGGTTGTACAGCCATTCAAAACGAGATGCTGGAGTGCCTGGCAGGAATTGATGCCATAATTCAGTGATGGTTTCTCGGTAGGGACGTGGGTCTGCCTGCTTAATATAGAAACGTGCGCTCATGAAACTTTCTTATAAAGAAATCAGAGTGAACCCATGTTGGTTCAATTTTATTGAAACAATAGATGCTAAAATTGGGAATGGTTTGTAATCATAGAATATCAACGTTGTGTGGGGTTCCAGATTTCCTGGCGCTTCCCTTGAAGAAATTGAATGAATGCTGCTAATATGGCAACATTTGTATAAAGGAAATAATAAGGTACCCGCGTTAATTGATATTTAATGAAATCATTCTTGAATAACGGAATTACTGCGAGACAATAGAAAAGAATTTGGGTAATAAATGTAAAAGTATAAAAAATGTCAGTCTTATGAATTAAAAATATGTTTGATAAAAAAATAAATATGAGAAAAAAGGGAACGCCCCATCTAAGTATTTTATGACAAAATAGTTCGAACGAAAATATACCATATTTTTTAAAATTTAAAAGCTCTCTATGATGATAAAGGGTATACATTCCCCTAAGAATTGTTCGTACTTTGCGAGCAAACTCTTGGCTTGAATCTTTAGTAGATTTCATGAATCCCACCGCATTTCTATCGGTCAAAGATATATAGCCGTTTTTAGCGGTATTAAGTACAGATAGAAAATCAGGGGGCATGCCCTCCTTAAAAAAAGGTACCAGGTTTTTTCGTTGCGCATAGAAACAACCACTTGCACCAACAATGGAAAATGCTTTGCTTTCCAAGTTTCTTAAAAGCAATTCGTACTTTCCGTACAGTCCTTCTGTTTCATTGCCTTCTATGTGGTCTTCACCCGATATACAACCCACTTTAGGATTTTTAAAGTTCCTAACAATATTTGCAAGTGCCTCGGGTTGAAGCATTATGGAAGCATCTGTAAAAACAATTAAAGGATGTGTCGCGTTTTTAATTCCTACATTTAGAGCATTCGCCTTACCTTGCCGGTTTATTATTTCGATCAGCTTGAGGTTTGAAAGACCTATAGCGCGAACGATACTACAAGTATCATCATCAGATCCATCTGATACAACGACAAACTCAACTTTATCAAGAGGGTATTGTAAACGGCTTAAATTAAACAGTTTACTTTTTATTACATTTTGCTCATTGTAGACAGGTAAAATGATGGTTACGGAAGGTAATTCGATACTTACTTCAGAATTTGAAAAACGGCTGTGACGTTTGAATAAGTTGATGAAAGCAAGTGTTAAAGGATATCCAAAATACGCATAGAAAAATAGAGCCAAATTCAGATAAAAAAAAGATTGCATAATTGATTTAGTCCGATAAGCTGAGTCGTAAATGATACATCATTAGTCAACATATCCAAGTATTCAAGCAGATCTACTGAAGTCGGCTATTGGAAATACTCCAAATGGCGAATAAGGTGTAACAATGTCGTGGTTATAATATCACGGGATGAATTTAGATATGTGAGGTCCTAAAATTTGTGTGGCAGTCAATGGGAGATTTTTCCAAATATTGATCGGTAGTCTGTATTTGGAATTCATAGGATTAATTTCTGGTAATGGCCGGTTTTGATCCATTATATATTCCCAATACAGTTGATGCGGAAAAGCCAACCATTTAGATTTAAATTGCACGGCATTTGTGGCCTTTGTAGAGCGTCCTAAATGAAAATTCTGCATTCCTTCATTGCTTGCATCTTTGATCATTTGCCAATAGAGATAATAGTTTACATTTAGGTGGGAATACTCTTTTAGGGCGAAGGTCCACATTCCTTCTACCGTTTTTTTGAATTTCCCATTGAACGCCGTAGCAACTGGATGGTTATTATGATAAACAACATAGATTTCTGTATTTTTAGGAAGTATTTCCAATATGTTTCTAAAGAAAGATTTGGCATATATCGGAGTGCCTAAATGCTGCCACCCTTTTGAAATAAGTAAATAGAAATCATCAAGCAGGCTAAGTCGACCTCTCTTTAAACTAAAACCTGCCTTAAGACTTTTTCGAATATTCGTTCGATGCTTTCCTTTAAATTTTTTCCAAATATCATCAGCAGAAGAAGGAAGGTCAATCGTCATGCTGATTTTATTTTGTTTTGATGGCAGTTTCTGGACAGAAGGTTTCAAGTGCCTTAATTCAAGAAAACTAGCGTTTAGTCGCTTTTGTAATTTAAAGGCTTCGGAGATGATGAGGTTCTCCGAAGCAACATCCAATGACACAATACCACCGAAATTTACAAAAGGCATAGAACAAAGAATTTTACCGAAGATAATGCTTTTTAGATAAACAATGGGAAGTATTCCCGTAATGGTACTATCGCGTTGTGTATATAAGTAAAATGTTTGATGCGAAAATGACTTTTCGAAAATATCTTTCCATTCAACCAAATGGTAGAAAGTTGAATTTGATTCTTGGTAAACAAAACGATTCCAGTTGGGCTTATCTTTAGCTGTTAAATAGTAAATTTTCATAGAGTTAAGACCGAGTAATGAAATAATATTATTGATAAACGGCTAAAATGGGATAGATTTCCCCTAAAAACCGCTTTAATGTTTTTGAGGCATGTTTATCATTGCTTTCTCTAAGTGGTGTAGATACTCGTATAAGCATATTCGAGTGAAAACCGCCGAATAACCGATTCTTAAAGATATTGAGTCTTGCCTTTACTAGACTGTTTTCGTTAGTCTTACCGGTTCTAAAAAAATAGTATACTAAGAGATTCTGCATAGAGGACTGGCGTTTAAGTTCAACGATTGGAAGAGAAACAATGTGGTTGCTACTGTTTATGGTGATGGTTTTCAGAGATTTATCAATTTCAATACCTTTCCCACCTAAACATGATTCTGGTTTATGAAAGTCAACTTTGACATTAGGATATGCAACGATAGATAATAGAACATCAGAATTTTGGTTGGAATATGTGCGATGGACGATAAAAGGGGTTTCTAGTATATCATAAACACTTTCATCCAATTTATAATCCACACCTTTCCAAGATCCAATCGTAATGGGTAAAGCATGATTGGGATTTTGAAAATTTGCATAGGCCGATTCAGTTCTGGATTCGATAAAAAAGATCGTGATGATTGTGCAGATCTGAATGATAATTACTGCAATGAAGCGTGATTTCAATTTAAACATATCAGTAGTTTCTTGAAGAAATGGAGAATTATAAGAGAAAATAAAAATATGAGCATACCTGAAATATTATGCATTATTGTATCTGGTGAAACTGAATCAGTTCCCCAGCGATAGGAAGCAAAAATTAAAAAAGAAACACGCAAGATATTCGTAAAAACAGCAACTGGAATAATGGAAAAGAGTAGAAAAATATTTATCCAAAAGCTGTCATCACGACTGAAATATAGATAAAGTAACCCAAGTGCAAGAAGAGATATGATAGATCGAAGACCGCTGCAAGGATCCCCTACAACGAGCTGTCCGTTTGGGAGAAAAATAGAGAAACTTTCGCGAAAGATAGGTACTCCAATAGTTCGAATAAAGCTAACACCGATATCGGTAACAATTTCTTTGAGAGGATTTGAAATCGATGAAATCATTGCTTCCGGCATCGGGAGCATGAAAAGCAGGAAAAAAAGTGGAAAAAAAAGGATTTTAGATAGGCCCCAACCTCCCAAAAAGAGGGAAAGACCAAAAAAGAAAATAAAAATTGAGATCCCAGATAATGATTGAATATAAAGTATTTTCCCAGAAATATTGATTAATTGAGAGAATATTATCAAACAAAATCCAAATGTGCTAGATTGATATAAATTTTCAACGATACTATCTTTATTCTGATAGATTATAAAAAGAATGATGAACGGGACCAAAAATCCGTGCGAATAGTAAGACTCATCGCTAGAAAAACGGCTAACCATCCATTTCAAAGTAGATAGATATGAAAAAATAAATCCAATAAGAATAAAAAATGGCAAAAAATATCGCCCAAATTGGAGGTGGTTATTGGAATTCATATTAAAGGTCGAATAATAGTATGTGAATAATTAATATTGTGCACAAAAGTTTTTAAACCAAATTAGCCAACATAACTAACAATTGCTCCGCAACAATTTTACGTCCGGTATTATTTAAGTGCCCGCCATCAAACGAGTAATCTGAGGACAGGGAAAGGTATTCCTTGCCTTCGAATTCAAACTTCGACTTCGTCCCATCCATATGGGTCGACTCAAAGCCGGCAAGATCAAAAATCGGTATCCGATTATTGTTTTGCATAGTAATCAAATCATTGAACTGATTGCGTTTTATATTATCATTGAATTCCCATAAGGTCCCTACCCCTAAAATTTTCTTTAATTTTGTTTTCCAGGTAATTTTGGTTTCCGTTAGTGGACAAGTGAAAAATATAAACTGTGTTTGCGGAAACGCAGTCGCAATGCTGTTGAGGGTATCTACATACTTCACAGCCGTGGTGGTTAAATCAGTTTCTGTAGTAATATCGACATAACAGAGTTTGAAAAAAGCGAAATCGACCTTGTCTCCGAATCGGTCATGTGCCATCTTTTCAAACTGAGTAATTTTTGAGAGAGGATCTCCATTTTCGCCGATACGGAAATGGGCCAATGTACCTGGCTTCAGGTTATTGAAATGGTTTGTCTCGAGCACCTCTATCTGGATAGAGCCATTTTCCTTTATAATACGATTTAGGCCTTCGATGATATTTTCACCGACCGATTGATGCCCAAAAACAATGCGCTTTTCATTTAACTTTTTCCATACTGACTTAGGGACTTCTTCAATACCCTGATAGTTTTTGCGATCCTGTTTGGCATCCTCGGAACAGCCAGCTAACATCATGAAAGACAATATCAAAAATATATTGATAGAATTCCTAAAGTGGTTCAAATTGTGATACCCCTCAAATAAGTTATAACGAAATTAAAACACAATATTTAATGATGACCCACAAAAATAGCCGATTCTGGGTGAAATAACAAAAAGCTGCTCTTGTAGCAGGATCATACTCCTCGAACGTAAAAATATATTCTATCTGTTATGCTGTAATGCCATGATTTTGCATTTGGAACGATCAATTTTTCCACTGTTGCTTAGCGGAAGACTTCGCCTAAATAATACCGTTGATGGCAGCTTGAATTGGGGAAGGCGATCTGAGCACTTTCTCAATATATCCTCAGGCGTGGTTTCATTATTTATGGGAACGGCTATCGCAAAAAGTTTCTTTCCCATAAGGAGATCCGGTATATCAACAACAGCTGCATCAACAACAAGATTCGTCCCGACGATGGCATCTTCAACCTCCTGGAGATTGATCCGGTGGCCACCAACTTTTACGAGATGGTCGCTTCGTCCAGTTAGATAAAAATAGTTATCTTCGTCTTGATAACCAAAGTCGCCGGTGTGATAACCAAGTGGCCCCAATACTTTCTTGGTAGTTTCCGGGTCTTTCCAGTAGCCCATCATGATATTGGCACCTTGTCCAACTATTTCACCTACTGCTCCTTGGGGAAGTATTCGTCCTTTTGCATCGACTATGTGTAGTTTGACATTCGGTATTGGTTTCCCGATAGAATCAATACGCTTAGTCAACTGATCAGGAGGTAAGTATGATAGGCGCGCCGATGCTTCAGTAGCACCATACATAATGAAAATTTCAGTATGAGCTGGGAGAGTTCTCCTTAAGGATAATTTGACCTGATGTGCCATATGGCCGCCAGCCTGAGAGCAATAGCGCAAATGGTTAAGTTTGTCCCTGTAAGTCGGCAATGGTGAACGATGCAACAGGTAGGCATATGTTGAGGGGACTCCCGAGAAGGATGTCACTTTTTTTTCGGCCATCTCTTTTACAACTGTAGCTGGAAATGCAAATTGATTATTAAGTACGATAGATGCCCCTGCCGCAATGTGCGTATTCAGCAGCGATTTCCCCATTACATAAAAAAAAGGCAGAACAACCATCTGAATGTCGTTTTGCGAGATTCTTAAGTACTGGCAAATACTCTTTGTGTTGGCCACGATGTTGGCGTGGCTCAGCATGACGCCCTTGGGTTTGCCAGTGGAGCCGGAAGTGTAGATAATCGAGGCCAAATCCGAGGAGTTTATAGAGCTGATTGGGTTAATTGGGTTTGTTGAGTTAAAAGAGTTTGTTGGGTTAGTTGGTTTTATTGCGTTGATAGAGTTAATCGGGTTTGTTGAGTTGGTTGAGCTGAGGTAGTCCTCCATTGCTGCGACGGTGCAAGGGGTGTTGGTCCAGGCTTGTTTGGGGGATCGAATGACAAGCAGTTTGAGATTCAGGGCAGCGAGATCGACGGCTTTTAGGAGGCGTTCACGTTTGAAGTTGGTGATGATGGCGGACGGCTCCAGGTTGTTGAGAAGGCTTTGGAGGCCGTCGGGCTTCAATCCCGGGTTGAGGGGGGCTGCGACTGCGCCTGCTTTGAGGGTGGCGTAGTAGGCAATGATATAGTCGATGCCGTTTTCCAGAAGAATGGCGATGCGGTCGCCTTGGGCGATGCCGTTGGCCTGTAGGTGGCCAGCCAGGCTGCCGGCCCGGGAATTGAGATCCCGATATGTCACCCGCTCATCACCGTGGATGACGGCAACTTTGTCAGGATAGCGGGCGGCGGAGTTTTCGAGGAAATTATGGATTAGCATCAGATGAGTTTGTTGGGTTAATTGGGTTCGTAGAGTTTGTAGGGTTGGTAAGGCTGTAGACTATTAGGCTGTTGGGGAACTATGGGCTGTAGGCTGTTAGGTACAAAAAAGACGGCTGTCAGGTTGTAGGCTAAAAATCTTTTTGGCTGCAGGTTATTGGTATAAACTTTGTTTTTACCTACAGCCTAATCGCCCATTGGCCTATAGACCTAAAATTTACGGTTTTCCTACAACCTACAGTCTAATAGCCTAAGAACCTATCACCTGCTCTATTTAACCCACCGCTGCCTTGGCGCTACCGGCCAGTTTCGCGTTGAGGAAGGCCGTCACGTTATTGATGGAATCGAGATTTTCGGGGATGAGTTCTTCGTCATCCACGGTAATTTCGTAGGTTTCCTCAAGAAAGGTGATGAGTTCCAGGACACCGGTGGAATCGATGATGCCTTCTTCGAGAAACGAGGTGTCGTCCTTCAGGTTGTCCGCTGCTCCAAAAAGAAAGTTGTCGATAATGAAGGCTTTGATGCTGGTCTTGATGTCTTCCATTGATATAAGTCCTTGTTATTACATTTAATTATGCTTCGCTATGGCTATACTGAATATAGCTTCGCCTGGTAGTTTACATCCACCCGAGAACTTGCACCGATTTATGTTGGCCTGAGCTAGAACAAAGGCTGTTTTGCACTTTGCATGCCGCTATGGACTTTGATTGGATTGGCTTATTTTTCAGTGGTTTATCCTTTTATGGGAATATGTTCCTATTGTTTCGCTCACTATAGTGTCAAATCATTTCGGTGTTTTATGAACTGTGGTGCTCAATATGGGAAATAATATTCTCTATTTATGTTTCATGTTGGAAAAAGAACTATAGTCGGGGCCCGTCACGAGGATCTTGTCCTGGGGAATGGGGTCGATGGTGCGCCAGGGAAAGTTGCTCACGAATTGATAATGGGTCAGCTGGGCCGAAAGGATGCCTACCACGGCCATGTTTTGGACTTCGCTGCCGTGGCCGCCTTTGCGGTATTTTTGCAACAAGCGGCCCACTTTCTGCGGATCGAACAGGCCGGCTTGGCGAAGGCTGTCTTCTGACAGCATGGTGTCCACATAGTCGTCGGGCGCCGGGTTGAAGAAGACCTCCCGGATAGGAGCCCGGTAGGGCTGCTTGGGGCGGTTGCGTACGATGTCGGGGACCTCCTTGCTGAAGCTCTTCTTGAGGAGGTATTTCTCGTTGAGACCGTTGATCTTCCATTGGGGCGGCATGCGCGCGGCGAAATCGATTACCCGGTAGTCCAGGAAGGGCAATCGGATTTCGAGGGAGTTTGCCATGGCTGGGCGATCGCCCTGGGAGGAGAGCAGGTAGTTGGACAGGAAGACCTCCATCTCTAGGTGCTGGGCCCGGGCGAGCAGGTCGCGATCGGCAAAACCTGGGGGCAGTCCTTCGAGGACCTTGTCCCGCCAGGGGGCCCCATTGAGCTTGGCGGCGATCTGTGGGCTGAAGAACTGGATGTTCTTGCCCGTGTTGTTCCAGCGAATGCGGTGCGAAAAGCAGGGATCCTCCATGTCGCCGGTCTTGACCGCGTAGAAGGCGTATAAAAAGGCGCTGGTCCGCCCGGGATTCTTGAAAATGTAGGGATAGAGCTTCTGAAGCAGCAGGGGGCGGACCTTGGAGTCGGGCTGCCGCCCCCAGAATTGGCGGATTTTGGCCTCTTTGAAGATGTTGTACCCCCCGAAGACTTCGTCGGCCCCTTCGCCGGTGAGCACCACCTTGAGCTGGTTGTCCCGCACCAGGCCGGACAAGAGATACAGGGGCACGGGAGCGGTGCGCAGGATGGGCTTCTCAGCGTGCCAGACCAGATCGGCGAAATGCTCGCGAATGAGTTGGTTGGACGCCAGTGTTCGCCGGTGATCCGTCTGCAGGTGGGCGATCATCTCCTGCTGATAGCGGGTTTCGTCGAAGGAGCCCTCCTGGAAGCCGATGGAGAAAGTCTTGAGCCGGTTGTTGAAATTGCGCGCAATGAGGGCGGTGATAAGGGACGAATCCAAACCACCGCTAAGATAGGCGCCAACGGGCACGTCGGCGCGCAACCGGATGCGCACGGCATCCAGCAGCAGGTCGTGGAGGGCTTCGCAGGCTTCGGTGAAGCTGCTCTGCCAGCGGTTTTCCGGGGCATAATAGGGCAGCGTCCAAAACGCCCTTTTGGTGATATGGCCGTCTTTGACGGTCATGTAATGGCCGGGGGGCAGCTCGCGAATGCCCTCGAAAATCGTATTGCCCTCCAGCGTGGTCCAGAAGGTAAAGACCTGGTGGAGGGCTTCCGAATTAATGGCCCGTGGTACATCGGGGTGGGTGAAGAGAGCCTTGATTTCCGAGGCAAACAGCAGCCGGCGGCCGTTGCGTGTGTAAAAAAGGGGACGGATCCCTATGCGGTCCCGGGCCAGAAAGAGTTCCTTTTTGCGGTTGTCCCAAATGGCCAGGGCGAACTGGCCGTTGATTTTTTCCAGACAGGCCGGTCCGTATTCCTCATAAAGGTGCAGGAGCACCTCGGTATCGGTATCGGTGGTAAAGCGGTGGCCCTTTTGAAGCAGCTCCGGCTTGAGCTCCACGTAGTTGAAGGCCTCGCCGTTGTAAATGATCCAGAGGGAGCCGTCTTCGTTGCTGATGGGCTGTCCCCCGCCTTCGAGCCCGATAATGCTGAGCCTGACATGGCCCAGCCCCATATGATCGTCCAGGTAGAGGCCGGCCTCGTCGGGTCCGCGATGGCGGATGACTGAAATCATGGGCACGAGTTCTTCCCGGCCAGGCGGTGCCAGTGTATCGTTTAGATTGAGTATGCCTGCAATGCCGCACATATCAGTTTCTTGGGTTTCTTGGGTTCGTTGAGTTTATAGAGTTCATAGAGTTGGTTGAGTTTATGGAGTTCGTTGGGTTGATAGAGTTAATAGAGTTGGTTCAGCTGGCCGAGTTAACTGTGTTGGTTGGGTTCATAGCGTTTATCGGGTTAATAAAGCTTGTTGAGTTCATGGCGTTTATTGTTTTGATTTTAGGTATTTGATGAAGCCAGACGTTAGTTTGGATACTTTTTCAGCTTGATTGTAGGTATGATCGAATACTCCCTGTGAAATATAGTTTTGGTCAAGGGCAACGTAAAGCTGGCTTTGGACCTCGGCAACTGAGCTTTTTGAAATGAACAGAAACTGAATAAATTCCTTGTTGCCTCTACGTGAGAAGCCTTCCGCTATGTTGGACATGGACGAAACGGATGCACTTTGAATTTGATTAACAAGCCGAAAATCTTTTTGAAAATCGTTGTTTGTTTTAACCGCGTCGTAAACCATCTGAACTAGAACACGTGCCTCTTGCCAGGCCTGGATTTCTTCAAATCGGGAAATTTTCATAGAAAGCAGGGCAGTTTGTTGAGTTTATTGTGTTAATAGAGTTCGTTGCGTTAACAGATGGGTAGACTATGGGGTAGTTTTTAGCAGTTTCAAGGGAAACTAATGCTTACGCTGATTTTTAGCAACCACTCAACGAACCCGACTAACTGAACAAACTCAATATAACCACCCAACCCAACAAACCCAATGAAACCGCGCACTCAACAAACTCAACAAACCCAATGAACGCAAAAAACGGTTGTTTACTCTATTTCCGGCACCTCTTCGATTAACTGCGGTGCAAGGTGGAGGTAGCGGGTGGTGGTACGCTTGGTGTCGATATCGTCATAGACCCGCTGGACCTGCTCCGGTGTGAGATTCAGGGCCGGAGCCAGATCCTCCGAGGGGTAGCCGTTGTTTTTGCCATAGAGACATAGGTCCATTTTGTCGTAAGGCAGGGAAAAATAGAACTCATCCTGCCCCTGGGGCAGGGAGTAGGTATCGGTCGTGGGGGGGCGGTTGCGGATTTGTTCAGGCACGCCCAAATGAGCTGCCATTTGGTAGACTTGGCTTTTATAAAGATGGGCGATGGGCTTGATGTCCGCGGCTCCGTCGCCGAGTTTGACGAAGAAGCCCTGGTCGTATTCCAGGCGGTTGGGCGTTCCCACCACGGCATAGTTGAACCGGTCCGCGTAATAGTATTCGAACATTTTACGGGTGCGCTGTTTGAAATTGGTGGCCGCGACAATTTCCAGGTAGGCCTTCAGGGGAAGGCGTTTTTGAACCGGAGAACCGTCCGGGGGCTGGGCGACAATGGAAAACAGGTTGAAGCCCTTGGATTCCATCACATTGGGGATGACGATCTTGGACTTCCATCCATTGCCGTATTCCGGAATCGCCTGGCGGACGGCATCGTCATAACGCCGGTAAAAACCGACCGCTTCCAGTACGCCGGAGATATCCTCGTGAAACCATTTAACGCCGAAAGCGTCGGAAACTGATTTGCTGAGATCGAGGGTGTCGTCGGATGAGTGGCGCTCGGGCATCAGCAGAGCGACGACGCGATCAGGCCCCAGGGCTTTGGCGGCCAAGCCCACGGAAACGCTGCTGTCAATGCCACCCGACAGGGCCACGACCAGCCCCCGGCGTTTAAGGTTCTTTGTTAGCAGGCTTTTGATGCGGGTGCATATTTTTTCAGCTTCCTGCTCCGTATCGAGATTCAAGACGTCTTGGGATAGAGATTGGGTCACGGTGTATTCCTCAGGGGGTTTATAGGGTTTGTGGGGTTTATTGGGTTTATTCTGTTTGTTGGGTTAATGGAGTTGGTAGCGTTTATTGGGTTTGTAGGGTTAATAGAGTTTATAGGGTTTGTTGAGCTTGTTGAGTTGGATGAGGTCTGAAGGCCGTGGGTTGTGAGTGGAGGTTGTGTTTGGTTCAACCTACAACCAACGGCCAACAATTTACGAAATAAAATCCCTACATGTCGAAAACCGACAATCTGCATGGTCCTGCAACAGTTGGCTTAATTTTTTATAAGTCGTTCTGAGGTTGCAGTAATGGCGGAATTGCGAAAGGCGGTCAGCTTTCGAGACACGCGGTTGGCCAGCATCGATTTCCCAGGGGTGCAGATAGAATAGATAATAGCCTTGCTTGGAAAGAATGTTGCGTACACCTTGATGGAAAACGCTGTAGGGCAGCAGTCGAAAATAGCCGCCACCGCTCCATGGCAATGTTCGATTCAAGAGGGTAAGGTTGCTGAGCGGCAATTCATGGAAACGATCAGAAATTTTAATGCCCCTGCCGCTCTTATCATACGATGACAAGTCAAGATGACCATAGCGGGGGTTGGCTTCAAAGGAATTATAGCTGGAATCATATCGATACCCGCATTGCGCCAGGATGTCGATGACCTGTTCGTTGACGGAAAAGCTCGGTGCGCGATAGCCGACGACTTCAGATCCCGTCATATTTTCGAGCAGTTGTTTGCTGCGGATCAAGTCCTGTTTGAGGTCGGCCGGCTTCATATCGTGACACAATTGATGGTCGAATCCATGGGAAGCTACTTCATGGCCACATCCGGAAATTTTTTTTACCAGCTGCGGTAGTTTTTCGGCAACCCAGCCTAAGACGAAAAAGGTTGACGGGAAGCCATCCAATAAATCCAGAAGGCGATTTACATTGTGCTCGACCCGCAACTCTCTTTCTGACCAGGTATCCGGTGCGATCCAGGGTTTGAAGTTTTCAACCTGGAACCAGTCTTCAACATCAATGGTGAAAAGAAAGGTGGGCTTGGTCATTTTGACGGCTAAAAAAAAGATTCCACTATATAGAGCATGAAGATCGTGAAGTTATGACACTTGAAAAGATAAAGAGGAGATTTTACCACAAAGAGCACGAAGTGCCCGAAGAAAAATAATCACATTTATGAATTTTGGAAAAATACAAGTTTCTATCTGTTTCTATCTGTGTTCATCAGCGTCCAAAAAACTTCGTGTCCTTCATGTACTTCGTGGTAGATAGCTGTGGTTGTTTTCGCCTTTATCGTAACAAGCGAAACGGCTGCTCCGGGGTCAGGGTGATGCTGAAAATGACCCGGTTTTCCGTGTATTCATCGAGGTCGTCATCCGTTGAAAGATCCCGGAAAGTATAGTCCAAGTTCAGGACCAACCACCGCAGGGCCTGGTATTCCAAACCGGCAGATCCAAATATGGTTTTGTCGGTGCGGCCCGGATCTTCATCCGGGTAGTCGTCCCAACGATAGCCAACCCTTGCATTAGCGGAAAAACGTGGCGTAAAGGCATATTCCGTGCGTGCAGATCCCTCATAATAAATATTGTAACCTAAATCTTCGACGCCTTCGTCATCGATATCTGATCCAGCTAATAAGGTAATGCCAACCAATCCTCTCCGGAATGGCCATACTTTATCCGCTAAGGCCACTGGTAGAAACCCATCCTCACTGTCTCCGCTATCGAATTCCTGCCAATAATAGCCGACACCTAATTCGATCCTCGTGTTTTCATCCAATTGATAATTAAAACCGATGGTTGGTTCATAGACGTCGAAATCATCTCCATCATCCTGATAATTTAAATTTCGATGGACGTATTGTCCATAAACATCCAGGTGGCGCGTTAGTCTCCGATTCAAACGCAGGCGACCATACCATTCCTCCCGGTCCTCTTCGCTTTCATAGTCGCGGTGGGAATACAATAAATCGCTTTCGATTCCCCATAGATTGGTGAACCAGTATGTGCCGCCAATGGATGGTTCCCAGATATCGTTTTCGTCCAACCCGTCATCGACATCCCTTCTTAAACGATAGGCAAATGCTGCATAAAAGGTGTCTTCCGCCCCAAAGCGATGATCCATCCGCAACGTTGTGGCATTTTCGTAGTATTCGGCAAGCCCGCGTCTATATGGGTCAGCTGCAATGTCAGGATCGACCAATGGGTCGTCTGAGGTTGCTCCAACAAAGCCGGCGTCCTCCAGCGAACCTCTTGTTCGAATGAAAGCATTGCGCAGCTCAACGCTGGTATTTGCGGTGAAGTTATACCAGGTGCGGGCTAACAGATCATGGGTCCAGCCATCAAAATCGTCAAAATCGTTATACCATTCATAGGACGGCAGATAGGTGAGCTCGGCACCGGCTGTGCGCCCAAGCAATTCCAGCGTGCCTCCAAAGGTTACCCGGGTAATAAAATCATCTTCCTCATCATCCGGGGCCAGGAAAATATTGTCGTTGTACTCTTCACTGACCGTCAAGACTGGCGTAAAGTTCAGTTGGGCGCTGTGAGCGCATGGGGTGAGGGCTAAAACCAAGAAGACCACACTTGCCAAAAGGGCTAGATGCTTCATAACGTCCTCTCTCTTGGTTGTGGTGAATTGATGGGGGCTATTAAAAGGAAACAGAAACCAATTTACCATGAAGGGTCTTCAGTTATTTAGGTTTATTGAGTTGGTAGAGTTTGTTGGGTTAAAACCGTAATTGAAGCGCTGTGGGTTGCAAGTGTATTTGCTGCCTTTTCTACCTACCACCCACAACCTACTATCCACAGTCTTAAAAAACCCAACAAACCCAATGAACCCGACAAACTCAATTAACCCTCGCACTCGACTAACCCAACGAACCCAATGAACTCAAAAAACTTTACTCAGGGCACGATAATGGTGTCGTCCGCCTTGATTTTGACATTTTGCTCCAAGTTTTCACCACGGACAATGTCTTTGTAATCCACCCGAATGGTGACATCCTTGCCATTTTCACGGCGCATAAGGATGATCTCATCCTTGGAAGCCCATTCGGTGAATCCGCCGGCCAGTGCAAAGGCCTGCAAAACGGTCAGGTGCTTTGCCAAGGGGTATTCACCCGTGTTGACAACTTCTCCCAGGATATAAAACCGTTGGCTGCCGGCTGTGACAATGGTGACGGTCACCTCGGGATTGCTGACGTAATCCTTGAGACCGATTTCCAGGGATTTTTTCAGTTGTGTCGGCGTCAAGCCAGCGGCCCTGACATCGTTCAACAGGGGAAAGCTGATAAAACCATCAGTCCGCACCAGGACTTCCTCTCGTGAAAAATCCGGCTCTTTCCACGTCACGATTTCCAGCACATCGCCGCTTCCAATCTTATAGGAACCTTCATCACTGGCTGACAAGGCATAGGACGGCAAACCGGCAACTACCAAAATTGTCAGCAGTACAACTATTTTGGGAAAAAATTTCATGACAGGGCCTCCCCATCGTTATGGTTAACCCATCTTAATAAACTGTCATCTCCACCATGAAGATCATGAAGGACATGAAGGTTTGAAGAAAACTATGTGAGCGAGTTTTACCTATTTTTAGCAACATTTTCTGGAAGTCCAGAAAATGTTCAATTGCATTGGCAATTTGTATGGTAAACATTGCCTGTCGATTGTGGGGATCACCAAGACGACAATTCGCGTAGCTCCGCCTTGTGCATTACAGCGCGAGGTAGACAATAAGGATAAGAAATGATTGCAAAAAGTACTGAATTACAAAGGCTCTATCGGGCGCCTTTCCCGAAAAGCACTATTTTTACCGTCCGAAAGACGATGAGCATATCGAGCAGAAAGGACATGTTTTTGGTGTAGAACAGATCATAGTTCAGTTTTTCAATGGCATCCTCGACGGAAGCACCATAGGGGTAGCTTACCTGGGCCCACCCCGTAAGGCCGGGTTTTACGGTGTGCCGCTCCGAATAAAAGGGGATTTCCTTTTCCAACTGGGCAATAAAATAGGCTCTTTCCGGACGCGGACCGACAAAACTCATCTCGCCTTTGAGCACGTTCCACAACTGCGGCAGTTCATCGATGCGGAGTTTGCGGATGATTCGTCCCACCCGTGTGATTCGATCGTCGTTCTCGCTGGCCCATACCGGCCCGGAACGTTTTTCTGCGTCGGACACCATGGATCGAAATTTGTGGACATTGAAGCTCTTGCCGTATTGACCCACCCGTTCCTGGGAAAAGATAATGGGGCCTTTCGAATCCAATTTAATCAGAATTGCTGTCAGAAGGATTAGAGGGGATAAGGCAACGAGCATCAAAACAGAAAGGACCAGGTCTCCCGTCCTTTTCATGAAGCTTCGCAAGGGGGATTTTCGGAAACCTTCCGAAAAAATCAGCCAGGCGGGGTTGATTTGCTTGACGTAAAGTTTGCCCAGAAGCATCTCATAGAAACTTGTCCCCTCCAGAATTTCGATACCCTCGGTTCGGCATTTCAAAAGCTGCTCCATAGGCAGCGTGCCCCGCTTTTCCTCTAAAGCCACAATGATTTTAGAGATGTTTTTGTCTTTGGCCTGGGCGCACATGTCGTGACCCGTGCCGCAAGCGTTGTTTCGGCATTCGGCTTCATTGAAAATCGTCTCGACTACATATCCCGAATCCCGTTTGTCGCGAATTTCCTGAATGATTCCCTGGGCCAAATCCCCGGTACCAATAACGATAATTTTTTGGTTAAAAAGTCCTTTTTCAAGAATAAGCGTATAACCGATGCGCCAGGATACGATCAGCAGGATGAGCAGGCCGATGGATATGACGAAGATGCCTTCCCCGATCATCAATTGGGGGACCAGATAATAGACAACCCCAAAGAAAATCGTGGCAGTGCCCAGGGCCTGGAGCAGGCGAATGCCCAGTTCGATGTAATTGTTGGTGACTTTCAGGTCGTACAAGTCATTGTAATAAAGAGAAATTTGGCAAACAATGGTGATCAGCAGGGTCTTGAAGATGATCCAGTGATCGAACATGCTAAGATCATTGCCAATTTTTATATAGGCGGCAATGATTACGGAAAGGTAAATCACCAAGCCTTCGCCGGATGCAAAGATGACATTGCGAATAGGGTAGTATTTGCGAAAAAGTCTCAGCATGAACGATCTATAGTGTCACGAAGGGTGAAAAAAGTCTAAAGTGCAAAGCGTCAAGCTGAAAGGGAAACCTATAGCCTGTAGTCTAAACACCTGCAGCCTGATCCGTGGACATCCGTGAAAATCTGTGGCCAAATTGTTTTTCACCATGAAGGGCATGAAGGGTTTAAAGGCCTCTAAGCTCAGATCGCCAAGCTCGTATGAAAAAAGGGCCAAGCTTAAAGGGAAACCCACAGCCTATAGTCTAAACACCTATAGCCTGATTTCTGGTCATTCGTGTTCATCAGTGTCCAAATTCATTATTTACGAACCGTAATAGCCATATTGGGAATATTTGCCTTTCCCATAAATATTCGTTGATCCCCGATCCATCCAATTGGCCACAACGCCGAGGATTTTGTCTTTTTGGAACTTTTCCACCATATCGGCAACGAGGTCACGATTTGTCCGGCCGAACTTGACGACCACGATGATGCCGTCCACGAACTGGGCCAGGGCCTTGCTTTCAGCGGTCAGGTGGGGGGGCGGGGAATCGATAATAATGTACCGGTCATCGTAACGCGAACGGACTTCCTTAAGCAGTGCCAGCATGCGGTTGGACGAAAGCAGTTCCGCCGGGTTGGGTGGCACCGGCCCTCCAGGCAAAATGGATAAATGATTACTGCCTGTCCGGATCAGGAGCTCGGGCAGGGTGGATTCTCCTGTCAGATAATTGCTAAGGCCGGGCACTTGATCGTAGCCGAAAATTTTGTGGATGGTGGGGCGCCGCATGTCGCAGTCGATCAGGAGCACGTGCTTGTCGATGTTTTGCGCAATGGCCTGCGCTAAGTTGCTGGACACAAATGACTTGCCCTCGCCGGGCAGGGCGCTGGTGACTAAAATCGTTCGGGGCGAGGGCTTCTCGCCCGAAGGAAACAGAATGTTTGTGCGCAGCATCCGGAATTGTTCGGCTTCATAAGAGTGCGGGTTGTGATGGGTAACCAGATTATTGTCGAAATGGTGATGCTTGCGAAAAGGCGTGCTTAACCGCTCTCGGATATCAGCGCGTTCGCTTTTCCTTGGAGTTTTAACGGACGCAACATCAGTCGCTGTTTCATCCTGAATTGCCTTGGCAGCAGGCTCCACGGCTTTGTTAGGTACATCGGTAGATTCCTCGTCATCCTTGAAGGCATCCACTTCAACAATCGTCGCGGGCTCAGGACCTACCTTACTTTCATCTGATTTTTTCAGCGCCTCAAAAAATTTTCCCACGATTCTATAACCTCGGTTCGGCGGTACGATTGGTCGTATCGTATCAAAGAATAGTATTCTTGACTTTCATTAAAAGGCCCAGTGTGGCTTCGACACCCTTCAGTGACAGGGCTGCAAATACGAGGAACATCAGGCCGGCGGCTGTCAGGGCGAAGCCGGTAGCAATCCAATTAACTGTTTTGAAGATGCGCTTCCTGCGATCTTCGATAACAGGGATCAGAGCGATGGTCGGGAGCCCGAGGGTGAGCTCTACTTCCTTGGGCGACCGGAAACCGCTATTCATGAATTCCAATAGATAAAGAATTCCGCCACCAATGCCGATGCCCGCCGCAACAGTCATCAGGAAAAGGATCTGCATATTGGGTTCAACCGGGCGTTCCGGCAAACGGGCACGGTCTAGTACGCGAAATTGCTCGCCCTTTTGTTTGCGTTCCATATTGACAGATATGTCGGCCTCGAGTTTGCGATTCAGCAGGGAACTGTAGGATTCTTGAAGGTTTTCGTAGTCCCGTTGCAGGGCCATTAATTCCTGCTCTCTTTTGGGTGTTCTTTCCACGCGATTATCATAGAGAGCAATTTCAGATTGGATCCGTCCGATATCATTTGCAATGTTGCTGATTTCCCGGCGGACCTCGGTGATCTGGATGGGTTCTATTCGGGTTGTCGGCGACCCGGCGTCAGAAGGGCTGGGATTGGCCTCCAGGTCCTTGATTTGCTGTTTAATTTTAATAATATCCGGGTGTTTATCGGTATAGCGAGATTGCAGTCGGGCCAGTTCGGCCCGCAGGGCGGCCGGGTCCAGGGGGTCCGGCTCCCGCGGCCCAACATCCCCGGCGGCCTGATCGGTCAGCAAGCCGGCAGAAGCTTGGTTTTGCAGCATGGCCAAACGGGAGCGAGCATCTCTCAGACTCTCCTGCCTTTCCGTCAGGTTTTCCTGCAGCCGATCCAGAATGCGCAAATTGGTTTCCAACTGTTCGGGCAATTCGCCCATATTGCCTGTCCGAAAAGCTTCCAGGGCTTTTTCCTGGTCTTCCAACCGTAGGCGCATGGATGCCAGTTCAGCCTCTAAGAAAGCGCTTGTTCCAATGGCCTGTGACTCCCGCGCCTTTAAATTTTCATCGATAAAGTAGGTCGCCAGAGTGTTGGTGACATTCATGACGGTTTCCGGATCTTTACCCCGATAGGTTATTGAAAATGAGTTGGTTTCCCGGCGGCTCTGGGTTACTTCAACGTTTATGCTCTCTCGAAGAGCATCGACCTTGTCTTCCAAATACATATTTTCGTAGTCGGGGCCGGAATATAGGGCGAATTGAGTGATGACTTTCTCAAGGTTGGTGCGGCTCAGAATTTGTTGAGAGAGTGTGTTGATGCGTTCCTCCACCTCGGTTGATACGACGGATTGGACGTAATTGGTTGGAACTCTTTGGGGTTCGACCAGAATCAGGGTTTGTGCTTCGTAAATCTTGGGCAACCATATCACGAGGAACGATCCGACAGCCAGAGCCAGCATCAGGGGGATGATCAACAGCCACCTGTGCCCAATAACGGTCTTGATGATATATTCCGGCTTTAGGAATTCTTGCTGTAAGGTTTTTTCTTGCACTGGTGTGATTCCCATTTGTGATGAATGGACAAGAGGCGATCACGTAATAAAAAAACTATATTTCAATAATATTATAACCTACCATAACAACTTGAGATTATCAAAACCAAAAACGTCTTTTAGAATCGGCACTCATGGGATGCTTTTCAAATGCAAGCATATTTTGGGATGTCATTACCACCCCAATATCGATAGTTTGAAACAGCCTCTAAGTATTAGTTGATACTCCAGAATAATTGTGCACACAGTTAGTGGTATTTGATCATTCAACCATTCGGAAAAAGAATAAGTTCTAATTGTTCAGCAAGAAGTGTGCCTTGTTATGCCTCATTGTGTTGTCCTAAATCCAAACTGTTTCAAATATTTTATAATAAATTGAAATTAAACGATAAAAAAATACATTCGTCGGTCTGTTTTCGTTCTAACGCCTGGTTTCTCTCCAGGGATTCAACTTGTTGGGGACAACGACTCAGACTATGTGGAATATGCATCATACCAGCGATTTTGTCACTAACCCTTTACTGGCATTCATATTACGTTAAAAACTTGACGCTAGGATTTCCCTTGACACAAGGCAATTATATTCATATATGAAAAAAAGTTCACAATTCTTCCCCGGCTAACACAAATCCACTTCAGGAAAACGCCATGGTCTCTGACGCTTCAGCACGTTTACTGATTATTGAGGATAATGAGGAAGTTCTGCGATCCCTTAAAAAATATTTTACCAAAAAAAATTATGATGTTGTGACCGCCTCCAATGGCCTGGACGGTCTCAAAACCTATGAGAATGATCCCGAGGGTTTTGATCTCATTATCACCGACCTTGTCATGCCGAACATCAGTGGGGTTGCCATCATATCGCTGGTGAAAAAGAAATCCCCCAAAACACCGGTGATTGCCATAACCGGTTGGGGGGAGCATCCGGAAGCGCTCGCAACGGAAGCCCAGGCCGACCTGGTTTTGGAAAAACCGATCGAGCTCGATAAGATGGACCAGTTCATCAATGATCTTTTGAGCAAAAAGTAGATCTGCGCGAATCGATCCGACCGCAACCTTTCTATAATATTTAATATCCTGATAATCCAAGACGATATTACTCCATGAGTCCACAAAAAATACAACAGAAAGCGCCGCAAATTATCGGCGTCAGCCAGCCCATTGAAAGAATCCGGGATCTGATCAACCATGTTGCCGATACCGGGCTCAATATCCTGATTTGTGGTGAGAGCGGTGTTGGTAAAGAGGTCATTGCCCAGAATCTTTATCAGCATTCACCGCGCAGCAACCGACCATTCCTGAAAATCAACTGCGCGGCCCTGCCGGACGGATTGCTGGAAAGCGAGCTGTTCGGGCACGAGCAGGGCGCCTTTACCGGGGCGGAGCGCAAGAAACGCGGCAAGTTCGAGCTGGCCAATGGCGGTGTGCTTTTGTTGGATGAAATCGGCGACATGTCCATCGCGTTGCAGGCCAAACTGTTGCATGTCCTCCAAAGCGGCGAATTTTCACCATTGGGTTCTGAAAAGGAAGTTCGCACGGATACCTGGGTGCTGGCGGCCACCAATCATGAGTTGGAAGAGGATATCCAAAAGCAAAAGTTCCGCGAGGACCTTTATTACCGCCTGAATATCATCAAGATTCTCATTCCCCCGCTGCGGGAGCGGCCCGAGGACATCCCGCCGCTGATCGAGCATTTTGTCAACGAATACGCCTACCAGTTCCAGGCCGGGCGCATCAACATCCCCGGAAACCATCTGATTGCCAAATTGTGCGAGTACCACTGGCCCGGGAATGTGCGCGAGCTGCAGAATATCCTCAAGCGCGGATTTGCGCTGGGGAATTGGGATGAAATCATCGATGAACTGTTCCGCTACACCCCTGCTGGATCAGCTGCCATGGCGAATAGCGCGCCGGTGGGGAGACCTTCCACAGCCAGTTCGATCTCCGGTCTGGACTACAAGAACATCGATCTGGATGATCTGTCGCTAAAGGAAATCACCCGCGCTGCCCAGGACAGGGTGGAGCGCGAAGTCATCAGCTATGTGCTGGAAAAAACCGGGTGGAATCGCAGCAAAGCCAGCCGGATCTTGAAAATCAGCTATAAGGCATTGTTGTATAAGATCAAAGACCTGAATATACTCATCCCCCATTAGATTGCCTTCAAAAGAGATCTTTTCAATCAATCTCGGCGTCATCGTCCGGTTTTAATCCTCGACATACGAAAGGTATGCCTGCGGTTAAAATCCTCCGAGTTCCTTGACCTTAATCGAAAATCTGCGTTTTTGAAGGCAATCATGAGAGTATATTGATTTTCAATTGCAGAACCCTGCAATATGAGTTTTGGGTAGCTTCAGACGCCTGCGGATTGCGGTATACCTCACGCTGTCAAGCCTCATCTCAAACGTATTACGAAACCGCCCTACAGGGTTAAAATACCATGTTATTGAGGTGTACCTGAAAATTAAATGTTCTGGTACCGCAAAAACGATATCTCTATGAATTTACACGTCATATCTCGGGCTTTTTGCGGAATCGTCGTTTGTTGGTAGCTGTGTTTGGGGGGAAACAATTCATTTGAAGTGGTTATCAACATTCATTCGTTCGTGCAAGATGCGAACGATTTGCACATGTGTATCTGTTATTCGGTAAAAAATAAGATGTTTGCCGACATGGAGTTTTCGGTATCCCTTTCGAATAAAGTCACAGGATGCTCCGATTAACGGGTCACTCGCAATCAAGAGGAACCCCTGATTCAATTTGTGCAAATACTTATTTCGTTGCTCCCGCCCCCAATTCTGTTCGGTATATCGACCAATTGATCTAAGGTCATCAACAGCTCTTGTGGTGAGCTGGAGTCCTTTCACTTTGCGATACTTTCACAATCAAGTTCATCTATAAGGCTGCTCAGGTTGTATTCGGCGAGGCCGCTTTTTTCTCCCGCATCGAGTTTTTGCCGCAAAGCGATTATTTTCAATTCCCTTTCCTCCAACAGCCGCAATCCAGCACGGACAGCTTCACTGGCTGACGCATAGCGCCCACTTTGGATTTGCTGGGAAATAAAGGCGTCAAAATGTTTGCCAAGCGTTACACTTGTATTTTTATGCATGACATCCTCCTTGGAACATTGAGTCATTGTGTACCAATATTTGGTATATAATGGCATTTGTCAATGGAGGATTTACCTGCCTTTTCATTGTCTCATTGATCCGAATAGCCGCTTCCCGGTGTTCCGGGGACTTCCTCGACCGGTTCCACCCTTTCCGCGATGATGGTCAGCAAACGAATCATTTCCCGGTTCTGGTCGATGATCTGATCGTATTTGTCCGCCAGTTCGCTTTGCCGGGACAGCATCTCCTGGTTTTGCTGGTAGATCAGGCCCATTGACCGGGCCGTATACAAAGCCCCTATGGCAGCCTGCCGGGTCGGGTAGTCGGTGCCCACGGAGCTATTTGGTGCGGGTGTCAGGGTTTCGTATTCTTCCCCGAGGGATTGGATGAGTTCTTCCATGGGATCGGCATAAGCGCAAACCGCAATTGCCAGGATGGCCACCAACAGACAAGTAATCGTGCGATGTTTCATTGTTGCTCCTATTGCGTGGGTACAAAAACAAAGGCCCAATCGGCATACGTTTGGGCGTTTTCAAAATCACCATATTCCTTTGGGAAATTCCCTTTTTTCAATGGTGTTCCAGGGTGTGCACTGTGGACACCTTTGAGTCGATTGGCGGCGTCCAGGACATATACCCATTCGCCCCCGTGTGTCATGGGGTCGGTGTACCATTTGCGCAGGTGCCGTTTGAGATTGGGGTAGCGCGGGTCTTTCAGCAGGTCGCTGAACTGGCGGGGGTATGATTTGCTTTGGCCGCCGGGGGGGGTGTTGTAGTAAGAAGCGATGGCCTCGCGGATCTGATCGCCCCGGTACAATAACTCAGCCTCGCGTTCCCTTTTGACGATGGTGCTCCAGTAGCGGCCCGCACCGGTGAGGGCGATGCTCATGACGGCGACAAGGATCAGCACCCCCAAATACGAAAAACCCGAGCGATTGCGCGAGATGGCCAATCTCGGCGTTGTTCTACGCCTCTCGTTGCTGCGGCGTACTGATGTACGCCTCGCGCCTCGCGTCTTGAGCGCCTTGACCTTGGCCATCTCGCGCAATCGCTCTAATTGGTGTTCGAAAGACGGGTAGGCGCGGTCCATGTCGTCGCTGCGGCTTACTGATTTGCGCCTCGTCCTCTGAATATGGTGCGCCTTCACCTTGGCTTTTTGGCTAACCCGCTTGGATGGATACGACATTACCATATTTCAACGCCGGTGCGCGTTTCGTTGTTGCGGTGTGGGGATGTTTATATTTGAATGAAGAATCTAAGATTATAAAATCTATTCGTTTTAATCTAAACCGTTCACCTCTGGTGGAGGACCCGGAGAAGTTCGACCGATCCGGGGTGATTTTATGAAGGTGTTTCTTCATTTTCTGTCCCGTGACAGAAAACGAAGCAAAAGAGCACGCCCGTGTCCCGCTCAACCCTGCGCGTCGTCCAACCGTCCGATGACGCGGTGCCTCATGCCGCCATGCGGCGTTATCACGTTCGTTCGGATGCTCACAATCTGGCGATTGCTGCGCGCCTCTCTTCACGTGATGCCTTGCCTGGCAGCACGATGCTTGCGGCATCGACCGGTTGAAACGGCCGGAGCGCGC
>JGI12365J12839_1000375_pt1 | contig 20819 bp, 10 predicted proteins | sample TtanPargueraPR_4_FD_12839 | JGI IMG/M metagenome (IMG submission 12839)
TTGTTCGCTACGAATACCATGTAGAAAATTTCCTGGCGATGGTTCACCTTGGTTGTATTAAAATTCTACTTCGGTTTTTTTGAGATGGCTTCTAATCAATGCGCGATTGAAATGACTGGGTGGAAAACGCATCAAACAGTTTTCTATATCGGTCAGGGATGAGATTGGAGTTAAATATCAGCTTCCGTATTTTGATAGCTCTCTGTCACGGGACAGAAAATGAAGAAACGCCTTCATAAAATCACACCGTATGGATCGAACATCTCCGGGTCCTCCACCAGAGGTGGAGGATTTAGATTAAAACTTAGTGGAGTAATAAAAAAAGCAAGTGTCAAGGCCGCACTGCTGCTCAGACTATTTGAGCCCCATCATTTTCATTGTTGCTGAAGCTCCTGAGGCAAGTCGTGTAGAATATCGAAAACCAGGTACGCCAAAAAAGGTCATAAATCCATTTGCAATCGCGTCAGCTGCTTCCCCGGCCTTGGCTTTGTCGTATTTATAAATTGCTATTGCCGTGACCCCTTCGTTATCATCAGGATACATATAGGGGCCAGTCATCTCGATAAAATCCGGCATAGGTTTCATCTCAAGCGATCGTTTCCCAATATCATTCGCTGATTCAATCGGCCATCTTGATATTCCTATTGTGATCATTTTTCCCCCTTCCTTTAGTTTACTGGCCTTGTACAAAAAAATATTTCAAAAAAGTGGGAGTTTGATACCGCGACTCAATAGGCGCGATCATGTGCTATACGATCTTCCGAAGCTGCTATCAGGCTTCACCTGCAATAACTGCCTGCAATATTTCAGGGGTTACTTGGTTCCCTCCGATAAGGTCCCAAATGGATGGTGATTTTAGATATGATCCTTGAAATTTTCTGGATCTTTATTTCAGGAGGCCCATCACATCTTTTTCAGTATCCACAAGTGGAATGAGTTCCATGTTCAACAAATCATTCCACATCATCGTCCAGGCGTAATCCGGCTTTTCTGTTTCAAATATCATGTAGCCTCCGCTCCCATCGAGAGCTGTATATTCACCGATAATTTTTACTCCTTCAGGTTCCCCCCTTCCTTGTTCCAAACGCCTTTGTATGATTTCCTCTCGCTTCCCTTCTTTATAGGTATAGGCATTCAAAAACAGCATAACAGGCCTCCTCTCCAATTTGGTTTACATTACGCGTATCATTGGCAAAAAATATGCAGCCCTCAGATGGGCCGACGAACCCACCGAGGGCATTAAATGGGCAATTTTAGATCCCCTATCATTCGATAGAATATCATTTTGATTAACCGGATTTTTAAGTTTTGATGAGAAAGGGGGTGAGATCTGGCGAGGCGAGGAAAATGCGTGGGAACAGATTTAACTCAAACGAATTAATACCTTAAATTAAATTCAATAACGCGTGTGTCAAGATGTTAGCAATACTGATGCAGCTAAATTGGGGCAACTCACACAGTCATTCGATTGATTTGGCAGGTTGTGAGATATTGAGATAACCCCACCTAAAACGACCCGGCCAAATAAACGTATTACGTGCCAATAAAGCCGGGGTAAAAAAGCACCTACCGATACAGACTGCTGTCGCATATCTGTAAGCATCCACTTTGCGACAATATTAACCGGGTAGCATTTAGAATCATGACAGTGTCTCGATAATGTCTCTAACCCGATTGATATTTATATCTGCGCCCATACGTTCGTATCCGTCTTTTGCATCCATCAAATACTTAAGTGCTTTATCGTTTTTATTTTTGGATTTGTAGGCTAATCCCAAATCGAAACAGGCTTGGCTGACCAAGAAATCAGATCCAATTCTTTTCCCTTCTTCAATGCTTTTCAATAGATAATTTTCTGCCTTTTTCATAGCTCCTGGAACGTTTTGAACAATGAACCCTACGTTTTTAAGAATGCCCGTTATTCCTATCGCATTTTCACCAACAACAATTTGTGAATAGATACTACCCAGAACGAGATCCGCCAATAATTCAGCTGACCTTATTTTGTTTTTAATACATATTTTTTTTGTTTCCCAGATTTTCTCAATCCCTAACTGCATTTTTCCATCTGCGATTAAGGCAGCTCCAAGAAATATTCCACCGTAGAAAGAAAAGGGATGCCCACCTACTGAAATTCCATTTTCGTATACTTCAGTTAACGTGTCTCTGGCACTACGAATATTTCCGGATTGCAAGTAAGCCGCACCCAGATAGAATTTAACAACCATACTGTAAAATATGTCTCTACATACTTCTAAACCTTTCTTTAGAGAAGCTATGGCAGCGTCATAGTCACCACGAAGGTAATGCGCATTTCCCATATAAACATTACCCATAACCTGACTTCGAGCATTTGCATTCTTCTCTCCATAATCAATCAATTCTGTAGCAATATCGTATATTTTTTTTATCTTGCCGTGGAACATGTATATATGCCCAAGGCCGGCTCTACATTTAAAATATAAGTATGGCTCCTTCGTAAAAATATTAGACAGCGAAACCGCATGATTCGCATATTTTTCAGCTTCTCCATATAATGCAAGATCGACGCAGGTCCATGCCAACCAGGTATAGCAATATGCCAAAGCCTTTTGGTCGCAAGCACGTTTTGCGATTTCCGAAGCTTTCAACAAATAATTATATCCCTCTTTTGGATACCCACTGCTGTCATGACAAAATCCAACCCAGCCATAATACAAACTTCGCATAGATTGATTCGTTATTGAATCTGCTAATTCAGCGTGCCGGTCAGCTATCTCTATAAACTTTTTGAATTCACCCCGATAGTAGTTAACGACAGCCCAATTGTTGAGGAGGTTTATCAGCGCTTCATTGGTATCGTTATTTTTTGGATCTATTTCAGCAATACAGATGTAAGCGTCATTAAAATACTGATCTGCCTCCTCCAGTGAGTATCGCTTTAAACATTTTTCTCCCGATTTTCTTAAATATTCAACTGCTTTAAGTTTCGAGGTACCTCTTAAATAATGATAAGCCAGCGTCTCAAAAAATTCTGACAGTCTATGCTTAAAAAGAATCTCAATCACGTTGCCTATTTTCTCGTGAATAATCTTGCGCTCTGATTTTACTAGCCCATTATAGACAATCTCCTGAGTGAGGGCATGTTTAAAAATGTATTCCAACGTGGGTTGAATGGATTTGGCGCTAATCAGATCTAGCCGTTCAAGCATTACTAGGTTCTGGTCGATATTTTCTTTGATTTCACTGATGCGGCTTAGAATATCGAATAGAAACGCCCTGCCGATTACCGAGGCCTCCTGCAGGATACGTTTGGTATCATGACCCAGGCGATCAATTCTGCCAGCAAGGACCCCCTGAATGTTTGTCGAAATAAAAGAATCGTCGATCGTTTTGGTAAGCACCCATTGTCCAGAATGCTTTGATAGCATTTCCGAATCGATCAAAGCATTGATCAATTCCTCAACATAGAAAGGATTGCCGTCGATACTATCCCTTATAAATCCTCTCAGCTCTTTAGGTATTTGATCCGTATTTAAGAGTGAACAAATCATGTCCTGAGATTCTGACGGAGATAGTTCTCTCAACCGCAGTTCCGCATAATCGATCGGTAACGTATTGATTTCAAAATCTGTCAAAATGGTAATGACGGGACGATAGATACATATCACCATCAAGGGGCCAGACAGATTTGATACAAGCTTTCGTACCAGTTCCATCGTTGATGGATCAGCCCAGTGCATGTCTTCCACGCATATAACCGCTGGACCTGACGAAGTTAGCGCTTTAAGAACATCACCTATTGCAGCATATAATCGATCCTTCCAATATTCCGGGCTCACTTCCATTGTTTCTGAATATTCGATTGAGAACAAACTACCAAGGTAAGGTGCGTTTGCGGATTCTTTGCCCAGAAGTCCTTCAAGACTTGATTCCACTTTGAGTTTGATAGCTTCAGAGTTGTCACCTTCCTTGATATCGAAGGCTTTGGTCAGAAGGTCGATCACAGGATAGTAGGGCGTGTTTTGTGTATAGGGATAGGCATTGGCGTCGAGCCATTGGATCTTTTTCAAATCCAGGGTCTTTTTAAATTCATGCACAAGGCGGCTTTTACCAGTCCCCGCCGTACCGCAAACTGAAACAACCGATCCTTGCCCCTGTTCAAGATTTTCTGCGGCCTCCTTAAGGGTCTGCATTTCCACCGATCGCCCAATCAGCCTTGATCGCAGCCCATGCAAACGGTGTAGCTTCATAGGTTCCCGCAGTGCTTTGCCGACACGGTAAACTTTAATCGGTACGGTTTTCCCTTTGACTCTCACCGGATTCAAGGGCTCATGATCGTAATACCCCTCGGTTTGAATGAAGGAATCATGATCGATAATTATCTCGCCCGATTTGCTAACGCTCATCAGCCTTGCCGCTGTATTTATCGTGTCGCCCACCAAACCATGGGTTCCCTTTTCAAAGTTGATTTCGCCCGTCACGACGACACCGGTGTTAATTCCAGTGTGCATGGTTAAAATACGACCGATACGTTTTTCGTATTTGGGACTAACGGAGTCGACATGAGCATGGATTTCGCGGGCTGCTTTGATGGCTCTCAGGGCGCTATCTTCAAAGGCCTCCTTCGCGCCAAAAACGGCAAGGATGGCGTCACCGATATATTTCTCGATAAACCCATCATACTTTTCGATGATTTTGCTAAACTCGCCGAAAATTGCGCCGGTTATATCCTTTACCTCTTCCGGATCGAGCTTTTCTGACATTTCGGTGTAACCCGTGAGATCGGAAAACATAACGGCTACGCATTTGCGTTCGCTATCTGGCCCATAGCAGGTATTCTCATCCCGATGATCTCCTGCAATGGGGATTTCCTCAGGTTGCGGAGGAATATCGATCGTTGCTATCCCTTCGACGGACAACCCACATCCACAATTGCCACAGAATTTAAAATTGGGAGGATTGGCGAAACCGCAGTGCGGGCATGAGGGATGGATTTCTTGCCCACATTCGCCGCAGAATTTCATTCTGTCTGGGTTTTCGAACTGGCAATTTGGGCATTTCATTGGTAGGCCCTTGAAGTGAGATTGTTAAAGGGCTCGAAAATAAGGACAGGTCAGATTGAGGGGAGTGGGAACTGGAGCTTTCGGGTTCTGATATTGTAAGGTTAGATTGATAATGTGATATCAATTACTTGGAGGATTTGTCAAGATTTACTGGGGTTGCAGCGATTTAAACATGAATGTTGTGATTAATTGATTTTAAATGAGAAATCACAAGCCAAAAGTAGTCCCTGATTTTCCAGATTACGTGCCAGTCACCCATCCCTATGAAATTATATGGCTTTTCTGGATATGCCATCCAAAATGTCATGGCATAATCCAGGATTAGGATCGCCTATCTTGGTTTCATACCTTTTTTCATCGCCAAATAAAAACCCACAAAAAGGAGAAACAAACCCAAAAGATGGAGTTTTAAATTGGCGATAAGATACAGGCCGGTGAGTACTAAAACAGCCCCTAACATCTTGTATTTCAAAAAGTTGCCTGAATGCATCCCGCCCTACTATATCAGGAATGGTTCTACTTTATGAGACGCCGGAACTTTGTTAAAATTTTACATAGGATTGTGATCTCAAATGGTTACCTTTGTCACTATCCATATTACAGTTTTACCCATCAACCGAGTTTATATTAACCGAAAACAACCTCAACGATGGTAAAATCGTCCTCGAAGGTTTCCAATTTACCTTTCCGTCTGACATGGTCATATAACCGATCCATAACCGCCTGGCCATCAGATTTGACCTTTTTAATGTAATTCACAAATTCATTGAAATGCCATTTTGTTCCGTCTGATTTTTCGACTTCGTAAACCCCATCTGAAAAAATGTATAGCGTATTACCCTCAGGGATTTCGCATTTATCTTTAACGTAGGCTGCCTCCTTTATACCACCTACCACGAAATTGGGTGTCTTAAGGAGATTAATGTTGCAATTACAAGAACTATTTTCATCGCATAGTAAAGCGGGTGGGTGCCCTGCACTTGCATAAGTCAATTCACGATTGTCCCTATTAAAGACGCCATACCAGATGGTAAAAAACATGTCTTTATTGGCTTCGCTTGGAAAAGCAAAATTCAAGGATCGCAAAACCTGGTCCGGATCCTTAAAGTCAGTATTCGGCAGCGATTGAGAACGTAATACGTTTATTACAGATGCTGATAGCAAGGCAGCCCCTACCCCATGACCACTGACATCGATTAAATAGATTGCAAAATGGTCTTCATCCAAGTTGTGATATCCAAATGCATCGCCACCCAATGATGTCGATGGTATAAAACGCCAATTGGTGCGAATAACCCCCTCTGTTATAGGCTGAGGAAGAATCTTTTTTACGTAATCTGCTGCTTCATTTAGTTCATTATTGAGTTGTTCTAAAACTTGATCGCGTTCTTTGAGAGCCGCTTTTGTTCTTTTGTTTTCTTTATAAAGTTTCTTATCATTTTTTTTGGCCATTTTAAAATTAACGTGGGATAAAAATGCCAACATTAGGCTGATAGAGACTATATTGAATTGATAAAAGAACTGAAGAAATATGCTCTCCATATCAACAAAAGGTTGGGTAAAATATGAAATCATATATAACCCAAAATAAGCTAAAAGATTGGCAAATGTCATAGCAATCTTTGCCCAAACTTCAAAAACAGTGGCAAATATTAATATTGGTATAAGAATTAAATTGTACTGGAAGCCTGCACTCCATCCAAGTATTAATACTGCAAAGCATACGTACAAAAAAGTTGTTAGAGCTGCAAAAAATAGAGCCGTTAAAAAAAATCCTTTCCGCTGTAAGTAATAGATTGTGATGTAAAAAAGTGCTGCAAAAACGCCTATAAATGTCATTAAATAAACCTGTAGAAATAACCAGATAAAAATAAAAAGAGTGTGCCATAACAATGCGGTAAGATAAGAATAGTATCCCAGTTTAATAGCTCGTCGTGTAATTGGCTTGTAAAAAGATTGCGGGAATATACCTTCAGGAACTTCAGTAAGATTTTGGAGGAAGGTTCTTATTTGGGCAACCATGGCATCCTCCTAAGGGTGCATTTATTTAGAACGGCGAATAGTTCATTGTTTGTGCATTTCATACGATCTAATAATGATTAAAGAGATGATTCCAATGGTGCGCCCCAACATATCACTACGCAGTTTGCCAAATAATTGGCTTATTCATAGCATACCATTTTTCCGCCAATGGGCTGTAGGTCTCTTCCAGAACTTTACGCTTAATCTTAAAGGTCGGGGTCAGAAATCCGTTTTCCGCACTCCAGACATCCTTGGTAACGGCAAAAAACGACAGTTGTTCAAATGGCGGTAATCGACCATTAATCTGTTCCAGTAGTTCCGCTAACTTATTTTCTAAGGAATGCCTATTCCCTTTGGATGCTTCTTGAGTTGCCGCTTCACTGAGCATAACAACGCAATGTGGCTGGTGAAACCCCTCACCGGCTACATAACAGGCTTCCACCAAGTAATGATTCAAAATGCGGTTTTCTATGGGCGTTGGGGCCACGTATTCGCCCTTAGAAGTCTTGAACAATTCCTTTATTCGCCCGGTGATTTTCAAACGACCCATCTCGTCCAATTCACCGAGATCGCCCGTCCGCAAAAATCCATCTTCGGTGAAAGCTTTTGCGGTCAGTTCCGGCATTTTATAATAACCCTTCATGTTGCAGGGACTCTTAACCAAAATCTCCCCGTTTTGGTCGATTTTTTGCTCCACACCCGGGCAGGGTCTTCCCACATAGCCTGGACGAACTTCGCCAGGTCTACTAGCATGGGAGTAGGCAAAGTTTTCCGTCATGCCATAGCCTTCAAGCAATTCAAGTCCCAAGCGTCGATACCAGTCGATGATTTCTTTGGGAATAGGTGCGCTACCAGAGGATGCAACGCGGACCTTGTCGAGACCAAGTTGCTTCAATATCTTCTTTTTAACAATACCACTTATGATGGGAATTCTCAGAAGGCGGTCTATTTTTTCAGGGGGCACTTTCTCAAAAACACCAAGTTGAAAATTGAGCCACAGTCGGGGCACTGATGCAAATACAGTTGGGCGTGCGCGTTTCAGGTCCTGCAAGAAGGTGTCCAAACTTTCCATGTAAAACACCTCACATCCTGACAAGAGTCCAATGGCTTGACCCAATCGTTCCATAGCGTGAGCCAAAGGCAGGTAGGATAAAGCCCTATCGCCGGTATGGAGTTTAACAAAAGTGTTTAAGCCTTTTCCTCCTTTGTACATGGCCTCAAAAGAAATCATCACACCCTTGGGTTTGCCGGTGCTCCCCGAGGTATAGATAATGGTGGCAGTTTCATCAGGAGGGCAGTCCGCTATTTCCATAAGCGGATCATATCTGGCAATGATGTCATTCCATTGCTCGTACTCGTTTTCCGGTGCCAAAGGGAATGCCACCACTTTCATTCCATCCGGCACACCTTTTTTCATTTCGTCCCATACTGGATCAAGTTTGCCGACAAATAGCAGCCTGGCTTCGGAATGCTCCAAAATGTATGTGACTATGTCCTTTGTAAGAACAGGGTATATGGGAACACTGATATGGCCAGCCATCCCGATGGCCAAATCCGCCATGCCCCAGTAGGCGCAATTTTTTGAACAAAGGGCGATACAGCTTCGCTCGGCCAAATCAAGACTTTTTAAATAGGAGGCTATTTGCCTTGCCTCTCCGACCATTTCTGACCAAGTCCAGGTATTGATATTGGTGTCACCGCCCCCCATGGGTTGAGTCATGCAAATACGATCTGGGGCGGTCGCCTCCCAGTGGATGGCGCACTCCAAAAGATTTTTACAGTCGGCCGTGGATTTCATCCGAGTATCCTCCTTATTTGTATTGATTAAATTTAGAAAAGGAAGATCGGTTTGGAGATCTGCTTTTTGATAGCGAAAAGAGGGCTTCATCAGGTGAATCAATCAGGGAAAGTCAGCAGAGGTGGACAGCAGGATTCTATGTGGCAAACAGGGGACCGCTTCGGGTCGGTGGAGTGGTGGTTCAGAATCTGTTCAATAAACTTGTAATCAAATCGATGGGATTTAGTCAATCCTTATCGGGCAGCAGCTTATTTTGATGTCTAACCAATAACGTCATAGGCCGATAAGTTATCGTTATATCTTGTTAATCTCGCCGATGCTCTACCTGTTGAAAGTTCAAATTCCATATAACCGGTCCAACCGGCTGGGCCTGAGTGCAACTTCCAGATAGGCATCGAGTAGAATATGGTTACTTTTAAGGTGTATCTCGCCTATCACAAAAATTGCCGCGCGCACGGAAGGTTCCAGATGAGAATTTTCGAGAAAGAGAATTCTGAATATATCATTTTCCTTACTAACAAAAGGATTTGTAAAACCTTTTCCATCTTTAGAAAGGAGAGATCTATGAAATCCAAACCATTATTGTTGACAATTAATGACGACCTGGCCCGAATTACCCTGAATCGCCCGGAGGTTCACAATGCTTTAAGCATTGAATTGTCAGACATGCTGGTGGATGCCATTCAGACCATCAAAAAATCGACTGCCATCAAATTTGTAGTGATCAAAGGCGCAGGTAAATCATTTTGCGTTGGCGACGATATTACCGAAATGACGAGATGGGGAGATGATGAATCCGGCCAAAGTACCCAGGGAGCGAACGGGGTCATGCGAAGGGTGCGCATCTACCAGGATATGGCTAATTCACTGGAAGAGCTTGACAAAATGACCATCAGCTCCGTTGATGGTTATGCTGTTGGGGGAGGGCTCGAAATCACCATGGCATGTGATTTTGTAATTGCCACGGAACGTGCACAATGGGGAATGCCGGAGGTCGACAGCGGGATCACGCCGGGATGGGGCGGCACAACACGGTTGGCTCGCTATATTGGCAAGCGACGGACTAAGGAGATTAATATCATCGGTGCATTGATGCCCTCCAGGCGCGCAGTGGACTGGGGGCTATGGAACCGTGTTGTTGAAAATGACAAGTTGGATGAGGAGGTGGATAAGCTCCTTGAAGTGCTTCGAGTCAAAAACCAACAGGCCTGCCGACAGTTGAAATATATCATCAACCGGGGCTGTGAAACAGATCTCTACACTGCCCAGGGTTTTGAAATGCTATCCGGCGGCTTAAGCGGCGCAGTCAACGGTTTCTGGGAAGTGGCGGATGCGGATCACGGAAGGGGAATAATGAATTTCAAAGAAAAGGGAGAGCTCTGGAAAAAACGGCGCGCCCTGGCAAAGAATTTTTGGTCTGAATGAATCCAAACCGGGGTTGTAATTATAGAAACCATGGCTCTTGCACCACGTGGATGAACTCTAACCCCATCGTTCGCCGCGGAGGTATAGAATGACACGATAAGGCGTAAACGGTTTATTAAAGGTGTCAGTTGCTAATAGACTTCCGATTTCGATACCTGCACTTATTTCGTGTAGCAGAAACCGACGATTACGTGCCAGCCACTCAACCCGCCGAAATCACAATGGTTTACCAAGTATATTCTGGCTATCCAAAATATCACAGCTCGATCCAGGATTAGCTATCTCAAGAATTAGGAGACCTGATTAGTGCGGGGCCATAGCTGATACATGCAATCGGGCGATTGCCCAGATATTGGTCCGATATCACCGTTTGTATAATTGAGCTGATTGATACAAGTAACCACGGCATATTTCCTGGCTAACCCAAAAAACCAAGCTTCTATAGGGCTATGGTCCGACGATCTGAACGTTTGGTGACGTGATCGGTGGATCAATATAGCAGAGTTTAGTGGCCCAGCTTGCATTTTCCTTCCCTTATGACCAGAATACCCTTGGTACAGAAATTAACTCTGCCATGAATCCCATTTGTCAGGAGATGCCCTTTGGAACAAAATGATCGGGTCTACATCAGATTGCAGCAGCACCTGGACCGCCAGGCGGTGGGGTTTCCGGCGTCCAGGTCCGGGGCCGAGCTGAAAATCCTGCGCCATATTTTCACGCCCCGGGAGGCTGAGATAGCGACCTTCCTGGATTTTCGCGGTGAACCGCTGGAGGCCATCTATCCCCGCGTTCAGCACCTGGTGGCCTCCCCGTCGGAACTGGCGGACGTGCTCGACGGCATCCTCAAGAAAGGCGGGATCGAAGTCCAGCGTGCAAACAGCCATCTCGTTTACGCCAATTCCCCTCTGGTGGTGGGGATGTACGAGCTGCAGACGGATCGCCTCACACCTGCATTCAGTAGCGATTTTAAGGAATATACCTCTGACAAGCGCTTCGGGCTGGCCTTCCTGGGCACCCGGCTGCCCCAGATGCGCACGATCCCCGTGGCCAGGAGCATCACGCCCCGGCACCAGGTCAGCACCTACGATGAAGTCACCGCGCTGATCGAGACAGCGGAAGGACCTTTCGTCATCCTGGAGTGCATCTGCCGCAAGAAAAAGGCCATGGAGGGTGAGCCCTGCCGGATGACCACGCGCCGGGAGACGTGCCTGGGGATGGGCAGCATTGCCGAAACCGTGCTGCTGAGCGGCAACGGCCGGGAGATCGACCGGGCGGAGGCCCTGGCGATCCTCAACGCCAATCAGGAGGACGGCCTGATCCTGCAGCCCTCCAATACCGCCCAGGCCGCTTTCGTCTGCTCCTGCTGCGGGTGCTGCTGCGGCATGCTCCAGATGCACAAAAGCCTGCCCATACCGGTCGACTTCTGGGCCACCAATTACTTCGCCCAAGTGGATCCCCACACCTGCAACGGCTGTGGCATTTGCGCCCGGCGCTGCCAGGTCGACGCCCTGACCGTGCTCGGCCCCAAAAAGCCGGCACGGATCGACCTGAACCGCTGCCTGGGCTGCGGTCAATGTGTCACCGTCTGCCCCCAGGAGGCCATCACCCTCCACAAAAAAGCCGCGGCCATCGAACCGCCGGAGACGCGCGAGACACTCCTGGAAATTCTCAAAGCCCATCGCAATGGCCCCCTGGGAACGGCCCGGCTCATCGGCAAGCTGGTGGTCGACATGCTCCGGACCGGCAACTTCGATCTGATCAAATAAGTCAGCGCATGCCGTGGGTAATGCTTACCGAATCCGAAACGAGACGGCGGGCACGCCGGAACATCATCGGCGATAACCGCCGTTCCGTTCGGGGCCGGATATTTTTCCGTCGGTTCGAGAACAAACCTGCTACCGCTGCTGGCAGCCCACCTGAGAGATAAGATGAGAATGCTCGTCAGAGCGGTCGCTGCAATAAGAAACTTGCTTGGGCTTGAACGCATGTTTCCGCGGAGCGGTAAGTTTTTGAAAAGCTATTCTTGCATCCTTTATCGGACCGGTACGATTTTGACAATTTAAGAAAATTATGGTAAAATTATTATAAATTTCAGCCAGTTTGGTAGATACTCGACAGTCTTTCACTTCACACCTATACTCCGCGCCTTACAAAAACAAACTGGCTGATATGCTTCAGCATTATTGCCGGTTCTTCGTAACCACTATCGCTCTTAAACGCAAAAATCCTTTTTCTTTTCAGCCGATTCCAGGACATGAAAAGGGGAACCCCGATGACACACCGTCTCATTCCACGAACGCACCGGTTCCATAAACCGGATATTGCTAACAATCTGTCTGATATGGTCCGGCGATTGTTTCACAAAGCATGCATTTGTAAGCTTCCCCTTATCATCCTGCTGACAATGGTTTTGGCAGCGTCTGCGTCAATTCCCGTAAAAGCGGAACCGCTTTTGGAACTCACCGGGGAAGAGCGCGCCTGGTTGGACCAGAATCGCGAAAAACTGACGCTCTGGTACAACACTGAATTCCCACCGATCGAATTCTTTTCCGGAACAGGTACGTTTATAGGTATTGGAGCGGACGTTTTGGCCCTAGTGGAAGATCGCCTGGGCGTCGCCTTTATCAGGCAGCCCTCCGATGACTGGAACGCGCATCTGGCCGCCCTTGAAAGCGGCGCATGCGCGGTTGCCCCGACCATTGTGGCGACGCCCGAACGAGAACGCTATGCTTTTTTCACCCGGCCCTACACCACGGTGCCGGTCGTCATCATCACCGGAAACGGCATCCGGCAACACGCAACGCTCGATGATCTTGCCGGATACCGCGTTGCGGTCGTTTCCGGATATGCCACCGAAACGTACCTGCGCAATCGGCCGAACAACCCGTTCGAAATCGTCCCCATGCCGGATGTGGCCCACGCCTTGCGGGCGACGTCCTTTGGTCAGGTCGATGTGTTCGTGGAAAACCTTGCCGTAGCCGCCTACTCCATCGATAAAGAGGGCATTCCCAACCTTCGTGTTGCCGGAAATACGGATTATGCCTTTGCCTTCAGCATCGGGGTCAGCCGCAAATACCCGCTGCTATTCAGCGCCGTCAATAAAGCGCTTGCCTCCATCCCCCCCGAAGATCTGGAAGCGATCCGCAAACGCTGGATCTCCCTGGAAGTTGACCCCGGATTATCTCCTGAGAGGATCCGTTTCCTTGTCACGGTGATCGTGTTCATAACGCTTCTGGCCATAGGCCTTTTGGGTATCACCTACATTCTCAGGAACAGGCTAAACGAAAAGGTTGCCAAACTGGAATCGGCGCAGAAAAAGCTCCTGGACCAGGCGGAACTTTTACACCTGGCCACCGAAGTTGCCCAGGCTGGCATATGGGACTTTCGTGTGGCCAGCAATATTGCCCGTTTGAGCCCCCAGTGGTTCGCTATGCTGGGCTACGAACCCGAAGGAAAAGAGATTACCTATGATGAGCTGAAAAAATACATCCATCCCGATGATTTGCCCATTTTGGAAAAAAAATTCACCAACTATATTATCGGAAGCGGCCATGGCTTGTTCGAGACGGAAATACGTTTTCGCAAGGCCGACGGCGACTGGTCTTGGATACTGTCCAAGGGAAAGGCTGTGGAATGGAACGATAAGGGAGTTGCCTTACGTGTCATCGGTCTCGATACAAATATTCAAAGCTTGAAGGAGGTTCAGGAAAATGTCGCCCAGAGCGAAGCCAAATTCCGGGCCATATTCGAAAATGCGCCTTACGCGATTGTCATCAACCGGCTTGAAGACGGACGAATGCTGGAGGCCAACAAAGCCTTTCTCAAAAGCCGGGGCATTGACCCAAGCGAATTGCGGCAAGTGCAACCCACCGGGTTTTCACGCATAGATGAGAGCGAAGCTGCGGCAATCGTCGACCAGATTGCCAAAACCGGGGGCGTCGAGAACTACGAAACCGAAATTGTCGGCAAAGACGGTGCGCCCCGCCACATCACGTTCTCGTCGGTCTTGATGGAAGTCCATGGAGAGAAGCAAATTCTGTCCATGACCATCGATATTACGGAGCAAAAACGGGCGGCGCAGGCGATAAAACAAAGCGAGGCCCGTTTTCGGGCGCTTTTTCGGAATGCCCCCATCCCCCTTGCCAACATGACGTTGGAAGGGGTTATTACCGAAGTAAACGACACATTTGTCAAAATCCTTGGGTATTCCCTTGAGGATATACCTGATCTTGACCATTGGTTCCTGCATGCCTATCCGGATCCCGAATATCGGAAGCAGGTAAGTTCCAGCTGGGAAGCTGCTTATCGGCAGGCCATTGATTCAGAAAACCGCATAGGGCCGGACGAATACCGCGTAACGCGCAAGGACGGTACGGTCTTGACGATGGTCATCGGCGCCAATGTCATCGATGATGCGTTGATTGTCAGCCTGTTCGACATCACCGCCCTCAGGGAGAAGGAATCGGCTTATCATGAAAGCATGGAACTGCTGCGTGCGACCTTCAATGCTACCAATGACGGCATCCTGGTGGTCGACAAGGATTTGAATGTCATTCAATCCAACCGGCAGTTTTACGAAATGTGGCACATCCCACCGGATCTGCAGAAAATGGACGATGACACCGCACTGCGAGAATTTGTACAGGATCAGCTCGCGGATCCCGCCGGCTTCCGGAACATGGTCAATACGCTTTATCACAGCCAACGCGAGGATATGTACGAGATTGCGTTCAAAGACGGGCGGGTTTTCGAGTGCTACACCGCGCCGATGATTCTGGCCGAAAAAGAGATAGGGCGCGTATGGGATTTTCGGGACATCACCATGCGCAAAAAGGCCGAGGAAGCAGTCGATTTCGAGCGCCGGCAGCTCGTGTCCATTTTTGACAACCTTGATGAAATTATCTATGTCTCTGATCCTGTTACCTACGAAATGATCTTTGCCAACCGGCGCCTGCGGGAACTCATCGGAAAAGACCCGAAGGGTAAACTTTGCTACGAGATCCTCCAGGGCCTTGACCAACCATGCGACTTCTGCACCAACCCGATCATTATAAGCAATAACCGACGGCCTCACCGATGGGAGCACCGAAATCTTGTTTCGAATATTGATCTCGCCATTGTCGACCAGTTGATTCGTTGGCCGGATGGGCGGGATGTTCGACTGGAGTTCGCCATGGATGTTTCTGAACGCAAGCAGGCGCAGGAGCGGTTGCGCGAATCCGAAGATAAATTTTCCAAGATATTCAAAATGGCGCCCAATATTATCGCTATCACGCGCATGTCGGATGGAAAGTTGCTTGACGTCAACGAAGGTTACACGGAAATTACAGGGTGGGAAAGAAATGAAGCCCTTGGCCGATCAACGAAATCCGACCTTCCTTTCTGGGTCGATCTGTCGCAACGGACACGCATGGTCGAGGATTTGAAGGCCGGCAAAGATGTGCTTAACCGTGAAATCGAATTCTGGCACAAGGACGGATCCGTACGTATCGGGCAATATTCGGCCAGGGCAATTTCCCTGTCGGATGAGCAAACACTCATTTTTGTTTTGCAGGATATTACGGAACAGAGAAAACTTGAAAATGAGCGGGAGAGGCTCCAGGAACAGTTGCTGCAATCCCAAAAAATGGAGGCCATCGGAACCCTGGCCGGCGGTGTGGCCCACGATTTCAACAACATGTTGGGCGTGATTCTAGGCTACTCGGAAATGGCCCTGGACAAACTGGATGCCAACAATCCGCTGTACCCCGATCTGGAGCAGATCCTGCTGGCGGGCAAACGGTCCAAAGATATAACGCGGCAGCTGCTGGCTTTCTCCCGGCAGCAAACCATTGCGCCTAACGTCTTGGATCTGAACGAAATTGTCGAAAGCATGCTCAAAATGATCCGGCGGCTGATCGGTGAAGATATCGACCTGGCATGGCATCCGGCGGCACGCCTGTGGCCCATCTATCTGGATCCCTCCCAGCTCGATCAGATCCTCGTCAACCTCTGTGTCAACGCCCGCGACGCCATTGCGGATGTGGGAACCATCGCCATCGAAACAGACAATAAGACCTTTGATGAATCCTCCTGCAGCACGAATCTTGACTGCCGGCCGGGCGACTATGTCATGCTTTCGGTAAGCGACAACGGCTGCGGTATGGAAAAGGAAACCCTGGAACACGTCTTCGAGCCTTTTTTCACCACCAAGGCCGTGGGCCAGGGCACGGGCCTGGGCCTGGCGACCGTGTATGGCATTACCAAGCAAAACAAGGGGTTCATAAATGTATACAGTGAACCCGACCAGGGAACGTCCTTTAAAATTTATCTGCCCCGTCAAGCAGCCGTTGGAGATCTGGCAGGCACTGCTGAAGACGAGGCTTTGCCCCGCAGCCGGGGAGAGACCATCCTGCTGGTGGAGGATGAACAACACTTCCTGCGAATGACCACAAGAATGCTCGAAGGACTGGGCTACACCGTCCTGGCCGCGAACGCACCTTCAGAAGGCCTCAATATTGCCAAACAGCAGGGTGCATCCATCCATCTCCTATTGACCGATGTGGTCATGCCCGGCATGAACGGACGTGAGCTGGCCACTCGCCTGAAGGGAATCTACCCCGGATTCAAAATCCTTTTCATGTCCGGATATACCGCCAATATCATCGCCAGCCGCGGAGCTCTGGACGAAACCGGGAATTTCATCCAGAAGCCTTTTTCCAAAAAGGATCTGGCGGTTAAGGTTCGGGATGTGCTGGATGCCATGGACAAATGATGGATTTGTAACCATATGGTTCTGGATTTGACCCAATAATCGCTAAAGATCCCCTTCCTTTTGCCGATACCGATCTTATCGGACGCTAATCCACAAATTTCGGACAGCACGCAAATTCAAGGAAATTAGGAATGGGATCTATCCTGATTGTCGAAGATGAGTTTCAGTATTGCCATTTTCTCGAAAAAACGATCGCCGAAATGGGGCATGATGTGGTTTCGGCCGACGCGCTTGCCAAGGCGATTGCCATTGTATCTAAACACGACCTAGATCTGATCCTACTGGATGTGCAGCTTCCGGACGGCAACGGCATTGCGGCCGTAAAGCAGTTCAAGCAGGCCCCGTCATGCCCCGAAGTGATCATCATGACCGGCACGGAAGATGAGAGCGGGGCTGAACTCGCCATCCGAAACGGTGCCTGGAACTATCTTCAGAAGCCGATTTCAAATAAAAATCTGAGACTGCAGATGGAGCGGGCATTGGCGTACCGCTCCGAAAAACAGTCCAACCCCCAGGTGCGCAGCCTTAAACGGGATGCCATCGTCGGCAGCAGTGCGGTTATGGCCGAATGCCTTGATCAGGTCGCCCATTGCGCCAACAACCATCTGCCGGTCTTAATTACCGGAGAAACCGGAACCGGCAAGGAATTGTTTGCACGCACCATTCATGACAACAGCTCGAGACATCGCAAACCGTTTATCGTGGTCGATTGTGCCGCCCTGCCGGAACATCTGGTGGAAAGCATTTTGTTCGGTCATGAAAAGGGGGCCTTTACAGGGGCTGATTGCAATCGGCCCGGCCTGATCAAAGCAGCCAGTGGCGGCACTCTATTTCTTGACGAGATTGGCGAGTTGCCGCTGTCGATACAGAAACGGTTCCTGAGAGTTCTGCAAGAGCAAAAATTCCGCCCGGTTGGGAGTACCAAGGAAATTGAAAGCCACTTTCATCTGATTTCCGCGACCAACCGCAATCTGTCGACGATGGTCAAAAATGGTGCTTTCAGGGAAGATTTGCTTTACCGGCTCAAAACCATCCATCTGGAATTGCCGGCGTTGCGTGATCGGAAAGATGACATTCCCGATATGGTCACTTATTTTGTTAATCGAGCTTGCCGCCAGGTGGGTTGTGGGCCTAAAGCTGTCGTACCGGAGGTTTTTGACATCCTGAAAAGCCATGACTGGCCCGGAAATGTGCGCGAGCTGAAAAACGCAGTGGAACTCGCGGTGGGCGCCCAAAACCACGGCGACATGCTCTTTCCGATCAGCCTGCCCGACCATCTGCGAGTGCGCCATATCCAGTCCCACTGGACCAATCAGGATCAGGGCAGCCCACCAGTCCGCCAGGACAGATCTGGATCGATGCAGCTTTACTGGACGCCACCTTTCAATAAAGTCGATATCTTGCCCTTTAAAGAAATGCGGGAAGCCATCACAGTGCAGATGGAACAGACCTATCTTTCCCATCTGGTGAGAATGCTGCAGGGTGATTTCAGGCAAATATCGAAATACTCCGGTCTGGGCCGCTCCCGACTCTATCATCTGCTAAACAAGCACGATATCTCGCTCTCCTGATCCACCGGCTGTTATTGCCACCCGTAGTGAAATGCGTTCGATGGCGTATCCAGGCACAGCGGATGCACGGGTCCCCGGCGACAACATTTCCGTCCATTAAAAGCGGACAAATCGCCTGGTGCGGAATCAAAGTCCGGTTCCGCCGGACGAACCCCATATCCTTCCCGGTGCAGCCCATCGCCCCTATCCTGTTGTAATTCCATCAAAAGATAACTTTGGCCAACCAGGTCGAACGATTGGCATGCCCCTTGCTCAAATGCAGCCCAAATCCTGTTGTAATTTGCCCGCAGGCAGCACAAATGCTTTCAGGAGACATGCGATGCAACTGACCATTTATGCCAACGATCAAGATATGGAAGCCCGTGTCATGCAGGCCGTGCCGATGCTTTCCCACAACATTGCGACTAAGAACTGCTCGTCTATCTGGGAATTTCTCGCCAAGCTGGACCATCCCTATTTCAAGTCCGGCCTGTTCGTTTGTGCCGGTGTCAAGGATTTGGAATTGAAGGTTCTGCGTCGCTGCCGCGATTTGATCGGGGATCTTCAATTTGTCATCATTTTACATCGATCACTTCAAAACCATTCACGGGCGGGGTTCGATCTCAATGCGCGCATTGTCTTGTACCCGGAACATGGCCCGCAGCATTTAGCGGAAATTCTGAACCGGATGATCGACAGATCAAAAGAAAATGCGGCGTTGCTGAAACCCAATGGTATCTTGAAAGAACAGAAGTTGATGCGAGCGAATTAAGTGCCGCTGATTTCCTCAAAACTAATCTGAACAAGGAGAATAAAAATGCAACATCCTGGCCAGAACGGAAGAAAAGGCTTTTTGAAATCCTTTTCCATCGGCAAAAAACTCTATCTTTCATTTGGCATTCTGGTGTTCCTGCTGGCTGTTACCAGCGTTGTCGCCATCGTTGAAATGGAGGAAATGACCGCCGAGCTTGTGGAATCTGAACAAAAATACATGCCCATTTCCGACAATGCAATGAAGATAGAGATCGAACTGCTCACGGCGCGCCGGCACGAAAAGGATTTTCTGGCCCGCAACGATGCCAAATACTTAACCCAAATGGAAAACACCCTGGCCCGGTTTGACACGCACGTAGCGGATATCGACGCGTCGGTCCAGGATTTAGGCATTTCTGCCATTGCCCAGAATATCGACCAGATCCGTGCCAGCCGCACGGCCTATGAAACCGCTTTCAATAAAGTAGCCGACCTCATCAGGACCCAGGGTGACAAAAGCGCCGGCATACGCGGCGAGCTGCGCGGTTATGCCCACCAACTGGAATCGGCCATCGAAGCGACGCCGTCGCCGATGCTGATGAACGCCCTCACGGTGCACTACCTGATGCTGCGGCGCCACGAAAAGGATTTTATCCTGCGGCACGACGCCAAATACGTGGAGGAGGCCCGCAAAGTCGTTACCGAATTCGAAGGCCTGGAAGATGAGTCCATCTTTACTAACGCCCAAAAATACGTGGACACCCTGGCCAGACTGGCGGACAATGTTTTTGCCTATGAGGCCGAATATCCGGTCATGCGCAAAGCCGGGCATGATATTGAATCGTCCGCCAAGAAAATCGAGGAAGCGATTGCCGCCATCATTGCCGAGCGGCAGGAGCGCGTAGAATCCTTAAAGCACACCACCTTCTGGTTCGTGTCGGGCTTAAGCGCCATCACCGTTGTCCTGGGAGTGATCCTGGCCTTCTTCGCGGTTCGCGCCATCACCAAACCCATCCGGCGCATCATTGCCGGCCTGAACGACGGGGCCGACCAGGTGGCTTCGGCGTCGTCCCAGGTGTCGGCTTCCAGCCAGCAGCTGGCCGAAGGATCCTCCGAGCAGGCCGCCGCCATCGAGGAAACCTCATCATCGCTTGAAGAAATGTCGGCCATGACCCAGCAGAACGCCGACAATGCCAATCAGGCCAACAGCCTCATGACCGATGCCAACCACGTGGTCGAGCAGGCCAATGCCGCCATGGCCGATTTAACCAAGTCCATGGGTGACATTTCCAAGGCAAGTGAAGAGACCCAGAAAATTGTCAAGACCATTGACGAAATCGCCTTCCAGACCAATCTGCTGGCGCTCAATGCCGCTGTGGAGGCTGCCCGCGCAGGTGAAGCCGGTGCCGGTTTTGCCGTCGTGGCGGATGAGGTGCGCAACCTCGCCATGCGGGCTGCCGACGCTGCCAAGA
>JGI12365J12839_1000377_pt1 | contig 20725 bp, 15 predicted proteins | sample TtanPargueraPR_4_FD_12839 | JGI IMG/M metagenome (IMG submission 12839)
CNGNAGCGGAAACTCACCCACCTTTCGGCGGGCTCAGACAGTCCGCGCGCTTTTTCCCGTCCGCCCCGCCGATGCTCGGCGCGGGACAATGGGAAACCCAAAAACTGCAAACCATTTTAAGCCCCCTTCGAGGGGGCTACCGAGGCCTCCCGCGCTGCGGGAGGACCCTCACTCAGCATAGGCCGTATCTTGGGCGGCTGTCATTTCATCGTCCTGCCAGGCGGCAAGGTCCATTTCGTTTTCCGATCGGGCCACGGCACACGTCACGGCCAGGTCCCCGGTAACATTGCAGGCCGTCCGCCCCATATCCAGCAGGGCATCGATGCCGAAGATCATGGCATAGGCCATGGCCACCGGTGAGCCCGGCTCCACTTTCAACCCCACGGACTCGAGCACCATCATCAGCATAATGGCCCCGGCGCCCGGCACACCGGCCGTGCCGATGGAGGCCAGCAGGGACGTGGCGATGATGGTCAACTGCTGGGCAAAGGTCAGGGGCGCTCCAATGGCAAATCCCACAAAAATAGCGCAAACCCCCTGGTAAATCGCGGTCCCATCCATGTTGATGGTGGCCCCCAGGGGCAGGGAAAAGGAATAAACCCCCTGGGAGATACCCATCTTGTGACCGGCCGTATCCATGCTCACCGGCAGGGTGCCCCCGCTGCTGCGGGTCACGAAAGCGGTTACGATGGCTTCTTTGGCTTTGTTGAAAAACGCCAACGGCGACAATTTAAACACCAGCAAAAGCCCGCCGTAAACCAGCAGCATGTGCCCGCTAAAGGCCAGGTAAACCGCCAGTGTGGTCCAGCCCAGGGGACCGAAAGCCTCGGCCCCCTGTTGGCCGAAAACGTCGGCAATCAGGGCAAACACGCCAATGGGTGCGTACTGCAGGATCCAGTTCACCACGAGGTACATGATTTCGGCACCGCCGTTGAAAAAGCCGAACACCGCTTCGCCGGACCGGCTGATCGTTTCATCTTCGCTGTTGCGGACGTATGCCAGGCCGATGCCGAAAAGCAGACAGAAAAAGATTACCGGGAGAACATTGCCCTCGGCAATGGCACCAAAAGGGTTGATGGGCACCACGTTGACCAGGGTATCCACCAGCGAGGGGGCCGTCACGCCGTTTTTGACGCCTTCAGCCGCCCCGGCAGCGATTTCCATCCCTTTGCCGGGTTGGAAGAGATTGCCGAAAATCAGGCCGAAGGTGACAGCGAAACCGGTGGTGACCATGTAGATCAGCAGGGCTTTGACACCCACCCGACCAAGCTGGGAGGGATGGACGCTGGCGGCACCGACCGTCAGGGTAAACAGGATGACCGGCATGACGATCATTTTAAGCAAACGAATGAAAATTTCGCCCAAGGGCGTCGCCCAGGCCATGGCCGGCCCGAAAGCCAGGCCGCAAACCGCCCCCAGAATCAGTCCCGCCAGGATGCGTGCCAGAAGATTGGATTTGAAATACCAGCCGAGCAGTTTCATGTTAACTCCCTGTGGATCAAAGCGGTTGATCGCGGAATAGAGCTTCTATCGGCTTCTACTCGTAATTGTCGCCTTTGCTTCGCGCGGCTTGACGAAGCTGTTCGATCCGGGCCTTGCGGTTGGCCACAAACCGGTTTTGCAGGAACCGGGCCCGGGACATCTGCTCCTTCGCTGGAACCGCCTGCCTGGATCCCAGGGGCATGTTTTCGAAATAGGTGTACTTGAGTAAATCCAGGGTGCCGTCCGCCTGGATTTGATCCACGAAGAGATTGAGCCAGTTTAAAAATTCCGAATCGCCCGGGCGGATTGCAAAAGCGTAGAACTCCCGGGTGACCGGGGCGAGCAGGGCGGCCATTTGGGTGTAATACTGGCTGTGGGTGCTGCGCCAGCGCTGGACAAAAGGGGAATCCGCCACCATGGCGTCCACCTCGCCCTTGAGGATCCCTTCCACCGCCGCTTCGGCCGTCGGGTAGTTTCTGATGGCCTCCTGGTCAAAAAGTTCGCGCGCGAATTTCTCATGGGTGGTGCCGGCCTTGACCCCCAGGCGCAATCCCGTGATGCCGAGCAGGTCGAAATACGAATCCGCACCCGCCGGCAGCAGTTCCCGCCGGACGAGCGCCGCCTGGCTGACTTCAAAATAGGGGGCGGTGAAACTGACCTGCAGGCCCCTTTCCACCGTTCGGGTCATGGCGGCCATAATGATGTCGGAATCCCCGGCCAGAAGCCGCGGAATCTGTTGATCATAAGATTCGGGCCAGATAAAGCGGAGGTCCACCCCTAAATACGCGGCCAGAAGCCGCGCCAGGTCGGCATCCAGGCCAATGACCCGATCCCCCTCCATCATGGCAAACGGCGGATAGCCTTTATTGAGTGAGACGACCAGTTCTCCCCGGGCTTGAATGCGTTCGATTTCGCCTGCCAAAAGCAGGGGCACCCAGATGACGGAAACCAGGACAACAGCAAGCAACCATCTCCATCTCCCTAATCCCATAAGAACTCCTTCTATGGCTTGGGGCGTTGCCGCCCTCATGATCAGAGCCATACCGTCGCATGTCCGCATGGGCAGATCGATGCCGGCGTGTACAGGATGCGCTGAAAATCCAGGCAACAGATCCCGGCGGCACGGCACCGGTCAGGCAAACGGTATTGAAGATTGAACGGATTCGTCGAGCAATTAAACAACTGGTGAAATGATGGTAAACAACAGCTTAGTGAAGCAACAGCAGTATACACGTCCCGCGGCTGCCGGGCAAGCCACCGGTGGTTTCTTTTACTTTACTTTCTTGATGGTTTCGAAAAAAGAAAAAACATCACCGGGGGTCTCAGCCACACAGTTCTTCCCTGATGGCGCTCCCGAGGACATCCAGCATGTAGGGTTTTTTGATATACGCCCCGGCCCCGAGGCGCTGAGCTTCTTTGACGCGCGCCGTCTCGGCAAACCCGCTGGCGATAATGGCTTTTTGTCCCGGGTGGCGTTTGAGAATTTCCCGATAGGTTTCCAGTCCGTCCATGCCGTCGCCCATCAGCATGTCGAGAATGACCAGATCCACGGTGTTGTCCCGTAAAAAAGTTACCGCCGCCTCACCGTTTTCAGCCGTATGCACCTGATAGTTGAGGTGGCCAAGCAGATGGGCGGCAATCTTGCGTTGGCTTTCCATGTCGTCCACCACCAGGAGCGTTTCCCGCCGGCCCTTGATGGCCTCGAGTTGAAGACCGTTTTCTTTGGCGACAGCCGTTTCACGGGAAATGGGAAAATAGAGGTTGAAGGTGGTGCCCTCGTCTTTCCGGCTGATCACGTCGATGTAGCCGTGGTGGTCCTGCACCGTGCCCCAGACCACGGCCAGTCCGAGTCCCGTCCCGCTGCGGCCCATCTTCTTTTTGGTGTAAAACGGCTCGAAAATATGGTTCAAATCTTCGGCGCTGATGCCCTGGCCGCTGTCCTTGACCTGCAGACGAACATACTCGCCCTCATTGACCGTGTTGTAACCCTGGATCGGATAATCCAGAAAGCAGCTTTTGGTGGACACGGTGATACAGCCGCCCTCGGGTTGGGCCTCAGCGGCGTTGCCCACCAGGTTCATCAATGTCTTCTTTAAATGCACGGAAGATCCTTTGATGTTGAACAGGTGGGGCTCAAGATGAAAATCCACCCGGGTGCCCTTGTGGTACATCATAATCTTCCGGTGTTCAGGGGATGCCTCATAAGCGGTGATGATGTCGTTCATATTGAGAACATCCTGGGCCATGACACCCCGACGGGCCAGGGTCAACAGGTCCTGGACGATGGTGGCGGCCTTCCGGCCGGATTCTTTCATGGTTTCGATGGGTTCTCGCAACGGACTGTCGGGGGCCAGGTCCATGAGCAGCATATCCGGGTAGCTGACAATGCCGGAGAGCACATTGTTCAGGTCATGCGCCACCCCACCCGCCAAAAGCCCCAGGGATTCCATTTTTTTAGAACGTTCCAGCTGGGAGCGGAGTTCCTGTTTTTCCTTTTCCGTTTTTTTCCGTTCGGAAATGTCCCGGGTAACCCCCATGAGGCCGGCCGGGCGTCCATCCTCACCCAGCAGGAATGAGGCGGTCACTTCCGTGGGAAATGTGGTGCCGTCCTGTCGGAAAAGGTCGAGTTCCATGGTCACCGAACGGATATAATCGCCGGTGCGTTCTCCCTCGGCGATGTGGCCGGCCAAAAGGCTGGCGGCCATATCGATCGATTCCGGCGGCATGATCTGATCAATCGTCAGCGTTTTCAACGCCTCGAGCGACCAGCCGTGCATCTTGACCGCCACCGGACTGATATAGGTGTAGTTAAAATCCAGGTCCATGGTCCAGATCACGTCGTTGATATTGTCGGCCAGCAGGCGGTATTGCTGTTCACTGGCACGCAGGGCTTCCTCGGCATGAATCCGCTCGTCGATCTCCTTTTTAAGCGCCTGATTCGATGCCAGCAGTTCGGCCGTGCGTTCCTGGACGCGGTCCTCCAGGACTTTTTTGGACTTCAGGACCCGCAGATAGAGAAACACGACCAGATAAATCAACACGGCCGCAAAAAAGACATACGCGTGAATATAGATGGATCGGGAAAGCCAGGTCGCCTCGACCCAGCCGATGATATTGCCCCGGTATTCCACATGGGCTATCAGCGGAACCCTCGGGATCAACCGCAGGCGGATGAGAAGCTGCTCCAGGCGTCCGACAGAATCCGTCCGGATGTCCTGGAAAACGTCGCCGTTGTGGTGCGTCACCGTCAGGGATTCGTAACCGTGCGTTTCAGCCGCCAGCGCCAGGTATTCCGAAGCCCCCAGATGGTTGTAGTTCCACATAGCGTCTTCAATGATACGGGCATGGGTTTGGATGCGCTCCTGGGCCTCGGTCAGGGCGTGCTTTTCATAGCCGATCACGAAGGCACAGAACATCAACGCCAAAAGGACGGCTGTCAAAAGATGGATATGCCGATGGCTCATTGGACGATATCCTTAACCAGTGGATTGGCCGCCATGGTACCCAGCAGGTAGCGCTTGATGGCACGGTTCAACCGCAGAAGGGTCATCTCATCGATCTTGCGGCTGCAGATGAGGTAGCGCTTGTTGCCGGCCGGCATATCGCTGAAATGGACGGCTTTGAAGTCTTGTCCCGGCAATCCGGAACACAAAATCAAATCTTCCGCCTCTTCTTGGGAAGTAAAAAAATAGTCGGCCCGATGGGTATGAATCATTTTGATCATGCCCAAATTTTCTGCCGTCGTGATGACTTCCCGGGGCCCATGGCGCTTGAGGCTGTCATCGACGAATGCCCCGAAAGCATAACCGTCCTTGCGGAGAAGCCGCAACCGCCGATTCGTCAGTGTCTCGGCCAGGGTGCCACCGGAACGGATCTGGTCGTTGTCGGCTCTGGCAAGGACCATGATCGGATTGTCGATGTAAATGGGCAGGGAAAATCGGCCAAAGGTTTCTCGCGCGGGCGTTTTAAACCACCCCACGGCACAGGCGCACTGTTCGTTGGCCCGGATGACTTCCAGCTGGCGTTTGGCCGGTGTCTTGCGCCATATGTATGGGATGCCGGCTTCTCGGAACACCCAGTTGACGCGATCGGCAATCAGGCCATGCACCTGGTTGGATGTCGTCACATAGTACGGACGCCGCTCGTGATAATAGACAAGAATCGTATCATCCGGTGGCGCGGCCGCCGGTGCCGGCGTTGTTTTCAGGGTCGCCAAGGGCACGGCCTGGGGATACAGCCACGCGCGTCCCAGAAAAACGGCGGCGATCCCCAGAGGGACCAGCAGCACGGAAACAATGATGGTGGTTCGGTTTTTCATATCATCGCACAGCAGGAACGCTTCGGCTCTGCTATTTTAAAAACGCTTTCTTTTCCCGTCGCTAAGGCCATGCGGTACCGCCAATGCAATGCTAGGGCACCGGGCGGCAAACCGGCATGGCGTTCACATCTGTATATCGGCAACTTACCGCGATTCTTAACCTTTTTCTGCATATCCAGGAAGGGGGGCGGTCGGTTCCGCAAAAAGCCCGGCACGGCCGAAGGAAGGCAATGTCCCACCATGTTCAACGGAAACATGGGGACTTTTTTAGCGGTGAAAATAGGGTACAACCCAAACTAAGTCCGTCAGGACCAAAGGGCAACATCCGGGTGCAGAGGCTTGGGTGTGATGCGCAAAAAAGCCGGAACGGAGCTAAACCCCTGCTCTGTTCCGGCTTTATCACTTCGAGAGGTTCGACTTCCGGGTGATCAGGCCTGGAAGGCGCCCCGCCCACAAAAACCATATGGTTGAGGTATTATTCCCCTTCGCCGCTGACGGCAAACCCGCTGGGCCCCAGTCCGGTTGAGGAAGGTGTTCCCGCAATCTTGGCCAGGTAGGTGTCGCCCAGCTTTTTGATATGGCCATCGACATTGTCGAAATAATTGAAATGGATCTGCTCCTCGTCGATAATCTCTTCAAAAATCTTCATGCTGATACTGTCGCCGTTGTCACGGCATACCAGGGCGAACTGGTTGTAGACATCGATGGTATCGTCTTCCAATTTGGCATCATAAGGGAACATCCCCTCCACCTTCTGGCCTTTGGCGATCTTGCCGTCGTGGCCGGTCACCGGCTCCCCCCCCAGTTCCTTGACGCGTTCGGCGAACTGTTCGGCATGCCGCATCTCGTCGATGGCGATCAGCTTCATTTTAGCGGCCAGTTCACCGTAGTCCATGTCGTCCAGGTTGTAATGCTGGTTCATGTACTGGTGAATGGCCTCCAGTTCCATGGCACGGGCCTTGTTGAGCACGTCGATGACCTTTTTCCGGCGCGTTTCTTTGGATGCTTTCGGCATTCGTATCCTCCTTGGATGGCAATAAACGTTATTTGGGATGACTTCACAAACAAACCGCTCAAATGGTGCGCTTTAAAGCGGCCGTCAGTAGCACGGGCGCTTTTTAGGTCGGACGAACCAGGTCCGGGCAAATGCAAATTTGCTGTTGCGTGAGAACCGTTGCCCCCGGCCAGAGGGCCCGCCCGGGGATCATCACTCGCAGGCTTTGATGCGACCATAGCAAATGGCGCACCGCCCTTCAACCGACCCACGCTTCTTTTTTACGGCCGGGTTATTCGCACCCGCCCGGTTAAAGGTCACGACCATTTCGGCTTCATTGCCGCAGTTCTCACACTGGCAGACCGTTTTGGTTTTCCTTTCAGCTTGACGCTTTGAGCTTGGCCCTTTTTCATACAAGGCCTGTCTCAGCCTCCTTGTTTTTAGCAAACCCATCTCATTTGATAATCATTACCAATTCAAACGCAAAAAAAATTAACCCGCGTTTTCGCTGGATTGGCATTCCGCACAAAGACCGAAAAAATCCATCCGATGGGTCAATATCCTGAAACCACTGGCCGCCGCGATTTCCTGGGTGAAATCCTGCAGGCCAGTCAGCTCCGGATCGATGATTTTTTTGCAGCGCACACAAATCACATGGGGGTGCGGGTAGGGTTTGTTGCCGTCATAACGGTTGCCCCCCTCGGGAAAACCCAGTTCCAGCACCTGCCCCAGGGATTTGATCAGCATCACATTGCGGTAGACCGTAGCCAGGCTCATGGTGGGGAAATCCACTTTCAGCTGCTCGTAGATGGATTCAACCCCGGGGTGTCCCTCGCTTTTGGCCAGGATCCTGGCAACGGCCAGGCGCTGTGGCGTCAGCTTGTGATTGTTCTCCCGAAATTTGCGAATAATCGTATCGTATCGTTTTTGTGGATCGTTGTGCGTCACTCCGACCATCCCAATATTTGAGACAACCAACTATTCAATAATTATTATCAATTACCCACTCATTACCGCATTGTCAATCTACAAAATATCCGGGAACAAGCGGGGCCCATCGCGGTGTCGTGTCCCCCCAAGTCAAAAGAATTGATTGATTGGCCTATCTATGCCAGATTAATGGTATCAAGGATTTCGACGTCAAGCGATCCCGCCGCTCAAACCGATTATTCGCATCATGCTACGGGGATGTCCCATGTCGCAAGAAAACGAAACCATATCCATCGACACGCCTGTCGATCTATATGACGGCATCGCCCTCAGCCCGCCGGCCCTGGTGGTGGTTTATGGCAACAATCTTGGCAAAGCCTACTACCTGCAGCAAAAGGTCCAGATCATCGGACGCTCCCTGGCGGCCGACATCCATCTCGACGAAGACAGCGTGTCGCGGGAGCATGCCCGTGTCAGGATCGAGCGCAATGCGACCATGGTCTCGGATCTCGATTCAACCAACGGGGTTTTCGTGAACGGACACCGTGTGCATGAGGCTCAGCTGAAGGAAGGGGACCGGCTGCATCTGGGCGAGACCATTCTCAAGTACATTTCCGGATCGAGCTCGGAAGCCCGCTTTCTCGAAGATGTCTATCGGCTCATGACGGTGGACGACTTGACCCAGGCCTTTAACCGACAGTATTTCCAGGAATCATTGAAACGCGAGATCAGCCGGGTGGTGCGCTACCGACGCAGCCTGTCGCTTGCCATGCTGGACATCGACCAATTCAAGATGATCAACGACGCGTTCGGGCACCTGGCCGGCGACGAGATCCTGAAAGCTTTCGTGGCGTTGGTCAGCCGCAACATTCGCCAGTCCGACCTGTTGGCGCGCTACGGGGGTGACGAGTTTGCTATTATCCTTCCTGAAGCCGGGCCGGATGCCGCTTTGAAGTTCTGCGAAAAACTGCGTGCCATGGTGGAAGCACACGATTTTCAGTTCCAGGGGCAAGCCATCGAGGTAACCACCAGCGTCGGTCTCCAGAGCTATGAGCACACGGATGGCGGCAAGACGGTCCGCCAATTGGTGGCCGCCGCCGATGCTCACCTTTACGAAGCGAAAAAATCCGGCCGCAACCGGATCTGCACAGGACGATTTACCTAGTGTCCATCTCTAAATGGCATCTTTCGGACCCTGGCGGCGTTTTCGCGCGTTTTCAATCCTCGCAATAGCGCGCTATTCCTCCGCTTGAGAAAACGCGCGCGGGCCTTGCCAGGAACCAAAGTCGACCCTTTACGGACGGACACGGCCGAACGGTTTGAAACACCTCGGATCGAAAGGCGCGACGCAGTCAGACCACGACCGCAGCAACAAGTGAGGCTCCTCCCGCAGAGCGGGAGGCCTCAGGTAGCCCCCTGGAAGGGGGCTTGAAATGGTTTGCAGATTTTGGTTTTCCCATTGTCCCGCGCCGAGCATCGGCGGGGCGGACGGAAAAAAGCGCGCGGACTGTCTGAGCCCGCCGTAGCCCAAGCGAGGGCGGGTGAGTTTCCGCGCGCTCCGGCCGCACCGACGACGCGCAGGGGTAAGCGGGACACGGGCGTGCTCTTTTGCTTCGATTTCTGTCACGGGACAGAAAATGAAGAAACGCCTCCATAAAATCACATCGGATCGGTCGAACCGCTCCGCGGCCTCCACCAGAGGTGGAGGGTTTAGATCAAAACTAGTCGCTCCCAAACCTGTTGGCACGCACCTATGGTGATACGCGGCAGACCCGACAGTTATCACCGACAATGACACCACGCCTCCAGCGCTTGTTTTCCGTCCCCTTTCGACAGGTCTGCCGCGGTTTGGTCAAGCTTTATCCCGTTTTTCTGAAATCCTAGCCCGGATATGCCACGCGTTCGATAGGCCTAGCGAAGCCGAACCGTTTGGCCGGGAATCAAACCATGGGAGGGAATAGACGAATGCCCTCAATAATACGTCGCAACGACAGAAGAACCGGTCTTTGGTTCTTATCGATTGTCGTCAGTTTCGTACTACTCGCCTGTACGGTCGTCAGCCGACCAAAACCGGCGCAACCCCGCGGCTATGTCATGACCGAAATCGAGCTGCAGTCAGAGCTCATGGGATTCGCCGACCGCTTTGCCACGTTTATGCTCCAGGCGATCGAAGATTTCCAGACGGGCCAGCCTTTGCCCGACCAGCGGCGGATCGTGCTCGGCGACACGGTGCTCTCCATCGCTTCCGTGTACACCATCGCGGCCGAACCCAACCCCGACATTGCCTTGCTGGATATGGTCGCCATGGTGACCCTGGGCCGCATGATCTATGAAGAACACTGGCTGGATCAGATGGGCAGCAAAATCGAACCAATCGTAATAGGCCTCCGCACAGCCGAAGACGATGTATGGCAGCTCGCCGCCCGCATTCTCGATCTGGAGAGACAGGGCGATCTTCAAAAAATAATCCTGGAATGGCGGCGCGCCAACCCTGAAGTGCTATCCTTCAGTTTGCTGCGCTTTAGCGACTACGCCACGGAACGGAAAAAATCCACCATGGCGCATCAAACGTCCCAGCTCAGCGGTTTGTTCCAGTCCGTCCAGCAGGCCACCCAGGAAGTTGAGGAAACCCGCCTGCTGGCGGAGCGATCCCTGTTTCTGGCCACCCGCATGCCGCTGCTGACCGGCTATTTCGCCGATGTCTGGCTTTCACAAATGGCATTGAATCCGCAAGCTTACAACCTCCTGTCCAATCTTGACCGCATGGCTGCCGTCTCGGAAAGGATGGCCGCCGTAGCCGAAAAATTTCCGCAGGATATTGCCACGATCCGGGAAAACCTTCTTCGCCAAGCCGCCGAAGAACTCGACCAACTCGGCCAAAAGCATATCGAACTTCTTGCGGTGAAAGTCGGGGACGAACGGGAGGCAGCCATCCGGCAATTCATGGCCGCATTGGGCAAGGAACGGCAGCAGGCCATCCAGGATTTGGTCAGGGAAGAAAAACGCCTGGGTCGAATGCTGGCCGACCTGCGCCTGACCATAGAGGAAAGCAGCCGCGCCATGGCGTCCTTGAACCTGTTCATGGAGAAAATCATACGCCTGGAAGAGGGGGAAGATCTCGATGACGACCCTTTCGACATCACGGAATATGCGCAAACGGCAACCAACGTCGGCAGTGCCGCCCGGGATTTGAATACGCTGATCAGCACCTTTGAAGCCCTATTGAACTCACCGGGCTGGGAAATCCTCCTGCCACGTCTGGAGGACGCCGTCCATCGTGTTGGAAGCGAAGGCGAAGAATTGATCGATCACAGCTTCAAACAGGCCGCCCTCCTGATTTTGCTCTTCCTGGTGGGATATGTTTTAGCGCGTATCGTGGTGGACAAATGGTTGCGCCCAAGAGATTCCGGGTGACATCGACCCAACGCGCGGCACCGTTAGACGCCTATTGAGAAAAATTCGGATAACCGGTATGGATGACAAACGCCTATCCCCAATATTTCATGAACCTTTTTCGACGCAAAGGAACCCCTATATGCGAAAAACAACCGTTGGTCTCGTATGCGTATGCCTGACCGTTCTTCTGTTAACCGTCCACGCCGCGGCCGGCCCGGCGCTGGACCGCATTCTGGAAAAGGGTGAACTGGTGGTGGGAACCAGCGGCCAGCAGCCCCCCATGAGCGTAAAGGCCAAGAGTGGGGAGATCATCGGGTTGGATATCGACATTGCCCGGGCTGTCGCGCAAGGCCTTGGGATTGAGGTCCAATTCGTCGCCATGCCGTTTGCCGACTTGCTGCCGGCCCTGGAGGACGGCAAGGTCGACATGGTGATTTCCGGCATGACCATTACACCGAACCGAAATCGTAACGTCGCTTTTGTGGGGCCCTATTACGTTTCCGGCAAAGGCATCCTAGCTCTGGAAAAACGCTATGCCGAACTGCAGGATGCGGACGGCCTGAACGCTCCAGGGGTGGTCGTAACCACGCTGGAGAATTCCACCAGCCAGAAATTTGCCGAGACCCTCATGCCCAAGGCCAAGCTTACCCTTACCCCATCCTATGACGCGGCGGTCGATCTTCTCCTGAACAGCAAGGCGGATGTCATGGTGGCCGACCTGCCCTTTTGCGCCTTTGCGGCCTACCGCCATCAGGACAAGGGGCTATCCGCCGGCAAGTCGCCGTTGACCTTCGAGCCCCTGGGCATCGCCATGCCGGAGGACGCCCTGCTGATCAACTGGGTCCAGAATTTTCTGAACACGCTCCAGGGCACCGGACAGTTGAAAAAGCTGCAGGAAAAATGGTTGGAAGGCGGAAGCTGGATCGAGCAGGTGCCTTAGGCAGGGCCTACTTTAACATCGCCTGTGCCGTGAAATTCTTCCACGCGAAAAAAAAGGAAGACATCCTTTGAAAAAACAAAACCCCGGATCGGTTCTGCCGATCCGGGGTCTTTCTATGTCGTATAGGGTTTATTAACCTGGCAACAAAATATACAAACTCACGTCATCCCGGCGAAAGTCGGGATCGCCATGCAAACCGGCCATTTGCCCATAGATTCCGGCTTTCGCCGGAATGACAACCTTGGCATGATGAATCGCCAGGTTAATAAATGAGCCTTAAAAGTCGTCGAAGCTATCCCCCGCCTCCATCGGGATAATATCTTCAGGATCCCGCGGCGGCGCTGCCGGAAGCGACTTTTGCGGTGAGGCAGCGGCAGTGGCTTTTTGCGCCAGTCGTGTTTCCACCGGTTGGGACTTTCCCACGCCGCCTTCCAGGTACCCGACCAACTCGCTCACCGTGCTTTTCATCTGCTCGGCCTGGGCGTTCATCTCCTCGGAGGCGGAAGCGGATTCTTCCGCCGTGGCGGCATTCTGCTGCACCACCCGGTCCATTTCGCTGACCGCCGAGTTCACCTGTCCGATGCCCTGGGCCTGCTCGGTGGAGGCGGCGGCGATCTCGCCCACCAGGTGCGTCACCTTCTCGGCCTGCACCGCCACCTCGTCAAAAGCCTTGTTGGTCACTTCCACAAGATCGGCCCCTTCCTTGATCTGGCGCACCGACTCCTCGATCAGGTTGGAGGTATCTTTGGCCGCATCCGCCGCCCGCATGGCCAGGTTGCGCACCTCGTCGGCCACCACGGCAAATCCCGCCCCGGCCTCACCGGCCCGGGCCGCCTCGACCGCCGCGTTCAACGCCAGCAGGTTGGTTTGAAAGGCGATCTCGTCGATGGTCTTGACGATCTTCTGGGTTTCTTCGCTGCTGTGGGTGATGCTCGTCATGGATGCGGTCATGCGGTCCATGGTGGCATTGGCCGTGGCGATGGTTCCATTGGCATCTTTCATCAGGGCATCCGCCTGACTGGCATTGTCGGCGTTCTGCTTGGTCATGGAAGACATTTCCTCCAGGGATGCCGAGGTCTCCTCGATGCTGGCGGCCTGCTCCGAGGCCCCTTCCGCCAGGGACTGGCTGGCGGAAGACACTTCACCGGCCGCCGAGGCCACCTCGTCCGAGGCCCCCTGCATGTGGTTGGCAAAACCGGAAAGCTTTTTGCCGATCCGGCCGGCCATCAACGCCCACAACCCCAGGGACGCGATCAAAGCAACCCCGATGAGCACCGCCAGGATCGTCATGCTGGCGCGGCTGTCCGCCTGAATCGTATCCCGGGCCGCAAAAAACTCGTCCTCGAATGTGCCGGCCCCGATGATCCAGTCCCAGGGTTTGAAATAGGTCACCTTGCTGATTTTCATGCGGGCGGCGACATCCCCTTCGTTTTTCCAGGGGTAGATGCTGTCAAAGATTTCGCCATCCTCGGAATCGAGGGCTTTCGTGACAATGTCTTTGATAAACAAATTCCCGTCCGCGTCTTTGGCCGCCATGATGTTTTCGCCATCCCGCTGGCCATCCTTGGAGAGGGCGTAGTTACCTTTGGAATCGAGGATCCAGACATACCCCGTCTCGCCGACTTTCATCTTCATGAGGGCCGCGCGCATGGCCGGGGTGCTTTCCTGTTTGACGCCGAAATAGAGGGCGCCGATGACCTCGCCATCGTTGTTGAACAACGGCTCGTAGGCCGTGAGATACCAGGCATTGACCACATACGCGCGTCCCTTGAAGGTCTTCCGGTCCAAAAGCGTGGCCACCACCGGGTTGGGTTGGCCGTCCGGGTTGACCGCCGGGATGTAGGTCCCGATGGCCCGGGTGTTGTCGCGTTTCGCCACGTTGGTGGCCACCCGGAGCATGTCACCGGCCTCGTTCATGCGCTGGAACACCGTGCAGGTGCCGCCCACCAGCAGCCTCACCTCGTCCACAAACAACGTGGGAATACCCGGGTCCGTATTTTGCTCCAGCCACTCACCGCCCAGGGTCATGTGGGGCAGTTCCACCGTCTCGGTTTCCTTGGTATACTGGTCGACCGCCTGCCAGGTGGCGGTTTCCGAAAAATCAAGCATCGCCCCGCCGCTGTCCCGCAGGACGCGCCGGGCCACGTTCAGATCGTGTATGACCTGTTCCTGAAGGATATCGTTCTGGGTGGCCACCATGGTCCGGATGCCGGCCACCATGTGGGTTAAATCAGCATGCGCGAGATGGGACAGACCGTCCGAAGCGGCTTCGGCCATGTGCCGGTTCTGGTAGAAGGTGCTGACAGCGACCACCATCAGGGGCGCCACCGAAAGGATGACACCGAGTACGATCAATTTGAATTTCAGGGACCGTTTCAAAAACATGTTCACCTCTCCATATGATGGACAATTAGGGCGTTTGTCCGGCTTGAATGTGATGTGATGTCTTCCTCCTTTATTGGCGTTTTTCAGTGGTACTTTAGATAAAATTTCAAACCACGCAGCCGTCGCCGCAATGCCGATTGCCCGTTGACCGTCCCGGCACCATCCGCTAAATAGGCCCGACACCTGTTGACCTTTAGTCAACCGGCGGCCGAGACCGCCGATGCCTAATCCATTGAGGACGGACAACGCCATGGGCACCAAACCATCACGCCGACAACGCCAGGGCCGCGCCCGGACCGAGATCGACACCATCATGATCAAGGGGGCCCGGGAGCACAACCTGCAGAACATCGACCTCGAACTGCCCAAGAAAAAACTGATCGTCGTGACCGGGGTGTCCGGATCCGGCAAATCCAGCCTGGCCTTCGACACGCTTTACGCCGAGGGACAGCGCCGTTACGTGGAATCCCTGTCGGCCTATGCCCGGCAGTTCCTCGGGCAGATGGACAAACCGCGCTACGACATGATCCGGGGGTTGTCCCCCACCATTGCCATCGAGCAAAAGGCCGCCAGCCGCAACCCGCGCTCCACCGTGGGCACCATCACGGAAATCTATGACTACCTGCGGGTCCTGTTCGCCCGCATCGGGGAGCAGTATTGCATCCGCTGCGGCCGGCGCGTGGGCCGGGGCAATGCCCAGGCCATGGTGGAACAGATTATGGATCTGCCGGACGGCACCCGCATGGTGCTCATGGCACCCGTGGTGGCCAACCGCAAAGGCACCCACCGGGATCGCCTGGACAGGCTGCGGCAGGCGGGCTTCGGGCGTGTGCGGGTCAATGGAACGATCCATGATCTGGAGGATGTGCCCCCCCTGGCCCGGCACAAAAAGCACACCATCGAAGTGGTGGTGGATCGCCTGGTGGTGAAAGCGGGAACACCTTTCCGCAAGCGCCTGACCGATTCGGTGGAATTGGCCCTGAAAACCGGCCAGGGCCGCCTGGTGGTGCATATCCCGGGTCAGGAAGACTGGCAGATGAGCGAAGCCCGTTCCTGCTGCGGCATCGCCTACCCGGAACTGGATCCGCCCCTTTTTTCCTTCAATTCCCCCCAGGGCATGTGCCCCGACTGCAACGGTATCGGCAGCCGGCTGTCCATGGACCCGGACAAGCTGATCCCGGACAAACGGCTCACCATCCGCCAGGGGGCGCTGCTGCCCTGGCGCAACCATTTCACCAACGGGGGCGGCGCCAAAAACTCCTGGAGCGGACGCCAGATCGAGGGGCTGCACCGGCAGTGGGGCCTTCCCCTGGACACCCCCTGGAACAAACTGGCCCGCAAGCAACGGGACCTGGTGCTGTACGGCTCCAATGGCCGGGAAATGGTGGTTTCCTGGGATTCGGAAAAAATCCAGGGGCAGTTCAAGACCGCCTGGGAGGGACTGGTGCCGGCGTTGATGCGCCGCTACCAGCAGACCCAGTCCGAACGGCAAAAACGCTACTATGCCGCCTTCATGTCGGAAAAGGCCTGCCCCACCTGCAAGGGCGACCGACTGAAACCGGAAGTGCTGCACGTGCGCATCGGCGGCAAGTCCATCATGGATGTCACCGCCATGACCGTGGGCGAAGCCAGCGCCTTCATGCAGGGGCTCGATCTCCGGGGCAACCGCAAACTCATCGCGGAGGAACTGGTTCGTGAGATTGTTTCCCGGTTGGGCTTCCTGGTCAATGTGGGCCTGGACTACCTGACCCTCTCCCGCAAGGGACCGACCCTTTCCGGCGGCGAGTCCCAGCGCATTCGCCTGGCCTCCCAGGTGGGCTCGGAGCTGACCGGTGTTCTCTATATCCTGGACGAGCCCTCCATCGGCCTGCACCAGCGCGACAACCGGCGCCTGCTGGACACCCTGGCCCACCTGCGGGACATCGGCAATTCCCTGATCGTCATCGAGCATGACCGGGAGACCATGGAATCCGCCGACTGGATCGTGGACATGGGCCCCGGTGCCGGCTTGCTGGGGGGCCGGGTCGTGGCCCAGGGCACACCGGCACAGATCCGCCGCAACAAAAAATCCGTCACGGGGCACTACCTGTCCGGGAAAACCGACATCCCGATTCCCGGACAACGCCGGAAGCCGCCGGCCCGCAATAACGGCTGGATGGCCATCCGCAAAGCCACGGCCAACAATCTGGCGGGCATGGATGTCCGCATCCCCCTAAGACTGCTCGTGGCGGTCACCGGGGTATCCGGGGCCGGCAAGTCCAGCCTGGTCAACCAGATTCTCTATCCCGCCCTGGCCCGCCGGCTGCACGGCGCCACCCTGGAGGTGGGCGGTCATGCCGGGCTCAAGGGCCTGCCCCACATCGACAAGGTGATCAATATCGACCAGAAAGCCATCGGCCGCACGCCCCGCAGCAACCCGGCCACCTACACCAAGGTTTTCGACCTGATCCGGGACTTCTTCGCCCGCCTGCCGGCCGCGAGGGAGCGGGGCTACCAGAAGGGACGCTTTTCCTTCAACGTCAAAGGGGGACGCTGTGAGGCCTGCCGGGGCGATGGCTTCATCAAGGTGGAAATGCACTTCCTGGCCGATGTCTACGTGCCCTGCGAGGCCTGCCAGGGACGCCGCTTCAATGAAGCGACCCTGGAAGTCGCCTACAAGGGCCATTCCATCGCCGATGTCCTGGCGCTGTCGGTCCGCCAGGCCCGGGAGCTGTTCGCCCACCACCCGCGGATCATGGCCATCCTGGACACCCTCATGGATGTGGGGCTGGGCTACATCAAACTGGGCCAGTCGGCCGTCACCCTCTCGGGAGGCGAGGCCCAACGCATCAAGCTGGCCCGGGAACTGGCCAAAAAAGAAACCGGCCGGACCCTCTACATCCTGGACGAACCCACCACCGGCCTGCACTTCGAGGACATCCGCATGCTGCTCACCGTGCTCCAGCGCCTGGTGGACGGCGGCAACACCGTGATCATTATCGAACACAATCTGGATGTGATCAAAACCGCCGACTGGATCATCGACCTGGGCCCGGAAGGCGGCAGCGGCGGCGGCCGCATCGTGGCCGAGGGACCGCCGGAAGCCGTGGCCGGCATCAAGGCCAGCTATACCGGACGGTATTTGCGGGAAATATTGGCGACAAAAGAATAAGGGGTCAAGGATTCAAGGAGTCCAGGGGTCGAGGGGCCTGGGGTTCGAGGGTAAACCCAAGCATGCTTCTCCGACTAGGGAATGCTACACAGTCGTTCGATGTAAGTTTTTAACGGTTTTAGGGTGTTGGGAAACCCCTTTGTCCCGCGCCGAGCATCCCGTCTGCGCGCGAAAAAGACGCGGCGACTGTCTGAGCCCACCGCAGCCCAAGCGAAGGTGGGCGAGTTTCGACGCGTCCGCGCACAGGCGGGACGCGCAGGATTAAGCGGGGCACGGGCGGTTTCTTTTGATTACTTTTCTTTTCCCGTGAAAGAAAAGTAATAGTAAAACTACGCCGCAGCGACGATTCCTGCCGCACAACGCCGATATTGGGCATTTTACGAAGTTGCCGACTTGTGGGAGAAGAAGTGGAGGTTGAACGCATCCTCCGGAATCGCCGCCACATCCACGTCTTCGAACCCGGCGGCCTGCAGCATGGCGACAGCCTTCTCCCGCCCCCACATCATCCCCAGCCCCGTGCCGCCGTCCACCAGGCCCACCGGCATGCAGTGCATCAGGCTGACCGTGTAAAGAAAGGGGCCCATGGGGTGGTCCCGATTGTCCGCCAGACGACTGCCCGCGGCGATGTCCACCATGGAGAAACACCCACCCGGCTTCAATAACGCATGCACACCTTTCAGGGCGTCCATCGGCCGCGTCTGATCGTGGATGGCATCGAAGGCGGTCACATAATCAAAGGTTCCCGCAAGATCGGCCGTAAGGTCAAGCGCGGCCGCGTCCTGGTTGATGAACGTGATGTTCGTGAGCCCCTGGGCCTTCGCTTCGGCCCGGGCCACTTGCAGGGCCTCCTCGGAAATGTCCAGCCCCACAAAGGTGCTGTTGGGAAAGGCGGCCGCCATGAGGGTCAGGGCCACTCCCTCGGCACAGCCCAGATCGCATACCCGAATGCCGGCTTCCATCCGGCGGACAATGGCGCCGTTGTCCACGGACGGCAAAAATGTCTCCACCAGAACCTCCCGGTGCTTGGCATCCGCCAGCTGCCCCATGAATTGCTGGAAGCGCGGGTAGTTCGCGTAGGCAACCCCCTGCCCGGTCCGAAAGCCCTCCATGACCTCGTCCATGGCACAGCGTGTCAGCAGGGGGATTTCCTGGGTGTAGACGCCCAGATTGCTGCTGCCGGCCCGCCGGGTAATCAGGTCGGCATGCTCCCGGGGCAAGAAGTACCGGTCTTCACCGTCATCCCCATTGGCCAATTCCACCACGTCACCGCACACCATGACCCCCAGCCATTCTTTCACATAGCGATGGCTCATACCGGCCCGGGCGGCAATGTCGTCAATCGACGCCGGGCCGCTAAAGGCATCCATGACGTCGAACAGACCGGCCCGATAGCCCAGGCCCATAGCCAGATTGAGAGCGCCGTAATTCAGCACGTCCGTCATCCGGGCGGCGAATCGGCTGCGCTTTTCATTTGCTGTCACCCCATTATCGTCTGCCATGGCAGGCCCCCTGCGTGTCGATGCATTCGTATTGTCATCACGGCGAAAACCGGTCGCATCCATATCATAAAAACCCGCAGGGGAGGCAAGCGAAAAGAGTCCCGCCGGCATTCAAGCCATCGGGCCGGACGGTCTTTGACAACCCGTCCAGGGACGATTATGTTTTTGGATCGCAATTGAAGGAACCGCAAATGGACAACCCCATCATAACCTATCCCTGCCGATGGACGTTTACCCTCATCGGCACCGACCCGCAGGCCCTCTGCGACAACGTCGCCGAATGCCTGCCGTCGGACACGTATCGGCTGACCCCATCCAACAAGAGCCGCACCGGGAAATACGTCTCCCTGCATCTCGACACCGAGGTCGCCAGCGAAGCGGCGCGCAACCGCCTTTTTGCCCGCCTGAAAGCAGCGCCAGCCGTCAAGATGATTCTGTAGGGCCCTGCCGGCGGTAAATCCCCCCGCTTTCCTAGCCAAAAGCGTCCATTTGATTCTAATCGATGCGTAAACCGCAGACGTCACAAATTCAGGAGGACCTCATGACCGACTATAAACTTTTCGCACCGCTCACGATAGGCGACTTGGAACTTAAAAACAGAATCGTGCTGGCCCCCATGACCAGAGGGAGAGCCGGTGAATCACGCGTTCCCAACAAGCTGATGGCCGAATACTATCTTCAGCGCGCTTCCGCCGGTATGCTCATTACCGAGGCTACCGTTGTTTCGGCTCAGGGCAACGGCTGGGTCGGCTCACCCGGCATCTACACCGACGAAATGGTCGCCGGGTGGCGCATTGTCACGGAAACAGTGAAGCCCACCGGCACACCGATTTTTTTGCAGCTGTGGCATTGCGGCCGGGCCTCGCACAGCGATTTTCACGATGGCGCCCTGCCGGTTTCCGCTTCGGCCGTCAAGCTGAATGGCGACCAGATCCGCACGCCTTTCGGCAAGAAGGATTATGAAACCCCGCGGGCCCTTACCGTCGATGAGATCAAGGCCACCGTGGGCGACTATCGTAAAGCCGCGTCGAATGCCAAAGAAGCCGGCTTCAGCGGTATCGAGGTCCACGCCGCCAACGGCTATCTGATCAATCAGTTTCTTGATTCCAGGACCAATCTCCGGAAGGACCGATACGGCGGCAGCCTTGCGAACAAATACCGGTTTCTGGGGGAAGTCCTGGCAGCCGTTCTGGAGGTGTGGCCGTCCCATCGGGTCGGCGTCCGCCTTTCCCCCAACGGGGTGTTCAACGATATGGGCAGCCCCGATTTCAGGGAAACGTTTCTTTACACCATCAAAGCGTTGAACCGGCTCGATCTGGCCTACGTCCACATCATGGACGGGCTGGCCTTCGGCTTTCATGAACTGGGGGCACCCATGACCCTGGCGGAATTCCGGGCCGAATACGACGGCATTATCATGGGCAACTGCGGATACAGCAGGGAAGATGCCGAAGAGAGGCTGGCGGCCGGTCATGCCGACCTGGCCGCTTTCGGGCGGCCCTACATCTCGAATCCGGACCTGCCCGAGCGGCTCAAACATGACTGGCCCCTGGCACCCTTTGACGATATGTCCCTGTGGTACACGCCGGGTGCGGAGGGGTATACCGATTACGATCGATACCAGACCTAA
>JGI12365J12839_1000444_pt1 | contig 17283 bp, 12 predicted proteins | sample TtanPargueraPR_4_FD_12839 | JGI IMG/M metagenome (IMG submission 12839)
GGCTGACGGCAGCCGTGGCATCGGCGACGGCCGGCTGGTCCGCCGCCCGGTCGAGCCAGGGCGGGAGGGTGCCGATGACCGTATGCCCGTGATTGCCGCCCACGCCGTTCACGTTGGCCGCAAAGTACAGGGCCTGCCGTGGGGCCATATCCTGGAGACGCGAATTGGCCGTCAGGGAGGCGTTCGGTTTCACGATGGATGTATCGGCCATATGGCTGTAATGGGGCAACAGGGTTTTGGAACGGTTCATCAGCAGGAGTTTGGTCATGGCAACGGCCGGGTTGGCCGATTTGAAATAGCCGAACTCCGGTTTGATGTTGCCGAAATAGACGGGGTGGGTGAACGTTTTTTCCACCGCCTGCTTTTCCATCTGATCCAGCAGGACATTGGAGACGCCGAAGACATCCAGGTGGTCGACCTGGCGGGTGTTGATGGGCAGACGGCGGTAGCAGCCGCTGATGGTGTCCCGGTAGACCTTCTCGGAGGGCGCCAGCAAATGCTCGGGCACGGAAGAGGTGAATTCGGAGTGGATGAATTCGCCGAGGATGGGCATCTTGTGTTTTCTGGCATGGCCGTAGGTGGTCATGGCGAGGACGGCCGCGCCCTCACTCATGACGTATCCGTTGGCGCGCTTGTCGAAGAACCGGCAGTCGCCGTCGGAAAGCAGGGTCAGGCGCTTGAAGGCCAGCATGACGGCGGGGTAGAAATTGGCATCCACCCCCCCCGTGAGCACACTGTCATACTCCCCGTTGCGCAGCCCCTTGACCGCTATGCGGGTGGCCACCGTGGCCGAGGCGCAGGACGCATCCACCACGAAGTTGGCACCGTTGCAGCCGAAGGTGTTGGCAACCCGGCCGGAGACGATGTTGGACAGCAGGCCGGGGATGGTGTCTTCATTGTTTTCCGGGATACGGTCCTGGACCTGGGCGGTCAGCCGGGCGGCAATGCGCTGCTTGACATCGTAGGCAACACCCTCCAGGCGGTCGATGATGCCGCGAATGACGCCCAGGCGGACCCGCAGGATATTTTTGACCTGGCGTTCGCCGGGCAGGGTGCCCAGCACCACACCGATGCGGTTGCCATGGGCCAGCTGGGGGCCAAGGGCCGCGGACGTGATGGCCTGCTCGGCTGCGTCCAGTGCGAACAGCTGGGCGCGGTCCAGGGAACGCGCCGTGGTCGGCGGTATGCGGAATTTCACGTTGTTGAACTTGTAGTCTTTCACCACACCGGCTTTGACGGCCGGGATGTAGTAGGGCGAGTCTTCGGGTTCATCGGCGTAGCCGCTGTTCTGAAAACGCTCCTCGGGTATCGTGGAGAGCACCGAACGCCCCTCGGAAAGGTTGTTCCAGAAGGTGTCGACATCGGGTGATTCCGGCAGCACCACGCCCATACCGGCAAACACGATCCGGTCGTCGTTGAAATCGTAGTCCAGGTCGGCGAAGATCCGCCGCGGCAGGGGCTGGTAGGCGGGGGTGTGTTCGGACACCACGCAGTGGTAGTTGATCCCGCCAAACCCGTAGGAGCTTACGGCCGCCAAACGGGGCCGGTCGCCCTCCATCCGCCATTCACGCGCCTCCTCGATGATGTAGAGGGGGCTGTCCGCGATGGCATGGGCCGGCGCCAGCTCTTCAAACCGGCCGTTGGGCGGCAGGGTCTGGTGGTGGATGGCCAGGATGGCTTTGATCATGCCGGCATAACCGGCCCCGCCCAGGAGATGACCGATCTGGGACTTGACGGAGCTGATACCGATGGGCTTGTCGCTCTGGTAGACCTTTTTAAGGGTTTCGATCTCGGCCTGGTCGCCGGCGATGGTGGAGGTCCCATGGGCTTCGATATAGTCGATGTCGGCAAAATCCACCGGGCGGCGCATGCTGTCATAGCAGCGCTCGAGGGCCAGGGCCTGACCGGCGGGATTGGGCGCCGCAATGGCTTTGCCTTTGCCGTCCGAGCTGGCGCCGATGCCTTTGATGACGGCATGGATGCGGTCGCCGTCCCGGAGAGCGTCTTTCATGCGTTTCAGCACCACAACTCCGGCGCCCTCGCCCAGCACGAACCCGTTCGCCCGACCGTCGAAGGGGTAGGACCCCTCGGCCGAAAGCGCCCCCATCTTGCAGAAGCCCACGAAGGACTCCGGCGCCAGGTTGGTGTTGACGCCGCCGCTGATGACCATGTCGTATTCGCCGCTGAGCAATTCCTTGACCGCGCAGTCCAGGGCGGCGAACGAGGTGGCGCAGGCAGCATCCACGACGTAGTTAATGCCGGTCAGGCCCAGGTGGTGGGCGATGCGGGAGGCTTCGATATTGAGCAGCTGACCGTGGACCGGCTCGTAATCCATCCCGTTGGCCATGCCGTCGCGCAGGCTGTCCAGCATCTGCTTGCGGGTGGCCTCGTCCAGGGTGTTGAACTCTTCGATCTGCTCCAAGTAGTGGCGCAGTTCGGGGTACCAGTATTTCAGGTGAAGATCGTTGCCCAGTTCGTTGCCCAGGCAGGTGGCCACGATAACCGCCGTGGAGGCCTGATAGGCGGCATCCATGGTTTGGTCGTCCCCAAGGTAGCCGGCATCCGCCACCGCCCGGTAGGCCGCTTCCAGAATCATCTGCTGACTGCGGGAAAGACGGGTCGCCTTCTCGGCCGTGTAGCCGTAGCGTTCATGATCGAAGGTGAAATCGCGGACCACTCCGGCGATCTTGGTGTAGCTCTTGTCGGTGGCCTTGCGGTCTTCGTCGAAATAGAGGGCGGGATCCATCCGGTCCGCCGGCATGTCGACGATGGAATAGGTCTTGTCGAGGACATTGTCCCACAGCTTGGCGGGGCTGTCGGCGTCCGGGTAGATGCAGCCCATGCCGATCACGGCAACCTCGTCTTCGATTTCATGACGGGGGCTGCTGAAGATTTCCAGGGCATTGAGCTGCCGGTAAAGATTTTCCTTGCGTTCGAAGAACGTGGCGTGGATGTCGGCGATGGTCGTGCTGCAGGGATGGAAGGCCAGGCCGTCGCCCACCATGAAATTGCCTTTTTCAAACTGCTCTTTTTCGTCGTAGTGCAGGAAGCAGACTTCGCCGGTAGCGTTGTCGAAGTTCGGGCAGAAGGCCTTGGCGCCGATCAGAAGGGAGCCGATATTGTCTTTTTCAAACGCTTTTTTGCGATCTTCCAGCGGGAGCCCATCGCGCATGCGGTGGTGTTCGTTTTCGATCATGCGTTGGGAAAAAGGCGTGGCCACCGTGCGGGACGCCAGTCCCACGGTCTGTCCCATGACGATGGTTTCATCGCGTTCGCAAATGACGTCCTGGTAGATTTTTTTGATGGCGCCGGTTTCGATGATTTCGCAGGAAAACAGGTAGGCTGTGCCGACCTGGATGCCGATTTTTACGCCCCGACCGGCCAGCCGGGCGGTCATGCCGGAAACGAAATGGGGCGCCAGGTCGGTGCCGATCCCGCCGGCAAACACCATGGTTGTGTCGGCCAGCTGGTCGTCCGGCAAACTGCTCATTTTTTCCATGGCCAGTTCCCACAGCACCAGGCTGGCCAGGGTGCCCACATGGCCGCCGGCTTCGGTGCCTTCGAAAATGAACCGCCGGCAGTCCTTTTGCAGGGCGTTTTCCAGCATCATCAGGCTGGGGGTGTGCAGGTAGGCCTTGGTCCCGGCGGCCTCCAGTTCCTTCACCTGGGACGGGATGCCGCCGGCGAACAGGGCGAAGGGCGCCGCGTATTTTTTGACCGAGGCCAGGTGGTGGGTGATGGTGGGATTGAAGGCTTCGATGCCGATCATGCCGGCGCCGAAGCGCTGAACTTTTTCTTTGCCGGCAGCCAGCATGGTGTCCGCCAGGTCGGCCGGCAGGTTGCCCAGGGCGAAAAAGGGCAATCCGCCTTCGGCATAAACAGCGGCGGCGAAATCGGCGTTGTCGCTGACATTGGCCATGGGGCCCTGGATGATGGGGTAGCGGGTGCCGTGTTCCCGGGCCAGGGGGCTGTCGGCTCGCATGGGATCGTTGGCGTCCACGGCCTGAAGTTGGTCCCCGATATGGGCGAAGAGGCCGTGCAGCATGTCTTTTACGGTTTTGCCATGGCGCTCGAAATGGCGGGCGAAAACGGCATCCTGCCCCAGGTAGAACAGACTTTGCAGGGGCGTGTCGCTGGGGGCGCCGAGATCGGCCATGCGGGTTTCGATTTCGCGGTACAGGATGGCATCGGCGTTTTCTTCATCCGCGAGTTGGATTTCTTGGTCGCGCAGGGTCTTGACGATGCGGGTGCCCAGTTTGGCGAAGAAGTGGTAGCGGGCCCCCAGGGACTGGCCGATGATGGTGGCGTCTTTTTCTTCCAGCTGGCGGATGACGTTTTTGTAAACCGGATCCAGCGGGGCTTCTTCGGCCAGATACAGTTGGTTGTCCAGGACCAGGCCTTCCGCCCCCATGGCCAGCAGCCCGGCGGCAGTATGCCAGCCTACCCCGCCGTGGACGAAAACCGGCAGGTCGCTGTTTTTCAGGTACCATTGCAGGAGGACGAAGGATGAATAGCGGGAGATTTTGCCCGGACCTTCCTGGCCTTTGGTAATGATGCCATGGGGGGCGATGCGGTCCAGATGGTCCTGAAGTTTGATGTCGGTGACTTCGATGAAAAAGCGATTGTCCGGGTTCCGGAATTCAAAACCGGCCAGGTCCGCCGGGGTGCGGTAAGTAAAGACGATCAGGTCCAGGTTGGCGATACTGTTGGTTTCCAGGTAGTCTCGCAACCCCTGGTTGCCGGCATCCAGGCGCAGTCCGAAAAGAAGATCGGTTTGCCCCAGTTGCTCGATTATCGGGATGATATCGGTATTCGCAAAAAATTCCGTATCCAGAACCGGCAGGGCCCCGGCCGCATGCAGATGGCGGAAATAATCCACATCGAAAACTTTGGGGGGGTGGTAAGCCAAGACGGGCAGTCTGGAACTGATGCGTCGCGCGATCATATGGTTTCTCCTGGTCATGCGGTTTTCTTTTGCCCGGGTGTGACGCCGCTGATGGCGGAAGGCCCGGAGCATTCGGTTTTGGCGGCGGCGTGGGCCGGCGCGTGTTGTTGGGTTTAAATGGATTTAAGGGCGGGGTGGCGCTCCCGTAGGGAAATCGCATCCAACGATCGTGCTGTCGATTGAAGGTGGCCCCGCAAAAGGAATAGGGCCAAAGCAATTCCGGTGCCACCTGTGGGAATATGGATAACTATAAGGAAATATATATAAAACTATGTTTTTGAGATGACTTGAGGATGGAGGCCGTGTCGCCAATGCACATGGCATGTACAGGCTGGGAGCACGGCGTGCACATCGTTGGATGAGCATCGTGAAAGGCAACAGGTTGCCCCGGAAGGGCCATCCCGAAAATGGCACCACGATTTTCACCCTGGGGGTGCGTCATATGGATCCATTTCGTTTGATATCAGAAGGTTGTGATAGTATGCCACCCCCGGCGTTCCGGAATGCCATTGTCAATGGAGGGCGCAAATGCATGAAATAGTCGGGTTAGGTTTCCATGGCATGAAACGGGGAGGAGGGGACAAAGCGCCCGCCCATGCGGTAGCGGGAAGCCGGGTGGACAAAACGGCTGCGGGTGACCACGAGGTTGTCCGACCAGGTGCGGCGGTAAAGCACCAGGCAGGGTTCGTTGGGGCCCATGGCGAGGAGGTTGCGGGTGGCCTTGTCGGGCATAATGGCCTCGATGACATGCTCGGCCTCGGAAACGGGTATTTCATCCAACAGGTAGCGGCTGGGCGTGATGGCAGTAAAATCCTGCTCCAGGAATTTGGGGGCCACGGCCGGATTGACGTAGCGGTCTTCCAATTGAATGGGGCCGGCTTCATCCGAGTGGATCAGGACGACGTGGAACACCCTGGCGCCGGCCGGCACATTGAGGGCCTGGGCCAGGTCCGGCGACGCCGGTTCAGCGGCCTGCCGATGGATTTCGCAGGAATGGACGCCGCCGCGTTGGGCAATTTCTTCGGCAATGGGTTTGACATCCAGCAGGGTGGAAGGTGATTTGGATTGGGCCACAAAGGTGCCCACCCCCTGGATGCGGTGGAGTACACCCTCGGCGGTCAATTCCCGCAGGGCGCGGTTGACCGTCATCTTGGAGGCCCCCAGTTGTTGAATGAGGGCGTTCTCGGATGGTACGCGGGTTTCGGGAAGCCACTGACCGGTTCGTATCTTTTCGATAATATAATTTTTGACCTGCTGATAGAGCGCGGTGGGCCGGCGGCGCGACAAATGGACGGACGTGTGCGTTTGGTTTGGCATGTTGTTTATGCGACGGTCTTTTCTGATGAAAATTCTTGACAGGTCTGATTGGTTATATATACAAGCATATATATCTTGCGTTGGTCAAGCAAATATTTTTCCCAAAGGTGAGGCGAAACGTCTCCGGACCGACTCCGCGTTTTTAGCGTTTTGCCTCGCGTCACAACCCATATCATCAGACCTGTATCGGGTCAGGAGGATCACCATGAACCCATCGGTCAAAGAATCCCTTTTCAAAGAACTGCAGATCGGATCGGGGAAGCCGCGTCCGGTGAAAGCCCCCACCGGAAACCAGCTCCATTGCAAAGGCTGGCTTCAGGAGGCCGCCCTGCGCATGCTGTGCAACAATCTGGATCCGGCCAACGGGGAAAATCCCGACGAACTGATCGTTTACGGCGGCATCGGCAAAGCGGCCCGCAACTGGGATTGCTTCGATGCCATTGTCCGGACCCTGGTGGACCTTGAAAACGACGAGACCATGCTGGTCCAGTCCGGCAAACCCGTGGGGGTGATCAAAACCCACACCCATGCGCCCCGGGTCTTCATCGCCAATTCCAATCTGGTGGGCCATTGGGACAACTGGACCCATTTCAACGAACTGGATAAAAAGGGGCTGATGATGTACGGCCAGATGACGGCCGGATCATGGATTTATATCGGCACCCAGGGCATTCTCCAGGGGACCTATGAAACCTTCGCGGCCCTGGCCGATCAGCATTTCAACGGGTCGCTGGCCGGCCGGATTGCCCTGAGCGGGGGACTCGGTGGCATGGGCGGCGCCCAGCCCCTGTCTATCACCATGAACGGCGGCGTGGCGCTTGTGGTGGAGGTGGACTGCAACCGCATCCAGCGCCGCCTGGATACGGGTTATCTGGACGTCACCACCGAGGACCTGGACGACGCCATCGCCATGGCCCGGAAAGCGGCCGAAGAAAAACGGGCCCTGTCCATCGGGCTTTGCGGCAATTGTGCCGAGGTGCTGCCGGACATGATCGCCAAGGGGTTCATTCCGGATGTGGTGACCGACCAGACCAGCGCCCATGACGAACTGAACGGTTACGTTCCGGCCGGCATTCCCATGGAGGACGCCTGGAAACTGCGCTTCTCCGATCCGGACAAATACATTGAAATGGCGCTGGATTCCATGGGCACCCACTGCCGGGCCATTCTGGACATGCAGGCCAAAGGGGCGGTGGCCTTTGACTACGGCAACAACCTGCGTGGCCAGGCCCTCAAGGTGGGGGTGACCAACGCCATGGACTACCCCGGATTTACGCCGGCGTTTATCCGGCCCCTGTTTTGCGAAGGTGAGGGACCGTTTCGCTGGGCCGCCCTTTCCGGCGACCCCGCGGATATCGAGGTCACCGACCAGGCGCTCATGGACGCCTTTCCCTACAAGGAAAGAATGGTCCGCTGGCTCAAGATGGCCGGCGAGCGGGTCCAGCACATGGGGCTTCCGGCCCGGATCTGCTGGCTGGGCTACGGCGAGCGCGACAAGGCCGGCAAGATTTTCAACGACCTGGTGCGGGACGGACGGGTCAAGGCGCCCATCGTCATCGGGCGCGACCATCTGGATTGCGGTTCCGTGGCCTCGCCCTACCGGGAAACCGAAGCCATGAAGGACGGCTCGGACGCGGTGGCGGACTGGGCTTTGCTCAACTGTATGGCCTCGGTGGCCTCGGGATCGGCCTGGACCTCGTTTCACGACGGCGGCGGCGTGGGCATCGGCTATGCCATGCATGCCGGCCAGGTCTGCGTGGTTGACGGCACGCCCGAGGCCGAGCGACGGGTCACCACCGTCCTGCGCAACGATCCGGCCATCGGCGTCATGCGGCATGTGGATGCCGGCTATGAACTGGCGCGGAAGACCGCTAAAGAGCGGGACGTGAAGATTCCGATGATGGATACGTCTGGAGATTAGTCATGAATAAAATCGTGGAATGCGTGCCCAATTTTTCCGAAGGGCGCAACCCGGAAACCATCGAGGCCATTGCCCAGGCCATCCGCCAGACGTCGGGCTGCCGGCTGCTGGATGTGGATCCCGGGGCGTCCACCAACCGCACCGTATACACCTTTGTCGGAAGCCCCGAGGCCGTGTTGGAAGGCGCCTTGGCTGCGGCCCGTGTGGCCCGGGAACGGATCGATATGCGCACCCACAAAGGCGAGCATCCCCGGTTCGGGGCCATGGACGTCTGTCCGTTCATCCCCGTGGTCGGGGTGACCATGGAAGAATGCGTGGCGATCGCCAGGGATTTCGGCCGCCGGGCTGCCGAAGAACTGCAGGTCCCCTTTTTCCTCTACGAGGAAGCGGCCGAACACGACTACCGCCGCAAACTCCCGGATGTAAGGGAGGGGGAATACGAGGGGCTGCCTGCCAAGCTCAAGGATTCCCGCTGGGCCCCGGACTTCGGGCCGGCCGCGTTCGTGCCGTCCTGGGGGGCCACGGCCACCGGCGCCCGGAAATTTCTTATCGCCTACAACGTCAACATCCTGGGGACCTCCCACCAGGCCCATCGCATTGCCCTCAACCTGCGGGAGGCGGGCCGGGGCGAGGATGACCCCGGTCGTCTCAAAGACGTCAAGGGCATGGGGTGGTTCGTGGATGAATACAACCTGGCCCAGGTGACCGTCAATCTCAACGACTACACGGTCACGCCGATCCACGTGCTCTATGAAGAAGCCAAAAAGGATGCGGCGGAGTTGAATGTGGGCGTAGCCGGATCGGAGATCGTGGGGGTGGTCCCCCTGGACGCCATTCTCATGGCGGCCGACTACTATATCGAGAAAGAAAACCTCTTCATCCTGGACGAGGACCAGAAGGTCCGCTTGGTGGTGGAGCGCCTGGGCCTCAATTCGGTCGCGCCTTTTCATCCCCAGGAGAAGATCATCGAGTACATCGTGGCCGAGCCGCCCGACGAACCCCTGGCGCGTCTTTCGGTGCGGGGCTTTGTCGAAGAGGTGGCCTCCCGATCCTCCGCGCCGGGGGGCGGATCGGTGTCCGCCCTGCTGGCGGCTCTGGGCACGGGATTGGGCTCCATGGTGGGCAAACTGACCTTCGGGGTGCGCAAGTTCGAGGCCCTGGATGCCAGGATGCGGACGGTCATACCGCCCCTCCACACCCTGTCGAAAGACCTCATCCCCATGATCGACGCGGACACCAATGCCTTTACCGAATACATGGAAGGCCTGCGCATGCCGCGGGATACCGAAGAGCAGCGGGCCGCCCGCAGTGCCAAAATGCAGGCGGGCCTGAAGACGGCCATCCGTGTGCCCCTGAAAACCATGCAGCTGGGCGATGGGGCCTGGGACGCCATGTGCGACGTGGCCCGCTACGGCAATCCGGCCTCCAAATCGGATGTGCAGGTGGGGGCGCGGGCGCTGGAAACCGGTATCTGGGGGGCCTACCAGAATGTGTTGATCAACATGGGCGGCATCCGGGACGAGGCTTTCAAAACGGAAATTTTGGCTGAGGCCGAGGCCATGATGGATAGGGCGAAAGAAAAGTGTGCTGAAGTGTTGGCCATACTTGATGAACGGTAATATGTCCTAATTTTTACACAAACGCTTTGATGGCCGCCATCGCAAGCGAATGTATAACAGAACGTTTCTTGAAATGTTCATTTTCTTCCGCGTGGAAGAAAACGAACCAAAAGAAGACGCCCGTGTCCCGCGGCCCCTACGGGGCTTCCCTGCGCGTCGTCGGTACGGCCGGAGCACGCGGAAACTCACCCCGCTTTCAGCGGGGCTCAAACAGTCCGCGCGCTTTAATCCGTCCGCCCCGCCGATGCTCGGCACGGGACAATGGGAGACGCCCTTTACGGTAACTTTCGCCGGGTTTAGCGTGGGAAAATGCCAAAAAAATTTCTATGATGGCGGATAAAAACCCTGAGCGGCAACGGCCATCAACAGGATTGGGGCAAGTGTCGAAAGCCTATTACGCGCAGAAGCTCAGCGCCGATCGGTTGGATCGGGTGTATGCCATTGCCGGCCCCCGGGTGCGGCAATATCTCCGGGAGGAGATGGATCACGTCCGGGCGGCCGTCCGCCCCGGGGATCGGGTGCTGGAACTGGGCTGCGGCACCGGTCGGGTGTTGGGCCACGTGGCCCGGGATGCCGAAATGGCCTGGGGGGTGGATTTCGCGCCGGCAAGTGTCGCCTCGGGCCATTCGCGGTATCCTGACCTCGGGTGGGCGGTGATGGATGCGGCCCGGCTCGGGTTCCCGTCGGATTGCTTCGATCTTGTGCTGGGCGTTCAGAATTTTATCAGCGCCTGCAAGGTGCCACCCGAAGATCTCGTGCGGGAGAGCCTGCGGGTGACACGCCCGGGGGGGCGGGTTTTACTTTCCAGCTATGCCGAAGCCTTCTGGCCCCACCGGCTGGGCTGGTTCCGGGACCAGGCCGCTGAAGGGCTGCTGGGCGCCATCGATGAAGACGCCACTGGAAACGGGGTCATTGTGGGCCAGGATGGTTTCCGGGCCACCACCTTCAGCCCGGAGGATTTTGCGGGGCTGGCAGAGCGGCTGGGGGTAGAAGCGGAGATCTATGAAGTCGATAGCTCAAGCGTATTTTGTAAGATCCTGAGGTTTTAATGGCGCCGGCTTCGAAAAACGCCCGATTCCCCTGGGGGGACTAAAGATCCGCGTTATGCGCATCCTTCGTTGCTGCGGCGTACGATCCGTACGCCTCACGCCTCAGGATCCGCAAGCCTTGATCTCGAACGTTTTACAAAGCCTTTTTAGGGAGGCATAAGCTATTTTGGGTTAATGCCAAATGCAAAGGTCAGCAGAATTAAAACATAATGCCCTGACAGACGACTGGGATGCCCTCTGGCTGGACTGCCATCTGGCCACCATGGCCGGGCCGGAGCCCTACGGCATCATCGTGGATGGCGCGCTGGCGGTGAAAGACGGCCGGATCGCCTGGATCGGGTCGGCGGCCGACCTGCCGGCGGGTGCCGCCGAACGGGCCGATGTGGTCCACCGTTTGAACAACGCCTGGGTCACCCCCGGTTTCATCGACTGCCACACCCACTTGGTCTATGCCGGCAACCGCGCTACCGAGTTTGAAATGCGGCTCAATGGCGCCACCTACGAAGAAATTGCCCGGGCCGGCGGCGGGATTGTCAGCACGGTCAAGGCGGTGCGGGCGGCCAGTGAAGAAGAGTTGGCCGCGCAATCCGCACCCCGCTTGCAGGCCCTGCAGTCCGAAGGCGTAACCACGGTGGAGATCAAATCCGGTTACGGGCTGGAAACCGACGCCGAGCTCAAGATGCTCCGGGTGGCCCGCCGCCTGGGGCAGGACCATCCGGTGACGGTGCACCCCACTTTCCTGGGCGCCCATGCCCTGCCGCCCGAGTTCCAGGGCCGTGCCGATGCCTATATCGATCTGGTGATCGAAGCCATGCTGCCGGCGGTGGCCGCGGCGAACCTGGCCAATGCGGTGGATGTTTTCTGTGAAAATATTGCCTTTTCGGTGGCCCAGACCGAGCGCGTATTCCAAGCGGCCGTTGATTGCGGGCTGCCGGTCAAACTGCATGCCGAGCAGCTCAGCGACCAGAAAGGCGCCATCCTGGCCGCCCGGTACGATGCCCTCAGTGTGGATCACGTGGAATATATCCAGCCGGACGGTGTGGCCGCCCTGGCCGACCGGAACACGGTGGCCGTCCTGCTGCCCGGCGCGTTCTATTTTATCCACGAAACCCAAAAGCCGCCGGTGGAAGCCTTCCGTCAGGCCGGCGTGCCCATGGCACTGGCTACGGATTGTAATCCGGGTACCAGTCCCTGCACGTCGCCCCTGCTCATGATGAACATGGCCTGCGTGAATTTCGGGCTGACCCCCGCCGAAGCCTTGGCCGGTTTCACGGCGAATGCCGCCCGGGCCCTCGGCATTGCGGCGGACTTTGGTACGCTGGAAGCGGGAAAACAGGCCGATATGGCCGTCTGGGATATCCAGGCACTGGCCGAACTGGCCTATCGGCTGGGCGGCAACCCCTGTCGCCGCGTCATCAAGGCCGGCGAAATCGTCGTTAACCGATAGTGAATTGCTACACGAACCCCTGGAAACGTTAAAGGAGGGATTATCATGGTGAAGAAAATCAGTATGCTTGCATTGGCGGTTTGCCTGGTGGTCGGATTGTCCGGCATGGCAAACGCCGCGGACACCATCAAGATCGGCTTCCATGCTCCACTGACCGGGTTTGCGGCCAGTGACGGCAAATCATCCACCGAAGGCGCCAAACTGGCGGTGAACCAAGTCAACGCCGCTGGCGGCGTGCTGGGGAAACAGCTGGAACTGGTGGTTTACGACGACCAGGCCAAACCGGCCCAGTCCATTCCCATCGCCAACAAACTCATCGGCCAGGATAAAGTCGTGGTGGGGATTTCCGGTTCCTACTCCGGGGCCACACGGTCGGCGGCCGGTGTTTTCCAGGAAGCCAAGATTCCCTACATCAGTGCCTATGGCATTCATCCCGACATCACCCGCGCGGGCGAGTATGTCTTCCGGACCAGCTTCCTGGGTGAAATCCAGGGCAAGGCCGGGGCCAAACTGCTGGGCGACATGATGGGCAAGAAAAAGGTGGTCATCATCACCCTGCAGAACGACTTCGGCAAGTCCCTGGCTGCCGGTTTCAAGGAAAAGGCTGCCGATTACGGGATCAGCATCGTCAATGAATACCAGTATTCCATCAAAGATCGACAGTTCGGCTCCATCGTGGCCAAGGTCAAGGCAGACAACCCGGATGCCATCTACGCCTCCGGCTATTACTTCACCGCCGGTCCCCTGGTCAGCCAGCTGCGGGCCGCCGGCGTGACCTGCCCCGTCATCGGCCAGGAAGGCTATGACAGCCAGAAATTTATCGAAATTGCCGGACCGGCGGCTGAAGGGGTTATCATCACCACCAGCCTGGATCGCGATTCCAAGGTTCCCGAAACCGCCGATTTCATCGCGGCGTTTGAAAAACAGGCCGGTTTCAAGTCGGATATGGTGGCCGCCAGCGGTCATACGGCTGTGATGGTCGCGGCGGACGCGATCAAGCGGGCCGGCAGTACCGATCCCGCCAAGGTGCTGGCTGCGATCCAGGCCACGGATCTCAAGGTGTCCACCGGCACCATCAAGTTCAACGCCCTGGGCGAGGTCATGAAGGCCGTCCAGGTGCAGGTGGTCAAAGATGGTAACTGGCATCACTATGACGTCATCGACGATGCCGCTTTACTGTCACCCCCAGCTGAATAGTGTCATCCAGAAACGGCATCTTTTGGCCCCGGGCGGTGTTTTCGCTCTTCTAAAATCCTCGAAATAGCTCAGCTATTCCTGCGGTTTCAGAATCGCTCAGGCCTTGCCCGGAACCAAAATCTACCATTTCTGGAAGGGCACCCGGTAAACGGATAGACGCGATGCAATTGCGTTAATGAAAACCCGGAACACCGGCCATTGTCGCCGGCGTTCCGGGTCGCTTGTGAAAGATTGACGATGCTATATTTCGAACTGCTCATCCAAGGCCTGATTTACGGCAGCATGTACGCGATCATCGCTGTGGGGCTGACCCTTGTCTACGGGCTTTTGCGCATCCTGCACGTGGCCCATGCCGGCCTGTTCGCGTTGGGCGGCTACATGGGGCTCTTGATCACCAACAGCACCGGCAGCCTCATCCTGGCCATGCCCCTGGCAGCCGCCATCGTGGGCGTAGTCGGCATGGCCATCTATCGCCTTTGCTACCAGCCCATCCTGGACCAGCCGCCCTATGTGGCGCTCATTGCTTCCATCGGGCTGTTTATCGCCATGGAAGAGATGTTTCGCTTGATTTTCGGTCCCTTTGGATTGACTTACACCAACGCCCCCCTGCAGTCCGTGGTCCAGTTCGCCGGCATTTACCTGAGAACCGTGGACCTGGCCATCGTGGCGGGCAGTCTGTCCCTGCTCGGTGCCCTTTCATGGCTGTCCCAGAAAACCCGTATCGGCCTGGCCTGGCGCGCCACCGTAGACGATCCGCAGATTGCCGAAAGCTACGGGATCAGCGTCCTAAACGTCCGGTATCTGAATTTTTTCATCGGTTCGGCCCTGGCCGCCGTGGCCGGTGTTTTCATCTCCCTGCTGTCCAACCTGGTGGAGCCGACCATGGGGGGCGTGCCCAGCTACAAAGCCCTGGCCATCATCGTCCTGGGGGGGCTGGGCAATGTCGCCGGCACCCTGATCGCCTCGCTGGTGCTGGGTGTGGTGGAGGCCTTCGGCACCATCTACATTGGCGACATTCTGGACCGCGACGCCATAGCGTTTGCCTTTTTAATAATCGTTTTGATGATCCGCCCCGAGGGTCTTTTCGTACGGAGGTAGTCCATGGGTATCTATGAACTTTCCCTGGCCACGGTGGTGGGGATCAACATTATCCTGGCGGTGGGATTGAACCTGATCACCGGGTTCTGCGGCCAGATCAGCCTGGGGCATGCTGCTTTTTACGGGATCGGCGCCTACACTGCCGCCCTCATGGCCAAGGCGGGGATGCCGGGGCCGGTCAACCTCGCGGCGGCCATGGTCATGGCCGGTGCCGTGGGCGTGGTGGTGGGCATGACCAGCCTGCGGGTGCGCGAGGATTTCCTGGCGATTACGACCATGGGCGTCGGGTTTCTGTTCCTGGGCATCGTTCGCCAGCAGGAAAGCCTGCTGGGGGGCGAACTGGGCATCAGCTCCATTCCCACCTTCGGTGTGGGCAAAATGGGGTTTTTCGTGCTGGTCCTGGTCCTGGCGGCCCTGTCCGTCGCTTTCAGCCTTTACATCAAACGTTCCTGGATGGGGTTTGCCTTCGAGGCCGTGGCCGATGACGAGGATACGGCCAGGGTGATTTCGGTGGATGTGCCGGCCTACAAGCTGGCCGCCTTTGCCCTGGGAACGGCTCTGGCCGGCCTGGCCGGCGGTCTGTACTGCTATTTCGCCCGCTTCATCGTCCCGGATGATTTCGGATTCATCACCTCCATCAGCGTTTTGTCCATGGTGGCCGTGGGCGGCATCGGCAGTGTTTACGGGGTGATTGTCGGCACCGCGCTTTTGACCCTCATCCCCGAGTTTTTCCGCTTCATCAGCGACTACAAGCTGTTGGTTTACGGGGCGCTGCTGTTCGGGGTCATGCGGTTTGCGCCGGACGGCCTGGCCGGTTTGACGCGGCTGGCGTTCAAACGGGTCCAGCGGAAAGGCGGTGCGGCATGAGCGTATTGCTGGACGTGCAGGATGTGACCATGCATTTTGGCGGCGTGCATGCCCTTACCGACGTGTCCTTCCAGGTGCAGGATGGCGAATTCCTGTGTCTGATCGGCCCCAACGGGGCCGGAAAGACCACCATGCTCAAGGCCATCGTGGGTGCCCTCAACCCCCAGAAAGCCCGAATCCAACTGGACGGCCGGGAAATCAGCGGCCTGCCCACCCACCGTCGGATTCGCCTGGGGCTGGCGCTGACCCACCAGATCGTGCGCCCTTTCCGCTCCATGACCCTGACGGACAACGTGGCCCTGGCCGTGGGGCACCGCCGCATCCGGCGGGTCTGGACCGCCCTGGGCGGAGTGGATCGGCACCGAGAGCGCGCCGAAGCCCTGAAGCTGCTGGAGATGGTCGGCATCCACAACCATGCCGAACAGGAGGTGACCGGCCAGCCCCTGGGGGTTTTGAAACGTCTGGAGGTGGCCCGGGCCCTGGCCCTGAAGCCCCGCCTGCTGCTCCTGGATGAACCCCTGGCCGGTTTGAACCACGTGGAGGCGGCCCGTCTGGCCGACACCATCGTTCGAATCAATCAGGAGGGGCTTACCACTGTCATGATCGAGCACAACCTCGGTGAAGTCCTGCGGGTGGGCCACCGCCTGGTGGTCCTGGACAACGGCCGGAAAATCGCCGAGGGCCTGCCCCGGGATGTCATGCAGATGCCCAATGTTCGGGCGGCCTACGTGGGCAAGGAGGCAAACGATGCTGCGGCTTGAGTCGTTGAGTTGCGGTTACGGACAGATGCGGGCCGTGCACGCCCTGGACCTGGAGGCCCGCACCGGCCGCATTACGGCCCTTTTGGGTGCCAACGGGGCCGGCAAGAGTTCCACCATCATGTGTATTGCCGGTCACGTGAATGTTTTTGAAGGCCGCGTGGTTTACAAGGAGGCCGCCATCACGGGCTGGAACCCGATGCAGCGGGTCAGGGCCGGCATCGGCCTGGTGCCCGAGGGGCGGCGTCTTTTCAGCGCCCTGTCGGTGCGTGAAAACCTCGTGATCGGCGGCTACTGCCGCGCCAAGGCCGACACCGCCGACGGGATCGGCCAGGTGGTGCAAATGTTTCCCCGCCTGGGGGAACGCTTCCACCAGCGGGCCGGCTCCCTCTCGGGAGGGGAACAGCAAATGCTGGCCATCGGCCGGGCATTGATGAGCCAACCCGAGCTGCTCCTGATCGACGAACTGAGCCTGGGGCTGATGCCCAAGGCGATCGATATCTGCTATGCCGTCATTGCCGATTTGAAGGCCAAGGGTATGACCATCATTCTGGTGGAGCAGTCCACCCAGCGGGCCCTCGAGGTGGCGGATGACGTCACCGTGCTGGAAAGCGGGGCGGTGGTCTGGCGGGGCTCCGCCCGGGAGGCCCGGGAATCCACGGAAATGATCGATGCCAGCCTGGGGTTGACGCGGAACGTTTAAATTCGGCCATTCATGAAATGTTCGGGGTGATAGCCATGGGGGTAACGCACGGCGCCTGTCTTGGTAGGGAATGGAAAATGGACGGCAGGGAGGTGGGCCCGCTGAATTTTTATACGCAGGGACTTTAGTTTGGATCAAAACCCTCCGCCTCTGGTGGAGGCTCCGGAAAGGATCCACCGATCCGGCTTTTTAATCTGTTCCTTCATTTTCTTTCACGTGAAAAGAAAACGAAGCAAAAGAAAACGCCCGTGCCCCGCTCAACCCTGCGCGTCGTCCAACCGGCCGATGAAGCGGCGCCTCATGCCGCCATGCGGCGTTATCACGTTTGCTCGGGTGCTCACAATCTGGCGATTGCTGCGCGC
>JGI12365J12839_1000482_pt1 | contig 15615 bp, 17 predicted proteins | sample TtanPargueraPR_4_FD_12839 | JGI IMG/M metagenome (IMG submission 12839)
GGGCGGGTGGCCGCCGATCCGGCCGATCTGGCACGGCGGGTTTGCCGCCGGAAGCTTTCGGTGGGGGCGGACGGCCTGATCCTCATCGAAGACGCCGCGGGCTTTGACTTTCAGTGGCAGTTTTACAATTCCGACGGCAGCCGGGCGGAGATGTGCGGCAACGGGGCGCGGTGCGCCGCCCGCTATGCCCACGAATTGGGCATCGCCGGTCCGCAGATGACTTTCAAGACGGATGCCGGGCCCATCCAGGCGGAAATGCGCGGCGACCAGGCCAAAGTCAAAATGACGCCGCCCGGGGATTGCCGGCTGGAATACCGGATAGACCTGGATAATGGTCCCCTGATGATCAGCAGCATCAACACCGGGGTGCCCCATGTGGTGGTGGCCATGGAGGACCTGGCCACGGCGGATATCGTGCCCGCGGGGCGGGCCATTCGCTACCATGACCGATTCGCCCCGGCCGGCACCAATGTCAATTTCGTGTCTCCCCTGGCCGAAGGCGGTCTTCAGGTGCGAACCTATGAGCGGGGTGTGGAGGACGAAACCCTGGCCTGCGGCACGGGATGTGTCGCCAGCGCCCTGGTGACGGCCGCCTGCCGGGACTGGCCATCCCCAATCCCGGTGACCACCCGCAGCGGCGGCGTGCTCACCATTCATTTCGAGCGGGAGGGCGACCGGTTCCGGGAGGTCTATATGGAGGGCGATGCCCGTATCGTCTACACCGGCGAACTTCATCCGGATGCGCTGCTGGCATGACAAGGACAGACGGAAAAGCCGACTTGAATCCCCGGCACGCTCATGTGGCCTATATTTCGGTGGGGTCCAATCTGGGGGATACAATGGCCCATTGCCGGTTCGGTATATCCCGGGTGGCCGCCCACCCGGACATCGCGCTGACGGCCACCTCGCCATTTTACCGCACGGCGCCGGTGGACTATGCCGACCAGGACTGGTTCGTCAATGCCGCCTTCCGCATTGTGACATCCCTGAGCCCGCACCAGCTGCTGGCGGCCACCGGAGCCGTCCAGGCGGCGGCCGGGCAGGGGGAGAAAGCAATCCGCTTCGGACCCCGCATCCTGGATTTGGATCTGATTTTCTATGACGACCTGGTGCTGAAAAGCGTGGACCTGGAGCTGCCCCATCCCCGCATGCACAAAAGGCGTTTTGTGTTGCAGCCCATCTGTGATATAGATCCCCATCTTGTGCACCCGCTCCTTGGATCCCATGTTGCCGCATTGCTCGAAGGCCTGGGTGACGACAGGCAGGAGGTGATGCGAATCGATGCTTAAATTCATCATTATTGCCGTGGTGGGCTATGTCTTTTATCGGGCCCTGAAGTCTTGGATGATCGGCACCATGGCCCGGCCGGAGGATTTGAACGGCCGCAGCGGGAATGCCGTTGATGACGTCCTGGTTCAGGATCCGGTGTGCAAGACTTACATTGCCCAGCGAAGCGCCATCGCTTTGCATGAAGGGGATGAAGTTCTCTATTTTTGCAGCGAAGCATGCCGCGAGCGATACCGCCGGGAACATGCGTCCGAGAATAAATCATAACCCTATTGAATGAATACCCAGCCAGGAGGATTGCGATCGAATGAAATTCTTCATTGATACCGCCAACATCGATGAAATCAAAGAAGCCAACGCCATGGGAATGGTGGATGGCGTGACCACCAACCCGACCCTGATCGCCCGCGAAAAAGGGGATTTCAAGGAAATCATCACCGCGATCTGCAAGGTTGTGGACGGCCCCATCAGTGCCGAGGTGATCAGTCTGGAGACCGATGGCATGGTTGCGGAAGCCCGTGAACTGGCCAAAATTCACGCCAACATCGTGGTGAAGATCCCCATGACCACCGACGGGTTGAAAGCGGTGCGCACCCTCACGGCAGAAGGCATCAAAACCAATGTGACCCTGGTTTTTTCGGCCCTCCAGGCCCTGATGGCCGCCAAAGCCGGGGCGACTTATGTCAGCCCCTTTGTCGGGCGCCTCGACGACCTGTCCCAGGAGGGGATGATGTTGATCGAGCAGGTGGCTGATATTTTCAGCAATTACGCTTACGAAACCGAAATCATCGTGGCCAGCATCCGCAATCCCATGCACGTTCTCGACACGGCCCTGATCGGCGCCGATGTCGCTACGATACCGTTCAACGTTCTCAAGAAACTGGCGGCCCATCCGCTGACAGACAAGGGGATTCAGTCTTTCCTGGACGACTGGAAGAAGGCCGGCAACTAACCCCCAACAAACAGCGAGCCTGTGGTATGGAACTGTCGGAACGCCTTAAAAGCCATTTCAGCAATCCCAACAATCTAACCCTTTACCGGGTCCTGGCAATTCCCGGGCTGGTGGTGCTCCTGTTGTTCCCGAACCGGTTTACCACCTTCCTGGCCGCCCTGATTTTCAGCATCGCATCCATTACGGATGCTTTGGATGGCTTTTTCGCACGGCGGCTGGGCCTGGAGTCCAGCTTCGGCAAGGTGATGGATCCGGTGGCCGACAAGCTGCTGGTGTCTTCGGCTTTTATCATGATGACTTCGCTGGGCTGGGTGCCGGCCTGGATCGTGTGCATTATCATCGGGCGAGAACTGGCGGTGACGGGTTTGCGCAACCTGATGGCCGAAAGCCACGAGGATGTCTCGGCCTCCAATCTGGGCAAGTACAAAACCGGCTTTCAGATTGCCGCCATCATCCCGCTGCTGATCCATTATCCTTACCTTGGCATTCAGTTCCACCTGATCGGCATGTTCTTTCTGTGGTGTGCCCTGTTGCTGACCGTGTGGTCGGGCGCCGATTATTTTCTTCGCTTCCGGAGCGTGTTGAAACGCTAATTTTTTTGTTGACATCAGGCGCTGGAATCGATAAAAAGTCTTTTCTTAACTGAGCGGGAATAACTCAGTGGTAGAGTGCGACCTTGCCAAGGTCGAAGTCGCGGGTTCAAATCCCGTTTCCCGCTCCATTTTTTTTGGCGGCATAGCCAAGTGGTAAGGCAGCGGCCTGCAAAGCCGTTATTCGGCGGTTCGAATCCGCCTGCCGCCTCCAAAGACGCATCTTATCAAGCCTGCAAATCCCGCAAGGGAATTGCAGGCTTTTTTTATTTTGTAAAAAGACGACGAAAAGCGGAGATTTTGGCGGGTTGGTGTTAAATCGTGTTCGTCCAGAGATGGTAGATTTTGGTTCCGAGCAAGGTCTGAGCGATTTTTCCCGATAGACGGGACTTCCCGCCTGATTTATCCTCTACGGTGGGTGGAAACCGCAGGAATAGTAGACTATTTCGAGGATTTCAAAAGAGCGAAAACGCCGCTCGGGGCCAAAAGATGCCATTTATGGATGGACACTAAATCACATGTTGCAGGACGAAATAAACCAGAAACCACATCAGGGCGGAGAAGGGTAGGGCCAGGCAGATGCCGCCAAAAAAGCGGTTGCGGGGAAAGTGAATCGGCATTGCCTTCGGCGATAGAATGCGGAGGGTATCTTCGATATCATGAATATCCGACACGGCGGGATAACCCCGGTCGGACATGCGAAACGGTTTTTCTTCAGCATATCGAGAAACGATGGCATCCTCGTGGGCAGGTTTTTTCATGCAACTTTCCTTCTTCGCTCAATGGCAGACCGCTTTTCCGAATTGATCCAGATGATCGTACAGATCATCCAGGGAAAACGGTTTGGGGAGAAACGCGGTGGAACAGGTGTCGGTTTCGGATTGACGGCGGTTCTCAAGTTTGTCGGAATACCCGCTCATAAAGATGATTTTGATTTCCGGGTCGATGGAGCGGATGTCCTCGGCCAGTTCGAACCCGTTTTTAGCGCCCATTTCAATATCGGTAATCAGGATGTCGGGTTTGAAACGCAAATAGGTGCGATAGCCGTCTTCGGCACTGCAGGCGGTCTTAACCGTATAATTAATGTCTTCGATCGCTTCTTTGACAAGGGTTGCCACACCTTCGAAATCATCGACCACCAGAACTTTTTTTAATGCGGACGTTGTCATTCGGAACCACCTGGGTCTTGCTTATTCGGGATCGTGGGGAGAATTACCCTAATAGGTTACAGCAAATATGGTGCCAGCGTGGAAGGAAGGATACAATATGTCGAAATTGTGAACTATTTTATCTATTCCGGTCAAAATGACCGGGGCGACGGCGTGATTTTTTTTAAACGTTGCGTTCATAAAAGGATACGATTTAGAAATCGTATTCCGGTTCGCCGGTATCCAGGGGGATGATCACGTCGCTGCCGGTCCCGGATTTCGCCGCGTTGGCCTTGGTGGACAGGGGAACATAATAGAAGGACAGTTTGGATCGAGGCTGATCACGGTACTGTTTCAGCTTGATCTTCACATCGAGGAAATCCCAGATGTAGATGGTCTGGTTGATGCGCAGCTGGGCGCGGGCATCTCCGTAGACGGTGTCCAGGTGCTGTTTCACTTTGGCGACGTCATCGGCGGCGTTCAATGGCATGTAGGCGGCAAAATACTGACCCTGGAAAAAACCATAGATCAATTCCGACAGGGTGACCCCGGCAATGCTGTAAAAATCTTCGGTGCGCTTGTAATAATGGATATCACCGCTGCGGGCGGTTTCGTGCAGACCGCGGACATCTTCGATCGATGTGCCCCAGAGAATACCGGAAAAACCCTGCATTACATTTTCCGCCGACCCGGTGGCTGCGGATCCCAGTACGATCAATAAAGTGAGTAGCATCGATATCGTTCGCATGCTGATGGTCTTTCCTTAGGTATCGTGTTTGGTCCTTATAAGTTCCTGTTGGTAGGCTCTGATACCATAGTTTCCTGTCACAACCAAGCCCCTCATTTTCTGTGATATCGACATCCGTTGCCCTGGCACGTATTCAGGTCCGCTTGAATGTCAGTGCCACCCCCCGGGGCGGCTCGGGGAAGCGGCCATCCTGGTAGACGATCCGGCCGTTGACGATGGTCAGATCCACCGATGATTGAAAACGGTGGCCATCAAAAGGGGACCACCCGCATTTGGCAATGGCCGCTCCGGGTTCCACCGTATGGGGGCGGTCTATATCCACCAGCACCAGATCGGCCCAGTAGCCCTCGCGAATGAAGCCCCGATCCTGAACATTGAATAGACGGGCCACGGCATGGCTGGTCTTTTCGACGATCAGGGGCAGGGGCAGCACGCCCCGGTGATGATGTTCCAGCAGGGAGGGCAGGGCATCCTGGACCAGGGGCAGCCCGGAAGGGGCTTTGAAGTAAGGGTTCTGCTTCTCTTCCAGGGTATGGGGGGCGTGATCCGTGGCGATGATGTCGATACGGCCGTCGATGACGGCCTGGAGCAGGGCCTGGCGGTCGCTTTCCCCCTTGACGGCGGGGTTGCATTTGATGCGCGTGCCGCGGGTTTGGTAGTCGGCGTCATTGAAGAAAAGATGGTGGGCGCAGACTTCCGCCGTGATGGATTTCTGATCGGTGGGCGCCGTACTGAAAAGGGCCAGTTCATCGGCCGTGGTCAGGTGCAGGACATGCAGGCGCGTGCCGTGGCGCCTGGCCAGATCCACCGCCAGGGAAGACGATTTCAGGCAGGCCTCCCGGCTGCGAATCGCCGGGTGGCAGTGCATGGGCACATTATCGCCGTAACGCTCCCGGAAACGGGCTTCGTTGGCAACGATGGTGGGCGTGTCTTCGCAGTGGGTGGCCACGATAACAGGGGAATCGGCGAAGATCTTTTCCAACGTTGCGGGATCATCCACCAGCATGTCGCCTGTGGAAGCGCCCATGAAAACCTTGACGCCGCAGGTTTTCAGTGGATCGAGGGTGCGGATCGCATCGATATTGGTATTGGTGGCACCCAGGTAAAAGGCATAGTTGGCGTGGGCCGAACGGGAGGCGATGGCGCGTTTGGATTCCAGGGCCTGGTGGTCGGTGGTGGTGGGGATGGTGTTGGGCATCTCCATGAAGCTGGTGATGCCGCCGGCCACGGCCGCCCGGGATTCTGAGGCGATATCCCCCTTGTGGGTCAGCCCCGGCTCCCGGAAATGCACCTGATCGTCAATCAGGCCGGGCAGTAAATGGCGACCGGCGGCATCGATGACCGTGTCGGCCGTTCGCCCGCTCAGGTCACCGCCCAAGGCTTCGATGCGGCCCTTATCTATCCATACGTCTCCGCTGGTGATTTTATTTTCGTTGACGATTTTTGCATTTGTGATGAGCAGGCGAGACATGGGGGACTCCTAAAAAAGGATGTTAGCTGTCATTTCGGAATTTATCCGGAATCTGTTGCATTTTAATACCTTGGCCAAGAGATGCCGGATTAGTACTTGTACCGGACACCACTCCGGGATTCGGCAGGACGGAGTAATGGTTTGGCGCTTTTGGTTTTCCCATTGTCCCGCGCCGAGCATCGGCGGGGCGGACGGGAAAAAGCGCGCGGACTGTCTGAACCCGCCGTAGCTAAAGCGAAGGCGGGTGAGTTTCCGCGTGCTCCGGCCGCTCCGACGACGCGCAGGGTTAAGCGGGGCACGGGCGTGCTCTTTGGCTTCGTTTTCTGTCACGGGACAGAAAATGAAGAAACGCTTTAATAAAAACGCTCCAGATTGGTCGAACCCCTCCGTGTCCGCCACCCGTGGTGGACGGTTTCGATCAATCCTAAAACGAGAGGTCTAAGCGAATGATAGTGAGCCATATCATGGGGAGATATGACCATGCAATGCAAGGCTTGAGGAACAGTTCCGCTGATTCGCCATAAAGGAATGTATGGGAATCGCTTTTCAATCGGATGGTGAACACGGACGATTAATTTGGCGATACGTTTGCCATTTGGCGGCGATCCATTTATGGTGGCGCCTGCGATTGGAGAGGGGGCCATCAACGCCCAATCCAGTGCCATTCTAAACTACAACAGGGGAGCAAACCATATGCGGGCTGAAATTCTTTCCACGGGTGACGAGGTGCGCTCCGGCGCCATTGCCGATACGAATGCCGCCGTCATTGCCGACGCGCTTGAGTCCGGGGGCATCAGCGTCCTGCGCCATACCTGTGTGGGCGATGATACGGAGCTGATTGCCGAGGTGCTGCAGGCGATGGCCCGGCGCGCGGAAGTGGCCGTGGTCACCGGCGGCCTGGGGCCGACAATGGACGATGTGACCGCGGCGGCCGCGGCCCTGGCGGCTGGTGTCGAGCTGAGAGAAGACCCGGAGGCATTGACACAGATGGAAAGATTCTTTCGGTACCGGGGCTTGGAAATGACCGCGGCCAACCGCAAACAGGCCCTGCTGCCTAACCGGGCCGTGGTTCTGGAAAACAAAAACGGCACGGCCCCGGGGTTCCGTATGCGGCTCGGGGATTGCCGCCTGTATTTTTTGCCGGGGGTCCCCCGGGAGATGAAACCCATGCTCGCCCGCCATGTTTTACAGGACCTGAAGGCGCGCCAACAGGCTGAAGGCCGGTTCCATCGGGTGGATGTGGTATCGACTTTTGGCCTGCCCGAATCCGCAGTGGGGGAGGCATTACAGGATCTGGCCGCCGCGGACAGCGGATTGCAGATCGGGCTGCGGGTGCTGTTCCCCGAGATTCACATCCGGATTTACAGCGATGGGAAACGGGAAGAAGGCCTGGAAACGCGGATTGAAGTACTCAAGGCATCCATCCGGGAACGGTTGGGGAAACGGGTCCTTTCCGAAGAAGGGCGGCGCTTGCCCGAGGTGCTCGGTGGTGTGCTGATCGCGCGCGGCGCCACCCTGGCCCTGGCCGAAAGCTGCACCGGCGGGCTCATGGCCAAGCAGCTGACGGACGTGGCGGGCAGTTCCGGTTTTTTCCTGCTTTCCGCCGTCACCTACGCCAATGCAGCCAAACAGGCGGTTTTGGGAGTGGGTCTCGAAACCCTGGAACAATATGGCGCGGTCCATGAAACCACGGCCCGCGAAATGGCGGAGGGGGTCCGGCGGGTCAGCGGGGCCGATTATGCCCTGTCCACCACCGGCATTGCCGGACCGGACGGGGGCAGCGACGACAAACCGGTGGGAACGGTCTGCATCGGTCTGGCCACGCCGGAGGGATCCATCGCCTTTCGCTATGGCTTCTCCTTCGGCGATCGGGACCTGAACCGGCGCATCTTTGCCGCCATGGCGTTTGACCGGTTGCGGCTGTATCTATTGGGATCGCTGCCTCTCAAATGAGTTACGTCCTGATGCGCACCCTGAGTTGCGACGATTTAAGGTCAGTTTCGGTGCAAAGCCTGAAAAAGTGAAAGATCCTCAGGCGGAACAATGGACGGCCTCACACCGTAACGAAGGTAACAAATGAAAGACGTGATCGTTGCAGTCGTAAACCGAAAAGGCAGCATCGGCAAAACCACCCTGGCCATCAAACTGAACTGAGGATTGACCCATCATTTTCTTAGCCGTCTGCCGGTCCTCCCTGGCGCTTTCTTCCTTGAAACAATGCGGCTTTTTCCGCTATAGGTTGCTGTCTTGGATTGAACTGCTTTGCGGTACAGCATCGTGGTGCAGGAAGCCATGAATGCCGTGGTGAGTGGGGTTTATATGATCGTGATGTATGGATTTTTGGTCGGCATTGCCGTCTATCTGTTCCTGACCTTGATATTGACCTATTTCGTCCAGCAGTATCCTCGTAATCCGGTCGTGGATCCACCCGACTGGGGCAAGGTGGAGGATCTGCGGCTCAAGGCCGTGGACGGTGGATCCGTCGAGGTCTGGCGGGTGCGTCCGGAGGGAGCCAGCTGCGGGACGATCCTCTTCATGCATGGCTGGGGGCGCAACCGGGACCGCATGGTGGGCCGGGCGCGCATTTTTGCCCGCTGGGGTTTTACGACCGTTATGCACAGCGCCCGGGATCACGGCAACAGTTCGCCCCGCCGTTGCATGAACATCATGAAGTTTGCCGAAGATATCGAAACCGTTCTGGCCTGGCTGGACGAACCGGTGGTTTTGTACGGGCACTCCGCCGGGTCCGGGGGCGCTATGATTGCGGCTGCGCGCAATCCCGGTAAAATCCGATTGCTGTTCCTGGAGGGCGTGTTTGCCGACACCTACGAAGCCCTGATGCACCTCTATACCTGGGCCAGTCCTTTTTTCGGACGAAGCTGCGGCCCGATGATTCTCTTCTGGATGAACCTCTTTTACGGGGGGCGATTGAAAAAAATGACCCCCTGCCGGTTGGCGGCCGATATCCGGGTGCCGGTCATGCTGATTCACGGCGAAAAGGACGGCCGCTTTCCGGTGCGGTTCGCCCACCAGCTCAAAGCCTGCTTCACCGCCGCCCCGGTGACCCTCTACACGGCGCCCGGGGCTAACCACAGTTCTTCTTCCGCAACCCCCGGCTATGGGCCGGCCGTGCGTCGATTTCTCGAAGACCACGGAGCTTTGTCTGCCGGTCCGAGCCAGTCCGCCCATGCCAACTGACGGGATATTGGCCATAAAAGCCGGGTGGGTGGCCGATGGCAGCGGCAACCCTATCCGGGAAGACATGATCATCGAGATTGAGGGCGGCGGCATCCGTGGCTGCCGGCCAGCCTGGGAATGGGGCCGCCGCCCGGATCTGGATCTTGGCGATTGCCTGGTCATGCCGGGCCTGATCGACTGCCACGTCCATCTTTTCATGTCCGGCAAGGCCGACCCTGACCTGCGCCAATGGCAGCTGGCCGCTCCCTACGGCCCCATGGCCGAGGTGCTCGCCGTTCATCTGGATCAACATTTGGCCAGCGGCGTGGCGGCCATCCGCGACGGGGGCGATTACGGCGCTCATGCCCTGCGGTTCAAGCAGACCGAAATGCCCGGGGGACGATGGCCTATGACGGTGCATGTGGCCGGCCGCGCCTGGCGCAAACCCGGCCGCTACGGCAAACTGATCGGCCGCTCCCCCTACAATGGCCAGGACCTGGCCGAGGCCATTGCCGCTTCAACGGAGGCGGTGGACCATATCAAGATTGTCAATTCCGGCCTCAACAGTCTGAAATGTTACGGGAAGCAAACCGCCCCCCAGTTCTCTATCGACGAACTGCGGGCGGCGGTGAAGGCCGCGGAAGCCCTCGACAAAAAGGTGATGGTACACGTCAACGGTGCCGAGGCCGTGCAGCGAACCATTGTGGCCGGCTGTCACAGCATCGAACACGGGTTTTTCATGGGGGCGGACAACTTAAGCCGCCTGGCGGATGCGGCGACCTTCTGGGTGCCCACAGCGGTCACCATGGCGGGTTACGCCCGGCATGCCCCGCCGGGGAGCAACGAAGCGGATGTGGTGCGCCGCAACCTGGATCATCAACTGGACCAGGTGCGCCAGGCCCGGGAACTGGGTGTCAAGGTTGCGGTGGGGACGGACGCCGGCACCATCGGCGTCCATCACGGCCGTGCCGTCCGGGAGGAAATCGATCTCCTGTTGACCGCCGGTTTCACAATCCCGGAAGCGGTTCGGTGCGCCACCCGGAGCGGGGCCCTGCTGATGGGGCTTTACCGGTCCGGGAAGATCGCCCCGGGTTTCCGGGCGACCCTCCTGGCCCTGCCCGGCGGCCCCGAAGCTTTTCCGCAAAACCTGTCCACACCGGCCCTGTTCATGATCGACGGCCACACCCAGTTTGATCATCGGGTTTAGACCGAATATTTCATGAAATATTCGGGTTGGCCGGCCATTATGGTTATCGGTAGAAAGATCAAATAGTGACGTAAGAGACGGGTTCGGAAAACGCCTGAGATCAAGGCGTGCAAATTCCGAGGAGTGAGGCGTACATAAGTACGCCGCAGCGACGAGGAATGCAGCACAACGCCGATATCGGGCGTTTTACAAACCCGTCCTCAATCGTCGATGACGGGGACACTCAGCCGAATGCGAATCGGCCGCTTCTGGAGCTGTTTCGCCTTGGCCGAGTTCAGGAAGGACTTGAGGGCGGCCTTGGCATCGTGGGCATCTTCGTGCCGCTGGAAAAAGGCTTTCAAGCCTTCGATTTCAGGATAGACCCGGTCGATGCGTTCCCAGCGGTTGGGGGCTATCTTGGCCTCCAGCACATAGAGTGCGCCTTCCTTTTCAACCGCCAGCAGACACACTTTTCCGCCAAGGGTTTTTTCGAGATCGCGAACGGCCTTGAGCTCGTCCGGGCTGAGTTCGGCAACTTTGACGTTCAGCATGGGATTTACCTATGGGTTGGTGTCGGTTGGGTCAACGGTCGGAACCATGCCAGGGTGGCTTCCACGAATTGCTGCTGATGGTCTGTCTGACTGAGACGATGATCCCCACCGGGGATGATCAACTGCTTTTTCGGATCACCAGCCCGTTCGAAAATGGTATCGGCATGGGCCGGCGGTATGACCTCGTCGCTGTCCCCGTGAATGACCAGGATGTCGGTAACGGATCCGATGGCTTCGCCGAGGTCGAACTGAAACGTATCTTTATAGAACAGGGGCTCCACCACCGGTTCGTGCGCTTCGGCCGCGGCCAGAATGGACCGGCTGTCCACCGGGGCTGCCAGGGTGACCAACCGCTGGGGGGTGAGTGTGCCGGCGGCGGCCAGACAGGTTGCCCCGCCGAGGCTGCTGCCGAACAGTCCCAATCCGGTGCCCAGGTCGAAAGTTCTGCGCAGAAAGGCCACGGCATCCACCAGGTCGTTGCGGCGCCCCGCCAGGGTGGTGACCTCCGCAAAGCGGCCCGCACTGCGTCCGCAGCCCCGATGGTCGAACCGGAAATAGGCCAGGCCCATCCGGCAGCACCCGCGGGCCAGTTCGCATTGTTTGGGAGAGGCACCGCTGCTGTAGAGGCCGTGGGATCCGACCACCAAATGGGGACGCGGCTGGTCGGGCAGGTGCAGGGTGCCCTGGAGGCGCAGGCCGTCCGACCGGAACGTCAGCGCGGTTTCCTTTCCGGGGCCGGCGTTTGCCGGCTGATGTGAGGTTGGCATGAAAAAATCGCTATTCCCGCGTTGAAAGGATTGATTTGGTGGCCCGCCTCGTATAAAGGATCTCGCATTTCGGGCAGCGCCGACACGCTGCCCGGTAAAATGCCAAATCGCCCTCAGCGAACAACAATGAATCGAGCGTATTGAAGCATGACGGTTAAAAAAGGTCAAATTATCGATGTCGAGGTAACGGATCTTGCTTTTGGAGGCAAGGGGCTGACCCGGGTGGACGGGATGGCCGTTTTCATCGACCAGGCCGTGCCCGGCGATCACGTCCAGGCCCGCATATTCAAAAAACGCAAACAGTATGCCGAAGCCCGCGTTACCCAGTTGATCCGGCCTTCGGCGGACCGGGTCGATCCGCCCTGTGAATACAGCGGGTTCTGCGGGGGCTGCAAATGGCAGTTTCTGCGGTATGATCGCCAACTGGTCTATAAGCGCCGCCATGTCGCGGAAGCCCTGGATCATATCGGTGGTTTGAAGGATGCCCTGGTCCATCCCGCCCTGCCGGCCGATCCGATATTCGGCTACCGCAACAAGATGGAATTCTCCTGCTCCGACCGGCGCTGGCTTTTGCCGTCGGAATTGGGGCAGGCGGACCAGGATATCAGCTTTGCCCTGGGCCTGCATGTGCCCGGCACCTTCCACAAGGTGCTCGACAACCGGGCCTGCCTGCTCCAGCCGGATTTGGGCAATACCATCCTGGCGGAAGTCCGGCAGGGCATGCGGGCTTCGGGGCGGCCGCCCTACGGCCTGCGCAGCCATGTGGGCTTCTGGCGGTTTCTGATGCTGAGGCATTCCGTGGCGGAGGATCAATGGCTGGTTAATTTCATTACCGCCACCGAAGACATGGACGCGATCCGGCCGCTGGCCGAGAAGCTCATGGCAACGTATCCGCAAATCGTGGCGGTGGTGAACAACATATCCGCCCGCAAAGCCGCCATCGCCGTGGGGGAATACGAGGTGCCGGTGGCCGGTCGGAGCAAGCTGACCGACCGCGTCGGGGCGTTCGAATTCGAAATTTCCGCCAACTCCTTTTTCCAGACCAACACCCGTTCGGCCACCCTGCTGTACGGCAAGGTCAAGGAATTCGCCCGTCTCTCCGGGACGGAATCCGTGCTGGATCTTTACAGCGGCACCGGCACCATTCCCATTTTCCTGGCCGAGGGCGCCCGGGAGGTGGTGGGAATGGAAATCGTCGCCAGCGCGGTGCAGGATGCCGAGCGCAACTGCCGCACCAATCGCATCGACAACTGCCGTTTCGTGCTGGGGGATATACGTGAACAGCTGGCCGCCCTGGACGTGGCGCCGGATGTCATGGTCATCGATCCGCCCCGGGACGGCATGCACAAGGATGTCTTGAAACAGGTCATGCAGACGGTGCCGCAGCGGATCGTCTACGTTTCCTGCAACCCGGCGACCCTGGCACGGGACATCAGCACGCTCAAGGACCTGTATCGAATTGTGGAAGTCCAACCGGTGGACATGTTTCCCCACACCTGGCATATCGAGAGCGTCGCACGGCTCGAAAGACGTTAGCGGTATAAATTGTCCTGTTGGGCGTGAAAGAAATGGTTAAAATAAAAAAGTTCGCCTTGCCAAATAATTCTTGACATGCCTTTCCGATTGCCCTATTGAGGCCGATATAACATTGATGATGGGTTGGATGACGATGAGTTTACCGCACATGCCGCTGATTATGGCCTCCCGGGGAAGCAAAGTCCGACTGGTGTCGGTCAACGGGGGGAAACAGATGACCTGCCGCCTGGCTGCCATGGGCCTCTTGCCCGGTGTCGAAGTTGAAATCATCAGCAACTCCCCCGGCGATCCTTTCATCCTCGATGTGCGGGGCAGCCGGCTTGTCCTGGGACGCGGCATGGCCCACAAGATTCTCGTCTGCTGACACCCCGCGGTTTGCCTGCCATGCTAGCCTTCCACCGCTGTTTGCCCTCACCGCCGCATACTGTATAAAAACAATAAAATTATAATTTATTCAATCTCTTATGGTTTTAACAGTGATGCGACTGTTAAAGGACGAGGCTTGCCGTATCAACGTCATGCCGGCGCAAATGATTGTGACACCATGTGAAGGCAGAGGTTACAATCAAACGCGTCATTCCGAACGCGATTCGATTGAAACAGGGGAGGGAACGCTTTCAACCTGAAGATGCCATGAGATTTACGGGTTAAGCCAGGCCGATCAGGCGTCCGCCGTTGTAGACGACAAAGGCCATGACCCAGGCCACGGCCGTGGTGTATCCGATACTGAAGAGCATCCATTTGGTGGAGTTGGTTTCCTTGCGGATGGTGGCCACGGTGGCGATGCAGGGGACGTAGAGCAATACGAAGATCATCATGGAAAAGGCGGCCAGGGGCGTCATCCCGGATTTTAAAAGGGCGTGGCGCAGGGCTTCGGAGCCCTCTTCGTCGACCGCGTGCAGGACCCCCATGGTGCTGACCACGATTTCTTTGGCCACAAACCCCGCCAGCAGGGAAACCCCGCCCCGCCAGTCGATGCCCAGCGGTGCAAAAACAGGCGCAATGCCCTGGCCGATTTGGCCCATGAAGGAATTGGCCGTCTGTTCGGCCCGCATGGCCCGTTGCACCTCCAGGAGCCGCGCTGATTTTTCTTGCTCCAGGGCCGGTTGGTCTTCCGCATTGGCCAGGGCTGTTTTCTCGGCATAGGCCGCCTCGATATGGGCCATGGCGGCAGGGTAGTCATGGGTAAACGTGGTGGTGCGGGGAAACGCCGACAGGGCCCAGATAATGATGGAGCCCACCAGAATGACGCCGCCCATTTTTTTGAGAAACATTTTGCTGCGATCCCACATGTGGATCAACAGGGATTTGAGCATGGGAATCCGGTAGGGCGGCAGTTCCATCACAAAGGGGGCATCGGCCCCGCGCAGGAGAGTGGTGCGGAAAAGCCGACCGGATACAATAGCCATGACAATCCCCAGGAGATAGATGGCAAAGATAACGGTGCCGGCCCGGGCGCCGAAAAAAGTGCCGGCCAGGACGATATACACCGGCAGCTTGGCGGAACAGGACATGAACGGGGTGATCAGGATGGTCAGCAGGCGGTCTTTCTCGCTCTCCAGGGTGCGGGCCGCCATGACGGCCGGAACGTTGCAGCCGAATCCCATGAGCATCGGGATGAAGGATTTGCCGTGGAGGCCGATCAGGTGCATGATTTTATCCATCAAAAAGGCGCAGCGCGACATGTAGCCCGTATCTTCGAAAAGGGCGATGCAGAAAAAAAGGATCAGGATGTTGGGCAGAAATACAATCACGCTACCCACCCCGGCCAGGATGCCGTTGATGAACAAGTCCTTGACCAGGCTGTCCGGCAGGGCAAGGTCAAGCAATGCCGCCATGCCGCCCACGCCGCTTTCGATCCAGTCCATGGGATAGGCGCCCAGGGTAAAGGTCAGCTGGAACATGGCCCAGATGAAAAAAATAAAGATGGGAAAGCCGATAAAACGGTTGGTCAGCACCCGGTCGATATTTCGGGATGTATCGATGCGCCGACGGGAGGAGGTCGAAAAAACCTCTTTCATGATACCGGCGATAAACCCGTAGCGCTCATCCGTCAGCACGATTTCAGGATCTTCATCGTAGCGCGCTTGCAATGTCTCGCGCTGGGCAGCTGTCTTCGACATCAGGGGGGCGAGCGCATCCGGGGGAAGGACCGCCGGGAGCCGGTCCACGACGACCTTGTCGTTTTCGAGCAGCTTGACG
>JGI12365J12839_1000500_pt1 | contig 14833 bp, 12 predicted proteins | sample TtanPargueraPR_4_FD_12839 | JGI IMG/M metagenome (IMG submission 12839)
AAGGGGGAATCCGGCCGTTCGGCCTCCGCGAGCCGATGGTGGATATGCCGCAGGGTATCGTCGGAGAACCCCGTCCCCACCTTGCCGGCGTAGATGAGATCGTCCCCGTCGTAATACCCCAGGAGCAGGGCGCCGAAGCCGACCCGCTCCCCCTGGGGCTCCGTGTAGCCGCCGATGACGAATTCCTGCTCGTGGTGGCATTTGAACTTCAGCCACTGCCGGGACCGGCCGTGGACGTAGCGCCCGTCGGCCCGCTTGGCGATGATGCCCTCCCATCCTTTTCGGCAGGCTTCCCGCAGATACGCTTCGCCCTCTTCGTTGCGGTGGGGCAGGTACCGCAGGGGGTCCCGGTAGTCAAAGGCGTTCTTCAGCAAGGCTTTTCTATGGCGCAGGCCAAGCCCGGTGAGATCGTACCCACCAAGGTACAGGAGATCAAATAGATAATAATAGACCTCGATCCCTGTCTTGACCGCCTCCTCCCGGTCCCAGATCTGCATGCGGCCCTGGAGCCGGGAAAAGCTGGTGACGTCACCGTCAAACGCCACAACCTCCCCGTCGGCGATGAAATCGGCGGGCTCCTGTCCATGAAGGGCTTCCTCCAGCTCGGGATAATGATCGTTCAGAGACTTTCGGTTGCGGGACAGCAGGCGTATTTGCTCCCCCCGGCAAAAGCATAGACAGCGCTCGCCGTCCAGCTTGCGCTCATAGATCCAGTCCGGATCGGAGAAATACTCGTGGGTCAGCGTGGCCAGCATGGGCGCTGTCCAATCCGGCTGCTCCGCCTCTATGAGCTGTCCCCGGGCCTCGTCGGGGAGGGAGTCAAAGACGCTATTCATCGGGATCATTCATCTCATCGGCGATATCTTCCAGGGATTTGCCCGAGAGTACCGAGTCCGGCTCGGTGCTGACGGGATTGCGGCGGGCGTCGGCCTCATCGTCTCGTTCCTTCACCATCAGCCAGTTTTTGGCACCGCCCATATTGGTCCGGATCAGGGCGTACCCGCCCCGTAGCTTCTTCCCCTCCAGCCAGACGAGCACCTTGCCGTCTTGGTAGGACGCCTCCATGGACATCGGTTTGTCCGCGTCCTCCCCGCGGAGATTCCGGTAGGTCCCCGTATCCCAGACTAGGACCGTCCCCGCCCCGTAGGAGCCTTTGGGGATGACCCCCTCAAAGTCCGCGTAGTCCAGCGGGTGGTCCTCGGTGGGGACCGCCAACCGCTTTTCCTCGGGGTCGGTGGAGGGCCCCTTGGGCACCGCCCAGGACTTTAGGGCCCCGTCCACCTCCAGGCGAAAGTCGTAGTGCAGCCGGCTCGCGTCGTGTTTCTGGATAACGAAGATGGGTTGATCTGATGGGGACGCGCCCTCTCCCGACGGTTCATCGGTTTTGCCAAAATCCCGCTTTTTCCTGTATTCGCGCAGTGTGTCATTGTCTTTCATCAAGTATTTCCTCCTTAAGCGGACGGGAAAAATCCCTCCGCTCTACTATGATGTCGCATTAGGCGCTTTTTTCTTCATATCCTAAGGCGCCTCTATCTATCACTTCTGGAATGACCGCGGTAATTCCTGGGAAAAGAGCGTCAGAAAGCGGGACCGCCTTACAAAACCGGTCCCTATTTCATATAAAAGTTACGGAAGCAGGTTGATGATGATCACCGAGAGCACCGGGATCATCAGGCTGAAGAGGGAGCCGATGATGAATTTGTCGCTGAAGTCGGGCTGGTCCAGCTTCTTGATGCGGCCGATGGACTTGATGGCCACCACCAGGGTCCCGGCCAGGTATTCCCCGCAGAGGATGAGGATGAATGTCAGCAGCCGCTCCAGGCTCCCGATCACCGCGCCCCTGTTGGTTCCATTGGCTTCTTCCCCGCCCAGGCCGCACTGGTCCAGCAGCCGGACGATCAGTATATTGGCGGGCTTGATATTGAACAGCAGGAAGAACACGATGGCGAGGCGGCGGGGCTGTATGGCCCAGGCCCATGCCGCGGGCCAAAACCCCCCGGTATAGATGAACCAGGTCTGCAGGTCGCCCGTCAGATAGGTGAGGATGTAGGTGACCAGGGCGATGGCCCCGATATGCAGCGCCTGGTCGATGAGCAGGCGGGTGAAATTCTTGGTCCGAAACACCCAGTCCACCAAAAAATGAACGATGGCGAGCCCCAGCAGGCACAGGGCCAGGGGCACGGTCAGAAACCCTATGGTCAGCAGCAGGGTGAAGATCAGATAGGTGGCGGAATGCCAGAGCAGAGCCCCGACGCGTATCTGTTTTCTCTCCACCATCTTGCCGGACTGGAAGTAGTAGTCCGCCAGGACATGGGCGATCAGCAATAGGAAAAAGACCGTCGTGTACATGGGCGCTCCTTTCGGCAGAAGAAAGGGTATATCAGGCGTGTATCTAATTATGTTCACATATTAGGTGAGACCCTAATATTTATTACTTATTAGGTTCAGGCCTAATATTTCTTCTCTGTCAGGTATCGTGCCAATTGCTCTTCCGCGTCGATCAATTCGTAATACCGGGCGCTCTGCAGACGCTGGGACACGGCGGATTGATTGATGCCGAGCGCCTGCGCCGCCGTTTCCTGGCGCTTGTACCTGTCCATGGCCCTGGCGGCGGCGGCCTGCTTGTCGGTGCGGCCCGACCGGATGGCCTCGATGCAGGCAAGCAGGGCGTTGATCAGGATATCCTCCGGGGTGCCGGCGTGGTAGAGGATGGTACGGGCTTTCCGGTCTTTCTTCAGCATATCCAGCATCTGGCGGGCGGACCAGTAGGGCTGGCCGTCGGCGCCGATGGCGGTATGCTTGTCGAACTGTGTTGACATGGGCCCGACCCCCACGCCGAACCGCATCCGGGCAGGCGCCATTTGATCTATGATCTTTTGGATGACCTCATACCAGAGGTGATTGACGCTCATGAGACCCTGGCACTCGTCTCCCAGGGTTATGGTGAGATTGGAGGCGAGATACTCGTCGTACTCCCCGTTGATATCGGAGAGCGTCTGCTGGAAGCGGTCCTGGAGCGCCTGGCGGTCCGGGCTCTTCCTGGAATCGACGATATCCCCTATGATGGCGCAGTACATACACATGCCCCTTTCCTGATACCATTATAATCCAAATACACAGGGGAAGCAAAATATCCCGTTAAAAAAAACCCCCGCGAAAAGCGGGGATTTGGATTACCATAGTTCCACATACCTGCCGTATATATCCCGGAAACTGCCCACGATGATCAGGATCAGATCGACAAGCGCCCCGATCCCGCACAATCCCCCTGTCAGCAGCCAGAGGATGCCGGTCCCCACCTTGCCCACATAGAACCGGTGAATCCCCAGATACCCCAGGAATATGCACAGCAGCAGCGCGACGGTGCGGTTCTTGTCGCTGGTGGGGTATCCGTCCGTATGGACGTGGACGTGGATGTTCTGTTCGCTCATGGCGGTATCTCCTTTGCCTGTTATGCTATATAGTATACACGAATGCGCCGCGATACGGAAGCCTATGGGGATTCTGACACCGTATTCTATTGTACGCAACGAGGCATATGATGTATAGTATTGGTGAAAACAACAGGGGAAAGGACGTGTAACAATGGTCGACCGGTACGCAATGAAAGAAAACAGGGTCCTCAAGGCGGAGGCATGGGTCATGCTGACGGGGAACTGGGGGATATCCATCGCGGTGCCCCTGGTGATGAGCATCATCCTGGGGGCGGCGGGCAGTCTCGGCATGGGGATCGGCGGCATCATCATCGGCGGGGCCGTGGAATTGGGCCTCGTGTATTGGTTCGTGCGGTTCAGCCGGGAGGGACGGCCCCCGGAATTCGGAGAGGCGTTTCACGGATTCAATAATTTCGGTACGTCTCTGGCGGCGTATCTATTGATGGGGATCTATATATTCCTATGGACGCTGCTGTTGATCGTCCCGGGGATCGTGTTTTCCATCGCCTATTCCCAGACATTCTATATACTCAACGACAATCCCGACATGAGCGCCCCCGAGGCGATACGCCTGAGCCGCAGGATGATGAAGGGGGCCAAGGCCAAGTATTTCTGGCTGATGCTGAGCTTCATCGGGTGGTGGCTGCTGACCATGATCTCATTTGGGATCGCATGGCTGTGGGCGGCACCCTATATCCGGGCCACCCAGGCGAAATTCTATGACAACCTAAAGGCCAACTACAAAGAAGACTCCACGGTTACGGCATAGAAAACAAGCCGCCCTTATCCGGGCGGCCATCTTTTTATCCGGAGGGGTAGTATGGTCAATAAGTACGGGATGAAACCGATCAGTCAGATCAAAGGGGAAGCGTGGGTGATGCTGTCGGGAAACTGGGGGCCTGCCATCGGGGTGGTTTTGCTCGCCGGTGTCATCATGTGGGGGGCCGGGATGGTGCTTTCCATGGTGACGCAGATGTTTTCATTTATATTTATGGTCCCCATCGGCGTGATTGCCAGCGGTTCCGTGGAAGCGATGTCGGTATTCATGGTGTTGTTCTGGGTGCTGTTCATCATGGTGATCTCCCTGGGGCTCAGTATGGCGTCGAAGGCGTTTGAAGGGGTGCTGGAGCGGGGCAAGGCGAGCTATTTTCTCCAATTGTCCCGGGGGAGTCAGAGGCCCGAGTTCAGCGTCATGTTCGACGGATTCAGTGATTTTCTCCGCAGCGCCCTGACGGGGCTTCTGTACGGGCTGTACGTGTGGCTCTGGAGCCTGCTGCTGATCGTGCCGGGGATCGTATTTAGCATCGCCTACTCCCAGGCGTACTTCATCCTCCGGGATCATCCCGGGATCAACGCCGGGGAGGCCCTGCGGCGGAGCCGGGAGATGATGCGGGGGGCCAAGGCCAAGTATTTCTGGATGTGGCTCAGCTTCATGGGATGGTGGCTGCTGATATTGATCTCATTCGGGATCGCGTCCATCTGGGCGGCACCGTATTGGCTGGCGGCCCGGACCAAATTCTATGCCGATCTAGTGGCCAACCAGTACAGCGAAACGGCGCATATCACGGCGGAGGCTGGATAAACCCATACCGGAGGGGATGTGACCGGCCAGTCAAATCGCTGTCAAAAAAACCAGTCCCGGTCGGGTCTGGTTTTTTTTGTATTTTGTATTGATTTAGTTTATTATATTATTATAAGATTCTATGTGGAATCAAAAGGAAACGAGGGATATGCAGATGAAAGCATATAAAGATCCCACACGGTATGAGAAAATGGCGGAAAAACTGAAGGCGCTGGCCCATCCGGTGCGGCTGTGCATCGTGCACAATCTGCTCAGTCAGGGCGGGTGCAGCGTAGGCAATATGCAGGAATGCCTGGGCGTCAGCCAGTCGCTGACCAGCCAGCACCTGGCGCGCTTGAAGTCCGCTGGCATACTGAAAGCGGAGCGGAAGGGAAAGTCCATCGAGTACAGCGTGGACGACGCCCTGGCCAAATCCGTCATCCGGGTTCTTTTGGAGTATGAAGAATAGACCGGATGCGTAATCACGGCGCGATCGGGTCAATCTATACAGCATGGGAGGCAGTATGCGGAAAAAAGTAGTGGTCGTAGGGGGCGTGGCCGGCGGCGCGAGCGCGGCGGCACGGCTTCGGCGAAACGATGAATCGGCGGAGATATTGATCCTGGAAAAAGGTCCGTACATCTCCTTCGCCAACTGCGGGATGCCCTATCATGTGGGGGGCACGATCCCCCGGAGGGAAAACCTGCTGCTGGTGAGCCCTAAAAGGATGCGGGAGCGTTTCAATATAGAGGTGCGGACCGGCAACGAGGTCACCGCCATCGACAGGAAAAACAAGACGGTGCTGGTGCGGGAGGCTGATACCGGCCGCAGCTATGAAGAAAGCTACGACGTGCTGGTGCTCTCGCCCGGTGCCGAGCCGGTGTCTCCCCCCATCCCCGGCATCGACGGAGACGGGATATACACCATATGGTCCATCCCCCAGATGGACGGGATACTGGCCTGGATCGATCAAAAGCAGCCGCGTCACGCCGTGGTGGTGGGGGGCGGCTATGTGGGGATCGAGATGGCGGAGAATCTCCGGGACCGGGGATTCAGTGTCTCCCTGGTGGAGATGATGGACCAGGTACTCTCGCCCCTGGACTATGATCTCGCCCAGTACTGCCACCGGGAACTCTCCGAAAACGGCGTGGACCTGCGCCTTTCTGAGCAGGTGACGTCCTTTGATAGTGAGGGCGGCAGTATCCGGGTGACGCTGAAAAGCGGCGCCGAGATAGAGACCGGGCTGGTGGTGCTGGCCATGGGGATCAGGCCACGGAGTGAACTCGCCAGGCAGGCGGGCCTCGAACTAAACGAAAAGGGCGGTATCGTCGTCAGCGACAGGATGCAGACCGACGATCCCTCCATCTATGCCGTGGGGGACGCGGTGCAGGTAACGGACGCGGTCAGCGGGGAGCCGGCCATGATCCCACTGGCGGGTCCCGCCAACAAGCAGGGTCGGATCGCCGCCAATGTGATCGCGGGGATCCCCGACCGCTACGACGGCACCCTGGGAGCCAGCGTGGTGAAGGTGTTCTCCCTGACGGCGGCGTCGGTGGGGCACAACAGCAGGCAGCTGCAAAAAGAGGGCAAGAAACGGGGGGAGGACTATTATGAAGTCCTGGTACGCCCCCAGTCCCACGCGGGGTATTACCCTGGAGCGGAGACGATCACATTGAAGGTGCTCTTCGCCTCCGACGGCGGCATCCTGGGCGCCCAGGCCGTGGGCCGGGACGGCGTCGTGAAACGGATCGACGTGATCGCCGCCGCCATGAAGCTCAATGCCAAGGTCACGGACCTCACCCGGCTGGAGCTATGCTACGCGCCGCCCTACGGATCGGCCAAGGACCCGGTGAATATGGCGGGGTTTGTGGCGGAGAATCTCCTATCGGGTAACGAGATGACCTACTGGGATGAGATCGATCATCTGGACCCGGATGCATATACCATACTGGACGCCCGGACCCCGGGGGAATACAGCCGGGGGCATATCGAGGGTTCCGTGAATATCCCGGTGGACGAACTGCGGGAACGGATCGCGGAACTGCCCAACGATAAGGACATCGCGGTGTACTGCGCGGTGGGCCAGCGGGCCTATTACGCCCAGCGGATACTGAAGCAGCAGGGATACCGGGTTAAGAACCTCACCGGAGGGTACACCCATTACGCCACGGTGACGGGGGAGTATACAGATAAAAAATAAGCTATATGGTTTTTTAAATGGCTGTCTTAAGCAAAGAAGGAGCCGATCGGCTCCTTCTTCTTGGCAGCTAATAAGCATAACCATTAGAAACGAAAGGCGGATCAGGTATCATTTCCGGCAGCTTTTCCATTGCTTTTTGCAATAATGGCATCCCAGCCGCTGATAATGCCGGACCTAGAACAGAGACAACAGCTACTGCCAGACCAGAAGCAACGATATATTCCGGGTAAATTTCAATACCCAAAGCGACCATGCTTGTAATAGGTTCTTCAGACTGTTCCTTGGTTTCTATTTTATATTCTAAGTATACTTTTCTTGGTATATTGATATCAAGCAAGGCGCCTGTCACCGCTTTTTCTGCGCTTGTCCCAACAGCTAAAGATGTCGTAATATATTCATCTTCGTACACGACTGTACTATACCCTGTTCCTGTTGGGCTCAAAGATGCTGATGTATTTCCATTGTTTAATGAAATATCGCTTCCATCCTCTAGTGTCAAATCGTGTCCATCAAGACCTAGTTCTGGACCTACTGTAATATCAGTATTGTTATTTTCTTTAGCATTGCTAACATCGGCGTATGTATATACTCCTATTAATCCCCCGCTTGTTCCTAATCTGGCTCTTCCTATAGAAGATATAGGTATGGAAGGAAATTCCTTTTGCACTGTTTTTTTAATGATTTCAGTGAGATCATTCTCAATATAATCTGATATTGGCTCTATTTTTTTAGCTACTTCATTTATTCCTAGAGAAATTAATTGTGATTCCTCTTTGTCTGTTATTTTTTGCACTACTTTGCTTGTGAACGCTATTCCCGGAAATGCAAATTTAATGCCGTCAATAAAATTCTTATTCCATTTTGTAGTCATACTTGTTTCTCTTTTTTGAGATTTATGGTCAGTGTCAATGATATCCTGCGGCCCGCTGACCCGAGGACTCTTTTGCTCAGGCGTATACCATTTGTCTTTCGTTCGTTCGATCGCCGCCTTCTTGGTTTTCCGCAGTTCATCCCGGTCAAAGGTCTCGATACCCGGTGTGTAAGTAACAGGCTTTGCATCCACCGGATTCCGCGTGGCCGTATCCCCCGAGGGCAGGGGGATCTCCTCCTGTTGAAAAAGCCGCTTCTCCGCCGCTTCCCGTTTTTGCTGTTCAAGCATCTTTTGGCGGTTTCTCTGGTCCGCCAATACCTTCTGCTCCCGTAGCCATTCCGGACTACCCACAGGGTAGGTTTTCTTGCCCCTGCCGGAGTCATCTCGCATCATCGCCATATACACACGCCGCCTTTCTCCGTTTTATCAAAGCGTAGCAGTGATCCGCCGGCAAAGACACCTGTTAAAAACATAGAAATTTCGTTAGGTATTTTGGGGAAAAGGTGAACTTATCGGAATCAAGGTAGATTTTGGGCCTGTGGTGCGTTATAATGGAGTGCAAGGTATCGTGTTATGAAAGGAGTGGCTCTGATGGATAAAGGAAAGGGCAATTTGGTTTGGGGTGTATTATTGATCGTATTCGGCGGGATCTTCCTCGCCATGACACTGCTGCGAATAAGTGTATGGGATGTGCTGGATCAGTTCTGGCCGATCATCTTCCTGCTGGGCTCGGCGGCCTTCCACGTGGGGGCGCTGACCGGCGGCAAGAAGGCGGTGGGCTTGGTGGTCCCCGGCGGCATATTCCTGATGCTGTTCGTGATCTTCCAGCTCTCTACCAGCTTCGGATGGTGGGGGACCACATGGCCCCTGTACATACTGGCGCCGGCCCTGGGACTGTTTGAACTGTATCTCTTTGACGAGCGGGATTCGGACCTGCTGATCCCAGTGGGGATACTCACCGGGGTGTCGGTGGTGTTTTTGATGGTATTCTCATTCCAGACCGGCACCGTATTGGTCCGGTACATCGTCCCGGCACTCATCATCCTGTTGGGCGTCGTGATTCTATTGAGCGGCGGGAAAAAGAAACAGCGCGGCGAGTAAAATCGAACGTACGATATATCATGCGGAGTAGAAAAACGCAGCCAAGGCCGGGATTTTTCCCGGTCTTTTTTTTACCCGGCGGCAAGCCGGGAACGGGGGTCCATTTGAGAAAATTACCAATCTATGGTATAATGTATCACATAGTATACATCAGGGTTTGGGGAATGACCACACCCCGGCCTTGAGATAAAAGGAGAGAGGAACTATGTTTTGCAGCAATTGTGGCAACAAGATCCAGGATGATGCGCATTACTGCAGTGTGTGCGGTCACAAGGTGTATCCGGATTCGGAGCAGCCTCCCGCGGATGACGCTCCCGATAGGGATGTCAACGACGAGACGAGGGTAACGGACACGGTTCCCCCCGTCGTTCCGCCCAATATCCCGACCTACCCGCCGAACGCCAACATCCCGCCGGTGGTGCCGAAGGGAAAGAAATGGTCCAAGATCTGGATCGCGGCAGTGGTACTGCTGGTACTGGTGCTGGGAGGCGTGGTCGCCGCGTATTTATTGGGTGACAGGGGCCAGGAAGCGGACAATACCGCCCTGCATCATCAGGAACAGGCTTCCATCGTGACGATGATGAGCTGATTATACAAGCAAAAAGAACACAAGGACAAAAAGGCCGCGCGGAGTATCCGCGCGGCCTTTTCATGCACTGTTTACGCTAGATTGGTCAATCCCGCGATGGCCGTCCCCAGCATGGTGGCGTCCTTGGCCTGGACAATCCGGTAGTAGAGGCCCCGGCGCTGGGTCAGGTGCCTGCGCATATAATCGTCCACCCGGCACTGGAAATCCTTGAGCTTAAAGAACGTGGTGCCGTCCACGGTGATCAGCACGGGGGAGAGGGGATTGCGCCCCTGGCCGCACTTGAGTACGGCGGCGCTTAGGTTCACCGCCGTGAGCTTGGCCGCCCGCTGGACGATACCGTTTAGGATATGATACGCAGTGATGATATCGTCCTCCCGGGCATCCCGTATCACGGATGAGAGAGGATTGTCATCGCCCATGGAGATACTGAGAAAATCGCTCACATCCCTGGTTTCCAGCTCTCCCATCTCCCGGACCCGCTTTCCGAAGTCCTTTGAGAACAGGTCCTGTTTCGCGGCGGTCTTCAGCGCCGTGAGACAGAGGCCTCCCAGGTACGCTCCCGAGATCATCTTTTCGTTGTGGAAAAGCTCCGGATGATCGGTCTTGGCGGTGAAGGCCTTGTCCACCGGTCCCTGGTTTTTTCCGCGGTACCCCCCGGATTCGGTATTGATGATCATGGTATCCCCGGCGCCGCCGGAGAGCCCTCCGATCTCACTTGTCTTTTCGATATAGGCGGTATTGGTGCCGGTCCCCAGGATAAACCCCGCGTAGCTGGAGTAGGCCTGGCCGACGGTCTGGGCCTGGCCCGCCAGCAGGGTGGCGACGGTGTCGTTGAGGATCAATATCTCTTTATCTTGGTATTTTTCCGGGAGCGCGGCCAAAAGGCTCTTTCCGATCAGCTCGCCCTCCACCTCGGGGGCCTTGATCTCCTTGGTAAAGGCGATCAGCCGTCCGTCCCTGTTCGGCTGGATCTCGGTGGGATAGGAAAAGCAGAAGGATATGGCACCGGCCTCGTCCAGGAACGGCTCGACGTACGCGGCGATCTCGGCGAAGAAGTCTTCTTTGCTCAGTTCCCGCTCGATGCCCGGCATGGTGTGTTTTTCGAACCGCTCTACGACAGCCTGGCCTTCCGCGTCAAAATACACTGTTGCGACCCGGAAATTGGTCCCCCCGGCGTCCAATACGGTGATCTTTTTGCCGACAGGCACGTCCTGGCCGGCGGTGAGGTAGGTCGGTATCATCTTGAGGCTGCTGCTCTTTCCGGCAAGTCCCGTCTTCATCTCGTCGAGAAAGTCCTCCAGTGTCTTTTCGTACCGGATATTCTCATCGCTCAAGCCCTGCTCCATCAAAAATCGCTGGGCTTTCATGGCCGCTTCCATTGGCAGTTCTCCTATCTTTTGGTATTGTAGAGATCCATCCCATTATAGTATAGCCCAATGGGGATGTCGACATTTGATATTCTGTTAGGTATAGAAAACAATCGAAATTAGGTATATTTACTATAAAAAAAGAAAAAAATACCTTGAAATATTTATAAACAATGGTATAATACATATTACCGCACTTTGTGCGCAGGGCAAACCATGCTAAAGCATGGGGCGCAAAGCCATGAATCTAAGGCTATTTGCTATGATTGTCAGGCTGCTGTATGGATTTTTCATGCAGCAGTTTTTTTGGTTGGGGTACCGGGACACACGGTCTTAAACCTGATGCCTGTATCCGATGGGGGTCGGGTAGAGGGAGAGGGTTTATAGAGGATTGCGCTGTATGGCGCGTATGCATGGGAAAAGCAAACCACGCGAAAGCGTGGGGCGCAAAGCCGTGAGTCTACCGTACTGTATTTGCTTCTTGTCTTTCCTCCACGTACCATGATCGTCAGGCTGCCGCTTATCTATGATGCCGGCAGTCTTTTTGTATGCAGAAAGACGACCGGTATAGATGGCAAGAAAGATTGAGGAGGCAGGGTTTATGAGTAAACGGAAGAAAAGCGGGATGAAGCGGATCGGGCTCCTGCTCACCATGGTGATGGTGTTCAGTATGGTAGTGGGAACGGCTGCGCCGGCAGTGGCAGACAGCGGTAATCATGATGTACATGATCATACCGGTTATTTTGACGGCATAAAGATCAGGGTTGAAGCCGGAAGCGGCGGTACTATAAACTCGCCGGGTGGACAACAGCATCCCAGTCATAACGAAACATGGTCTTTCAGCGCTGAACCGGATATGGGGTATCGGTTCGATCATTGGACCTACAACGGCAACGAAGTATCAGGCGCTTTTTCAGCCAATGGTGCAGATTTAGGCGTGACATTTACGCAGTCTGGTACTTGGATTGACGGTCATTGGGAAGGCTTTCGTTATGTTGTCGGCCATTGGGATTATGCAGAATATAAAGCACAGGCTGTTTTTGTAGCTGTTCCCCAATATGAGTTAACGACGGGTGTAACCGGTAACGGTTCTATAAGTAAGAATCCCAACAAAACAATGTTCTATGAAGGTGAAAGCGTTACTTTGACGGCAAACCCCGATAACGGATGGAAGTTCACGGGATGGTCGGATGGGGCGACAGACAATCCAATCACGATCGTGATGGACAGCGCAAAATCCGTTTCCGCCAACTTCGAGCAAGTAAGTTACTCCGTCACATTGGATCTAGGCTCTGGCGGGACGTTCGATTCCGACGGATCAAGTACTGCTACGCTTACTGGCTATTATGGAGACACGCTTACAGTGCCGTCATATTCATTGAATACCGGATATGACTTTAAAGGATGGAGCGGTTCACTCGAGTTCGATTCCAATAAAACGATAAATGCGAAATATGAGTATCAGATAGCGTTCCAAGGTAACGAGCATGTGACGATTATAGGTACGAATCCTGTATGGACGGTTGATCACGATGTGAGTGCGCCTTCATATACCGTTGATTCCGGATACCGTTTTGACGGCTGGGACAAGAGCTTAAATGATTTTACCGCTCCGACGACGGTGACGGCAAACCCGGCAGTCCAACTGGTGACAGTAGCACTTGAGACGTTAGGTGAGGGATATTTGTTGAATGAAGGTAGTGTTGAGGGGACATATGACTTTGGAACGACTGTAAACCTTAACAATGCCATACCTATGTCCCGCTTTGGATGGGCGTTTAAAGGATGGCGGAACGACGGCACGGGACAAATGATCGCAGACAGCACCGTTACGATTAACGAAGACAGTTCATACACAGCGGTATTCATCGATGTTGAATACCTTGGGACTTCCGCAGGCGACCATGGTTCGTTAGGTAATGACCTTGATGGAATGTATGAGAAAGGCGAACAAGTCAATCTCAACGACGCTCAGCCTACTGGTGATACAGGTTATGAACTCGATTGCTGGAGAGAGTTTAATGGTACTAGCTGGGGCAATTACGACGGCTATGGTGCACTGGTCGCCCTAGTGGAAGGTCAGCCTGTCATAACGATTGGAAATCAAAATCTGTTCAGGGCATTTTTTAAGTTGAGTGAATATACGGTATCGTTTGAAGAAAACGGCGGAAGCTATGTTGCAAACCAGACTGTAACCCACGGACAGAAAGCATCAAAGCCTACGGTGGATCCGACGAGAACGGGATACGATTTTTCAGGATGGTATTCCGACGAAGGGCTTACCGTCGAATTTGATTTTGATGCGGGCATCACGGGCGATACGACGATTTACGCCAAATGGATACCCCATACGTACACGGTCGTTTATAACGCAAATACAGGTACGGGAACGACGGCCCCCAGTATCCATACGTACGATATAGCGCAGAATCTGACGGCCAACGCTTTTTCCAAGGAAGGATGTTTATTTGATGGATGGGCGACATCTCTGGGCGGGCCTCGCGCATACAGCGACGGTGAGAGCGTGTTGAACCTGACTTTTGATGACGGCGCTGAGGTGAATCTATACGCTAGATGGATCATCAATAACGTAACCGTAGACGGCTATACCGGCACATTCGACGGATTGCCTCACAGCGTAACGGTATCCGGGACTATGTCCGGTGATACGGTGACTTACGGTACGGACGGCGTGACATATGACGCCAACATTCCATCCTTTACCGACGCGACTTCGGCCACGGGTGAAACAGTTTATGTAAAAGTCGAAAGGGAAGGCGCAGATACGTACTACGATTCGGCAGTCGTAACGATAAACAAGGCCGATGCTATCGTCGATGTCCATGGAGTTATCGTGACATACGACGGTAATCCCCACGGCGCGACCGGCACGGCTATTGGCGCTGATGGCTCTGATCTATCATCGCTTTTGAATCTTGGAAACTCGTATACCGATGTGCCCGGCGGCACTGCGGATTGGAGCTTCCCAGGGGATGCGAACCATAATCCGGCCCACGGTTCGGTCGAAATTACAATTAACAAAGCGACCCTTGCCGTCAAGGCCGACAGCCAGTTTATCCCCTACGCCCACGCAAAACCCAACTATACGGTATCGTACAGCGGGTTTATGGGCGGGGACGATAAGACGGTATTGAACGGATCACCGTCGTTAACGTGCTCATATGATCGTGGCGACGATGCCGGCAGCTATCCGATCAAGATATCCCAGAATACCCTCGACGCGGCGAACTACGATTTCACATTCAGCGATGGTACGCTGCATGTTCGGAAAGCGTCGCTGACGGTAACGGCGGACAATAAGTCCGTCACCTACGGCAGCCCGGCTCCGGCCTATACCGCGAGCTTCAGCGGGTTTATCAATGGCGACGATAAGAGTGATTTGAGCGGATCGCTGGCGTTTGACTGCAGCTACAAGGCGGGATCGCCTGTCAGCGGCAGCCCGTACACCATCACACCCAAAGGTCTTTCTTCGAATAACTACACCATATCGTACGGATCGGGTCTGCTGACGGTCAACGCGGCGGCCAGGACTGCTGCGGTTACTACGGTGGCTCCCACTCCCGCGCCTACCCCCAGCCCGAGCCCGACGCCCACGCCGCAAGTCACGCCGGCTCCGTCGGAAAGCGCGGCGCCTCCGGCCGACACGGGGGGAGACGACGACACCGTGACCATCGATGAGAACGATGTCCCC
>JGI12365J12839_1000510_pt1 | contig 14457 bp, 11 predicted proteins | sample TtanPargueraPR_4_FD_12839 | JGI IMG/M metagenome (IMG submission 12839)
ATGATGTGCTTAAGCATGTTTGGCTTTAGCATTGTTTTTAATATGCTTCTTAATGCTACGGTAAAATCTATTGAGAGTAGAAATTTATCAAGTTCAACTAAGGTTTTAAAGATAAATTTTAATAAAGAACAACCTAAAAGCAATGTAGAGAAGCTTATAGAAGTAATGGTTGAAGATGGTGTTAAATTATCTTACATAAGGCAATCTACATTTAAAAAATCTGAAGATATATATGATACTTTTGTAAATTATTGTGTGATATCGGATCCTGGGATATACAATTACAATATCTTAGAAGGTAGAAATATACATCTTGAGGAAATTGAAAATGGCAGGAAAGTAGCGCTTGTTTCAAATAAATATAAAAGATTTTTAAAAAAGAGTAATAGTAAGACATATATAAACGTAGAAAATGAAGATTACGAAGTGGTGGGGGTAATTGGGAATAAGTATTGCGAATCGTACTACAATTTTAGCGTGTTTATACCATATACTGCTACACCAAAAGTATGGCAAAAAGATGGCACTGAATGAATTGTTTTGCTCTTTTACAATAAGTTCCGATAGTAAATCAATTGATAAATATAGAGAGGAATTTGACATAAGCAAAATACAAGAATCAAGATTACCTGTCCAAACTATTCAAAGTGATTATTATGCCTTTGAAGATGAGATGTGGTTTTTTGCTGTATTGTTTTTAACATCAATAATAAACATTTTATTATTTTCATTCTATTGGATTAATACAAAAAAGAATCAAATAGGAATATTAAAGGCTTTAGGGTACTCAAAAAAAGCTGTTTGGATGTTAATACTAAAAGAGATAATTGCTTTGAGTTTCACTGCATCTGTTATTACAAGTATTTTATATTACCCTTTTTCCTATTTTGCTGGAAAATATATGGTTAGCTATGGTTTTAAGAGTAGTCCTATTATATTTTTGGCAAACTCCATAGTTGCTTTTATAATATGTTTTATTGTTTTTATAATTAATAAAAGAAATATGGATAGAGTTTCAATCAGTAGTAACATTAAAGAACACGTTAATTTTTCTCGGAAGCCAATAGTTAAGCTGGTACTAGTATTTCAAATGGTCTTAGTTTTGTATTATTCGGCTGGTGCTTTTGAGTTATTGGATTATGTGTATGGAACTTTAAACAGGGCAAAAAGCATTATGGCACTAGAAAATACTGAAATTGTGTCTCCGTTTTCTGTTTCATTTAATGATGATAAGCTTATAAAATATGATGTTGTAAAAACCTTGTCTGAGTTAAAAAAAGAGGGCATAACTGTAATAAACTATTTATATAGTGTTGACTCTTCCGACAGTGTTTCAATTATGCAAAACAAAATTAAAGATGAGTATAATAAATATTATAATAAATGTTTTAAAAAATATTCTAGATATTTGAAAGGTGATAATATTATATTTTTATTATACATAGAGAAGGATTCATTTAATGGATTAAGAATGAAAATATCTCAATCAGAAGTAATAGATTATGATGAGTCATGCATACCTGTATATGCTGGAGATGATTATAAAAAATATTTTACTTTAGGAGATATAATAAAGGGTGATTCGAGTAAAAAATATCAGATTATTGGGTTTCTAGATAATAATAGTTATATGTTTGATACTAATTCAAGTTCACAAGATAAAAAAGACTAATAAATTAGATAGTTTTATTATTGTTCCATATGACGTAACAAAAATGAAAGATTATCCGATAGGTTATCGGGAAGATGATTTTATGTACTATACAATGACAAATAGCTTTTTTATGTACAATTCATCTGATCAACGGGATAAAGTGATTTCGGTTTTAAGTGAAAAAGGTATTAAAACCATACCAATTGAAAGACAACTTAAGCAATTTACAGTATCAAATTATAAAGCTGTATCATATGAAATATTTAATATATTGATGATTTTGTTAATATGTATTGGGGGGCTAATAGGTTTTTGTATTTCAGGTATTTTTTCTGAAAAAAGAGTTACAGGTATAAAAATAGCAATAGGTTATAGAAAAAATGAAATCATTTTTGAATATATTTATAGAATTTTAAAATTACTGCTTATTTCAATAATTATAGCGGCAATATGGATTTCTAAAGAGCCCTATAGTAAGCTGACAATGGCATTGTTTTTTAAAATGCTAGGATTTGCTTTTGCTATACAAATACCTTCAATAGTATTGATAACTTATATGATAAACAGATTTAAGCCTAGAGAACTTATAGGAGGAGAACAATAATGAGTATAATTAGTTTAATGAAAGTTGATAAACAATATGAAACAAAATATACTAAAACCAATGCTCTTAAAGGTATTGATTTGGACATTGAAAAAAATGAAATGGTTGCAATAACTGGACCCTCAGGATGTGGGAAAAGTACATTGTTGAATATAATTGGACTAATTGACAAATCTACTAGAGGTAGCTACTTTTTTCAAGGGAAGGATACTGGTAATATAAAGGATAAAGAGGCTGCTGTAATAAGAAATGAAAAAATAGGTTTTATTTATCAATATTTTGCACTGATAAAGGAATTTAATGTTATAGAGAATGTCATGTTGCCTTTTAATGTGAGAAGTATGACTAGGAAGCAAAAGAAGGAAAAAGCTAAAATATACTTAAGTGAAGTGGGATTATCGGACATTTCTAAAAAACATCCATACGAGTTGTCCGGTGGGCAACAGCAAAGAGTGGCAATATCTAGAGCCCTGGCTCAGGAAACAGATGTTTTATTGGCAGATGAACCAACTGGCAACTTGGATCAGGATACCGGTAAAGATATAATGAATCTTTTAGTTAATATAAATAAAAATGGAAAGACAGTAATTGTAGTGACTCATGATGAAAATGTTGTTGCTTATTGTAAAAGGAGAATTGCAATGAAGGATGGACATATAATAAGTGATACACGGATTTAGGCAAAATCAAAAAAATAACTGATCAATTGGAGTTTCAAAAAATTTGATAGCATTTTTTGCGAAGCAAAATAATGCACCTATGCTTGGAAGCTTAAAAGCTTTCATAATGGGCTTTGTAACTTAAAATATTGGAAATGTATTTTTTTGAAACTCCCTTAAAGAATATTTGTACAGTTATTATGCAAGAACAAATAAAAATTTTGCAACTGGAGGTTCAAACAACTTGATTGATGTTTTTTTTATAACAAAATGCAAGATTAAAAAAATAAAATTGCAAAAACTTATAAAAAACTATTGAAAGCGGACAAGACTTTGTGCTATAATTTTAACAAGAAGTTGAGTTGGTTTAACTTTGTTTATTAAAATGCTACGTAGCATAATAGGAAATTTAGGACGTACTCGATGAAGAGTGAAATCTTACGTGTATGTCCTTTTTGTTTTTAGCAAAGTGCATGAGATGTAAAAAAGCAAAAAAATGCAATATTATATTATTGAAATTGCAAAAAAGTTTGATTTTTGAAATTGCATTGATAAATAAGATGTTAAATAGAAAATAGTACCTTTAATAAACCATTTGTTTTAAAATATACTAATGAGGTATAATAAGGTGTAGTATTGTAAATTATTCCTGTTGAGGTCTATATTTATGTGTATTGAACTCAATAGAGAATGACTAAAATATAAGTTCTAACTTTGGATGATGAAAAAATTTGATTTTATGGGGTTGTTACATTATAAATAAAAGAAGGGGTTTTTCATTATACCTAAGTAATTTATATTAAGATTTTGAGTTCAATAGGCAGACGTCCATGATTTCTCGAAAAAATGAATACACTTTTCGAGAAACATATATATGAAAGGAGATAATATCATGGCAAAGTATAATAAGGAAGATATTTTGAAAATTGTAAAGGAGCAGGATGTTAAATTTATCCGTCTTCAGTTTACTGATATTTTCGGTATGCTTAAGAATGTTGCAATAACAGCGGAACAGCTTGAAAAGGCGCTGGACAATAAGTGCATGTTTGATGGTTCTTCCATAGAGGGGTTTGTAAGAATAGAAGAATCAGATATGTATCTAAGACCTGATCCAGACACTTTTGTGATTTTTCCTTGGAGACCACAGGCAGGAAAAGTTGCTAGATTGATATGTGATGTATATAATCCGGATGGAACTCCATTTGAAGGAGATCCTAGGTATGTATTGAAAAGGGCTTTAAAAAAAGCTAATGATATGGGATATGACATATTTAATGTAGGTCCTGAGTGCGAATTCTTTTTGTTCCTTACAGATAATGATGGTAAACCAACTACAGTGACTCATGATAATGCAGGTTACTTTGATTTAGGACCGGTAGATTTAGGTGAAAATGCAAGAAGAGATATGTGTCTTGTTCTTGAAGATATGGGATTTGAAATAGAAGCATCCCACCATGAAGTTGCACCAGGTCAGCATGAGATTGATTTTAAATATGGTGATGCACTTACCACTGCAGATAGCATAATGACCTTTAAGTTGGTTGTTAAAACCATTGCTCAAAGAAATGGACTACATGCAACGTTTATGCCAAAACCTATTTATGGAATAAACGGTTCTGGTATGCACACAAATGCATCATTATTTAAAGGTGGAAAAAATGCGTTCTTTGATGAGAACGATCCGTTGCAGCTTAGCAAGGAAGCTTATTGGTTTGTCGGTGGATTGCTTAAGAATATGAAATCCATAGCAGCAATAACAAATCCTGTTGTAAATTCATATAAGCGTTTGGTGCCTGGTTATGAAGCACCTGTATATCTTGCTTGGTCTGCAAGAAACCGTAGTCCTCTAATTAGAATTCCAGCAGCTAGAGGTTTGGCTACGAGGGTAGAATTAAGATGTCCAGATCCAGCATGTAACCCATATCTTGAAATTGCAGCAGTATTAGCTGCTGGACTTGATGGAATAGAAAATAAAATTGATCCTCCTAATTCAACTGATAAGAATATATTTGATATGTCTGAAGAAGAGAGACTTAAAGAAGGTATAGAAGCACTTCCCGGTAGCTTGAAGGAAGCGATAGATGTGATGAAGAAAAGTGAGTTTGCAAGACAGGTTTTAGGAGAGCATATTTTTGAAAAGTATATTAAGGCTAAGGATGAAGAGTGGGATAATTATAGAACTAAGGTCAGTGAATGGGAATTGGAACAGTATTTAACTAAATACTAGGTTTTGTGTGATATACATTTGTATATAACTTATAAAGTAAGCACTGCATAGGAGGTGCAGTTATGGAGCCAGCAAGGATACTGGTGGCTATGAGTAATGAAAATTCAACTAAGAAGCTAAAAGTTGTTTTGAATGCAATGGGATACCAGGTTGTAGAGCAAGCAAATAATGCAAACGATGCCTTAAGAAAACTGGTTAACTTGAGACCGGACCTTGCTGTCATGGACTATAATTTGTCACCGCAAAATATTATTGAAGTTGCTAAAATTGCAATTGAAGATAAATTGTGCGATGTTATCCTTATAGCAAGTAGTGAGCAGAGAGGGTCCCTTGAGTATTTAAAATCTAAATATGATATTGTAGTCGTCGAAAAACCTTTGCACAAAGAAATATTTTTAAATACAGTTGAACTTGTGATAAAAAACAGGAAAAAGGTGTTGGCGTTAGAGAAGGAGATAGAGGATCTTAAGGATACTATTGAGACAAGAAAAGAAGTAGAACAGGCGAAAGGTCATTTAATGAAGGAATTGAATTTGACTGAGGAAGAGGCATTTAGAATGATTCAAAAGCAAAGTATGAACCGAGGCGTAAAAATGAAGGAAATAGCAAAAGCAATAAATTTGACTTACAATTTGTAAAAAAAGATAAGGAGTTTCAAATAAAACGTATTCAATATTTCAAGCGCATAACCTATTATGGAAGCTTTTAAGCCTCCAAGCATAGGCGCATTATTTTGCTATAAAAAAGTGCAAAATAAGTATCTTGGAACTCCGATTTGTTAGTTATTATTTGCTTTTGTATTAAAAAATTTGATAAGTGATTTCAAAAATAGTGAATTAAACTGCTTCAAGAAATAACCTACGCAGTATTCAGGCCATAAAGCCATTCAATCTAGATTTTTTGAAATCACCTTATTTAAAACCTAATGATAGGAATGTTAACAATGGCGGTATGCACTTAAAACGAGTGCATGCCGCTTTATTTTTATAAATTCATTTTGTAGCGGAAAAAAGATATTCGTTGCAAAAACGGCTGAACAGTATCTTATTAGAAAGATTGTGAAAAAACAGACCTTTTGATAAGAATTATACAGCGGACAAGAAAACTTGAGGAGGTTTTTTATGAATATTGAAATGGCAATTGATACTTTATGGGTGCTGCTTGCAGCGATGCTTGTATTTTTTATGAATCTTGGTTTTGGAGCAGTAGAAGCAGGCTTTGCGAGATCAAAAAACTGCGTAAACATTCTTTCAAAGAACTTTATTGTGTTTGCAGTTTCATCTTTAGGATTTCTTTTATTGGGTTGGGGGCTTATGTTTGGTGGTGATAACCCCTTTGTTGGTACAAAAGGACTGTTTATATTAGGGGATATTGATGAAAGTGTATATACTTTAAGTGCTAATGTACCATTCTGGGCTAAATTTATTTTCCAATTGGTGTTCTGCGCCACTGCGGCAACGATTGTTTCTGGTGCTGTAGCAGAAAGAGTTAAATATATTTCATTTATTATATTTTCATTTATTCTTACCCTTTTTGTTTATCCAATAGTAGGGCATTGGATATGGGGAGGCGGCTTCTTATCTAAACTGGGCTTTATGGATTTTGCAGGATCAACCGTTGTTCATTCGGTAGGAGGTTGGGCAGCTCTTGCGGGTATTATTGTTCTTGGACCTAGGTTTGGAAAGTATGATGAGAATGGTAAAATACATCCTATTCCAGGACACAGTATGTCACTTGCCACTATCGGCTTGTTTATACTCTGGCTTGGTTGGTTTGGGTTTAATCCCGGTTCAACTATGTCTATGGCAAATCCTGCAGATGTTACACACATTTTTATGGTTACAAACACCTCTGCAATAGCGGCAGTTATCACATCTACGTTTGTGTCATGGGTTTTTCTTGGCAAACCAGATATTGGTATGACAATTAACGGTTGTCTTTCAGGGTTGGTTGCAATTACAGCTGGATGTGCCTATGTGGATGTTTTAAGTTCGTTGATTATTGGTGCAATTGCCGGTATTGTCGTAGTATTTGCTGTGGTAATATTTGATGGACTCAAATTGGATGATCCTGTTGGTGCTACTTCAGTTCACCTTGCAAATGGTGTGTTTGGTACATTATGCGTAGGATTTTTCGCAAAAGCAGGTACAACTACTCTATCGTCGCATAACGGATTATTTATGGGAGGTGGCTTTTCTTTGCTGGGTAGCCAATTGCTTGGTATTATGGTTGTTGCAGCATTTGTATTTCCTGTTTCGCTATTTACATGGGTTGTCATTAAAAAGACTCTTGGTATAAGAGTAACTCTTGAAGAGGAAATTACAGGATTGGATATTGGGGAGCATGGAAATATTGCATATCCTGAATTTTTATCTCGGAAGCCAGGATATGCAGCAATTGTAAGTGATAGTGGCAAAAAAAGTATAAAAACTAAGGAAGGTGTTGTACATGAAGCATATCAAGGCAGTAATTAAGCCGGAACTCTTAGATAAGGTCAAAAATGAGCTTAAGAAGGTTAATTGTAATGGAGTTATGATAACAGAAATAGAGGGAAGAGGACAGCAAGGAGGAATTCAACAAATATGGAGAGGGGAAAAGTATGAGTTGGATCTTCTGCCTAAGATTTCTGTTGATGTAGTTGTGAAGGACAGTGATTTAAATAGAATATTGGATGTTATTATCACTAGTGCCAGAACTGGAAGGGATAAAGGTGAAGGCAAGATATTTGTATACGATGTAGAACGTGTTATAAGAATTCGCACAGGGGAAGAAGGAGAATCGGCAATATAGTATTTGGGCTTTAAACAATGCAAAATCAAAGAAACTTTGCAACTGGAATTTCAAAAAGTTTGATTGCAGTTTTGCATAGCAAAATATTGCTCCTCTGCATAAAAGCTTAAAAACTTCCATGCAAAGTTTTGTAACAGAAATAAGGCAATTGCAAAAACTTTGATTTGAGGGTATTTGTGATTTGAATGGTGTATAGGTTCTTTTTTAAAACCGGCTAATGGATATATATTTTTTTGAAACTCCATAAAAGAGGATAGTGAAAAATTTATCCCAAGTTATATTTTCACTGTCCCTTATCTGTTAATTTGGGCAAAAAAAGCCCCATAACATTCCATAAAAGACGGGTGAATGTTACGGGATATTAGGGGAGTAATTTTAAATTGTTCAAATACTATATCGAACAAAATAAAAAATACTTTAGCGTTTTTTGAAAAAAAATTAAAAAAATTTTTAAAAAATTTTATAAGCCTTATATATAGACGGTTTGTGAGAATAAAAAAATTTAATTTTGTAAGAGTAGTAAGATGAAGTATAAAAAACTGCTGTGGATAATTATAATTATATTTTATTTAGACTTGAAGTAGTATATTGCGCAACCTACTTAACATAATTGGTGAAAGAACTAAAAAATTACATAGAACTAATGAGATTGATATATAAAAATGGAAATAAAAGTAGTAAAAACCATAAAATAATAAGTATTTCCTAAAATAGTGTATTTTATACTAGCAAAGTATTTGAAAAAGTTGGTATACATAAAACTGCAAAGATTAAATAGAAAATAACAGGGTTATCCACATGTAAAATAAGCTAAAATAAGTTATTCACAGATTTGTCCACATTATCCACAGGTTTTATATACACAAAACACACGTTTTGTGAAATAAATGTGGGAAAATGTGTGGAAAATTTTTTGTGCTGTTTTTAATGTTGATAAGGTAAGGGATAACGAAAAAATAACTTTCTATTCTCATAGTGTGAAGACATTATCAAATTAAGTTTTTTCGTTATCCCAGAGTTGTAACTTTTATTTTAATCGTTCATAAGTAAAGAAGGATTTGTTAATTGAGTGTCGAACTTATATTATTACCAATATTTTTACTCCCATTAAACCCAAATGAGTAGTTTGAGTTTAATAAGCAAAGAAGTAAATAAATGATCAACTGGAGTTTCAAAAAAAATTGATTTATGGTGATTTGTAACTAAACTATTGAATATTTATTTTTTGAAACTCTATAAAAGAAAATGTATATGATTTGACTTTTTATATTGCATCAACCGGTTCGAGAAATAAAAAAACTATGGAGGTGTAGATTTATTTTAGTTTAAAGTGTTATACTAATGCTTTTAAGGGGTAAAAATATTATGAAGTATTTTTTGACAGGTGTACAAAATTAAAATGTACATGCCTGTTATAGACAGAAAGGGGCTGTGCTTATATGAAATTTATTGTTTCTGGAAAAAACATTGAAATGACTGAAGCTTTAAAGGAAAAAGCTATCAAAAAGGTTGGAAAACTAGAAAAGTTTTTCCATGAAGATACTGAAGTACAAATAACTATGAGTGTACAAAAGAACAGACAGATAGTTGAGGTGACGATACCTTTTAAAGGTGGGGTATTTAGGGCACAAGAGGAAAATCATGATATGTATGCTTCCATAGACAAGGTTGTTGATAGTCTTGAAGGTCAAATTAGAAGAAATAAGACTAAAATTTTAAAAAAATACCATGAAAGTGGTTTGAAATTTGAGAATGTTAAAGAAGCAGATGATGAGTATGAAGATGAATTTAAAGTTGTACGTTCTAAAAAGTTTCCGATAAAGCCTATGAACATTGAAGAAGCGATTTTGCAAATGAATATGTTAGGACATGAGTTTTTTATGTTTTCAAATTCCGAAACAATGGAGGCCAACGTGGTTTACCGTAGGAAAGACGGTAATTACGGCTTGATTGAACCGGATGTGTAATAGACTATAACAAAATAAAATAAAAATAAAATAAAAATAAAATAAAAATAAAATAAAAATAAAATAAAAATAAAATAAAAATAAAATAAAAAATATATATTTGTAATATGTATGTATTTTGACTATAATATTAAATGCCGAGATTAATCTCGGCATTTAATATTAGGTAGAATTAAATACAAGCAAAGTTAAGAGAGGTTTGTACTATGGATTTGTTGAAAGGGCTTAACGATGAACAGAAAAAAGCGGTATTGCATGTGGATGGACCGCTTCTGATATTAGCAGGTGCGGGAAGTGGAAAGACTAGGGTTCTTACAAATAGAATTGCTTATCTTATTAAGGAAAAAAATGTTTACCCCTCAAGCATATTGGCTATAACCTTCACTAATAAGGCAGCTAAAGAGATGAGGGAAAGAATTGACGGTCTAATAGAAAATGTGAGTGATAGTATTTGGGTAAGTACTTTCCATTCAATGTGTGTACGAATACTTAGAAGAGATATTGAAAAAATTGATTATGACAGAAGCTTTGTTATATTTGACTATACGGATCAACAGACTGTTGTAAAAGACTGTTTAAAGGAATTAAACTTAAATGAAAAGAATTTTGCACCAAAATCGGTGCTAGGAGATATAGGAAGAGCTAAAGATGAGCTTATTGATCCTGCTACATATGCCAAAATGTATGCTGCGGATTTTAGAATGTCTAAGATAGCTAAAATATATGAGTTGTATCAAAAAAAGTTAAAACAAAATAACGCTCTAGACTTTGATGATATAATTATGCTGACCATTAAGCTTTTTTCTAATTACCCTGAAGTTTTAGATTATTATCAAAGAAAATTCAAATACATATTAGTAGATGAGTATCAGGACACAAATACAGCGCAATATTCACTTATTAGTATGCTTTCTAGTAGAAGCAAAAACCTCTGTGTTGTTGGTGACGATGATCAGTCCATTTATGGATGGAGAGGTGCAAATATTCGAAATATTTTAGATTTTGAAAAAGAGTTTAAGAATTGTAAAACGATTAAGCTCGAACAAAACTACAGATCAACACAGACTATTTTGGATGCTGCTAACTGTGTAATTAAGAATAATTTTGGAAGAAAGAACAAGAGCCTTTGGACTGAGAATAAGGGTGGGGACAAGCTTAGACATTGTGAGTGTGCAAATGAACATGAAGAGGCATATTTTATTGCCAATGAAATAAAAAGACTTAGTACTATGAAAGATATGCAGTATAAGGATTTTGCCATATTATACAGAGTAAATGCAATGTCTCGTGTAGTGGAAGAAATGCTTATGAAGGAAGGAATTGCCTACAAAATATTCGGAGGCTTGAAGTTCTACGACCGAAAGGAAATTAAGGATATTATTGCATATCTTCGTTTGATTCAGAATCCTTCCGACAACATAAGTCTTAAAAGATGTATAAATGAGCCTAGGAGAGGTATTGGTACGACGACTATAGAAAAGGCAGAGCGTATTGCCAACAGTAGGGGTGTAAGCATTTTTGCCATTATATCATCTGCCAAAGAAATACCGGAATTAGGCAGGGCTGCTTCAAAACTTGAAGGTTTTGTGTCTATGATTTCAAGATTTCGTGTGCTAAAGGAATCAATGAAGGTATCGGAATTGATACAGGAAGTTATAGAACAGTCAGGAATACAGAAGTATTATGAGGAAGAAGATACTCTTGAGGCTCAGTCAAGGCTTGAAAATATACAGGAATTAAAGTCTGTTGCATTAGAGTTTGAAGCAAATAATGAGGAGCAGAGCCTTGAAGATTTTCTTGCTAATGTATCACTTGTTGCAGACATAGACAATATGGATGAGGATAGTGACTATGTAGTACTTATGACATTGCACAGCGCAAAAGGACTTGAATTTCCAGTTGTATTTATGGTAGGTATGGAAGAAGGGATTTTCCCAAGTTACCGCTCAGTTACGGATGAAGGTGAGTTAGAGGAAGAGCGCAGGTTGTGTTATGTAGGTATTACCAGAGCGAAGCAAAGTCTATATTTGACAAATACATTTACCAGGACATTGTTTGGTAATACTTCATATAATAGGATGTCAAGGTTTTTAAACGAGATTCCACCAGAATTGATAGAGGGAAATGAAAAGAAGGAGCGTATTTCTCAAAAAGTAGCTTCTAATAAAAGTGCTAATGTTGTAAGAGGAAACTTCGGCGTGCCATCTAGTTTCAGAACTACTACTTTTACTGAAGTTAGTAAGCCTAAAGTAGCAGCGTCAAATTTCAGTGTGGGAGATAAGGTTGAACACAAGAAATTTGGAATGGGTATTATTACTAAAGTTGAAAAAGATAAAGATGATTTCATGTTGGAGATACATTTTAAAGGTAATGGTATGAAAAGATTGATGGCGGCCTTTGCGAATTTATCTAAATTATGATAGAGATATTAGGCAAAATCAAATAAATAACTGATCAACTGGAGTTTAAAAGAATCCGATTGCCATTTTTTGCATAGCAAAATAATTTTCCCATTAAGGAAGTTTAAAAGCTTCCATAATGGGATTTGCAACTAAATTATTGAGTATGTATTTTTTTTGAAACTCCCTTATTAAAAACCCAAAGTCTATTGGATTTAGGGTTTTTTTATATGTTTGAATCAAATAAAAATATACGTCCACATTTCCACTGCTTATTGTAGCAATTTTTATCCTTTATGATTATATATTTGGAAAGCATGAATAAATCCCATTTTACATAACGTCACTGGATTTTGTGATTATGCTAAAAAGATTGGAACAAAATATTAATGTTCTGCGTCTAATTAGTATAATGTTAAAAACCTATGGAATGGGTAAAGGATAAATGTTTGGAGGGTTATTTATGAAAAGGTTTTTATTGGTTTTTATGGCGATGGTCTTTTTAGCTGTCAATATGTCTGTAATGGCAGGGGCAAAAGCTGAAAAAGAACCGAGGTTAGTTGGTAAAGTTGAGTTTACGGATATCTCAACTCACTGGGCAAAGGATGTTATTGTTAAAATGTCTGGAAAGGGTTTGATTAAAGGTTTTGGCAATGGAAAGTTCTTACCAGACAAAAATATGAAAAGATCCGAGTTCATAGCGGCATTACACAAAACACTGGGCATTGAAAATAATTACTTAGTAGCTCCGGATATCAAAGAATTTTTTAATGATGTAAATAATGACGACTGGTTTGCATGTGTGTTATATGATCTTTCAGTATTAAATATTGTTGATGACAGGACTGAATTTAGAGCTGAGGATAAAATAACACGTGAAGAGATGGTTAACTACCTCATTAATGGGTACAACTACAAATTTAATACAGTAGTTGATGTGTTGGAGGATTCTACCGATTTTTATGATGACAAAAATATTGATAAAAAGTATAAGAAGGCAGTAAAGAAAGCATCAAGGCTTGGTTTTATTAGAGGCAGGGGAAAGAATAGGTTTGCTCCTAAAAAAATTGCAACAAGGGCTGAGGCTTTGGTTGTTTTGGAAAGGCTGACAGATAATCTAGATGACGCTAAAGGTATAGTGAAAGAAGATAAGGAGAAGAAAGTGGTGGTTGAGCCTAGTTATGAAAAAAATGATAGAGCATTTAAGATGAAATTGAAAATTATAAATAATACTGAAAAAAGTATAACAATAAATCACACATCAGGACAGAAGTTTGATTTTAAATTGCTTGATGAAAATAAAGAAATCCTATACACATGGTCAATGGATAAGATGTTTATAATGGCACTTACAAATACGGTAGTAGAAGCAGGTGAAAGCATAGAATTCAGTGAAGAGCTTGATATGAAAAGCTTTGAAGATATAGTAAACAAGGCAAAATATTTGCAAGGTTTTATTGCAGGGACTTCGGATGATTTTGAAATAAATAGTGATGGTTATGAAGTGAAAATTGAAAGGGAATCATCAGAAAAGGAAGTAGTTATTGAGCCTAGTTATGAAAAAAATGATAAATCATTTAAGATGAATTTGAAGATAACAAATAATACTAATGATAATATAACAATACAGACATCGGGACAGAAGTTTGATTTTAAACTGCTTGATGAAAACAAAGAAATCCTATATACATGGTCAAAGGGTAAGATGTTTATAATGGCACTTACAAATACGGTAGTAGAAGCAGGTGAAAGTATAGAATTCAGTGAAGAGCTTGATATGGAAAGTTTTGAAGATGTAGTAAACAAGGCAAAATATCTGCAAGGTTTTATTGCAGGGACTTCGGATGATTTTGAAATAAATAGTGAAGGTTATGAAATAGAAATTAAGTGATTACAAAAATACTTTGCAACTTTGTAAGAGAAGCTGTTTTTAAACATATAGATTATCTTAGTTTCAAGCTTATGATATTGGATTTAAGGCAAGACAAATTACCATTTAGAGAAAGTAAAAAGGGTGCATATTTAAAATGTGAGCCATATTATGGAAATAACATCTGCGTAGAGGCTTAGAGAATGTTAACGAAGCGAAGGATTAGTCGAATCACTTTTCTTCGCGAAGCGAGTTTTGATTCGACCCGTAGCGAGTTATACATTCTC
>JGI12365J12839_1000513_pt1 | contig 14431 bp, 15 predicted proteins | sample TtanPargueraPR_4_FD_12839 | JGI IMG/M metagenome (IMG submission 12839)
TGATTGTTCGCTACGAATACCATGTAGAAAATTTCCTGGCGATGGTTCACCTTGGTTGTATTAAAATTCTACTTCGGTTTTTTTGAGATGGCTTCTAGCCTTTTTAATTCCTCCCTGGATCTCGGGATTGACATATTATTTGGGTTCGTGGTCCGCACCGATCATAGAGGGTAGAATAGAAAATTATCTTACCTATTTAAAAACTTATCAAAAATATCCTTTAGAGCAGATATTTAATTTTACTATACTCTATTATTTCCTTTTTGTGATTTTCGGCATACCGATCTTATTAATGTGCAAATGGAAAAAAATTTATAATTTTAGATCGCATATTATGATTTGGACGTTTATTGGAATTTTACTCGGACTAACCTTCAGTGGACTTGTATGGCCCCCAGACGAAAAAGCAACTTTTCGCGATACATACTGGGTTTTATACTCAATACCTATTTCACTATCAATTGGCGGAATGGTATTTTGGTATTTAGGTATAAGAAAATCCAGTTAAAGGGAAGCAGTTAGCTTATAACCTTTCATTTGTGTGGGACCGCAAACGGCGCGCGGCCCCACAATTCAGGCGTTATAGCCACTTAAATCATGGAAAAAGAAAAATACCTACTAAGCGTTTCAACGGAAAAGGACGGCGATACTGTTTATATCCATGCGAATAAGAAAGGCTTAGAGAAACTTTCCCAATCGATCGAAAGATTGAAAAGAAAACTGGAAAAGAATGAATGTGATCATGATCATTTTTTCACAGAAGCATGGGCAGGGGATGAATTGACCGAATCGATGCTTGAAAGAGAAGCTGAGGATGGCTGCAATCAGGTCCACCATATTAAAATATACTCATGGACTGATGATTGGGCCGACAAACACAAATTATAAAGCACAAGGCTATAACATATCGCTGGAGAAAATCGACGCGAAAACGCTGGCGCGTTTTGCGCGTCTCAGCTCAACCGTTATCTTTCTGAATAGCACAGACTGTCATGACAAAGCCAGATAGAGAACAAGTAGCCTATTATATTTTGGCACTTTCAATTTTTGCATTTGTCTTTGATTTAATTTTTCTCCCAATATCAACAGTGCTCAATAATCTAAACTTCCGCATTTCATTCTTCCAAATATTACCTGGCATTATTGTAGCTGTTTGTTTATTGATTTTTGGAATGTGTTTAAAAAATCCTAACTCTTTAGTCTCCAAGCTATATGACATTTTGAGTCCAGTATCGGCAATTACAATATTATTAATTGGTTTTTTTATAGTTTTACCTTTGTTCGGGGTCCTGATTGGGAATCTGATTTAACCAATTTATCTAAGATCAAGATAACCTGTCGCTGGAAATCCGACGAACAAACGCTGGCGCGTTTGCCACGTCTCAGCTCGGACGTTAGCCATCCAATTATGGAAATCGATACTCACAAAAATATTGAAAACGGATTGGCTGAAATCCGTCGTAGGGAAATATTGTATATGGCCTCAATTGGATTAATGCTGCCTTACGGTTTAATCGTGATATGGCCAGTTTCTGTGAATCTTGGAAAGTTTATGACAATACCATTCCTTTTTCTTTATGCCATTTTCCTTTTTAGAGTGAACAGGTGGCTCCATAGGACTCAATGTCCAAAATGCGGAAAGGCAATAGGAAATTTCAATAGAATTAGAGCCGCCCAGTGTGCATCATGTAAACTTGAGATTAAAGCCCCTGGTTGGTTTGGAGATAAACTGTCCTTTAAACCTATACAATATATCCCCGGTCTGAAATGGAAAAATAATTAATTTGGGTTAACCTGTCGCTGGAAACCGACGCGAAAACGCTAGCACGTTTTCCGCGTCTCAGCTTGGTCGTTATGCTGATTACCAGGAAAGATAATATGGGATTCTATGAATGCCCAGAGTGTCAGAAAAGAGCTTGCCATCCATTTGAAATTTTAGAGCCACTTTTTCCACTTAAAAAAGACAAGAAATGTCAAAATTGCCACCAAAATATCAAAATAAATCATTTCATACTTTTCCCTATATATTTTCTTACAATTGCATCAATTGGATTTGCTTTTAATTTTTTAAGCATCTATTCAGATCATTTATTTACATTTTTACCAGAAGGGCTTTCTGGAATGATATTTATGCCTATAGCCCTTGTTGTTATTCTGCTATTATCATCGTTTATTTTCCCGATAGCTCTTTATAAAAGCTTTAAACTGAAGTTGTTTAGAAAAGTACCGATTCGATAACAACATTAAATCAGAGCATAACCTGAGGCTGTAATGGATTCGGGCCACTTTGCGGCCCTCACCTTTAAGCCAGAGCGTTAGAAATACGAAAAGATTAAATGCTCATTCCGAAAAAAATAACCATTTCAGCTCTCTTCCGAAGGATTATGTTGTTCGGTTTTATCCTTTTTTTCTTTTCGGTCAGCTATTTTGAATCTGCTCCAAGTTCAACCAGCGGCTTAATTATAATACCACTGATACCAATTACTATTATTTCTGTTTTCATCGCGGGACTGTTTGGCGCATTTATTAATTGGGTGCTTGTTCAATTTAAGGGAATAAAGCCTATTAATATACGTGAAATCTATGCTGTGAGTGCAATCTTTTCAGTGGCAATTGTAGTTTTGGCCATAATAGTTCCATACAAACTACAATCGAGTTGGGATGCATACAATTTACCACGTATAATTAGAAATAGTAACGTAGTGGAGAAATTCCAATTTCAAAAACAAACCGAAAAAAAATATAAAAACGCTAAAATACAGCGATTTGTAGTAAATTTTGAAGACAGGGTTAAAGGCATAGACTTATTGTGGGATAAAAAGTCTTATAGAGCCAAATTTGATAGTCATTTAATTTCGTTTGTTGATAAAAATGGGGAATTTTTCATTCAAGAAAACCTTGAGGGATATGATTATATACGGGAAATAATTTGTTTGCCATTCGATACCCTCTCCGAATCAGATCCTTTATTAATCATATTGGCAAACTTACGCGCTACCTCAAGAAAAAGTATGATAATTATCTATTCCTCAACGGGCGAATGTGTTTTTCAAGAACTTCTTGAAAACATTGGTTCTTTAAAACCAGCACGCGATGCAGTCACGAACAAACCAATTCTCATTCTCGAATTAAAAAATTCCGAAAAATATGTTTATCAACTAAACAATAATAAAGCATGATTAACGAAATTTCTAGCCAACTGCTGCTCTCGACGCTCGTTCCTCGCGCCAGAAAGCAGTGACGTTCAGTGTAAATCAAAGTTTGCATTGCCATGCCAACACATTGTCAGCAAAATTCCTGTTTATAACCAAAAAAAATGCCCGCAAGATTATTGATACAGAGAATACAGGAGGTTCAAGAATGAGCAAAAAATTGATTTTCATATCGCTTATGATTCTTCTTCAGTTCTATAACTTCGGATTTTCTTCTGATGCTGACGCAACAGATACCTCCCTTGTCTCGTTCTCTTCAGGAGCATTACTTGTAAAGCAATGGCCGGCTTACGATCCTCAATGGGCTAATACTTGGATTATAGATGAAAATCCAAAAACCGGCTGGTGTTGTCCTAAAGGAGAAATTTTAAATAACGTTTGCGTTATTGAACTTGCTGAAAAAAGCGTATTTGAACGTGTTGAATTTGATACGGGATCCATAGACGGCGCGGGGCGTGGTGCAAAAGATATCGCTATTGAACTTTCGAATGACGGCCCGTCAGAAGGATTTACAGAAATCCTCAGCGCATCACTGGTTGATAAAAAGGACAATCAAAGTTTTCCCGTGACAGTCGATACATCCGGCAAATGGCTACGGTTGATTATCAAGAACAACCATGGTTCGAGCGATTACACAGAACTCATGGACTTCCGCGCCTATGGAAAACAATTGACCAATACGAAGCTGCCCGATATCTCCGGAACGTACAAAACCAATTATAATGATTTTCATATCCGGCAACAGGGAACCTCGGTTACTGGTTGTTACGAATATGAGCAGGGCCTGCTCAATGGGGGGATAGAAAATAATATCATGAGATTGACCTGGAAAGAAACAAACAGGCAGGGTCCGGCCGTCATGATATTCAATTCAAAGGGAGATACGTTCTTCGGTCTTTGGTGGTACGAGGGGAAGGAAAATGAACGGGGAAGCATCTGGAACGGACAAAAAATCACTCAGGAGGTTGGAGGCTGTCCTCATTGGGCCGGTGGTGTCCAGGGTCAAATTACCAGAGAGCTTATAGAAACTGGAAGGGTACGGCTTTACGGGATTAATTTTGATGTTGATTCAGATGTTATTCGTGATGAATCCAAACCGACACTGGATAAAATCGTTGCCATTCTTCAGTCTGAAAAGGCCATGCAGTTGATTATTGAAGGGCATACCGATTCAGATGGAGAGACCCAGCATAATCAGATACTTTCCCAAAGGCGTGCGGAATCGGTAAAGGCCTATCTGGTCTCCGCAGACATCTCTTCTTCCCGACTCTCTACAAAAGGCTATGGCGAGTCGAAACCGGTGGCTCCGAATACAACTGCTACAGGGAAGGCTCAGAATCGGCGGGTTGAATTGGTGGCCAAAGAATAACCAATTTACGGGTGGATGTGTTTATGCAAATTCTTGTTGCAGGAAAGCAGACACATAGCTGAAGCGCATTAACTCGGACTGGCCATTCCGCTGCGCTCCAGTGCTCGCCGGTTATGCGCACGTTATGATAAAATGAGTGATATTTTCCTGGTCATATTCTTTGTGTCGATACTTATCGGTTTAAAAAAACCGATATATGGCGGTTTTGCAGGTATGCTCATTGGCCTGACCTTCTGCTTTTTTACAACAAAATTCTATAATCACCAGTGGCTATTTATCCCCGTAATTTCCTACATTGTCGGTTTAATAGTTCCACTTTCCATTCGATGGCTTTTTTCCGGGTACCGCGGTGGCAGGGGAAAAACCAATCCCGGCGTAACATACATTGGTGGATTCGGGGTGGGGCGTGCCGGACAATATTTTGGAAAGTGGTCGGAAGGCATCATTCCATCTCAGGATGAAGAAACCGAATGGATTTATGATAAGCAATCGAAGCGTGAAAGAATAATTGGCATCATTATTCGTTATGGATCCGCCCCGATCATACTGCTACTTGCAATGATTGCGGCAGGGCTATTAATGTAAAATGCTTGCAGAGGGGCGCCCAAAAGTCCTGCGAACCTGAAGTGCCGCGATAGACACTTTAAACGGAGCCTGCATGCCGATAACCGAACCCTTCGATCGATACAGCGATGCCTGTGATGAAAGGATCGATTTTCACCCATGAAAGCCATGGTACTGAATAAAATCGAGCGCCTGGAAAACAATCCCGCCCCCCTTCAAATGACCGCAATGCCCGTTCCCACACCGGCCGAGGGGGAAATCCTCGTCAAGGTCAGCGTTTGCGGCGTCTGCCACACCGAACTGGATGAGATCGAAGGCCGCACCCCGCCGCCGCGCTTCCCCATCGTGCCCGGACACGAGGTGGTGGGCCGGGTGGCCGGCCTGGGGCCCGGTACGAGCCGCTTTCAACTCGGCGACCGGGTGGGCGTCGCCTGGATTTTTTCGGCCTGCGGCCACTGCCGGTTCTGCCGGAGCGGCAACGAGAACCTGTGCCCGGATTTCAGGGCCACGGGCCGGGATGCCCATGGCGGCTATGCCGAATACATGACCGTGCCCGAGGGCTTTGCCCACCCCATTCCTTCGGAATTCACCGATGCCGAGGCCGCCCCGCTGCTGTGTGCGGGGGCGGTGGGCTATCGCTCCCTGCGGCTGGCCCGGCCTTCCGACGGCCAGGCCATCGGCCTGACCGGGTTCGGGGCCTCGGGGCATCTCGTCCTGAAAATGATCCGCCACCGCTATCCCCGGGCCCAAGTTTTCGTCTTTGCCCGCAGTGCCGGCCAGCAGGATTTCGCCCGGGAACTCGGCGCGGCCTGGGCCGGGCCGACCGAGGCCGTCAGCCCCCAAAAGCTGGACAGCATCATCGACACCACCCCGGTGTGGAAACCCGTGGTGGAAGCCCTCAGGAACCTGGCCCCCGGCGGCCGTCTGGTGATCAACGCCATCGGCAAAGAGGATGTCGACAAAAAAGAACTGTTGCATCTGGACTACCCTTCCCATCTGTGGCTGGAAAAGGAAATCAAGAGTGTGGCGAATGTCTGTCGGCAGGACGTTGGGGAGTGCCTGGCCCTGGCAGCCGAAATGGGCATCCGCCCCGAAGTCCAGGCATTCACCCTGGCAGAGGCCAACCAGGCCCTGCTGGAACTGCGGACCCGCAAAGTCCACGGGGCTAAAGTGCTGATGATGCCCTGAAAACGCTAAAGACCGGAGAATATGCCATGTTTATTCTCTCCCTCCCCACCGCCGTGAGTGTGGTACTGGCCATTTTGATATCCTCGTCTTTTTCCGTCGGTCTCTATTTTATCGCGCATCGGTTCTGGTCCAGCGAAATCAGCACGGAAACCCGCCGGACCGCCGACAGCGTCGCCACACGGATCGGGGTGATCCACGCCGTGGTGATCGGGATGATGTTCACCAGCGTACGGATCGAGTACAACGAAATGATCGTGGCCATCGAATCGGAAGCGTCGGCCATCACGCGCCTCTATCACGCCATGGGGCGCCAGGGGGGCAACGACTTGCAGGCCGCCCGCGGGCAGCTGATCGACTATATGCATCATGTGGTCGATGAACAGTGGCCCGCCCTGCGGGAATTGCGCCTCACACCGAGGGATCGCGAGCTGCTCGGGCGCGTGGCCCTCGATCGGATCTGGCAGTCCTTGGCATCCCATACGCCCAAACCCGGCGACTTGAACCTGAAAGCGCTTCTCGATCGCGTGGAAGACTACCGCATTCAGCGGCTCTTCGACGCCAAGGGCAAATTGCTGCCCATCTTCTGGTACATTGCCATCATCGGCTATCTGCTCACACTGACGACCCTTTACCTGCCGCCGCCCACGGCAAAGCGCTGCCTCCTGGTATCGCTCTACAGCAGCATGGTGGCCGTCGTTCTTCTGGGCATCTTCATTCTGACCCATCCCTACAGTTCGGCCGCCGGCGTCAACCCGGAAATCTTTGAAATGTTGCTGGAGGGGGTGTCCTGACAGCACGCCGGATCCTGCGCCTTGATACGACCCCCGCGAAGACCGTGAATTCCTCCTGGCACATTAACACATTGTCCGAATTTTCTAGCCGAATGTCTCAGATTCCTGGTCGCGGTAATGCTGATAGTAGATCCTGACCTTGGCAATATACCGATGGGTGGCCTTGAAGGGGGGAATGCCCCTGTGCTTCAGGACATTGCGGCTGCCGGCATTGTAGGCGGCCAGGGCCAGTTCCAGATTGCCGTCGAACCGCTGCAGGAGCTTTTTCAGATAACGGGTGCCGCCCAGGATGTTGGCCCGGGGATCGAAGGCATCTTCGACACCCAGGGAACCGGCGGTGCGGGGCATCAACTGCATGAGCCCCCGGGCCCCGGCCCGGCTCACCGCCCTGGGGTTGAACCCGGATTCGGCCATGATGACGGCCTTGATCACGACCGGGTCCATATCGAATTGCCGGGCCGCATCCAGGATGAATGCATCGAAAACATCATCCCCCTTCTTGCCACGGAACGGCATCATACCCTGGGGCATCACCAACGGACTCTGCCACTTGGCCCGTTGCAACGGGGCAGGGGCGGGCGGGGTCGCCTCAGCCACGGCCGTCGGGCCGGAACCCTTTGCAGGCACCGCCACCAGGGACCGGGTCGGGAGGGATTTGACCACAACCGCCCGGGACGATGCCCGGTTTGAGGACATGATCGGCAGCGAAAGGAACACCCCTGAGGTCAAAACCAGGAGCAGCAGGGTCAACGTTCGGCTGTCAAAAGAAACTACTTTTTCCGTCGTCACGGCGTCTCTCCAATAGGGGCCACAAAATCTATCTCCCCCTTTAACAAGACACGTGCCAACACAATAACCGGCTGAATATTATAGGTATTGTTGTTTTTGACGTGACATGCCGGACCGGGCGACCATCAATTTGATCGTGTTTGCGGATGGGGCGACTGTCAATTTGATAGGATTCTAGCGGAGTTGGTAGGCTTTCAGCTTGCGGTAGAGGGTGGCTTCCCCGATCCCGAGGATCCGGGCCGCGGTTTTACGGTTCCCATTGCTCTTGCGCAGGGCATTGATCACAGCGGCCCTCTCATAGGCGGCCAGGCTGTCATCGATGGGAGGGTCCTGCCAATGGGGCCGATCACACACAGCTCCGGTGATGGTTTCAGGCAGGTCGGCCGGCACGATGGCGGGATCCCGACCCAGGGCCAGCGCCCGGCGGATGACATTTTCCAGCTCCCGCACGTTGCCGGGCCAGCTGTAGGCCTTCAAAAGGGCCAGGGCATCCTCGCGCACCGGCTTGGGCGGCGCGAACCCGGCACTGAATTTAGCGGTGAAATGGGCCGCCAGCCTGGGGATGTCATCGATACGCGCCCGTAATGGGGGCAGGGTGATGGGCACTACGTTGAGCCGGTAAAACAGGTCCTCCCGAAAACGCCCTTCCCGGACTTCCCGGGCCAGATCCCGGTGGGTGGCCCCGAGAACGTGGATATCCACGGCGACGGCACGATCCCCCCCCACCGGCCGCACCACTTTTTCCTGGAGCGTGCGCAGCAATTTGGCCTGGGCATTGAGGGGCAGTTCCCCGATTTCATCCAGGAACAGGGTGCCGCCGTGGGCCGTGCGGATCATCCCCCGGGCGGACTGATGAGCGCCGGTAAAGGCCCCTTTGACATGTCCGAAAAGCTCGCTTTCCACCAGGTTTTCACTGAGGGCACCGCAGTCCACCGGCACGAAAGGCCGGGTGCTGCGGGGGCTGTGGTGATGGATGGCCCGGGCCACGAGTTCTTTGCCGGTGCCGGTTTCACCGACAATGAGCGTGGTGGCATCCGAAAGGGCGGCCCGTTCGATGGTCTGCTTGACGGATTGCATGGCCGCGGCGCTGCCGATGAGCGGATGAAAACCGGCGGATGGCACGTCACGGCTTTTTAGGTGGCGGTTTTCGCTGCGCAGACGCCAGATCTGGACCAACTGGCCCACGCGGGCGCGCAAGGCTTCCGTCTGATAGGGTTTTTCCAGGTAATCGGCCGCGCCCTTTTTCATCGCCGCGACCGCCGTTTCGATTTTACCGCGGCCGGTCAACATGACGACCTGCATGGACGCATCCCGCCGGATAAGCCCTTCAAGGAGCTCCAGCCCGTCCATACCGGGCATCTGGTAATCGATCAGGGCGGCGTCGGGCAGGACGGTATCCGTCAGCGCCAGGGCGGCAGCCCCCGATTCGGCCGAGAGGATTCGATAGCCGTCCTTGCGAAAAAGACGCTTGAGGGCCGCCAGAGCCTGGGGGTCGTCGTCCACCAGAAGGAGGGTAAACGTATCGGATTCACGGGGCATGAATCCGGGTGTAGTCGAAGAAAATGACAAATACAAGCCAAATCTATCAATTTGATAGACGGGTTTCCCCCGGGAACATGGTCGGGGTTGCAAACACGTCTTAAATAGGATGAAATCATTTTGGAACCCCTATGATTCACCCGCCACAGCAGGAGACCGCCATGACCCATGCCCCCCGTATCGCCGGCCCCATGTCGCGGCATTTCTGGGCACTGGTCCTGGTGATGCTGCTGGCCGGCCGTGCGGCCCAGGCTGATATCGCGAAATGCGTCGATGCCGATGGTAATGTCACCTACACCGATGCCGGATGCCCGGAAGGCACCCGGGAGGTGGAAAAGATACCGGAAGTGGTCACCGCGGAAGAGAAGAAATTGCGCCCCAAGGTGCCCTTGGAAACCCGCCTGAAGCGTTTGACGGACACGGCAACCTACCGGGACCTGATATCACCTTACGGCGTGCTGGGGGTCTATGGCCTGATGAGCCTGATCTGTTTCGCGGTCTTCTGGCGGGACAAGCGCCAGGCCCGGCAGGGGCAATGGCGGACGCCGGAAAGCACCCTGCACCTTCTCGAGCTGCTGGGCGGCTGGCCCGGCGGACTGGCAGGCCAGTTGCTGCTGCGGCACAAGATCCGCAAGTTTTCCTACCAGGTGGTCTTCTGGATAATTGTCGGGCTGCACGGTCTGGCCTGGCTCGATGTCTGGCACCAGCACCGGTTTTCGCAGGCGGCGCTGGCATTCATGCGCCGTTTTTTCTAACCATCGAAACGGATAGCGCCACCGTGAAACCTTTATGGAACGCCTTTTTTTTCCCGCAACTCACCCGGGCCTACGCCGGCCGGGTGCTGGCCGTGGTGGCGTGCGCCGTTATCTTCTTCAGCTTCGTGCTGACCCCCTTCCGTATCCGGGGGCATAGCATGGCGCCGACCTATCGTGACGGCGGCTTCAATTTCTGCAACAAGCTGCGCTACCGCTTTACGAAACCGCAAAAACAGGACGTGGTCGCCATCCGCCTGGCCGGCCAGAGCATCGTTCTGCTCAAACGGGTCGTGGCCCTGGAGGGCGAAACGGTAGCCTTTCGCCAGGGTCGGCTTTATGTCAACCATCGCGCGGTCGAAGAGCCCTATGTCCAATCCCCCTTTGCATGGGACTTGCCACCGCGCCAGGTTGCGGCCGGTCATGTTTATGTGGTGGGGGACAACCGCCGCGTCCCCATGCATGTACACCAGTTCGGGCAGACACCCATGGACCGGGTCATCGGAGGGCCATTATGGTAGTCGGAAAAAAATGGGGCATCGCAGGTATCGGAGTAGTGGTGGCAGCCATCCTGGTTTTCGTCCTTTGGCCCTCGGATGCCGACCGCATAAAAACGCAATTCGAGTATCTGGCCGAAAACATCGCCAAGTCACCCGGGGAAAGCCCGCTGACCAGCGGCGCCAAGGCAAAGCGCATCCGAACCGTTTTCACCGACACGGTGACACTCCATGCCCCGGCCTACGGCTATGTCCGGGACCTGCCCGCGTCCGACCTGCCGGCCCTGGCCCTGAGTGCCCGGGCCCCATACCGCGAATTGTCCCTGGACTTTTATGATGCCACCATTGCGTTTCCCCAGAAAGACCAGGCCGATGCACGTGTCACGGCCCGCCTGAGGGGCCGGTTGCCCTCCGGCGAAAATGTGGAAGATTTCCAGGAGTTGAACTGCCGGTTGCACAAGGTGGAGGGCGCCTGGCGTTTCGCATCCATTGAGGTGGTGGAAGTGCTACAGCCCTGACCGCCTGTTCAGGCCCTAAAAGGGCTGATCCAGGGTGTCTTGCCTATCGATGGAAAATCGATTAGAAGCAATCCAAACACACGATCAAGCATGTCGTCTGGCTTCTTGCACCTTGCCAAAAAAGGATGCGCTGTTGAAACACACCCGCTCCACCAGCTATCAGCGGTATACGAAGGCTTTGTTTCTCCTTGTATTGCCCCTTCTTTTAGGGCCGTTTGGCAACGTCCAATCCGGCTCCCTGGATTTCTTTGTGGAGGCGGTCCGCAAAAATCACATCCAGGACGTACGACAACACCTCGAAAACGGCGTTGACGTCAATTCACGGGATAAATTCGGCGACAATGCCGGACTGCACTGGGCGGCCCGCCAGGGACAGGCGGAAATGGCCCGGCTTTTGATCGGCAACGGCGCCGATCCGGATATCCGCAACAGGGAGGGGGAAACCCCGTTGCATTGGGCGGCCAGCGAGGGGCAGAAGGAGCTCGTGGTGATCCTGATTGTCCACGGCGCCGATGTCAATGCCCTGACCCGCAAAGGCTGGACGGCTCTGCGCTGGGCCGAGGCCCACAGAGAAAAGGAAATCGCCCGCATTCTGATAGCGGCCGGAGGCCGGCGCTGATTTAATGAGAAAGCCATGTGCAGCCCCAAGACGCCTTTTCCACCATCGGCACCGTCGAGAAAGTTACGGTTTCTCTCTAAAAACGGATCACCGGCAACGGAGGCTTCAAGCTGAGGGGGGCCACCGCATCGGGGGGGATGAGATCGCCAATTGCCTGCTTAGCTGCCCATGGCAGGGGGATCGCTCAACAAGACTATTTTTTGCGGACAATCAGATCCGCATATCCCATTTCCGCCAATACATGCGGAAACCGCTTGAAGGTGGGTTTGACCACGGGCAGCAGCTTAAGCATGGCCGTTATTTTACCCCCCTGTTTCACCTTGCCGCGGGTCACGGCGGCCACCGGATTTTCGAACCCGTGCCAGAAGCGGTGGGAGTGGTCGGCACTCTGCTTGGACCACACGTCGGCCTGAAGATCCGTGGGGCCTAAATAGAACGTGCCGTAGGCGCCCGGCTGCCGGGGTGGGTTCTTGAGATCAATGGTTATTTCACAGTCCGGATCGGTATAGATGAACTTGATGATGATCTTGGCCTTGGCCATCTTGGGGCCGATTTTTTCATCCCGCAACACATGATCCAGGAAATACCCGTAAATTTCAAACAGATGGTCCCTGTCCCGGTAATATTTCCCCATGATCCTCTCCCCTTATCCCTTGCGTTGGTCGAAACGTCGTCCAAACAGCATACTCGCCACGGTAATTTTAAGCATCTGCATGGTACCACCGGCCACCCCCCAGGCCCGGGCATCCCGGAGCATGCGCTCGATGGGCATTTCCCTGGAATAGCCATACCCGCCGAAAACCTGCATGGCCAAATCGGTGACCTCCCGGACCATTTCGTTGGCATAGCACTTGCCCAGGGAGGCTTCGTAGATCGACGGCAGCCCCTGGCCGGCCCCGTTAGCCGCCCGATACACGAGCAGGCGGGCCGCATCCAGCTTCATGGCCATGTCGGCCACCATGAACTGGATGGCCTGGAATTCGCATATTTCCCGGCCGAAGGCTTGACGCTCGGTGGCGTATCCCTTGGCGGCCTCCAGTGCGCCTCCGGCAATGCCCAGGCACATGGCGGCATTGCCGCAACGCTCGATGTCAAAGGTCATCATCAGGTTGCCGAAATCCCCCTGGCCGATCACCACATTCTCCTTGGGGATGACCACATCGTCGAAATACAGATCGCAGGACGGCATCCCGCGCAGCCCCATGTAGGCCTCCTGTTTGCCGAAGGTGAAGCCCGGCATGCCTTTTTCCGCAATCACGGCCCCGATCGCCTTGTAGCCCGGCTTTTCTCCGAAACGGGTATACACCAGATAATGACTGGCCTCGCCGCCGCCGGTAATGAAGCATTTACGCCCGTTCAACAGGAGATGCGCGCCTTTATCTTCCACCCGGGTCTGGAGCGAGGTCAAATCCGAGCCCGCTTCAGGTTCGGTCATGCAGACGGAAACGCTGTAGTCGCCTTTGCAGACGCCGGGGATGATCGCCCGCTTCTGGGCCTCGGTACCGAACATATCGATCACGCGCACCGGCCCGACGTTGGATTCGAATACCGGTGCCGCGATCATGGGGCTGTACTGGGCCAGCGCCTCAATGACCAGGATGGCGGTCAGGGCACTTTCGCCTTCCCCCCCGTATTCCGGCGAGAGGGTCATCCCTAAAAGGCCCATCTCGGCATATTTGGGTACCAGATGATGCGGGAATTCACCGGTGGCATCGATGTGGGCGGCAAGCTCTGCAAACTTCTCCCGCCGCCCCATATCCCTGAGGCTGTCCAGAAGCATCACCTGTTCCTTGGTCAGACTGAAATCCATGTGTGTCTCCTTGGTAGCGCGATCAAATTAAAGCCAACAGCGGTGCCACAGTCGGCTGCTTTTCGAGTTCCATCACCATGCCGCCGATTTGCTCCAGGCGCCCCGGATCACGCCCGCCTGCAAACCGACGCACTTTCGCCATCAGGGCGGCGGCGTCCATGGGAACACGGGGATCGCCCAGGGGCAGGTCCACCTGGTGGGACATGGTGTTGCCGTTTTGGAATTCAATGGTGATTCGGCTGGCGGTTTTTTCCGGATAGGCCGCATTCAATTCGTCGTCCGTGACCACCGCCACCCGATCGGCCAGAGCCAGGAGGTCCGGATCGGCCATGCGGTTTTCCCGCAACTGCCCGGGCCCAAGCTCGCCGTCCATCAGGCAGGCCGCCACCACGAAGGGAATGGAAAATTGGGCGGATACAAAGGAACTGCTGCGGTCGACACCTTTCCCGACGGCCAGTTCGGCAATGCCATAGGTGTGCACGGTAATCCGCTCGATGGCGGTGACGTCGACAGCGCCGTTTGCAACCAGTGCCAGCGCCGCCTGGGCGGCCCCATGGGTGTGCCGACAGGCGGTCCAGGGTTTGAAATAAACATCCGAAATGGCAAAAGTCTCCCCCAATCCGGCGGTGATGCGTTCCAGCGTCGGCTCGCCGGCCGTCGTGATCGTGGTAAAACCGCCGTTCAGTGCCGATCCTTCGAAGACGTAAGGGGCGCCGGTCACGCCGGCGGCGGCCAATCCCGCCGCCATGACCCCGGCACTGGCGGCCTGGCCGGCCTGAACCA